>Ga0209403_10000145_pt1 | contig 109811 bp, 113 predicted proteins | sample ArcticOcean_MG_C_8_FD_187440 | JGI IMG/M metagenome (GOLD analysis project Ga0209403, IMG submission 187440) | Marine microbial communities from western Arctic Ocean - ArcticOcean_MG_CB11_86 (SPAdes) (version 2) | ecosystem: Environmental > Aquatic > Marine > Oceanic | place: Arctic Ocean...
AACAGTACAATCACATCCGCCCGCATCAGGCTCTGAACATGCGTCCACCGGTGCCTGAGACTCTATCAGGAAGTGGTACATAGAACGGGGGCTTTACACGTCCGGCTTCCTATACGGTGACCCAACAATGGCGCGTGATCGATGATTTGAAGGTTCGCTATGTGCGGATCAGAGACGACAATCCGAACGGCACCTCGACGCGGCCGACAAGCGATGAAGCGCTATTCACCATCACCCGGGCCTTCGATTTGTTGCCCAGTGCGCCAAACGACATCGGCGCGGCCTGGGCGCCGACCTTGAGCACCGACCGCGACCTGGACGACGACGATGGCTTATCGGACCTGTTGAGCGATCTCAACGACAAACATAATTGCAATCTTTGGGAATGGGCGTGGGAGTGGACCGGTGCGACGGAATGCCATGAAGCGGATGAGGCTATTTGGGTGGGTCTGACCAAGCCGTTCAATCGTGGACTGGGCTATCGGCCGGAAAACACATGCATCTCGGCCGTCTGCGCCGTTTCCGACGGACGGGCGACGAGCTTGAGGACCAAGACAGCGCATGAAATGGGGCACAATCTCGGCTTCAAGCATGTGGATCGCTGCGACGCGGGCGAACCGTTCTACGACCACCCAAATGGCGGCGTGTCGCAGGACGTTCCTTTTGATCCCTTCTGGAACGAAGCCATCGACGATACGGCGTCTGACTACATGACCTATTGCGGCAGCAAAAGATGGGTTTCGGCGGATAGTTGGCAGCGGCTCGAAGACGAGATTGAGGACGCTTAAGATGGCGCCACAGAATAAGAGCTTTATCCGGTTCGAGGGCCGTCTCTGGGAAAACTTGGCCTACGAACCGAAGATCGGGTGGGAGACCGCCAATATTGCCCACCGGCCAGAGGCGGGCGATGGCGCCTACATGATTGATCTCATTGGTGAGAACTGATCGGGGTATCACCCGCCGTTGAATTCACCGGAAGCTGCGAGCCGAATGCCGGTGTCATGCATTCGGCCACAGTGCTGGCTTACCTCCACCTGGTCGCCGGCGGCAAAGAATTGGTGTTTCGCAGCGGAGACCATGTCATCCACCGATTGGCGGTGAGCAAAAACCCGCCCCTCGTGCGCCAGGTCGAGATTGAGGAGCGCGAGCGGGGAAAGATTGCCCTATCTTGGAAGGCCGAGCATCCCGAAGGTCTCCCGCTGAAATACACAATTGCCTATTGTGACGGCATTAAACGCGGCCTGGCGATCAAACATGGATTGGCCAAGAAAAGCACCGTCATAGATACGCGCCGGCTGCCAGGAGGCAATAAATGCCACTTCGGGGTTCTCGCAACCGATGGCGTCAGGTCCGCGTTTGCCTTCTCAAATGCCGTGAAGATCGACGAGAAGAAACCTCAAGTGTCGATCGTCAGTCCAATTGAGGGCACCAACTTTCCTCCCGATCAGGCGATCAGCATTCGCGGCCAGGCAACCGATGTCCTGGGCGCCCGCACGGATGCAAAGAATCTGATCTGGCAGATTGATGGCTCAATCACTGACCGGGGAAGCTTCTCAACGACGGCAAATTCACTAGAGCCCGGCAGACACAAGATTGCCCTGGAATACAGGAAAGGCGGGACCATTCTCGCCACTGCTTCGGTCACCGTGACCGTCGTGGGCCGGAACCAACAGCAGACAAAATTCCATAATTTGTTGAAAAAATTTGACGCGCGGGTGGATGGCGGCGCCTGAGCGCTCTATCTCGGCAATGTTTGATCCGGTCGAGGGTGTCGAGCCCGTCACCCTTGCTTCGCAGGGTATGCCCTCACGCTACGCCGGCCAAATCGCGCGAAGTGCAAGAATTTATTGACATATTTCGGCCACGAAAGCATGGTTAATCAGTCTAGGAATCGTTCGGTCTACGAGCCGGGCCCGGGCCCGAGGCGCCAAATTGCTGCAACTAGAATTGTCCGCCTCGCACGGCGACTTCAGACTTAGGGTAATAATATCAACATAATGCGACATCTGGATCCAAGTTGGGTGGCACGCACAGCGGTGGCTTGCGCACTCTTTCTTTCTGCGTCTGCGTTTGGCGGGGCTTTGCCATTCAACGGCGAAGCAGGCTTCTCGCCGGCACACGCAGCGGCATCTCAAAATGGAAATTCTACCGAGAGCGTACTTAACCAGAGCGTCCAAAAGGGCGACACACTTATCGAAATGCTCGAATCCGCGGGCGCGACGCGGGAAAACGCCGCCACAGCCGCTCGGGCTCTGAAGAAAGTCTTCGATGCCAGAAAGCTTCGTGTCGGCCAGCACATTTTAATTATATTTGATTCTAGTCAGGGTAATGCGAAGCAGCTGAGCCTTTTCTCAATACAACTCGCCACCAATCGCTTTGTTGAAGTGGTTCGCAACGCCGACGGAAAATACCGCGCACGGCGCACAAGCCAGCCCTGGTCGCCCGAGAGCGACGTTGCCGAACAACGCCGCGAGGGTGGCGTCATCACACTTGAAGCGCGTCCGGGCAGCACAATCGGCAGAACCTTGCACGCATTGAATATCCAGGAGCGCGATATCGACCGTGCGACCAAAGCGCTCGGCACCCTGTTCGATCCCAGACAATTGCGCGTCGGCCAAAAAATATCGATCTTGCCCGGCGCTGCCGGTTCCAACGGCAAGTTGACCCTGATCGGCCTGGCGGTCCACGTGAAGAGTGGCGGCGTCGTTCAGGCGCAGCGCGGCGGAAATGGCAAGTTCTCTGCCCGCCGCCTCCCGGCGTTGGCGCTTGCTGACAGGATTGATGACGACGTTGTACGGGCCGACGGCAATTCACAGCCTGTCGCGGGCGAGCGTAATAAACTGCGTGTAACCGAAGGTTCAACGCTCATGGAGTTGCTAACAAAGCAGCGCGTCTCTCGCACGGAAGCCGATCACGCAATCCGAGCCCTCAGAGAAGTTTTTGACCCGAGGCGGCTGCGCGCCGGACAGTTCATCTATTTGATCGTTGCGGAAAATAATGCGGGCGCGCCGGAATTACAGGGATTGTCGATCGCCATTAGCGGTACGCGTCACGCCACCGTCCTGCGCGGGCCGTCCGGACGATTTACCAGCGGACTCGCGCAGGCGCCGATAGACAGCTTGGCTGACATCGCGCCGGCGGCCAAAACACCATCTGCCGCTCTAGATTCCAGCGCACCGATCACCGAGATGGCCGATCTAAGCAAACCAGATGCATCGGCCGAGGAGGCTGGGCAATCTGCCGCCGCGCCGGTGAACCAACAGCCCGCGGTGGCGGAACAACCACCTGCGGCCGGCACTACGGACATTGAGACGAATATCAATGCGCTAACGATCCTAGTGGACCGGGGCGACACGCTGATGGCAATTCTGCGCAGCGAAGGCATCGACCGCCATGAAGCGGACCGCGCCATCCGTGCGCTGCGCAAATATTTCAGCCCGCGCCGATTGCGCGAAGGCCAACAAATCATTCTTGCCACGCGCGCCGATAATTCTGGCGCTCTCACGCTGGAAGGATTCAGCATCAAGATAGGCAAGGATCGCCACATCGAAGTTCTAAGAAGTGATGCTAAGAATTTTACCTCAGCGAAAGTTAGCGAACCCAATTTCACGGCGCGCACAGACATAGCCAGGACGAACCGGCCGGCCGGCGACGGTAAGAAGAATGGCCGCGTACAATCAGTGTCAGGCCCCGGTCAAGGCCAAGCAATGAAGGGCGCCATGATTGCCGCTGCAGCGCCTGCCGAGCAAGAAATGGTCGCCGACCGCGCTATTGTGTGGCCGAGTGAAAACAGCGCGACGGGCGCCGAGAGCGCCCTTTCGTTTCCAGTTCCGCTAAAGAAGCAAACCGCTTCGGACGGTTTCACTCGAAAGGCCGTTATGATCGGCAAGGGTGATACCTTGTTCGTAGCGCTCACCAAAGCCGGAAGTGCTGTCGGGGATGCCGAAGCGGCCATTGCGGCCTTCCGTACCGTACACAACCCCCGCAGCCTGCAAATCGGACAAACCCTGACACTCGCTTTCGAACCCATGATAGATGAGGACAATGCACCGGCATTGCGGCTCGCTGAAATAGCTCTGGATGTCGCGCCCGATCGCGACATATTAGTAGCTCGCCAGGACGACGACCGTTTCCACGCCAGCGAGATCGCCCGCGATCTGGTGCGCCGGCTGGAAAAGGCCGAAGGCATCATTCAAACCAGTCTTTACGATGCGGCGATGGAAGCTGGGTTGCCGATCAGCGTGCTGATGGAAATGGTGCAAATATTCAGTTTTGATGTCGATTTCCAACGCGAGATACAAAAGGGCGACAAATTTGAAGTTCTCTACGAAAACCTATTGAACGACGATGGCGAAACCGTGGCGCTTGGACCGGTGCTTTTTGCCGCTCTCAGTGTGAGCGGCAAGATGATCGGCCTTTACCGCCATGAGCCCGAAAACGGTCCGGTTGATTATTTCAACATCAAAGGACAGAGCGCGCGCAAGGCACTGATGCTGACGCCAATCAATGGCGCCAGTTTGTCTTCTGGCTATGGCATGCGGCGCCATCCGGTGCTCGGCTATAACAAGATGCATCGTGGGCTGGATTTCTCGGCGCCGCGCGGCACCGCCATCGTCGCTGCTGGCGACGGCGTCATTGAGCGCGCCGGCCGCAACGGCTCCTACGGCAACTATATCCGTATTCGCCACAACGGAACTTATAAAACCGCCTATGCTCATATGAAGGGCTTTGCGCGCGGCATTCGCGCCGGCAAACGCGTGCGCCAGGGCCAGACCATCGGCTATGTGGGCACCACCGGTCGCTCGACCGGCCCGCATCTGCATTATGAAGTTTTGCGCAACGGCGCGCAGATGAATCCGCGCAAGCTCAAACTCCCGACGGGGCAAAAGCTCAAAGGCACCGAGTTGGCTCAGTTCGAACAGCAGGTGCGTAAAATCCGTGTCTTGATTGCCGAAGTCCCGAACGCGCAGAAGATCGCCAGCAGGTAGGAAGCCGATTAAGCCTCTCTTCCCTGGGGGGCAGAGAGGCTGGAGAGAAGGGGCGAACTTAGCGCGCAAAACGCGCTCAGGCCCCCCCATCATCCCAACCCTTCTTCCCCCCAAGGGGAAGAAGGGCTTAATCATTACGCGGCGCTAAGCACTTCTCCGGAGTCGCTCACTGCGATGCTCAACCCGGTTTTACCCGGTGCGACGCGAATGGTTTGGCCATCCGTCACTTTGCCCTCAAGAATGAGATTGGCGATCGGATCCTGCAAATGGCGTTGGATGACACGCTTGAGCGGCCGGGCGCCGTACACCGGATCATAGGCCGTCTCGGCAAGCCAGGAACGGGCCGCCGGCAGAAGCTCGAGCGTGAGTTTGCGCTCGGCCATCCTCGCCGCCAACCCGGAGACCTGGATGTCGACAATGGCGTCCATATTCTCACGGCTGAGACGGTGGAAAAGAATGATTTCGTCCAACCGGTTGAGAAATTCCGGGCGGAATGCGGCGCGGACCATTTCCATAACCGGTTCGCGCACGGCTTCTGACTCCTCGCCGTCGGTCTGCGCCGCCAACAATTCGGCACCCAAATTCGACGTCATGATGATAACCGTGTTGCGAAAATCCACCGTGCGGCCTTGACCATCAGTGAGGCGGCCATCATCCAGCATCTGCAACAAAACATTGAAGACGTCGCCATGCGCTTTTTCGATCTCATCGAAGAGGACAACCTGATACGGCCGGCGGCGCACGGTCTCGGCGAGAACGCCACCCTCTTCGTAGCCAACATATCCGGGAGGCGCCCCAAGTAGACGGGCGACTGAGTGCTTCTCCATATATTCGGACATGTCGATTCGCAGAAGCGCGCTTTCATCGTCGAACATGAACTCCGCCAATGCTTTCGCGAGTTCGGTCTTGCCGACGCCGGTGGGACCAAGGAACATAAACGAGCCGATTGGCCGGTCGCTATCCTGAAGACCAGCGCGCGCGCGCCGAACCGCGTTGCTAACGGCGATCACGGCCTCGTCTTGGCCAACCAAGCGATGGCGCAGGCCATCCTCCATGTGAATCAGTTTTTCGCGCTCACCCTCGAGCATTTTTTCGACCGGAATTCCGCTCCAACGAGCAACCACGGAGGCGATCTGTTGTTCGCCAACCGCTTCGTTCAGCATGCGTTCTTTCTCGCCAGTTTCGAGGTCGGCCAACTTGCGCTCAAATTCCGGAATAACGCCATATGACAGCTCGCCAGCACGCGCCAGGTCGCCATTGCGCTGGGCGATTTCAAGCTCGCCTCGCGCAGCATCGAGCTGCTCCTTAATTTTTTGACCACCCGCCAGCCGATCTTTGTCGGCCTGCCACACGGCGGCCAGCTCGGTCGAGCGTCCCTCCAATTCGAACAGCTCTTCTTCCAAGTTTTCGAGCCTGTCCGCCGACGCAGAATCGTCCTCTTTCTTGAGCGCCTCACGCCCAATCTTGAGCTGAATGATGCGTCGGTCTAGTTCATCGAGTTCTTCGGGTTTGCTGTCGAGTTCCATGCGCAAGCGGCTCGCCGCTTCATCCATAAGATCAATGGCCTTGTCCGGCAGGAAGCGATCCGTGATATAGCGGTTGGACAGATTCGCCGCTGAGACCAAGGCACTGTCGGAAATTCGCACGCCGTGATGCACCTCATATTTTTCCTTCAGGCCGCGCAAGATTGAGATGGTATCTTCGACATTCGGCTCGGCGACGAACACCGGCTGGAAACGACGCGCCAATGCAGCATCCTTCTCCACATGTTTACGGTATTCGTCCAAGGTGGTGGCGCCGACGCAGTGCAACTCGCCGCGCGCCAAGGCCGGCTTCAGCAGGTTCGACGCATCCATTGAACCCTCGGCCGCGCCGGCGCCGACGATGGTGTGCATTTCATCTATGAACAGAACGATTTCGCCGTCGGACGCCGTCACCTCGGCCAGGACCGCCTTCAGCCTCTCTTCGAACTCGCCGCGAAATTTCGCACCGGCAATGAGAGCGCCGAGATCAAGCACCAACAGCTTTTTTTCCTTGAGTGATTCGGGGACATCACCATTAACGATTCGGAGCGCCAGGCCTTCCACGATCGCGGTTTTTCCCACACCGGGCTCACCGATCAAGACTGGATTGTTTTTGGTTCTACGTGACAGAACTTGAACGGTGCGCCGGATCTCTTCGTCGCGTCCAATCACCGGGTCGAGTGTGCCTTCGCGCGCTGCCTCCGTCAGGTCTCGAGCAAATTTTTTTAGGGCATCGAAAGAATCTTCGGCGCTGGCGCTCTGTGCGGTGCGCCCTTTGCGCAAATCGTTGATCGCGGAATTTAATGCCTGGGAAGTCAAACCCGACTCGGCCAGAACTGTCGCCGAGGGCGTGCCCGCCGCGAGCGTTAGCGCCAGCAACAAACGTTCGACCGTGACGAAACTGTCGCCGGCTTTTTCGGCGATTTCCCGGGCGCCCTCAAACAGGCGCGCGGTCTCCGGTGCAAGATACACCTGCCCGGCTCCGTCCCCTTCAATTTTTGGCAGCTTCTCGAGTGCGTCGTTGACGCCCCGAAGGGCCTCTTCAGGACGACCGCCCGAAGCACGAATAAGATTTGCGGCCAAGCCCTGCTTATCTTCGAGAATGACCTTAAGGAGATGTTCCGGAGTAAACCGTTGATGGCCACTCCGCAGCGCCAGTCCTTGCGCCGACTGCACAAAGCCACGCGACCGTTCGGTGTAATTTTCGAAGTCCATGCTGCCCTACTCCAATTGGCCGCCGCGCTTCGCGAGCCGGTATTCTAACCGCACTCGTAACTTCGAAACCTGGGCGCCTGTTCAGACAAAAACTATGAATTCTATATGGGATTTGGTAAGCCCCTCGCAAGGGTCTGCGCGCACTAAAATCCCTGGTTTCAGAATTTACGCCGGTTCGTATTCAGGCTAGTGGCGAGAGTTTTCACCGTTTTAGGCGACTGGAGATTCCGCCTCAGAACTATTCAGGTCGCTTTCCTCACCAGAAATTTTTTGTTCCGGCACATCAGCTGCGCTTGTGCTGTCAGTGGACGACACTGTGTCCTGATCCGCGTTTTCCACCGCGGGCGCCGGAGCGGCTTGCTGCCCGTTCTCCTGATCCGGAACTGCGGGCTGCTGATTCTGCGGTTGACCTTGGGGACGAGCGTTTCGTTGCTCTAAGCCCCCGTTGGCGACCATCACACGGTAATAATGTTCTGCATGTTGGAAATAATTTTCTGCCGCCACTCGGTCTCCAAAGGTCAGCGCGTCACGGCCCAACGCCTGATATTTTTCGATCACCTGATAAGCAGTGCCGCGGATTTTACCTTGCGGGCCACTACTTTCAAAATTTGAGTTGCGTCCACCGTTCGGGCGGCGCCCGTTTCCGCGATGACCTCGCGGACGTTTCGTTGGCTGACTTGGCTTCATATTATTGTCTCATTTTTTTGGGTCGAACGATTTGTACGCCCACAACGCCAACAATTTGTGGCGATATTAATTAAACATTGGGACTTGATCCCGGCCTGTGCGGCTGGGAAAGGGGTGGTAACGATGGATGTTTTCATATCCGCGTACGCCACAGCCAACTAGACCCTATCTAGGATTACCTAGTTTTCAACCTTTATTTTTGCAGTACAAATGTAAATGATTTTCCGTTAACAAAATATTTCACGCTGCATTTCTCAGGTGCCGACTCGCTGAAAAATACCGCAACGCTCAATGCCCGCCAAATCCATCCGCCGCTCGCATTCGGATAAGCCGACGCGCTGGAATATGGCGGCGGCCCGATCTGCCGAACCGGCGCCGAATTCGACGAACACGCGACCGGCTGGGCTGAGCAAGCGGCAAAAATCAGGCGCTAAGGCGCTGTACGCCTCGTCCCCGCGCGCACCGGCAAAGAGCGCTTGCGACGGCTCATAATTTTTAACGTCCGGCATCATCGCGGCTCGTTCGCCCAACGCGACATAGGGCGGATTGGCGATAATAAGATCAAACGGCGGCGCCAGTGCTTCTCCCCATGAGCCGACTAAAAAATGCGCCCGTGCCGCTACATCGTGGCGCACCGCGTTACGTTGGGCGATCCTTAGCGCAGCAAAACTGTGGTCCACGCCGAAGCCCTGTGCGAACGGCATTTCCGTCAACAGCGAGACCAGCAGACAGCCGCTCCCGGTTCCGAAATCAAGAATGCGTGGACGTTCTTGCCCGGTTCGATTCGCGAATTGAAGCGCCGCTTCGATCAATGTTTCGCTGTCCGGGCGTGGGATCAGCGTATCACGCGTGACTTCGAAAGAGAGCCCCCAGAATTCCCGCTCACCGGTGAGATAGGCAATCGGCTCGCGCGCCGCCCGGCGCCTCACCAGCGCGATCAGATGGTTCAGCACGGGTTGATCCATCTCGCTCCGATGACAGAGCAGCAACCGCTCGCGCGTGAGCCCCATGACATGGCCAAGGAGAAGTCTGGCCTCGTGCCGGGGCTGCTCGATGCCGGCTCCCTCTAAAAGAGACGCCCCTTGACGTAAGGCCTCTTCGACAGTGGCCACCGCTTCGCTCAATCCGTTTGCGCCAAACGGCGTGTTTGTTCGTCATTGAGCAATTCATCGATGATTTCGTCTAACGCCTCACCGCTCAAAATTTTATCGAGTTTATAGAGCGTCAAATTTATGCGGTGGTCGGTGACCCTGGCTTGGGGAAAATTATAGGTGCGAATGCGCTCCGAGCGGTCGCCGGAACCGACTTGGCCGCGCCGGGTCTCGGCACGTTCCGCATCAAGCGCTTGACGCTCGTAATCGTACAGACGAGCGCGCATCACTTTGAGCGCCTTGGCGCGATTCTTATGCTGCGATTTTTCATCTTGTTGCGTGACTACGATACCGGTCGGCAAATGGGTGAGTCGAACGGCGCTGTCAGTCGTATTGACACTTTGGCCGCCCGGACCTGAGGCCCGGTACACATCGACCCTAAGATCCTTGTCCGCGATCACCAGGTCGACTTCCTGCGCCTCCGGCAACACCGCGACGGTGGCAGCCGACGTGTGGATGCGCCCACTCGCCTCGGTCTCGGGCACGCGCTGTACCCGATGAACGCCCGATTCATATTTTAGGCGGGCAAATGCCCCGCGCCCGCCAATCTCCATAATCACTTCCTTGACGCCGCCGATTCCGGTTTCCGACAATGAAATGACGTCGGTGCGCCATTTTTTTTCTTCGCTGTAGCGTTGGTACATGCGCATCAAATCGGCCGCGAACAGCGCCGCTTCGCCGCCCCCGGTGCCGGCGCGTATCTCCAGAATGGCGCTTTTTTCATCGGCCTCATCCTTGGGCAACAGGAGAATTTTTAGCTTGCCGTCCAGTTTAGGAATTTTTTCTTTGAGAGCCTGGAACTCCTCTTCAGCCAGCGCTCGCATGTCACCGTCGGTGTCTTGGTCGGCTATCATTTCCGCTAGATCGCCGACTTCGGATTCGGCAGCTCTCAGCGTCTTTATGGCGGCGATGACCGGCTTGAGTTCGGAATATTCTTTTGAGAGACGGACCAACTCATCGCTCGACATATTGTGCTGCCCGGACAACAGGTCTGACAACTCGTCCAGCCGCGCGACGATGGCGTCAAGGCGCTCGTCCAAATTCACGAAGGGCGCTCCATCACCGGTTACTCAACGGTAGCGTTTGAGATGCGCGTGCAGGTTTTCCTGGTTGACTTCCTGCTGTTCACCCGAACCGAGGTCGCGCACCTTAACGCTATTTCTGCCTGCCTCTTCATCACCCAGAATAACCGCGCAGACGGCACCCAATCGGTGCGCCCGTTTGAGACGTTTGGACATGTTGCCGCGAAAGGCCATATCCGTGCGAAACCCGGCGTCGCGCAATTTATGTGTCAAAACGAACGCTGCTGTTTCCATTTCCGAGCCGATCGGCACCACCGCGATGGTATTGCCGTCGGCAGCGACATCGCCGACCAACATGGACAGTCGCTCGATACCTGCGGCCCAACCCACTCCCGCTGTGGCCGGGCCACCCATCGTCTCGACCAAGCCGTCATAACGCCCGCCGGCGAGGACCGCGCCCTGTGCGCCGAGCGCGGATGTGGTGAATTCAAAGGCGCTGTGGCAGTAGTAATCGAGGCCCCGCACCAAATGCGGATTGAGTTCGTAGTCAATGCCGAGGGTGTCGAGACCGGCGCACACGGTAGCGAAAAACTCACGCGATAACGGGTTCATATATTCCGACATTTTCGGCGCCTCAGCGACGACATGGCGATCACCTTCATCTTTGGAATCCAGTATGCGCAAAGGGTTTTTCTCGAGCCTGATGCGGCTCTCTTCCGAGAGATCGTTGAGATGTGCAGTGAAATATTCCACCAGACTGGCGCGGTAGTTTTCGCGGCTTTCGCCGTCACCCAAAGTGTTCAACTCAAGCTTGACCAAGCTGTCAACGCCGAGGGCTTTCAAGACATTCGCGCCAAGAGCGATAATTTCCACATCGCCCATCGCCTCGGGTATGCCCAACAGTTCCACCCCTATCTGATGAAACTGACGCAGGCGCCCTTTCTGTGGCCGCTCGTAGCGAAACATGGGGCCGCCATAAAAGAACTTTAACGGAAGATTCTGGCTGAGACCGCCACTGATCAGGGCGCGCGCCACACCCGCAGTATTCTCGGGCCGGAGAGTAATCCACTCACCGCCCCTATCTTCAAACGTGTACATCTCCTTGGTGACAACATCGGAGCTGTCACCCAATGTTCTCTTGAATACTTCAGTAAATTCAAAAATTGGGGTCGACATCTCTTGATAGCCATAGAGGTCCGCGACCGTACGGGCAGCCTCCAAGACATATCGATGAGCTCTGCTTTCATCCGGCAACACATCGTGCGTGCCGCGAACCGGCTGCAACTTGGGCAATTGAAACTCCGTTCAGAGAAAGACGAATTGAATCCTGCGCCAGCGAATCATCGCGGCCCATTTCGACTTGTGTATATTTTGCCGAGGCAAATTCGCCAACCCGAAAGCTCAGAATAAGTTGCTAGTGGTCTGCTTCCGAACCAGCAACCAAAGTTGCCGGGTCCAAGGACACGTTGCGCCGGACCACGCCGATCGGGCCTAATGAATTGACGACAGTGCCATCCACACGCAGCTCTAATGCGCCGGCGTTGCCGGTCACCATGATCAGGCCCGAGCGATTGGGTACTTGATAGATTTCACCGGTGCGCAAAATACGCGTCAGCAACAGCTCATTGTTGGGACCCTGAATTTGCACCCAACTATCGGCGGTCGCCATGATGGCAATTCTGAAATCTGCGTTTTCCACACCGTATATAGTGGGCCGATGAACTGGCAAGTTAGCCCCTTCAGACGAAACCGATGCCACATCAAATCCTTCGGAATTTGTACTTTCCATTGATTGAGCATTGGCATTTCGAATCATGGGGACAGCCCTTCCGCTTTGGGGTAGGGCCGATTCCATGGTGTCAGCCGACGCGGCGGGTTGGCGGCTTGAAACGGTGGATTGCGCTTCGCCCGCGTCGTCCTCGGTGGCAACTGACTCCGTTGCCACCGCAGCCATCACGGCTTCGTCGTTCGATAGCCCGGCTGCCTCGGTCAATTTATTGGACACATCAGAAACGAGATTTGTCGCGATTAGTCCTTCGTTCGAATAAACATGCCAACCGCCATAGGCGAGGCCCGCCAGCAGCAATACCACCAAAACCAACCACGGTTTTGGGTTCCTACCTTCTTTCGGCGGCATGGGAAATGTTAGATCGTGACGAATAGTCCCCGACGACGTTTCGCGCTTGAGGCGTTCAACCATTTCCTCAGAGTCTAGCCCAAGGAACTTGCTGTAGCTGCGCAGGAACCCAGCGGCGTATGCCGCGCCCGGCAAGTCATTAAAGCGCCCTTCTTCCAGCGCTTCTAGATAGAGTAGACGAATTCGCAGTGCCGCTGCGATGTCCGTTAATTCATGACCCGCAGTCATGCGGGCACTTCTCAAAACAGCACAGAGGCTCGGCAATTCGTCAGAAGATTCGCCGCCGACTTCAAGTAATATGGGGCTACTGCCCAATTGCGGTTCGAGAGGCTCAACCCCTCTTCGCTCTACCATTCCGCCGCCTCATCACTTCATCCAGCATGTAAAACCAGCACCTCACCGACTAAGTCTTGAATTCACGGTTCGACCTCTCATACATGACAAACGCCAACTGGCGTTTCCCAAGTAAACTAGGATCCGCCTCGCCGCCGATTACCGATTTTGCTTTAAGCCGCGCTCAGCCGGTGTTCATGCTAAAACCGCAAAGCGCTGCCTAGAGCCTTGTCTTAACGGCAATTCGTCAAATTAGCACCGGCCCGTACGGGGCGCAATTAATATTGTGGCCACCCATTGTGCCGACGCCATCTCCGGGCTTTCCACAAAAGTCGCTATCCTGTGGATAACCGCCCGATACGCTCGGCAAGAGTTTGGGTCGCCTGGCTCATCAATTCTTCAACAATATCCGCGATGGGTTGCTCACTCTTGACCATGCCGACGCTTTGTCCGGCCATCAACGAGCCATGTTCGACGTCGCCATCAATGACCGCTCGGCGCAACGAGCCGGCCCAAAAATGTTCGATAACGAGTTGCGCTTCTTTTTGATCCAACTCGCCGGCTCGATGCCGCGCGATTGCGTCGCGCTGGGCTGCGAAGAATTGCTCGGTCGCTTTGTTGGTGAGTGCCCGCACCGGAATTACTGGAAAGTCCGGATCGAGCTGCACCGAAAGTTGCGCGTCACGCGCCTTGGCATGGAGGATAATTTTTTTAAAATTTGCATGAGCGATGGACTCGGTCGCGCAAACGAAACGCGTACCAATCTGGCACCCCGCAGCGCCCATTTCCATGTAAAGGGCGATAGCATCACCGCGTCCGATGCCGCCGCCGACGAACACAGGGACTTCACGCAAATGGGGGAGAATTTCCTGGCATAGAACGCTGGTCGACACGGGGCCGGTATGGCCACCCGCCTCCATGCCTTCGATGATGAACGCATCGACGCCTTGGCGCATCAATTTCTTGGCCACCGGCAGGGTCGGTGCGAATGCGATAATCTTGATACCGGACTTTTTTAAAAGCTCAGTCGTGACCCGCAACGGCATGCCGCCCGCCAAAACAACATGACCAACTCCTTCATCGATGCAGACCTGCAACAACGCATCGAGTTCAGGATGCATGATGATCACGTTGACGCCGAATGGGTGGTCGGTAAGCGCGAAAGTTTGCTTGATCTCTTCGCGCAATTCTTCCGGGCTCAAAGAGCCGGTCGCGATAACGCCGAAAGCGCCGCAATTAGAAGTCGCGGAAACCAAATGACGTTCGGACAACCAGGACATCGCACCACCTAGTATGGCGTGGCGGACGCCAAGAAACTCACGCCCGCTGGCGGATAATGCATCCAGTTCAGCGCGCGCCGCGACCAGAGCGCTGCCTTTACTCATCCAACCGGTAGGCGGCATGCAGTGCGCGCACCGCGCGTTCCGTATGCTCCTCTGCGATGAGGACACTTATCTTTATTTCCGAGGTCGAGATAACTTGAATGTTGATGCTGTTTTCCGCCAAAGCAGAAAACATTGTCTGGGCTACACCCGCATGGCTCTGCATACCGACCCCGATCACCGAGACTTTGGCCACCGCCTCGTCACTTATGAGACTCTCGAATTCGAGCTTGCTCTGCATCTTGCGCAGTGCCTCAATTGCCCGCGCCGCATCGCCGCGGGCGATGGTAAATGTGATATCCGTTGCCTTTCCGTCATGCGATACATTTTGCACGATCATATCGATTTTGATTTCGGCCTCGGAAAGCGGCGCCAATATTTCAGCTGCCACGCCCGGTTTGTCGGGCACCCGTACAACGGTGATTTTTGCGTCATCGCGGCTATAGGCGATTCCGGTGACCATGTTCCGATTTTCTTCGTCTTCTAACTGCATGCCCCATACGTCCGTAATGATTGTTCCCTCGACCAGTGTTCCCGGCAGATCGGCAAAACTCGAAAGCACCTGTATTGGCACATTATGGCGGAGCGCCATCTGCACCGCCCGCGGTTCGAGCACCTTGGCTCCCAGGGATGCTAGTTCGAGCATCTCCTCGCAGGTGATCTTGTCAAGCTTGCGTGCATTGCTGACGATCCACGGATCAGCGGTAAAAACACCCGTTACGTCGGAATAAAGATCGCAGCGCGCTGCACCAAGTGCGGCAGCCAATGCGACCGCCAGCGTATCCGAGCCACCGCGGCCCACCGTGGTCACCCGACCGTCCGGCGAAATCCCTTGAAATCCAGCCACCACCGGAACTCCGCCAGCAGACAATAATTTGTTGAGCTCGTCGGTCTCTATTTCAAGTATTCTGGCCTGCCCGTGGCTTCCATTCGTGCGCACCGGCAATTGCCAGCCCATCCAGGAGCGCGCTTCAACGCCCAATCGTTGCAGGGCAAGGGCCACCAAACCACTAGTAACCTGTTCGCCGCTCGATACAACGACGTCATTTTCCGCGCCGCTGCCGTTAGGCGCAATGTCCCGGGCCCATCCCGCGAGTTGGTCCGTCACGCCGGCCATAGCGGAAACCACAACGGCTACTTGGTTGCCGGCATCCAACTCAGCCTTGACCCGGCGCGCAACACGGCGGATCGGCCCTAAATGGGATACCGAGGTCCCACCAAATTTTTGTACAATTAACGCCATTAAATTCACACGGGCGCCCGACATCGGGAGGGGCGCGCCTCGTTCATCCTGGTTATGGGGCGAAGGGCGCGTATACATACTGTGTTAGAATCACGCAAGCAAGCAGGCGGAAAAAGCATGACGCAAGAAAATGGAGCGGCATCAGACCGCGCCAGCATTGACGAACAAGAGATCGCCCGCTTTGCCGCGCTGTCGGATGATTGGTGGCAGCTTGATGGGCCCTTCCGAGCGCTTCATGCCCTCAATATTCCGCGCCTCACCTATATACGTGACCACATCTGCCGCCGATACGAACGCGACATAAGGGACGAGCGCCCGCTCGCCGGCATACGTTTGCTGGATATCGGCTGTGGCGGCGGGCTTATCGCCGAACCCTTGGCGCGTCTCGGCGCCTCCGTCACGGCGATTGACGCTGGCGAGGATGCCATCGAAGCGGCACGGCTACATGCGAGTTACTCTGGGCTCGACATCGACTACCGTCATATCAGCGCCGAAGAACTGGCCCATGAAGACATTCAATTTGACGGCGTGTTCACGCTCGAAGTGGTCGAGCATGTGGCGGATTTAGGGAGCTTTCTCGCTGCAAGCGCACATCTGGTGCGACCCGGCGGAATATTTTTTGCCGCCACCCTCAATAGGACCGCCGCGTCCTATCTTCTTGCGATCGTCGCGGCCGAGCACATATTGCGCTGGCTTCCACCGGGCATGCATAAATGGTCGAGATTCGTCCGCCCTTCGGAACTTGTGGCGCCGCTTCGCCGGCACGGTATCGCCATACAAGATATCAGCGGCCTTACCTACGATCCGCTGACACGCGCCTGGGTGCTCAGCCGAAAACTTGCGGTGAACTACATAGCGTCTGGGGTGAAAAACGAAACTTAGGAATCGTGCCGCGGCACCCAGGGCATCTGGCTGATCTCGATACCTTCTTCCCGAAGTTCTTCCGCCTCTTCCTTGCTGGCGTCGCCGTAAATATTGCGTTTTTCGACTTCGCCATGGTGAATTTTGCGCGCTTCTTCGGGAAAGCTCTCGCCAACATTGTCGAAGTTCTTTTCAACCACGTCGCGCATCTTACGCAATGTTTTGATGGCCTCGCCCATTTGTTCCGGGGTGGGCGGCGCCATCGCCATGTTCGGCGACGCATTAGATGTCTTGGCAGGAACGCCGGTGCTGCCCCTGCCCCGGCCACGCCCGATACCAGCTGGAATATTCGGCGCCATCGGCGCCTTTGCGACCTTGTGATCGCCGCAAATCGGACACGCCACTTCGCCGCCAGAAATTTGGCTGGTACACGTATCGGAATCGGCAAACCACGCTTCGAACACGTGCTCTTGCGCGCACTTCAGGTCAAAGACAATCATCGCAATTGATCCAATACCATCTTAAGCTCCGATCGAGCTTCACTAAGTATCCTAGTTTAGTACGAAATCAAACACCCACAATAAGATGAGCAAACATCACGGCACCCATGGGCGCGGCGCGCCCTCATCCTGGATCACCCGCTTTGCCGGTGAAATCGAGCCGGGTGGAGCGGTGTTGGACCTTGCCTGCGGCGGGGGCCGTCACAGTTTATATCTGCTGCAATGTGGCCACCCGGTCACGGCTTGCGATATCGACGTTTCAGCTCTGGCGGACATTCAAGAAGAAGCCGGACTAGAAACTGTTGCGGCCGATCTCGAGAGCGACGCCTGGCCGTTTTCTAAGCGTCAGTTCGCCGCCATCGTTGTTACCAATTATCTTCACCGCCCGCTTTTACCGGATATCCTCGCCGCTTTGACGCCGGGTGGGTTGCTGCTTTACGAAACCTTCGCGGCGGGAAACGAGCGCTTCGGGCGGCCGAGAAACCCAGCGTATCTGTTGAAACGTGGCGAGCTCATCTCCGGCATACTCGCCGGACTGACGATCCTCGCCTATGAAGATGTCATAACCGACGAACCATCGCCCGCCGCCGTGCAACGCGTTTGTGCGCGCAAACCGACATAATGGCCGTTCCAAGCCCCGGCAAATTCGAAGATAAAAAGAGAGCGTAAGATATGACGAAATATATCATCCGTGGCGGAGAAAGAGGGTAAGGCGAGACTGCGGGTCATCTCCGACGCGCTCTGGCCCACCAGCTGTAGCCTACTCGAAGGCGCCGGCATCCGGAGTGGCATGGCTTGTCTGGATGTTGGCTGTGGTGGCGGCCATGTCACATTGGCGATGGCACGTCTTGTGGGTTCCTCGGGTATGGTCACCGGGGTCGATTTGGACCGCGTCAAGCTGGGACTTGCGCAACAGGACGCCGAGCGTGAAAAGATTGCTCATGTGAACTTCCGCCCGCTCGACGTCAACGATCTCGACTATGGCGGCGGATATGACCTTGTCTATGCGCGCTTCCTGCTGACCCATCTAAAAGATCCGCTCAGCACCCTGCAGCGCATGGTGAATGCGGCCAAACCGGGCGGTGTCATTGTTGTCGAGGATTTGGACCACGCCACGGCTTTCAGCTACCCGGAATGTCCGGCGATCGCGCAATCCAACCTATTATACGGTCGTCTTGCACGCTTGAGCGAAGGCGATCCAGAGATCGGCCCCAAGCTGCCGGCGCTCTTTCACCAGGCCGGGCTACGGGATCTGCAATTTTCTCATATCCAACCGGCCTTCCTGCAAGGCGAAGCAAAAAAAATTCATGAAATCACCCTGGAGAATGTCGCTCCCGCCCTCGTTGAAGCTGCCTTGGCTAGCGAGGCCGAAATCGATTCCCTATATTAGGACCTGAGCGACTTTTCTCAAGATTCAGAGACCGTCGTTAGTTTTCCGCGCATTTTTCAAGTGTGGGCGCGGCGCAAATAGGCAATCAAGCTAAACGGCGCGAGCGATCTTTTCGTCACCGCCCGGAACGTGAAAATCGCGGTCATGCTGGAGAGCCGGGATCGCGGCGCGCGCCTTGGCCACTTGGTCAAGATCGATCTCCGCCGTTACATAGCCGACGCCCTCACCGGCATCAGCCAGCACCGTGCCCCAGGGGTCGACGATCAGCGAGTGGCCGAAGGTGGTTCGTCCGCCCGAATGGCTGCCCCACATGCAGGGCGAAATCACGAAGGCGCCGCTCTCGATGGCGCGGGCGCGATTCAGCACATGCCATACCGCTTCGCCAGTTACCTTGGTGAACGCCGCGGGTATGGAAATGATATGCGCGCCACCATGGGCGAGGGCGCGGTAAAGATGGGGGAAGCGCAGATCGTAACAGACACTCATGCCAAGTCCGCCCCAGGGCGTTTGCGCGATAACGGCATCATTGCCGGCACGGAAGGCGTCGGATTCGCGGTAGACCTCGCCATTTGGCAGATCAGCATCAAACATATGAATCTTATCATATCGGGCGGCGATGGCGCCGTTGCCATCGATGAGAACTGAGCAATTGGCGATCCGGCTATCGGCCGTACGCGCGCCGACGGAGCCGGCAATGATCCAGGCGCCTGTTTCCCGCGCGATGTCGGCGAATGCCGCGATCGCCGGATGCGCGTCTAGCGCCGCCGCCTGAGCATGCAGCGCCTCGGTGCGATGATCCATCAGCGCCACATTTTCCGGCAGGGCGATAAGCTTGGCGCCTTCACCTTCCGCCACGCGGACCAATTCGCAGGCGATTCGCAAATTCTCCGCCATATCCTGGCCGCTGCTTGGTTGAACGCAGGCTACCCGCACTTTGTTGTCTATCATGATAATCCCAACATGCTGTCCAATTTTCCTGCCCGCTCCAGTGCAGCAAGCTCGTCAGAGCCCCCGACCGGTTCACCGTCGATAAGTATTTGCGGCACCGTGTAGCCGCCCGAGAGCGCCTCCATCTCGCGCCGCAATTCGGGTTTGCCCATCACACCGATATCGGTGAATGGCACGCCTTTATCTTCGAGCAATCGCTTCGCGCGATGGCAGTAAGGACAAAATGGTGTTGTGTAGAGAATAACTTCGGGCAAGTTCGCACCCCTCGCTTTAGTTTCTGAATTCATCATGTAGAACGATCCAGGGTTCGCGCAAGGGTCAATACGTCAACGCCCGCAGCGCCACCGCGGAGGAGCGCCTGCACACATGCCTCCGCCGTCGCACCTGTGGTGATGACATCATCCACCAGGAGGATGGTTTTGCCCCGCACCAGCTCGGCGTGGCGCTTGCGCACGCGAAACGCGCCTCTGACGTTCTTGCGCCTCTCATTCGCACTGAGGCGCGCCTGAGATTTCGTGGCGCGGGCGCGGACCATTAAATCCGGAATCCAGGCCGTGCCGGAATCGCGGCTCACCGTCGCCGCTAAAAGTGCCGATTAATTGAAGCGCCGCGCCAGAAGCCGCCAACGATGAAGCGGCACGGGCGCAATTAAGTCTGCGTCCTGTAGCAACTCGGTACCAGCGCGCGACATCCAGCTGTCGAGAGCCGGCGCGATCCAGGTGCGGTCGGCCATTTTCAAGGCCAGAATGAGATCACGGCCGACGCTGCGGTAGAGAATCGCTGCGCGGGCACGGCGGAATTTCGGCGGTGTGCGGATACAAGCGGCGCAGACAGTGCCGGTTTCAGCCTCGATTTCGAACGGCGTGCCGCAACATGCGCAAAAAGGCGCTACGATAAAACCGACTTTACTCCAGCACTCGGCACACAGCCGCCCTGGCACGTCGACGGGCGCGTCGCAGGCCCCGCAATGAGGCGGCAGGACCATATTCATGCCGCCCCGCATCAGTGCGCGCGAGACATAGCCGAATGCCAGGGATCGAGCCATATCCCCAATCAAGCTTCCGACAGCGGCCAGGTCAACAGCCATAGCGCTTTGCCGGGTGTGTCTGCACATGTCATATAGCTGAGATGAATACGGCACATCCGGGCGATCAGGGCGGCGAGAATGGCCCGTTCGACCGCGTACAATTGCGCCGGCGGCGTGATCGCGCGGCGGCTAACTTCGCTGCCCATTCGTTTCTCGCAAAGGAAGTTTCGGTGCGGCTTGCCGAGCGCCTTGGCGATATCAAACGGCGCTTCCCCGTGGCCGTGGAACTGGGCTGCCGCAACGGTTGCCTGGCAGCTGAGTTATCCGGATTAAATGGCATTGAGCGTCTGATCCAATGCGACCTCTCCCCGGTCATGGTCGCCAGCGCCTCCGGGTCATATCGCGTCGTCGCGGACGAAGAATGGCTGCCCTTTGCCAACGAGTCGCTTGATCTCGTCATCAGCGCGCTCAGTCTTCATTGGGTCAATGACCTGCCCGGCGCCCTCATCCAAATTCGCCGCGCTCTACGCCCCGACGGGCTGTTCCTTGGCGCGATTTTCGGTGGCGACAGCTTGACTGAACTCCGCCAATCCTTGGCGCGGGCGGAAAGTGAGGTCGAAGGCGGAATCAGCCCGAGAGTTGCGCCCTTCGTCGAAATTCGCGATCTCGGTGCGCTTCTGCAACGCGCCGGCTTTGCACTGCCAGTCGTCGACAGCGACACGATTAATGTGAGTTACCCGGATGCGCTCGCTCTAATGCGGGAACTGCGTGGTATGGGGGAGAGCAATGTTTTGCGAGAACGCCGCACTGGCTTCTCACGCCGAAGCACCCTGTTGACGGCAGCCGAGCATTACCGCGATATGTTCGGCGACGAGAACGGCCGTATACCGGCGACGTTTGAAGTGCTCTATCTCGCCGGCTGGTGCCCACATGAAAGTCAACAGCAGCCGCTCAAGCCGGGCTCCGGCAAAGTCAGCTTAACGAAAGCGCTGGGTGAGCCGGAGGTACCCGACTAACCGCGACGTCTACAACAGATCGCGCAACGCCGCGACCAGGGGTGCATCGGCCGGTGGCATTGGCCAGTCCTTGAGTTTGGACGGCCGCACCCATTTCAACTGCTGTCCCTCGCGCCCGCGGGGGACACCGCCCCAAACCCGGCAAACATAGAGCGGCATCAGAAGATGAAACTCGCCATAATCATGCGAGGCAAAGCTGAGTGGCGCCAGGCATGTATGCTCGACGTCGATTCCCAACTCCTCGTTCAGTTCGCGAATAAGGGCCGTTTCCGGCGTTTCGCCGCCACGCAGCTTACCGCCCGGAAACTCCCACAAACCTTCGAGATGCTTTCCCTTGGGCCGTTGCGCAATCAGGACCCGGCCATCGGCGTCAACCAGGGCGATCGCGGCAACCAGAAGAATGGGCTTTTGCCCAGTATCCTCAGGAGCGATAGTCGGCATTGATGTCGATATAGCGATGGGTCAAATCGCAGGTCCAAACAGTCGCCGCGCCGCTCCCAACCGCGAGGTCGAGATCGATGTTGATATCGCGGCCCCGCATATGGCGCGCGGCCTTGTCTTCACGATAACTCGGTAGCTTCTTGCCGCCGCGCGCCACCGTCTGGCCGCCAATGGCAATCACCATTTTCTCCGCCCGGATACGCTCGCCCGAACGGCCGATTGCCATGACCAGACGCCCCCAATTTGGATCGGCGCCAGCAATCGCTGTTTTAACCAAAGGTGAGTTGGCCACCACCAGCGCGGCACGCCGTGCCGCCGCCTCCGATGCAGCGCCACGCACATGGACAGTCACAAACTTCTCGGCGCCCTCGCCATCGCGCACAATTTGCTGCGCGAGGTCCGTCATCACTTCCTGCAAGGCTGTGCGGAAGGCGTCGAGACGTGGATCACTCGCCCGTGTCATCGCGGGGTGGCGCGCGCCCACCCCGGTGGCGAACAGCAGGCACGTATCGCTCGTTGAGGTGTCGCCGTCGACGGTAATTGAGTTGAAGGAGCGTTCGTTGGCCGGGCGAAGAAGTGAATTCAGAACGCGTACCGGTAATCGCGCATCGGTAAATAGGAAAGCCAGCATAGTCGCCATATTGGGCGCGATCATGCCCGAGCCTTTGGTAATTCCGGCGATGGTGACGGGCACGCCGCCAATCTTCGTGCGGCGCACAGCGCCTTTCGGAAACGTGTCGGTGGTCATAATCGCCCGCGCCGCATCGGGCCATGCGGTTGGCGACAATCTGTCGGCAAGCGGTGGCAGCGCTGTGGTAATCCGTTCCACCGGCAGCGCCTCTCCGATGACTCCGGTTGACGCGACAAACACTTCATCCGGGGGGGCGCCGAGTAGTTTCGCTGCTGCCTTGGCAGTGCGGCTGACAACCACTTCTCCGCTGCGGCCGGTAAAAACATTAGCGTTGCCGGAATTGACTACGAGCCCCCGTGCCTGGCCCTTGGGCAGCAATTTCCGGCACCATGTCACCGGAGCACCCGGCGTTTGTGAGCGCGTCAGGACACCAGCGACACGTGTGCCTGGGGCGAATTCCGCGAGCAGCAAATCATCGCGTCCCGTGTAACGTACACCGGCGGCAATAGCGGCCAGGCGCACGCCGGCAACCGCCGGCAGGCTGGGGAATTTTTTTGGTGCCAAAGGTGGCTTGCCGCTCATGCAGAGCCCTTTAAGTGCTCAGAACGTATGCTTCAAGGCGCGACGGTCTCGCCGTCGAAAAAATCTTCGTCCATCTCGAACAGTTCAATCTCGGCATCGTCCCGCTGCTGCTTGGCGGCATCGGATACCAGACGGTCGGCTATTTCGGCACGCAATTTTTGTTCGACTTCACTGAACGGTGGCGGCTCCGGATTTCTCCTGTCCGAGACCGTAATGACGTGCCAACCGAACTGGGTTTTTACCGGCACAGAAATCTCATCTTCTTCCAGCGCGAAGGCGACCTCGGCGAATTCGGGCACCACCTGCTCGCGCCGAAGGAAACCCAAAGCGCCGCCCCGAGGCGCAGACGGCCCCACAGAAAATCGCCGCGCGGTCGCAGAAAAGTCTGCGCCCGTCTTCAATTCCTCGACAACTTCGTCAGCTTCGTCCTCGGTGGCGACGAGGATATGACTGACGTTAAGTTCTTCGGACCTGGGAAAGTTTTCCACGAACTTTTGGTAGCCCTCTTGCAACAATTCCTCGTCGAGATAGTTCCCGACAATTTCGCGCGCATAGTAATCGTGAGCAAGACGCATGGCATAGAAGTCGACCCGCGAAGTGACTCGCGGATCCTCTCTCAACCCGGCTTCGACGCCCTTGGCGGACAGCAATTTAATATCGATCAACTGGTTGCGAATCAGGGGAAATAATCGCTCGGGCGGTAGGTTGCGAAATTTCGCCGGTAAAAGCTCCATGGCCAGCAATATTTCTGTTCGGGTTATGGTTTCGCCGTTTACGGTCGCGGCCACGGGGCTGTCGTCCTGGGCCAGAGCAGGTTGCCAACTAGCAACAAGAATAAGCGCCACGACGGCAAGTGATGCGAGCCGGCGCGCACCATGGTGGCTAAATCCGGACAAAATCATGTGGATTCCTCATGCCATGCGGTGACGGCTGCCCGACGCGCCGTCAAGCTGGGCATAAACCATATCGGCTAAACTCGCACAACCTGTCTGCTGCGCCAGGCACCACCGCAGGCAGGGCCGTTGACACTGTCCCGCCGCGCGCTTATCTCTCAATGGCGGGCTGATCGCGGCCTCGCTAATCTGGACTATTATCGAGGTCATCCCATGATGCGGGGATTGACGCGCCGAATTTTCGGCACGGCAAATGAGCGTGTAGTCAAAGCCTACGCCAAGCAAGTCGACGCTACCAACAACCTCGAAGCCGGGTTGGAGGCGCTCTCGGATGAGGCGTTGCGCGCCCGTTCGGACGAGCTGCGGGAGCGCCTTGCCAAAAAAGCCGATTTGGACGCCATCCTTCCGGACGCCTTTGCCACGGTACGCGAAGCCGCGAAACGCACCCTCGGTCAACGCCATTACGATGTGCAGTTGATTGGTGGCATGGTTTTGCATGAAGGCCATATTGCCGAAATGGCAACCGGCGAAGGCAAAACGCTGGTGTCGACGCTGCCAGTTTATTTGAACGCGCTTCAGGGCAAGGGCGTGCACATCATCACCGTGAACGATTATCTCGCCAAACGCGACGCCGCATGGATGGGTGAGATCTACGAATTTCTCGGCATGAACGTCGGCTGTATCGTCCATGGCCTGGACGACGACAAGCGCCGCGAACAATATCGGTGCGATGTCACGTATGGCACCAACAATGAATTCGGCTTCGACTATTTGCGCGACAATATGAAGTTCACGCTGGAAAGCATGGTGCAGCGGGAATTCAACTTTGCGATCGTCGATGAAGTGGACAGCATTCTGATCGACGAATCGCGTACACCGCTAATTATCTCGGGCCCTGCCGAAGATCATTCGGAAATGTATCAAAACGCCGATGCCCTCATTCCCCTCCTTACCGAAGATGATTACGAAATCGATGAAAAGGCACGCGCGGCAACGCTCACCGATGTCGGCACAGAAAAAGCCGAAAAACTGCTTGAGGAACGCGAACTCTTAAAAAGCCCGAACCTCTACGACATCGAAAATATTTCAGTGGTGCATCACATCAATCAGGCGCTACGCGCCCATAAGATGTTCGAACGCGACAAGGACTATATCGTCAAAGACGGTCAGGTCATTATTATCGACGAGTTTACCGGCCGCATGATGCCCGGACGCCGCTTTTCCGATGGTTTACATCAGGCGCTCGAAGCCAGGGAACAGGTTCCCGTCCAAAATGAAAACCAAACTTTGGCCTCAATCACCTTTCAGAATTATTTCCGCATGTATCCCAAGCTATCGGGCATGACCGGCACAGCGGCGACCGAAGCGTCCGAGTTCGCGGATATTTACAAGCTTGAGGTTACGCAAGTTCCGACTAACCAGCCCATTGTGCGGGAAGACAATGACGATGAGGTCTATCGCACTGTCAACGAAAAGTGGAAGGCGATCATCGGCCGTATCGAGATCAGCCGTGCGGCAGGCCAGCCGGTTTTGGTCGGCACGACCAGTATTGAGAAATCGGAGTTGCTTTCCGAAATGATGAAGGAAAAAGGCATCGAGCATAGCGTCCTCAACGCCCGCTACCACGAGCAGGAGGCCCGCATTATCGCCCAAGCCGGCGGTATCGGCGCGGTGACCATCGCGACAAACATGGCCGGGCGTGGCACGGATATCCAACTCGGTGGCAACGTCGACTTTCGCCTTTTGGGCGAACTTACGGAAGAAGAAGACCCCGAAAAGCTTGAGCTCGAGCGCGCCCGAATCCGAGCCGAGGTGGCGACGGAACGCGACAAAGTCCTGGCCGCGGGCGGGCTCCTCATTATCGGCAGCGAGCGCCATGAGGCGCGGCGCATCGACAATCAGCTGCGGGGCCGCGCCGGACGCCAGGGTGATCCGGGCGCGTCTGTATTTTTTCTTTCCCTCGAAGACGATTTGATGCGCATTTTCGGCTCCGAGCGGATGGATTCGATGCTATCCAAACTCGGCTTGAAGGAAGACGAGGCCATCATCCACTCGTGGATCAATAAAGCACTGGAAAAGGCCCAACAGAAGGTCGAGGCTCGCAACTACGAAATCCGTAAAAATTTGCTCAAGTTCGACGACGTCATGAACGATCAACGCAAGGTGATTTATGAGCAACGCAAAGACCTGATGCGCGTTGAGGACGTCTCTGAGACAGTCGCGGGCATGCGTCACGAAGTGATCGAAGACATTGTGGACGACCATATCCCGGAAAAGGCCTACGCCGAGGAATGGGATGTCGATGACTTGGAGGAGGACTGCAAGCGCCTTCTTAACCTGGATTTGCCAGTTAAGGATTGGGCCGCGGAGGAAGGTATTGCGGACGAGGAGATACGCGAGCGCATCACCGACGCATCGGACCGCCAGGCGGCAGCAAAGGTTGCAAAACACGGCGCCGATATATGGCACATGGCCGAGAAAAGCCTATTGCTGCAAATCCTGGACCAGACATGGAAAGATCATCTGTTGACGCTCGATCATTTGCGACAAGGAATCGGACTTCGCGCCTATGCCCAACGAGATCCGTTGAACGAGTACAAGCAGGAAGCGTTTAGCATGTTTGAAACCATGCTTTCCGGCCTCCGCGAACAAATCACGCAGCTGCTGACTCATGTGGACCTGCGTCTGAACGAAGAAGACGAAGCAGCGCTTCGCCCGCCTCCGCAGGAGATCCATGAGACCCGTGAGGACCCGGCTTTTGCAGGCTTGGCGCCTGCAGCGACGCCTGAAGCGGCTGGTGATGCAGCACCCTTGCCCGCACCGCCCGCAATGAGCGACGAAGAAATTCTCGCCGCGGAAGCCAAGCTTGGTACCGTGCGTCACGCGGAATTCGATGAAGACGACCCCACCACATGGGGGCGTACCGGCCGCAATGCGCCCTGCCCGTGCGGCTCCGGCAAGAAATTCAAACAGTGCCACGGAAATTTAACTTAGGCACAAAAGCGAATTTAACTTAGGCCGATCTTTCCGATCTCAAGGAATTTTTCGCGTCGCTTTGCGCGCAGTTCCGCGCCGCTCAACGGCTTCAATTCGTCTAGCGCTTTCTCTAACGCGTCGCCCAAGGCGGCGATCGCTGCTTCCGGCGAGCGATGCGCGCCACCGATCGGCTCCTCGACGATTTCGTCGACGACCGCCATTTGGAGCAAATTCTGCGCCGTCATTTTCAAGGAGTCAGCCGCTTCCTGAGCGTGTTCCGAATCACGCCACAGAATGGCCGCGCAGCCCTCTGGTGTAATGACCGAATAGGTCGCGTGCTCCAACATCAAGACGCGGTTCGCTACCGCCAGGGCAATCGCGCCGCCTGAGCCGCCCTCGCCGATGATGGCGCTGATAAGGGGGATGCGGAGATCGAGGCATGTCTCAATACTGCGGGCAATGGCTTCAGCTTGGCCGCGCTCTTCGGCGCCGACACCAGGATAAGCGCCGGGCGTATCGACCAGGGTCACGACGGGCAATGAAAATCGTTCCGCCAAGCGCATCAGACGCATCGCCTTGCGGTACCCTTCCGGATTGGCCATGCCAAAATTATGGCGCAGCCGGCCTTCGGTGTCGGCGCCTTTTTCGTGGCCGATCACCATCAGCGCACGCCCGCGGAAGCGCCCTAGCCCGCCAATGATGGCGCGGTCCTCGGCAAAATTGCGGTCCCCCGCCAGGGGCGTGAAGTCCTCGATCAGCGCGCTCACATAGTCCGAAAAGTGCGGGCGCAACTGATGGCGCGCGACCAGTGATTTCTGCCAAGGTGAGAGGCGGCTATAGGTTTGCCGCAGGATGCGGTCCACGCGACCCTGAAGGCGGGATACCTCTTCGAGAATATTCACGCCACTGCCATCACTTAAATGGCGCAGTTCGTGAATCTTGCCCTCGATCTCGGCGATTGGTTTTTCGAAATCCAAGTAACTGCTCATCGTGGTGGTATTCTCGGTTTCCGTTGCGTTTTCATCGACCATCAAACTACGCCATTTTGCGTTGCCGCGCCAAGCCGGACCGCGATTAACCCTCCGCGTCGGCCAGGGGATGGTGATTGCGCACCACCGCTTTCAGCCGGTCATCCAATATATGGGTATAGATTTGCGTGGTTGAAATGTCCGCATGGCCTAGCATTTTCTGCACGGCCCTCAAATCTGCGCCGTTTGCCAACAGATGGCTGGCGAAAGCGTGGCGCAACACATGCGGTGAAACTTTCTCCGGCGGCAGGCCGGCCTCTATCGACAATTGCTTTAATATTTGCGCGAATCGATGGCGTGTCAAATGCCCGCCGCGCGATGGAAAAAGCCATTTTGAGCGCCCCGCCTTGCCGATATGCAGTTCCCTGAGCGGTACATACTCGGCCAGCGCAGCTTCCGCAGGCTGCCCGACCGGAACAATGCGCTCCTTCCCGCCTTTGCCGCAAACCAGCAGGAATTTGCGCCCCTCAATGACATTTTCAAACGGCAATTCCACCAGTTCCGAGACACGCAACCCGGTCGCGTAGAGCAGTTCCACCAAAGCCAACAAACGCGCTGCATCGGCGTGCGTACGAGCGCTGCCGGTATTTTCCGACAATCGAATCCGGGCGGCAGCCAAAAGCTGAGCGACTTGCTCCTCGCTAAGAATTTTTGGAAGAGGCCGGCCGAGCCGCGGCCCCTCGATCGTTGCACAGGGGTCGTCGGCGCGCAGATCTTCGGCTTGCAAAAAGCGAAAGAATTGCCTGAGGGCTGAGAGGCGACGAGCCGCAGTACGCGGCGCCAGACCGATTTTGGATAGTTCTGTCAGAAAGGCGCGCACCGCATCCGCGTCGGCCTCAGCCAAATTCGCGCCACGTGAATTTTGCGAAGCTCCAAACTGTTGGATATCCCGCCTATAGGCGTCAACGGTGTGCGCCGACGCGCCGCGTTCAGAGAGCAGCATTTCCAGAAACAATTCAAGTGCTCGCGCGTCGTCTATCGTTGGTGGCCGCACTGCGCCGGGCGAATGTTCAGTTGCGCTCGAACGTTTCACGCCGTGCGCTGCGACCATCACAAACCGCCCGCTAGCGCGGCCTCGACAGCTATCGCTTGAGCGTCCCGGTTGAGGCCGACAGCGCGTAACCCAACGACCGTCTCGCCTAAGGTGACTAGACCGGAATTTTGCGGGCCGCCCGCACCCAATCCGAGCAGCGCCAGCAGAACCGCCTCACCCAGACGCCCGTCCGAAGCGGCGGCTCGCAAGGCGTAGCGCAAGGCTGGTGAGGCGACAGCGCTCGGCTCGCTCAGCGGCCCGGCAAGCAGGGCGTCCCATTGCTCGGGAGAAACGTTGCGGCCCAGTGCCGAGAGCAATGTGAGCAGCAGCCCTCCTCGCTTATGCACCCCGGGGTCCAACGCTCCGCCTTGCGACTCCCACCATGCCGTAAGCATTCCTGGATCGACATTCTGACCCTGCCCGGTGAGGGCAATCAACGGCCACAATGTAATAGCCGCCTGCCTCGCCTCGTGATCCGCGCCTCGTCCGGCGAGCGCCACATCGAACCAGCGGCGCGCTTCTTCCCATCGGCCGGCGGCAAAATAGGCACGGCCGGCTTCAGCGGCAAACCAAGCGAATTCCCGCGTCACCGGCAGCGCCTGCATGGCCGGCAGCAGAACACGCGCCATCGTCGGGAAACGGCCCTCCTCCTGGGCGCGCTGCAAGGCGATTCCGATTGCCTCCGCTCGCGCAGTCGGTACGCTTTCGTTGAGAATGGCCTGGTACAGAATTGCCCGGGCCAGCGGCCCGTTTACCTGGGCACTGTACTCGATCGGATTTGTCAGATCCTCCTGCGTAAAAGGCACGACCGCATAGAGCGCTGCGACGCTGGCAGCAGGCAACGCGCCGACTGCCTCTGCCTGTTCAGCGGCCAACAAACGGAGCTCGATGTCGCTGTCGGCGGCGCTGGCGATGAGGCGCAGGAGTGCGGGATTGGCTACATCGAGGGCGTTCAGCGGCGCATCGACGCCCAAAACACGTAACATCGAAACCAACATCGGCGTCGGATTCGGCAGAGAGTCTAGCGCCGCCTCACCATACCCGTTCATGGCATTTATCAGGGTGACGAAAGCGCTGTCCGGCGCGTAACCGCTCTCGCGCAGAAGATCCAGGCCGAGATTGGCGGCCTCAATTTCCTGGTCTTTGCTCTGGCAGAAGATCAGGGCGCGCTGCCAATAGGGGTCCGGCGAGAGATCGACGCGTGCGCGTGCCTGCTTGCAAGCGCCGTTGAAATCAAGCTTGAGGAACATACGATCAATATCATAACGCGCGAGCACTTCCTCAAAGTCTCCGCTCGGTGCAGTCTGCAGGAGAGCAATCGCGACGTCGTATTCTCCCATACGCGCCAGTATTTCCGCGCGCAAGCGAAGCAGGCCGCCTTGTTCCGCACCCTCGCTGCGCGGCGCTTTGCCTTGTGAGAGCAGTAATTTTAATGCCGCCGAACGCATTGCTGGAGAACGCGCTTCGACAGGCAGGCGCGGCAGAAGAAGCGTCACGATATCGCGCCGCGTTCGCAGCCACAGCGAATCCGGAAAACCGCCCGATTGCTCGTTCAACAATCCCACGTCATCGGCATAGATTTCCCCCAATGTGCCAACTTCAACGTGGGCGCTGCCGCTCTCCAGTGGTGTCTCAGTCGCCGCAAGATCCTCGGCATCCAACAGAAGCGGCAGGTCGATCGCTACCGGCGGTGGAGAAATTTCGTCCGGTGCAACGATCTCTTCCAGCGGCACCAATCGAATCGGCGCATCCAAATCCGTCGTCTGCGCCACTGCCGGGCCCCCGGCGGCAATCAGCAAAGCAACCGCGCAGAAACCCCACAGGGGCGCTGCGCCATACCTCGATCGTTGCCTATTTTTCAAATAGCGCATCGGGTACAATTTTTTCGATTGGACCGGTTGGCGGTGGGATATCCCAGGTCAAAAGAAAAGCGAGTCCCCCACCAATTGCTAAAATCACCAGCAACAATATGATCCGAGTATAAAATCCCATACAGCGCGCCGTTCACTCCGCCGAAAATCGCCGGGGCGCCGATCACGCCCCAGATTGTGCTACCGCCAAAAAATGGCTATTTTGAGATAGTCTATTTGTTGATGGCAATATTAAGGCAGTTTAATGATCGCCCGGTACCGCAGCAACGTTTGCGACAAGGAACGGCGCGCCCTCAAGGGCATTTTCCACACAATTTCAGGCTGATGCAGAAATGAACGCGGCTTCTGCCGACTCAGCGTTTGACCGCTCGATCGTGCTGGTCGGCTTAATGGGATCAGGTAAGAGCGCCATCGGTCGGCGTTTGGCAGCTCGAATCGGAATGGAGTTCGTCGATGCCGACTCGGAAATCGAGGAAGCGGCCGGCCTCTCGATCAACGATATCTTCGAAGTGCACGGCGAACAGGCCTTTCGCGACGGCGAACGGCGAGTTATTGCGCGGCTGCTGTCCAAACCTCCGCATGTCCTGGCCACGGGCGGCGGCGCCTTTATTGACCCGGAGACGCGCAAGCGAGTTAAGGAGTGCGCCTTTTCCATATGGCTGCGTGCGGATTTAGATGTCCTGCTGCGCCGCGTCTCGCGCCGCGACAACAGGCCGCTCTTGAAGGTCGAAAACAAGGAAGAAGTCTTGCGCCAACTCATCGAAGAGCGCTATCCCATTTACGAGGAAGCAGATATCATTGTGCAAAGTCAGGACGGCCCACACGAGGAAACCGTCAACGACGTTATTGCCGCCTTGAAGCGCCTCAGTGAAGGCGACCAACGTGACACCGATGCCACCCAACCTCCCAATTTGGCCACTTAGAGAAATATCGTGAGCGCAAACGAATCGGAGCCCGACAGTAGGGCGCAATCCTCCGAGTTGGTTCATGTGGCGCTTGGCGCGCGGAGCTATGACATCCTTGTCGGTGACGACTTATTGTCTGAGGCCGGCGACCATATCGCTCCGCTTCTCGGGCTGCCGCGAATCATCCTAATTTCTGACGAAAATGTCGCGCCGCTCTATCTGGACCGGGTCGTGGAATCTCTCGCCCGGCACAGCATAGATTGCGATAGCATCGTTCTCGCGCCAGGCGAGGGCAGCAAGAGCTTTACGAGTTTCGAGGCGTTGCTTGAACGAATTCTCGCTGGCCGGGTGGAACGCGGCACAACACTTCTGGCTTTAGGCGGCGGCGTGATCGGCGACCTGGCGGGATTCGCCGCCAGTGTTCTCCTGCGCGGCATAGACGTTATCCAGCTTCCGACGAGCCTGTTGGCGCAGATTGACAGTTCGGTCGGCGGCAAGACCGGCATCAACAGCCGCCATGGCAAGAACCTCATCGGCAGCTTTCACCAGCCGCGCCTGGTACTGGCCGACACTAGTGCCCTCGACACCCTGCCGCCGCGAGAATTAGCGGCGGGATATGCCGAGATGGTCAAATACGGCCTGATCGACGACCCGGAATTCTTCGTCTGGCTCGAAGAGAATGGCAGCCGGATTATGAGTGGGGACATCGCCGCCCGCCGCCAAGCAATTGCCCATTGCTGCCGCGCAAAGGCGCGCATCGTGTCGGAAGACGAACAGGAGAACGGCCGCCGGGCACTGCTCAATTTGGGTCATACGTTTGCCCATGCGTTTGAGGCGGAATGTGGGTTTGGCGATGCGCTGCTACACGGCGAAGCGGTCAGCATCGGCATGGTGCTCGCCTTTCGTATGTCTCACCGCCTCGGCCTTTGCGGCGAGGCGGATGTTGTCCGCGTCTCGGCCCATCTGGCGGCGCACGGCCTGCCCACCGAGGCCGCGCAACTGCCCCCCACAGCGCGCCGACGGGAAGCGCTGTTGCAGCATATGAGCCGCGACAAGAAGATTAAGGACGGGCGGCTGCATTTGATTTTGGCGCGCAGTATCGGCGGCGCCTTCGTCGCCGGCGATGTAGAGCCACAAGATATTGCGCTCACTTTGGACAATTTTCTGAGCGTCGCGGACGGCACATGATCAACTATTACGGAATTCCGACAACGGTATCATGAGCACCGGACAAATCATCACCGTCGCGGCAATTGCTCTGCTGATTCTGCTCTCTGGCTTTTTTTCTGGCTCGGAGACTGCCGTCACCGCGGCATCGCGCGCGCGGCTTCACCATCTTGAAAAGCAAGGCAATCGGCGCGCCCGCATGATCGGCAAGCTGATGCGCAAACGCGAACATTTCATCGGCTCGATCCTATTGGGCAACAATGCCGTCAATATTCTCGCTGCGGCGCTTTCCACCAGCCTGCTGATATCCGTCGCCGGCGAAGTCGGCGTGTTTTACGCCACCATCGGCCTCACGCTGATTATCCTGATTTTCGCCGAAGTGCTGCCCAAGACCTATGCCATCCGCAACGCCGACCGGGTTGCGCTCGCCATGGCGCCAATCCTCGTCGTGCTGGTGTGGTTGCTGACGCCGGCCGTGTTGGCGGTGCGCGGCATCGTTTATGTGTCGCTCAGGCCGTTCGGCGCGCACAAAGTGACAGACAATAAAGAGGAAGCTGAGGAAGAATTGCGCGGCGCGATCAGCCTGCAAGCCGAGGAAGGTGCCGTGGTCAAGCATGAGCACGACATGTTGCACGGCATCCTAGATCTTGACGATGTCGCGGTCGGCGAAATCATGACTCACCGGAATAATATGGCGATGATCGATATGGAAGCGCCGGTGCGCACCATTCTCGACCAGGCGGTGGAAAGCCCGTTCACCCGGATACCGCTGTGGCGCGATGAGCCCGAAAACATTGTCGGCGTACTCCACAGCAAAGACCTCCTGCGCTTCATTCAGGGCCACGGCAACGATATCGAGACGGTGGATATCGAAAAGGTACTGACTCCGCCCTGGTTCGTGCCTGAAACAACTAGTCTTCGAGAGCAACTCAACGCGTTTCGCGAGCGCCGGGCGCACTTCGCCCTGGTCGTCGACGAATATGGCTCGCTGATGGGCCTGGTTACGCTGGAAGATATATTGGAGGAAATCGTCGGTGACATCGTGGACGAGCATGATGTCGCACTGCGCAATACGGTCGCGCGCTCGGACGGCTCTGTCCTGGTGGCCGGCGATACAACGATCCGAGACCTCAACCGCCGTTTTGAGTGGAACCTGCCAGACGAGGAAGCGGCGACGATTGCTGGACTGGCGCTCCATGTGGCGCAACAGATTCCGCAGATCGGCGAGCGAATCGAACTCGATGGCTTTGCGCTAGACATCCGCGGGCGGCAGAAAAACCGCATCACTTCGGTTCGCGTGATTCCGCCGCAAAGCGGCCCCAAGGATTCCGGAGACCATGAATAGGCGCCGCGCCGCGCTATGATTCTAGATCTCTTCAACACCATTTTTCCGGTTGTTGCCTGTGCCGGACTAGGCTATCTCTGGGCCCGCTTTGATCAGCCCTTTGATACGCGTATCGTGACTCGGCTGGTCGGGCATATCGGCGCTCCCTGCCTCATATTTTCGACCATGGTCGGCATCCAAGGCATGTCTGGCCAGATTGCGGAAATGGCGCTGAGCGCGGTGGCCGTGCTCCTTGCATTTGCCGCCATTGCCGCGATCATCTTGTATTTTTCCAAACTGCCGATGCGCACCTATTTAGCGCCGGTGACTTTTCCCAACGCCGGCAATATTGGCCTGCCGCTCTGCCTCTTCGCCTTCGGCGAGGAGGGATTGGCGCTCGGTATTGGATTTTTTGCGATCTCATCCTCAGCTCAATTAATATTCGGCCAGTGGCTGTTCTCCGGCCTGCCCACGCCAGTGCCCTTACTCAAGGCGCCGATTCCCTACGCAGTCGCCATCGGCGCCATATTCCTAGCCACCGACACCCAGCCGCCCGAGTTCATCTACAACACCACCGACCTGCTCGGTGGCTTCGCAATTCCTCTGATGACGTTTACCCTCGGCGTATCGCTCGCTAAGCTAAAAGTGGTGCGATTCAGCCGCACCCTCGCGCTCTCCCTCTTGCGCTTAGGGATGGGCGCCGCCGGTGGGTTCGGGTTCGCCGAACTGTTTGGCTTTGAAGGCATGGCGCGTGGTGTTCTGATCATACAGTGCTCGATGCCGATCGCCGTGTTCAACTATTTGTTCGCCACTTACTACAACCGCGATCCGGAAGAGGTGGCCAGCCTGGTGGTGCTTTCCTCCACCCTCGCTTTCCTTCTCATGCCGCTGTTGATATATGCAGTGCTTTAGCATCCCCACTATTCGATCAACCAAACTGGAATAAGAGGCCGCCATGCCGCTCAGCGCGTCAGCAGCAAGAGAATCAATGCACACACGCCAAATCGACTGCCGGGGCTACCGCCGCGAAGACGGCCTGTGGGATATCGAGGCGCACCTCACCGATGTAAAATCCTATGAAATCGAAAGTTACTGGCGCGGCAAGGTGGCACCAGGTGAACCGGTGCATGACATGTGGGTGCGTCTAACCGTTGACGATGATTTGTGCATCCAAGCCATAGAAACGGCCTCCGACGCGACACCGTACGAGCCCTGTTCGAATGTTGCGGAAAACTTTCAAGCGATGGTCGGACTGCGCATTGCACCGGGTTGGGTCCGTCAGATCAAATCGCGCGTCGGCGGCGTGAAAGGCTGTACGCATCTCAGGGAACTGATGAGTGTGCTTGCCACGGTGGCTTTTCAGACGATTTTCCCATTGCGTGAAAAAGAGCTCATGGCGGCGGGCGACCGCAAGCCTCCTATGCTCGACAGCTGCCTCGCCTGGGCCTCGACCAGTCCAGTGGTGAAGGCGCAATATCCGGGTTGGTATACTGGCGATTAGCGAGGAAGCGATGACGCGACCGAGCGAGCATATTAGTCTCTCAAAGACTGCGCTGATGGTAATCGACGTTCAGATGGCCTTTGTGCATCGCGACGAAGCGGGTGTTCCACGCACCACACCGATGGCGGAAAATAACATTGGCCGCCTCCTCGATTGGTTTCGGTCATCTGGCGGTAAGACCATTCACATCCACCACCATTCGCATCAGAAAGATTCTCCCTTCACCGCCGGCCTCCCCGGCGCGGTTGTGCAACCATTTGCCGAGCCGGCGCCAGGCGAGGCCGTCTACGTCAAGTATGTCAACAGCAGCTTTATCGGTACTGGCTTAGAGGACGATCTCCGCCGCGACGGCATCGAACACCTCATTCTCTGCGGCACCACGGCCAATCAGTGCGTTGAAACGACAGGCCCGGATGGCCGGAAACCTCGGCTTCAACACGCTGTATGTCGGCGATGGCGTATGGGCTTATGGTTGCGTTGGACCGGACGGCCAAGAGCACAGCGCCGAGGAAATTTTATCATTTATAATCAGTAATTTACACGGCGAATTTGCCACCGTACTTTCGACTTCTGAGACATTGGATTTACTCCGTGCGTGACGATCACTGGCGGCCGTCAGCACATCCGGCTAAGAATCTTCGGCTGGCGTCAACGTAGTGAGCGCCAAAGCATGGATGTCGCTTTTCATTTCATCGGCGAGGAGACGATAAACCAGGCGCTGGCGCTCAATTCGGTTCATCCCCTCAAATGTTGCGCTGACGACGGTCACATTGAAATGACTCTCGCCTTCAGGCCGCGCCCCGGAATGGCCGTGATGGCGCGCCGATTCGTCACTGATATCGAGTCTTGTCGGCGCTAAATTTTCGTTTAATTTTGTTTCGATCGTTTGGGCAACCCGCATTTTTTCCTCTTCGTGCCATGATTTACGCTTGGCGAACCGTCCTCAACAGGCGCGATCAGGCCGGCAACGCCTCGCCTTTACTCACCACAGAGCAGACGGCATACTTATTCGATGAAGGTATTCGAAGGCAACCATCGCACACGCCCGGAAAAGCCAAAGGCTCCGGCGGAGCACATGTGTGAATATCCCGATTGCGCGGAGCACGGGCCGCACCGCGCGCCACGAGCGCCGCACGATTTGCGTAGCTATCGTTGGTTCTGCCTCGATCACGTGCGCGAATATAACCGCGCGTGGAATTTTTTCGAGGGTTGGTCGCGCCGCGACATCGAGCATTTTCAGCGCGATGACGTCACCGGTCACCGCCCGACCTGGCCGGTTTATAGCAAGCGCCCTCTGCACGAGGAAATAGACGATTTAGAGAATATTTTTCATAACTTCTCGCGCGACTGGTTTGGCGCCGAGAAGCAAAAAAACAGTGACAGGAATAAGCGTGAGAAAAAACGCTCGACGGCCGATATGGACCTCGAACGCGCCTGCACCACGCTTCACCTCAAGCCGGGATTCGATCGCGTAAAATTACGTAGCCGCTACATGGCGTTAGCCAAAAAACACCATCCCGATATGAACGGTGGAAGCAAAATATCGGAAGAGTTGTTGAAATCGATCAACCTGGCCTATACCTATCTTTTGAATCAGGTCTCCTGACAACGCAAACGCGCCGCAGCCGCGGCGAGCCTCCCCTCGGAAGGGACTATAAATGGCCTCTCAAGAGCAATTGGGCGACACGCCCAAATTAAGCGATCGCGTTCCCGACATCACAGTTTCTGTGCGCCAAACATTTGGCATCGATAACGACATGGAAGTATCGGCATTTTCAGAGCCGGAAGAGCATGTCCCGATTATCGATCCGGCCTATCACTTTAACTATGACACCACTCTCAGCCTGTTGGCCGGTTTCGCGCACAATCGGCGCGTCATGGTCCAGGGCTATCACGGCACCGGCAAATCGACGCATGTCGAGCAAGTGGCCGCGCGCCTCAATTGGCCGTGCATTCGGATAAATCTCGACAGCCATATCAGCCGAATTGATCTCGTCGGTAAGGACGCGATCGTCATCAAAGACGGAAAGCAGATAACCGAGTTCCGCGAAGGCATTCTGCCTTGGGCGCTGCAAAACCCGGTGGCCATTTGCTTTGACGAATATGATGCTGGCCGGCCCGATGTGATGTTCGTCATCCAGCGCATTTTGGAGGTCGATGGCAAGATGACGCTATTGGATCAGAACAAAGTGATCCATCCACATCCCGCCTTCCGCATCTTTTCGACCACTAACACGGTTGGCCTCGGCGACACGACCGGGCTTTATCATGGCACCCAACAAATTAATCAGGGACAAATGGACCGGTGGAATCTCGTCACCACGCTCAATTACCTGCCGCATGACGATGAAGTGGAGATCGTGCAGTCCCAGGTGCCGGGCTATGATAATGACGAGGACCGCAAGATCGTCGATGCCATGGTTGAAGTCGCCGATCTGACGCGCTCGGGGTTCATGTCGGGCGATATCTCAACGGTGATGTCACCGCGCACAGTCATTCATTGGGCCGAGAATGCAGCAATATTTCATGATATCGGCTTTGCCTTCCGCGTTACGTTCGTTAACAAATGCGATGAGATGGAACGTGCGGCTGTGGCGGAATATTATCAGCGCTGCTTTGGCAAGGAGCTACCTGAATCGGCGGTGCCGACACCGCCTGTAAATTGAAGGGTCTTCCTTGACCACGAAAGAAGAAAATCCGGCCGAGCGGTTTCAACGCGCCGTGGGCTGTGCCGTGCGCGCCATCGCTGGGAAAACCGGCGAAGAACTGGCGGTCACGTTCGACGCCGATACGCCGCAATTGAGCGGCGAACAGGTCCAGCTTCCCTTCCCGGCGCGCGATCTCAACGCGCTAGATGTCGAGATGTTGCGTGGCTCGGCAGATTCGCTTGCGCTCCGATTGCGCTATCACGACCCAGAGGCACATCGCCGCGTTCAGCCCCGCGGCAAGAACGCCCGCGCCATTTTTGAAGCGGTGGAGCAGGCGCGCATCGAATGCCTCGGCGCCCGACGTTTCGCCGGCGTTGCCGCCAACCTCAGCTCAGCCCTCGAGCAGCGCAGTCGCCTCAAGGGTTATGATCATGTGTCCAGCCCGGAAGAAGCACCGGTTGCCGACGCGATCGGCGCCCTGGTACGCGAGCGCCTGCACGACCAGCCGCTACCCGCGGCAGCGAAGCATTTGGCGGATCTCTGGCGCCCTTGGTTCGAAGATAAAGCGGGAAAAACCCTTTTCGATTTGGCGAAAAATGCCGAGGACCAGGAAGCCTTCGGCAAACTTATCCGCGGAATGATTGAGGACCTCGATATCGAAGATGACGAAATCGAGGACGGTGATGATTCGGAAGCCGATGCCTCACCGGATTCGACCGATGGCTCGGATTCCGACGATAGCGGCGCAGCCGAGGGCGGCGAACAATTAGACGGCGACAGCAGCGCCGACGCCGAAGCAGAAATGGGCGAGGATGCCGAATCGAGCGACGCCTCCGACAGTGACGCCGATGCCATGGCAGGTGACGGAGACGATGAATCGGACGAAGGTGGCCGCCGCCGTATGCTGCCCGGCGACGGTCCGGACGGCGAACGCGGCCCGGCCTATACCAGTTACACCTCTGAATTCGACGAAATCGTCAATGCCACCGACCTTTGCGACATTGAGGAATTAGGACGCCTGCGGGCGCAACTCGATCAGCAGCTTTCCCATCTTCAGAGTGTCATCGGGCGCCTGGCCAACCGTTTGCAACGTCGCTTGATGGCCCATCAGGTGCGCGCCTGGGAGTTTGACCTGGAAGAAGGTCTTCTCGATGCCGGTCGTCTCGCCCGCGTCATCACGCAACCGCTCCATCCCCTGTCCTTCAAGGTTGAGAAGGAGATGCGCTTTCGCGACACGGTGGTCACGCTGCTGATCGACAATTCCGGCTCCATGCGCGGCCGGCCGATCCTGGTCGCCACTATGTGCGCCGATATTCTGGCCCGCACGCTGGAACGCTGCGGCGTCAAAGTCGAGATATTGGGATTTACCACGCGCGCCTGGAAAGGTGGACAGGCGCGCGAGCGCTGGCTTGCCCAGGGCCGTCCGCGCAATCCCGGCCGCCTCAACGATCTTCGACATATTATTTACAAAAACGCAGATGAACCGTGGCGCCGCGCCCGAAAGGGCCTTGGCCTCATGCTGCGTGAGGGCCTGTTAAAAGAGAATATCGACGGCGAGGCGCTGTTATGGGCGCATGAGCGCCTCCTGGGCAGGATGGAAGAACGCCGTGTCATCATGGTGATTTCAGATGGCGCACCGGTCGACGACAGCACCCTTTCGGTCAATCCACGCAATTATCTCGAGCGCCATTTGCGCTCCGTGATTCAATGGATTGAGACTATGTCACCGGTTCAGCTTCTCGCGATCGGCATCGGCCATGACGTGACGCGCTATTACGAGCATGCAGTGACAATTACCGATGCCGAGCAACTCGGCGGCACGATGACGGAAAAACTGGCCGAATTGTTCGATGAGGAATCGAATCGGCCAACTGCGGGCGGCGCGCGACGAAAGTTGGCGAGCTGAGCCGCTGAAAAAAACTGCACGACCTGCGAATTTTTTCGGGCGGTCACCTATGACGGCGGACTGGAGCTTGCGCCGTGAGCGTCGTCGCCGAAGCCGTAGAGCTTGCGACAATTGTCCCACATGATTTTCTTTTTCGATTCCAGCCCAAATCCAGGCAGGGAGAGAAATTCCTTGGTGCCGTTGGGATATCCGCCGTCGGCGTGGGGATAGTCGATCGACATAACGATATTGTCGTCACCATAACGGTCCACCACTTGGGCCACGAGCGCTTCGTCCGAATCGGTCGCAATAAAACATTGATTGAGGAATATCTCGCTCGGCAGCGCCGATAGTTGAAGCGCCTCGCCGCCGCCATATTTCGCCCACTGGCCGTCGAGGCGGTCCAGCCACCATGGAAGCCAGCCGCAATTTCCCTCCAGAAAGCCCACCCGCATTTGCGGAAAGCGCTCGCATACGCCACCCACGAGTACAGCGCCCATCGCCGCCATCAATTCAAAGGGAAATGCAGTTGCGTGATTCAGCGTGCGGAAATTCGGGTGGCCACGAAATCGGTTGGCGGCATAATCGAGCGACGCGCCACCGCTGGTGCCGTGAAAGATGAGCGGCACGCCGAGGCGCGTTATTTCTTGCCATAGCACATCGCATTCCGGAGCATTCACATAGCGCCCGCTTACCGGCATAGGGAGCAGCACCACCGCAACATGGCCCTTCTCTTCCACCGCCCGGCGCGCTTCGGCTGCCGCCAACTCGGGATCATGGATCGAGACGATCGCCGCTGACCGGAGGCGGCCGGAATGGACAACGCAATAATCCGCCAACCAATCGTTGAACGCCGCCGCGTAAGCCGTCGCCACATCTCCGGCTAAGCTGTCGATTGAGAGAAACATCGACGCGAAGGTGCGGAACATGACCGCCTCGTCGATGCCCTCGACGTCCATCGCCGCAACCGTCGAATCGGCGTCATACTTGTTTTCCCGTATTGGCGCGTAAATATCTTCGCTCGGCGCATCGAGGGCTTTTTGCGGACCGACGACTGCGGCGTCGCGCGCCCATGGCGGAATCATTTGGCCGCCCGCATCCCAATGGGGGAAATTAGTCGGCCCCCAACCGAGATATTTGGGCAAATGCGCATGGAATTTCGGGTCGAGATATTTCTCGAATAGGTCTCCATTTTCGATCACGTGCAAATCGCAATCGATAATTCTCAATCCGTCTTTCATGAAGTCCTCTGAGCCGGTGACTGGAGTGTAGAGTTATGACAGATGTTGGCCCAAGAAATCCAGGCTGCGGCGCCAGGCGAGTGCTGCGTCGTCATCGTCATAACGCCCGCTGGTTGGGTTGGCGAACGCATGGTCCGCCTGGTACCAGTGACTGGTAAAAGGTTTTCCGGCCTTTTCCATCGCCGCTTCGAAACCATTTACCATGTCATGGTTGATCCACTTGTCGCGCTCGGCGAAGTGACCGAGAACAGGGCCGTGGAGTGGATTTAGGTCACCTGCGGATTTTTTTACATTACCGTAATAGACGATGGTCGCGTCGACCGGTTCCGCGAGCGAGGCATTTAGCGACCAACCGCCGCCAAAACACCAGCCGATCGTCGCCGCCTTGCCATTTGCCATATCATGGCGCTTCAACCAGCGCAGCCAGGAGCCGATCGTATCGGTCGCCACTGCAGGGTCCACACCGCCCATTAGTTTTCGTGCTTGCCCTGGATCAGCCGTTGCCTTGCCACCGTAGAGGTCGATAGCAAGTGCCAGATAGCCTTGTTTGGCCAACTCCGCCGCCATCGATTTGATTTGATCGTTGAGGCCCCACCATTCATGAACCAGCATGACCGCCGCAGCCGGGGTTTGTGTGGGAACGGCGAGCGCGGCTTGCACCGCCACTCCCCCATCAGTATTTAGTGTCACGTTTTTCAGCGATTGCGCCGCCGCCCATGACAATCGAGGATTGGCAAGCACCATGGCGAGCGGCAAGCTGGCCAGACCAAGGACAATTTCTCTCCGCGCGATTTTTATGTTCCTGCTCCAAATATGCGATGATGAAATGCTGTGGAACTCTACCAACATGAGGGCCCGCGCCCAATTCAATAGCCCGTGAAGAATCCCCTCACCTTTCATTCCATCGTCCTTGCACTGGCGCTTTTTTTTATCAGCGCCGAAGACGTCGGCGCGAATGACATCGAACTTTCCTACACTCGGGTCCCTCTTAACTACGAAAGGCCCAACCAGCATGCCGTGGGCATGCTGGAGTATCGCGGCGGTTTGTCTATTACAGCTGGCGACCCGCAGTTTGGTGGCCTCTCGTCCCTACTGGTCAGCGCTGACGGCACACTCATGCTGGCGGCGTCAGATAGAGGTATGTGGTTTTCTGCCGGTCTCGACTATGACGATGACGGTATGCTTGTTGGCCTATCTTCCGCAAAGCTGGCACCGATCACCGGGTCGGATGGCAAACCGCTTGCCGGACGCTACCGCGATGCAGAGGGCCTGGCACGGGCGGACGATGGCGCGGTCGTTCTAGCGTTTGAACAGCATCACCGGATTCTCCGGTTCGAACTGCCCGGCCAACTCGACGCTGACCGGCTGTACAAGGTGATACCCGACCTTGTGACCGCACCGGCCGAGCTTGCAGAGTTCAATAGCAATGCCGCTATGGAAGCGTTGGTCACGCTTGACGATGGTGGCCTTCTCATCCTCACCGAAGGCCTCGACAATGACCGGCCGAGCAAACCGGGATGGATTCTGCGCGGCGGCACGGCACCGGCACGGCTGGAATATAACCGGGCATCTAGGTTTCGCCCGACCGGTGCGACGCGCCTGGCGAATGGCGACCTCATCATCGTTGAACGGCGTTACACCTTGATTGGCGGCGTCGCGGCGCTTCTGCGTCGGGTCTCGAAGGGAAGTATTCAGCCGGGCGCGCGCCTAGACGGGCCGGAGATCGCGCGCATTGCTCCGCCGCTAACCGTCGACAACATGGAGGGGATCGCGGCCAGGCGCGACAGTGCTGGCCGCACGCTGATCTATCTCCTGTCAGACGATAATTATTCCGTCTTGCAGCGTACTTTGCTGCTCATGTTCGAACTCACTGACAAAGCGGACTAGCTGGTCTCAAACAAACGGTCGCCGGCATCGCCAAGCCCAGGCACGATATAGGCCTTCTCGTTCAATTTTTCATCCAAGGCGGCGGCCCAGACTTCGACCGTCGGATGCGCCTCATTGAAAGCGCGCATGCCTTCCGGCGCCGCAACCATGGCCATGAACCGTACTTTGCTGTCCGGCACACCATATTTGTTGAGCACATCCACCGCGTAACTGGCGGAGTAGCCGGTCGCCAGCATCGGATCGACGAGGATAAATAGGCGATTTTTGTTTTCCGGCAGGCGAACGTAATATTCGACCGGCCGCTGGGTCTTAGGGTCGCGGTACAGACCGATATGGCCGGTCGGTGCGGTTGGGATGAGCTGCGACAAGCCCTCCGCCATACCCAGGCCGGCACGCAATACCGGCACGATGGCCGGCTTCACGCTGGCCAGTACAGGCGCCTCCATCTCAGTGATGGGCGTGGTGATCTTCTTGCTCGTCATGTCGAGAACGTGGGTGATCTCGTAGCCGATCAGCAGCGCCATCTCGCGCAACAGCGCACGAAAATCATGGCTCGACGTTGTCTGGTCGCGCAGGTGGGTGAGTTTGTGCTGGACCAGCGGATGGTCGACGATGTGGAGGTTGGGAAATTCGTTTGTAGCGCTCATGTCCAAGCTCATATGCGGCCATCCTCGAATGAGCCGGACTATAGGTCGCGCCTGTCAGCGCGCCAATCGGAATTGGCGTTAATTCGAAATTATCTTCGCTCGGGAAGTGGTTTAAGTGTCGGCCGCGCGGGCGCGGATAATTTTCCGTTTCACCCGTTGCGCCTCCAGTGAGAGGCGCGAATTTGGTGCTTTCACGAGGTACGCATCGAGGCCGCCATTATGCTCAACCGTGCGCATCGCCGAGGTCGTCACACGAAAACGAATGCTCTCGCCCAAGGCGTCGCTCAACAGCGACTTTGATTGCAGATTGGGCAAAAACCGCCGTCTGGTCTTGTTATGCGCGTGCGAGACATTGTTGCCTGCTTGCACGCCCTTGCCGGTAAGTTCACAACGCCGCGACATGAGGTCTGCTCCGGGTAAAATTAGCTTGCCCTTGGGGAGGCGCTTATTTAGGCCTGATCCCGCTATGCGTCAAGCCCAGCGCGGAGAAATCCGCCTGTTACGCCGCGTCAGCCAGATTTATTTCCTGGCGTTTCGCGGAACACCGCCAAGATGCCCGCCGCTGCCGTTGCCGGCGTTTTCCGGCCGGCGGCCACTTCCCTTTGCAAGCGCTCTGAAAGCTCGGCCAATCCCGGATCCCCGCGCAAAGCAGCCACCACACCCTCCTCAATCTCGCGCCACATCCAGGACGTCGCCTGTGCAGCGCGCTTGCGTGCCAATTCGCCGGTCTCATCCAGGGCGGCGCGATAGGTTTCAACGGCCTGCCAAATTTCATCCATACCGCGCTCTTCAACCGCCGAGCAGGATAGAACATGGGGCCGTGGTCCTTCGCCGCGGCCACGAATTAGAGTGAGAGCCGAACGGTAATCGGCCTCCGTGTGGCGTGCTAAGCCCCTCAGATCACCATCCGCTTTGGTCACGATAACCAGATCCGCTAGTTCCATAACACCACGCTTGATGCCCTGCAGATCATCGCCGCCGCCGGGTTGAACCAAGAGCACAAACAGATCGACCAAATCCGCGACCGCGGCCTCCGATTGCCCCACCCCAACGGTCTCAATCAACACGACATCGAAACCCGCCGCCTCGCAGGCAAGCATCGCTTCGCGGGTTCGGCGCGCCACACCGCCGATCGCGCCAGCCGCCGGCGACGGGCGGATGAACACGCCTGGCTCACGGGCCAAACGCTCCATACGGGTCTTATCGCCAAGGATCGAGCCGCCACTTAAGGCGCTCGACGGATCTACGGCGAGAACCGCCAAACGCTTGCCGACCCCGGCTAGATAGAGACCGAATGCTTCGATAAAGGTTGATTTACCGACCCCGGGGGAGCCAGAAACGCCGATCCGAACGGCCTGCCCGGTATCCGGCAATAATCGATCGAGCAATGCTTGGGCCGCAGCCCTATGATCTTCCCGTGCGGATTCGATCAAGGTAATGGCGCGCGCCAGTGCCCGCCGGTTTCCGGATCGAATGTCCTGAGCGCTCGGCACATTGCCGTCCCCAGCGCCAGATGGATTTTTCGCCACCAACTCGAAACTCGCTATTTACTCTTGCACCCGATATCGGCACACGCGACATATCATCCATGACGAAGCGCGAAAAACAAATCCTATCCCGCTTGCAGGAACTTGGCCGGCCCGAAGCGCTTCCCGGCATGGCGCATTTCGGCATCGATACCGAGAATGCCTTTGGCGTGGCAGTTCCCGAATTGCGACGTGTGGCCAAGGAAATCGGGCAAGACCATTCCCTCGCGCTCGCTTTGTGGCGCTCAGGTGTACATGAGGCGCGTCTCTTAGCCTCGATGATCGCAGTACCACAAGACACGGATCTCGCCTTGGCAGATTCCTGGGCAGCGGACTTCCGTTCCTGGGATTTATGTGACCAGTGCTGCTTAAACCTTTTCCGCAAGACGGCATTCGCCCATGATTTGATTGGTGAATGGCGGCACCGTGACGAGGAATTCGTCAAGCGGGCGGCCTTCACCATGATCGCGGTGCTGGCCGTCCATGACAGAGCCGCCGGCGACGAAGTATTTACCGCCTGGCTGCCGATAATTGAGGAAGCTGCTTCGGATCCCCGAAATTTCGTCAAGAAGGCCGTGAACTGGGGACTCCGACAGATCGGCAAGCGCAATATTGGCCTTAATCGCCAGGCCATCGAATGCGCACAGCGCATTGCCGACGGGGGATCGAAGCCGGCACGATGGATCGCAACCAATGCTCTTCGCGAACTCGAAAGCGAGCCGGTGCAAATCCGCATGAACAGAATGGCTTAGTACGATCTTTTTGAGAGGAAACTTGAGGGTAAACAGGCTATAAATCGGCTTAAGCAACGCTTGCCAATTAGGAATCGCCATGCTGATTGACCCATTTGAACGTCATGTCACCTATCTGAGGGTGTCGGTTACTGACCGCTGTGACTTCCGCTGCGTCTATTGTATGTCGGAGCACATGTCCTTTTTGCCCAAGGCAGAACTCTTGAGCCTTGAGGAACTGGACCGCCTGTGCAGCGCGTTTGTGACGCTTGGTGTGAAAAAACTTCGCATCAGTGGCGGAGAGCCGCTTGTCCGGCGCGGCATCATGACTCTTTTTAATCGCCTCGGGCGACATCTCGACACCGGCGCCCTAGAGGAACTCACGCTCACCACAAATGGCAGTCAATTAGAGCGCTACGCCGAAGAATTAGTGGCCTGCGGCGTGCGGCGAATTAATGTGTCGCTCGATTGCCTGGATGAAGAGAAGTTTGTCGCAATTACTCGCTGGGGCAAATACGGCAAGGTCATGGCAGGTATAGATGCGGCGCGAGCGGCCGGACTCAGGGTCAAGATCAACACCGTGGCGCTGAAAGGCGTGAATGACGACGAGATCGAGAGTCTGATCCGCTGGTGCGGCGAAAAAGACATGGATTTGACCTTTATCGAGACCATGCCGCTCGGCGAAATAGACGGAGATAGGAGCGAGCAATATCTGCCTCTCACGCAGGTCCGCGCACAGATGGAAAAAACCTGGACGCTAGACCAGAGTGCGCATGATAGCGGCGGCCCGGCGCGCTATGTCACACTTCGCGAAACTGGCCAGCGGATCGGCTTCATTACGCCACTCACGCACAATTTTTGTGAATCATGCAATCGTGTACGATTGACCTGTACGGGTACATTGTACATGTGCCTGGGGCAGGACGATGCGGCCGACCTCCGAGCGCCGTTACGTGCCAGCGATAACGACGAAGCACTCATTGCCGCCATCCGAGAAGGCATTTCACGCAAGCCCGAAGGCCATGATTTTATCATCGACCGGTCGCATACCGCTCCGGCGGTCGCACGCCATATGAGTGTCACCGGCGGCTGAACCTATTCTTCTAGGGTCCTTAATATTTTTCGAAGTACTCCTCGCGTAAGAGATACCGTGTCATGACCGAATCTAACGTCTTGACCCACTCGGCGGGGTCGCGGGAAGAACAGTGTCTCGTCGGAAGGAGTATCCAAAATGAGCTTTGAACGCTTTGCTGTAGTTGCCTCCCGCTCGCCTAACGCGCAAAAGGCATTGGAAGAAATCACGTCACGCTACAAATTATGCGAACCAGAAGATGCTGAGGTGATTGTTGCGCTCGGCGGCGATGGTTTCATGCTGGAAACACAGCACAAGTTTCTCCATCACGGCAAACCGATTTACGGCATGAACCGGGGAACGGTCGGTTTCCTGATGAATGAGTTTAGAGCCGATGGATTGGCGAGGCGCCTCGAATCCGCCCACCGTTCTGAATTGCATCCGTTGCGCATGACGGCAGAAAATAACTACGGCGTCGTGCAGGAGGCGCTCGCCATCAACGAAGTATCGCTCCTCCGACAGACACGCCAGGCGGCAAAAATCAGCGTAACCGTCGACGGCATCAATCGCGTCCCTGAACTCATTTGCGATGGCGTGCTGGTTGCCTCACCGGCCGGCAGCACCGCCTATAACCTTTCGGCACACGGCCCGATTATTCCGCTCGGTTCGAACATCCTCGCATTGACCCCGATCAGCGCCTTTCGGCCTAGACGGTGGCGCGGCGCCTTGTTGCCAAATGAGGCAAAAGTCGGCTTTAAAATTAACGAAGGACAAAAACGGCCAGTAAGTGCGGTCGCCGATTATACCGAAGTCCGCGATGTCGCCTCTGTAACCGTCGCTGTCGATCCGACTGTGTCCATTTACTTGCTGTTCGACCCTGAGCACAATTTGGAAGAGCGCATCCTAAACGAACAGTTCATACCCTGAAGCCGGACCTAATAAGCTGATCGATATTCCCGATATTGCGCGATATGAATTCGGCAATGCTGATGTTCCCTATGTGACGACCCTGGAGGGCCCAAACCCGGGTCCCACAGCTATGGTTAGTGCTCTGATCCACGGCAATGAAATTTGCGGCGCGATCGCGCTCGACCAACTCTTATCCTCCTCTTTCGCGCCAGACCGGGGCAGCCTCATTGCCGTTTTTGCCAACGTGGCTGCATTCTCACGCTTTGATACTACGCAGCCTTATGCGTCTCGGTTCATCGACGAGGACATGAACCGGTTGTGGTCGCGCGAAATACTCGACAGCACGCGTCAAAGCGTTGAACTTGCTCGCGCGCGTGAGCTGCGCCCCTTCGCCGAAGCTGCGGATTTTCTTCTCGACCTGCATTCTACTTCGCTTCCGGCGCCGGCCATGCTGCTGTGTGGCAGTCACAATAAAGGGCGTCTTTTAGCGGCAAAAATGGGCTACCCATTTCATGTCGTGGCAGATGAGGGTCACTCATCCGGCGTGAGGTTGCGTGACTTTGGTGACTTCAACAACGGCTCAACAACTAAATCTTCCGTACTCGTTGAATGCGGTCAGCATTTCGATAGTGAGAGTCCGACCATCGCGTTGAAAACAATCGCCGCTTTTTTGTTTGCTTGCGGCATGTTGGATCAGGACTCAGAGCAGTTCCCGCGGCCCGCAAGCTCTACGGAGCAGCGATTAATCGAGGTTAGCCACGCCGTGACGATTCAGTCCGACCGCTTTTCCTTCAGCGGCGAGTTTCAATGCTTCGAAGTTATTCCGAAGGCGGGTACCCGAATTGCGCAGGACGGAACGCACGATGTTGTCACGCCCTATGACAATTGCGTTCTGGTGATGCCTGCTCGACAACCACACAAAGGGCAAACGGCTGTCCGCCTGGGCCGTTATGTTCCGGACACCAAAGATTGAGTAGAGAGTCACCCTCTAGCCATTCCGCCACGACAAACGCGCCGCCGCCCGCGCCTGGCCTCTCACAAAAGAATGCCGCCAAATTCGTACTCGCCTTAGCTCTCGGGGCCCTCGGCGGTGCCGTCTTCTATTTGTTGCAATTGCCGCTTCCTTGGATGCTGGGCGCCATGTCAGTTGTGACGATTGCCGCTATTTCGGGCGCGCCCCTTGTCTCCTGGCCGCGTTTTCGCAATGGCATGGTGGCCGTCTTGGGAGTGTTGCTGGGCTCGCAATTCAACGCCGAGATATTCGCGCGTATCACGGATTGGTATGTCGGCCTGGCCGGCGTCGCTGTGTCGGGTGGCCTCATGGTCGCGATATGCACGGTTTACTACCGCAAGCTCGGCGGGTACGACCGAACATCCGCCTACTTTTCCGCCATCCCCGGGGGCTTAAGCGAAATGATGGTGCTCGGCGAAGCAATGGGAGGTGACGCCCGGCGAATTTCTCTCTCCCACGGCGTGCGAATCCTCACGGCAGTGTTTCTCATTGCGTTTTATTTCCGTCTGTTCGAAGGCTATCAACCTGTCGGCCTGGTTGGCGAAGAGGCTACGGCGATTGGTTGGCGTGACGGTCTGATACTGGCGGCGTGCGCCGTTGTGGGGTGGCCCGTTGCTCGTCTTCTGCGCATTCCGGCGGCGCAACTCGTGGGGCCGCTGGCGCTCAGCGCTGGAGCGCATCTAAGCGGTCTGGTCAGCGCCATGCCGCCGGGCGAAGTCGTCGCCGCTGCTCAGGTCGCGCTCGGCGCCGCCATCGGTGCGCGCTTTGTCGGCGCTAGATTTACTGAAATTTGGCGAACCATTGTGGTTTCGGTTGGCGCGGCAATTATCATGGTCGCCATCGCCGCGATATTCGCCTTGGTCCTGGGAGAAATCTCAGGCTCGTCCAAGACGGCGCTGTTCCTCGCCTTGGCACCGGGCGGCTTGGCCGAGATGAGTATTATCGCACTGTCGTTCGGCACCGCAGCCGCCTTCGTTTCGACGCACCACATTGTGCGGATCATGTTGCTGGTTGTTATCGCGCCGGCAATATACAAATTTCTATATATGAAAAAGCCGGCGGACCCTAAAGGCCACTAAACGACAAGCCGCGATAGATGACGTCGGTAACGCTGTTGCCGAGCGCCTCTAAATCGGTGTCCGAGCCCACCGAGTTTTTAAACTGGCCATCAACGATGAGTGTGGCCAAGCCGTGGAACGTCGACCATGCCGAAATAAACAGGCGCTGCGGGTCTGTATCGCCGCCTTCCAATCCCAGGCGCTGACAATTGGTGATCGCATCGGCAATGATTTGTGATGCTCTGTCCGCCGATTCTTTGAGGCTCGAATGTTCGGTTTTGTCGGACACTTCAGGGCCAAACATGACGCGAAAATGCGACGGATTGCTGGCCGCAAAATGAACATAGGCGAATCCGATAGCACGAAATTCGGCCAATGCGAGACCACGGGTCTCCTGGCTTGCCGTCTGCATCTTTGCCTCGAGGGCACGAAAACCTTCTTCGGCAACGGCAGCGAGAAGACCTTCCTTGCCGGCAAAGTGCCGATAGGGCGCGGCCGGTGATACGCCGGCCAAACGGGCCACTGCGCGGAGCGAAACACCCCGTGGTCCCTCTTTTTCTACCATCGCAAGGGCTGAATCGAGCAAGGCCCGGCGCAAATTACCATGATGGTAGGCGCCCTTTTTGGGAGCTTTCCGTTTCGCGGTTGCCGATGGTTTATCGGATTCTACCATGTCTCTACCGTTTCGATTTCTGACGCCCATCATCGGCACGACCGGATTCCGATGCAGTGGGGAATAATGTAAACCCTCGCCTACAAACGGAATATTAACTCAGGCGACCTAGTATGTGCCGAGAAATTACCCATGTTAATATTTCAATAAACATGTTGAGCAAGGTATGCCACCACGCTGCCAGCTTCTATCTAAATTTGCAGTTCTCATGACTGCGGTTTTCTTGATATTCACCGCGATGCATTCGGCGCGCGCCGATAGCCTTGTTGTTACGGTGCGTGATGTTCGCAGTAACTAAGGCGATATTCGAATTGCGCTTTACAGTTCTGCTGATAATTTTCTCGTCGATGGGCGGACGGCCGCGACACAATCATTGTCGGCGCGGCGCGGCGATGTGAAGGTGGTGTTCGCAAATTTGCAGCCGGGAATCTACGCTGCTGCGGCGTTTCATGATGAGAACCGGAGCGGTGACTTTGACACCAATTTCATCGGGATGCCGCGCGAGGGATATGGATTTTCCAATGGTGCACAGGCCGTGCTCGGCCCGCCGGACTTTGAAGAGGCGTCGGTCAAGCTGGTCCGCATCACTGCTGAAACCGATCTGTTGTTGAATTACTAACAGGGCGAATCGCTAGTGTAGAACGAAATTAGTTATTCCCCAACAAAGTCTATTCCACTAATTACCTTGACTTCAAGCGAAAAAATACCGATTTTGTTTGCGTATCGCAGTAAAGCGGTGGGGCCTTCGCGTAATGGTAGAAAATAATAGTACTGAATCACTTACGGCACTCACCGGTTCCATTGTGGCTGCTTATGTTTCCAACAATAAGATCTCCGTTTCCGAGCTGCCGGATCTCATTCGAAGCGTCCATGAGAGCTTTTCCCGCGCCGCGCAAAGTGCTGCTCACGGTCACAGCGAGCTATCCGCCAGGCCCGCCATATCGATAAAAAAATCGATCACCCCGGATTACCTGATCTGCATGGAAGATGGCATCAAGTTAAAAATGCTGAAGCGTCACCTGCGCACCCATTACGGACTCACTCCTCAGCAATATCGTGAAAAATGGGGCCTGCCGTCCGATTACCCCATGGTCGCCCCGAATTACGCAGAGAAGCGCAGCATGCTGGCAAAGCAGATTGGATTGGGCGTGAAACGTGGCACCGCCGCCCGGCGTGTTTCGGAAAGCGACGGCGAAACTTCGGCGGACAAGTCTTAGTCGAGCCGCTCGAGCAAATCATGCGACAGCGGCCCATGCCGCCATTCTACCCCACGATCTTTAAAATAGCCGGCAAGTGCGTGCTGGGTTTGCGGCCCGGCCACGCCATCTATCACGCCGGGGTCGTAGCCCAGGCTGTTAAGTCGGCTTTGGATTGTCATGATATCGGCCTCGGACAACGCCATATAGGGCCCTACATTCGCACCGGCCTCGGGTGCCACAACCTCTTCGGCTACGGCCTGCCACTGATCGGCGAGCCGCCTCGCCCGCGATTTGATATCTTCCGTCAGTATCGCACTCAAGGTGGCGGCGGCTCCTAACGCACGCCCGCTAATCGCCGCGTCCTCCGCGCCCATAGCGACCAGCAGCCAAAACAACGTTTCCACCGAATCCATCGGGACTCCGCGTCCAATCTGATACGCCACAGCCAAATTAAATTGTGCGGCTGCGGAGCCCTGCGCCGCCGCTCGTTTGTACCAGGCTGCCGCAGCGCCACTGTCGAACAAGCCGCTCGCCGGATTATCGTGCAATAGCGCGAGATTAAATTGCGCCGTCATGTCTCCGGCTTCGACCAACTGACGCCATTCCTCTGCCGCAGCAACGAAATCTCCGGCACCATAGGCGCGCACCGCGCGATCTAAATCTGCGGCCGCGACTGGCGCCGCCATCGCGGTCAACCAGAGGCTTGCTACGACGACTGCAACCCCGCCGGAGATGCCGGAAAAGATGGGAAAAATCTGCGTCACAACACTTCCGTCTGTGTTTCTTGAGAACTAGGGTCGGATCAAACAAATGGCAAGAAAAGGAGATCCCTGCCACGCCCCACCAAAAACCTAGTGGTCATTGGCAAAAGGCTCGCTCGACTTAACGCAGAGAACGAAGCGCAGAGTTCTCATAAATTGCCTTTTAGCGGTGCCCCGCCAGCGTTTCAAGTCGCCATTTTACGTACGCCGAGTCGCCGAACCCCGCCTTCCGTCTGCTCGACGGCGGGAAACTTGCTGGGACGACGGGAACTCTATTCAGATGAGCCCGTTGTCCACTGGCACCACCCAAATCATCCTTGACTTAAACTTAACTTCAAGTGGCAGTATCGTGAAACCCTTATCGATACACGGAGAACTACATCATGGAAGAAAACATACCCGCCCCAAATATTGCCTGTTCGCTCAGTGACGAGGCATTCCGGAAGCGTCGAGCAACGGTGCGGAAAGCCATGCTGCCACACATGGTTAACGGCGAACGGATGGAGACCGGTCTGCGACTTACTTTCGCCGATACCGCCGAGCTCAGGTCGCGTGTGGAGAACTTCATCCACTTGGAACGCCAATGCTGTGGCTTCCTCACATTCACACTGGCGCCACCCACCGATGGACTGATTCTCACAATCGAGGGGCCACCCGAGGCGCAGGCTACTCTCGACATGTTCTCAGACGCGGCCATCGGACAATGAGGAAGGCTGGGAGTTTGGACGGCGAACGATCTGCCGTTGGAAACGCGCTAGGACGGACCGGACTAGCAGAATCGTGCTCGGCATGTTGGCCCTGTTCGCGTGTGAAGTGCCGATCATTCTTGCCTTTGTCTGGGCGCAGGAACCGCAGGCTAGCACCCACCTCTATTTTTGAAATTGGCGGGATCGTGCTTGCCTTACTGGGTGGTACGTTGCTGATGGTTCTCAAAATCCGGCGCGTGCGGTCGCAACAGAGAGAGGCTCAACCATGAAGATCGGAGACGTTGCCCAACAGCTCAGCATGCCGGCATCTACAATCCGCTATTACGGAAAAATGGGTCTCATCGCGGCGCAACGCCGAGTTTCCGGCCGTCGACAGTTTGATGCGCGAGCCCTGCTGACGCTCAAGTTCGTTCGGCTTGCGCAGGCCGCGGGCTTTTCACTCGCCGATACCAAATCCCTCCTCGAACACTACGCCGACGACCCCGGGTCGACGGGCATCTGGAAGCCGTTCGCCGAGGAAAAACAGGCGGCAGTCAGACAGCAGATCAAGGACCTACAACAAGTGGATCGCGTTCTCACTGCACTCATCTCGTGCGAATGTGTAAGTCTGAGCGATTGCGCCGAACAAGCGGAATTGGACCCGCGCTTCGATCCGACATGAATCAATCTGTGGAAATTCTGGGAGTGATCGCGATCGTGATTATGGTCGCGAGCTACGCTCTTGAAAAACGCAGCGCCTTCTTCCTCGCAAGTTTTGCGGTGGGGTGTGCGCTAGCGGCCGTCTACGCTTATCTGATCGATTCGTACCCGTTCTTGATTGCCGAGGGCATTTGGGCCGTCATCGCATTTCGGCGCTGGCAGGTGGCACGATCGGCCAATTGAATGCCGGCATTCCTACTGCCGGAGTCCTGAGCACCAAACGGGCTGGCAGGGATCAGCTCCTGATCAGCGTTCGTGCGTCTTAAGGGCCCAGCTTAGACGGTTTCGACTTTCGTCGCGCTGCCGCTGCGGGCGGCTGTGATAGCGGCTTCCATTACCGCGATATTGCGTAACGCGTCCTCGGGGTCGATGCGAAACGATCCGTCCCCCGCGCAGGCACGCGCGAATTCCTCAAGTTCAAGACGCAGCGTCTCGGCAGGCTCGATCTGCAGTTCCTCGCGCTGACCGAGTGCCGAATGGAGCGTAACCTGCTCTTCATCGATGCCGGCGTAGATGCTCGCGGCGACGCCGTAGATATTCAGACAGGACATATCCGGCGCCGCAATCGTGCCACCGATATAGCCGGTCGGGCCGGACTGAAACTCGACAAGAAAAGACGTCGTGTCGTCGATCCCGAGTGGGACGGCACATGCTTGGCGTAGGCCGCGATAACGCGCTCGATCGGTCCGAGCAAATGGGCGAACGAATCGATCATATGAATACAAGTTGCGGTCATGGCGCCGCCCGGGGCTTCGGCCGGATCGGCGCGCCAATAGCCCTTTGGGTATGTTAATCCGCCGGGCCATGAGAAATGCGCTTCAGCATGCAAGATCGTACCGAGTGCGCCATCCTCAACGAGGTTCTTGATCACCTGCAGCGCATTCATGAAACGGCGATTGTGACCGACCGCTAGCACGACGCCATGCTTGCGGCACGCATCGTGCGCCGTCCGCCCGCTTTCAAGCGAAAGAGCGAGTGGCTTCTCGACGAAGACATGCTTGCCGGCCTCGGCCGCCGCAATGATCTGCGGAACATGGCGAGAATGGGGCGTCGTGATGATCACCGCATCAATGGTCTGGTCCGCCAGGAGTTCATCGAAGCGCGCAAACGGGCGGGCGTCAAATCGATCGGCGAAGTCGCGCATGGCGGCCACATCGGCCGCGCTATCACCGGAATCGGTGTGACACGCCTCGATACGGAGGAGTTTTGATTTTCCCTGCGTGGCGACCGCATGCTCGCCGCCCCACCATCCGAGCCCAATCGACGCACAGCGCAACATGCAGGAATCCCCCTTGAATTCGGATGCATGACTTGCGTGTCCGCACCGCAATTTCGGAGATCAATCTAGCCCGCTCTGTCACCTGCGGCCACTCGAAATCTAGTACTTCCAACAGTTGGCGTAAGAATTAGAGGCATGAATTTTGCATTTTTCATTGCCAATTTTCCCATAGCTTAGGACGTATTTCTGAAGGCTCTTTATCTTCCAACGAGGGATGCATCCATTACCGATAACTTGGGATCGGATAGCGTGAAAGCCCTCTCGCCCAGTGAGCAAAGTTACCCGAGGGCGCCCCTGGCCATTACCTGCCTGTGCCGCAGGAGATTTAAGGGCGGCGAACAATCTGCGTCTTACGAGGTGGGCTGATCGCAGGGCTCGGTACCCATATCGGCCGGTACACTGATTTCTACGAGCTCGAAGGTTTCGGACGTCGCAATCTCGTTATGGGGTGTATCACCGGGGATGTAGACACTGTCGCCCGCCTCAACCCGTTCGACCCTACCGCCGGCAAATTCCAGGTCAATCCAGCCGCTCAGCATATAAACAAACTGGCCCTCGCACAGATGGATGTGCCAGCCCGTTGGCTCCGATAAGCTTTGCGAGGCCGAAGTCACCTGTGCGCGAATGCGTCCCGCACTCGCCTTGGTTACGCCAAGCTCACGATATTTCATCCAGTCGCGGCGCCCGGTGACGTAGGTGGCTTGTTCTTTCCTGGCGATGACGACGCCGTCCGCCAACTCCGTTGCTTGCGGCTTTTTGGCAAGCGCTGCTGATCTAGTGCTCATATATTTCTCCTCACTAGTGTGCGGCCGATCCCGGATAGGGCCGCGCGAACGGCGCCCGGCGATTATTTTCTGGTCATCACCCAGACGCCATCCCACTCGCCTTTCGGCGGGGTTTTCTTTAGTAAGGCGCAGCGCTCGATATAGGTTTCGCAAAGCTTGTCCATCGAATTAAGCGCCAACGCTTCCTTGAACGCCTTGACCGCCTGATCCCATTTGCCAGTGCGGTAGAGATCAATACCGCCTTTGAAATGGCTGAGCGCATCGCGCATGTTCGGAAAAGTTTCCTCGGTGTGGTAATCGAGAACCTCGTGAACCCCCACCGGCTCCGTCTTGCCTTTGACCACAACCCTATCGATATCACGGGTGCGAAACGTGCCCTTCAGCTTGGACAAGGTAAACTCACTAATCAGGATATGAGCGCTATATGCCTTGCACGCGCTTTCCAACCTGGCGGATAGATTTACGCCGTCGCCAATCACCGTGTAGTCCATGCGCTTGGGCGAGCCGATATTTCCCGAAACCACGAACCCGGTATTGACGCCGACACCCATATCAACCGGGAGCAGGCCTTTGGCGACACGGTCAGCGTTGAATATATTCAACTCCGTCATCATCGTGATGGCACAGCGCACCCCCCGGTCTTCATCGTCTTCATGTGGGAACGGCGTGCCGAAAATCGCCATGATGGCATCGCCGATGAACTTGTCGAGCATGCCGCCCTCGGCCTGGATGCAATCCACCATGACGGTGAAATACTCGTTCAATAGCTGCACCGTGCCCTGCGCGCCAAGCTCCTCGGTCAATGTGGTGAAGCCCCGAATGTCCGAGAACAGGACCGTCGCCTCCTTGCTTTGACCCCCCAGCATTTCCTCGCCGCCGCCGACCAATTGGTCGGCGAGGGTGGGGTCCATATACCGCGCCATGGTGCTCTTCACGCGTTTTTCCGAGCTGATGTCTTCCATCATGATCATCGTGCCAAGGGTGTTTTTCTTGCCATCCTGCAGCGGCAGGACAGTGACATTGATCGACATCTCTTCGTCGTCAAAGTTCATCTCGGAATCCATCACAGTATCGCTCTCTTGCGTTTCCGTGACGCGGGTAATTTTTTCCAATATCCAATCATTCTTACCGGTGTAAAATTCTTCAGCCGTTTTGCCGATAATATCGTCTGGCTCGACGCGCATGATACGCATGCCCGAAGCGTTGCAGGTGACGATCTTGCCGTCCTCGTCCATCGTGATCACGGCGTTGGACATGCTTTCCAACATGCTTTCATTATAGTTTTTGATGTTCTGCACATCGTCGAACAGCTGCGCGTTTTCCAGGGCGATGGCGATTTGTGCGGTGAAGGCGTTGAGCCGCGATTCGTCATCCTCATCGAATGTGGAGCCGCGTTTGTTCAGAACCTGGGTCACCCCGATAATTTTTGAGTTCTTGTTGACGACTGGCACGCAGAGGATCGAGCGGGTGAAAAATCCGGTCTGCTTGTCGAACGATGGATTGAAGCGCAAATCGGCGTAGGCATAGGGAATATTCACCGACTTGCCGGAAGTAAAAACCGCGCCGGCGATGCCGGCCGAATTGGGAAGGCGAATTTTTATGGCGCCCAACCCTCCGCCAACTTCGGTATAGAGTTCGTCGGTTTTCTCGTCGTTCAAGAAAAGCGTGGAGCGTTCAGAATCAAGCAACCGGGTGACCGTCGACATAATTTTTTGCAACAGCGGCCCAAGCTGCAACTCGGAGGACAGTTCCGAAACGATGCCGAGAAATTCAAGCTCTTTCTCGCGCGACGCCTCCATCTCCTCGACATAGAGCGTGCTCTGAAGCGCGACGGCGGCCTGCGTGGTCATTGCCAGAAGTAAATCGAGATCGGCCTCGGTAAAACGGCCAGATTTTTTATTCAGCATTTGCGCGACGCCGATGCATTCGCCGTTCACCGTGCGGACGGGGGCGCACAGGATGCTTTTCGTCTTAAATCCGGTCTGCTCGTCAATCGACCGGTTGAACAATTCATTTTTGTAGGCGTCGTGGATTATCATGCCTTCGTCGTTGGTGTACACGTAGCCGGCGATGCCGGTGGTGTTCATGATGCGAATTTCGCGCAGGACATCGCCTTGCGCCACACGCGAATAAAGCTCGCCAGTCTGATTGTCGTTCAAGAACAAGGTGCCGCGTTCGACGCCCAGCACCGAATTCGTCATATCGATAAGCGTCTGTAGCTGTTCGTCCAATGTTTGATGCGCCGCCAGCTTATTGGACACGCTGAGCAGCAGTTCGGCCTGACTGATTTTTTGCTGGCGCTCTTCCGCAGATTGCGCGCCGCCATTTGTGCGCCGTTTCGGCCGTGCGGCCGCCGCGCCGTTCGACTTTTTTTTGCGCTGCGGCGTGGCGCCGTTGCTTTGTGCTGCTTTGGCGCCGTTCGCCGTCTTCGCTACTTTCGCGGCACTGATCGCCTTACGCCCAGCCGAGCGCTTTGCGGCTGTTTTTCCACTTTGCTTCTCACGCGCCATCCTTGGCCTCCAGCCGTTCGCGCAATGCCGCTATGGTGTCGCGCAACTGGGCGACTTCATTCCGCGAATTTAGCTCACTTTTCTGTATTTTAGCATAGTACTGCGCTGACTCACGTTCCAGCCGGTCGCGCAGGGCATGGGCGGCCGACTGCAATTGCGCAATCTCGTCATTCGAACTCGCATTGAGACGCTGTACACGTTCGTCCCCGTCTATACGGGCTTTGCCAAATTCATCGCGCACGGCATTTATCGTACTGCGCAATTGTCCACTCTCGCCTTCTGAACTCGCACGCAGACGCTGAACGCTTTCCTCGCTCGTCATGCGCATTTTCTCCAACTCGTCGCGCAAGGCGTTGGCCGCCGCCTGCAACTGTTTTATTTCGTCATTGGCTTCGGAACGGAGGCGCTGAACGCTCTCTTCTTTCTCGATACGCATCTGTTCGAGCCGGTCGCGTAAGGCACTCGCGGTTCCCCGAATCTGCTCATTTTCTGCATTTGCCGCGGCCACCGCCTTTTGTACCGCCTCCTGACCGCTGAACCGCTCGCGCTCTAAACTGTCCCGCAGGTTATTCGCTGTCGCTTTCAACTGCTCCAATTCGCCAGTCATCGACGCGATCGCGCGCTGCACTGCCTCGTCTTTCTCAAGACGAAGGCGCTCAAGTTTATCGCGCAATGCACCGACCGTTTGCTGCAAATGCCGATTGTCGCTCTCAAGCTTATGCTCAAGATCGACCTGCGCCGGCTCGATATCTAGATTCATGGTCATGCCGAATTTCCGCGCAGCTTACAACAATTGCAACAAAATACAAAAAGAACAGATATAATTTGCTGTATTTATTATAATATTTCGCTTTGAACAAATGTCGGACAACGCGTTCGTGACAGGCACAAGCAAAACAGTCAATATTTACATATATAAGATTTCTTGTTGATACAGAAGTTTGAGGAGAACGCTGTGGCGTCCGGTATGAGCGAATTTGTCAGCACGGTCTGTCCGCACGACTGTCCGAGCACCTGCGCGTTGGAAGTTGAGCGCCTCGATGCCAGGCGCATCGGCAAGGTGCGCGGCGCGCGCGACAATGACTATACCGCCGGTGTCATTTGCGCCAAGGTCGCGCGCTATCAGGAGCGCATACATCATCCGGACCGCTTGGGGCAGCCGCAAAAACGAGTCGGCGAAAAGGGCGGCGGTGAATTCCGGCCAATTTCCTGGGACGATGCCCTGGATGAAGTCGCCGAAGCCTTCACGCGCGCTGAACAGGCACACGGCAGTGAAGCGGTGTGGCCCTATTTTTATGCCGGAACCATGGGCCTGGTGCAGCGCTTCAGCCTCAATCGCCTGCGCCATGCAAAGCGCTATTCGGGGCAATTGGAAACGATCTGTTCCTCCACTGCGCGGGCCGGCTATTCGGCTGGCGTCGGCGCCTGTATGGGCAGCGACCCGCGCGAGATGGCCGAATCAGATCTGATCGTGTGTTGGGGTGTTAATCCGGCCTCGACACAGGTCAATGTGATGACCCATGTCAGTCGCGCCCGGAAGGAGCGTGGCGCCAAGCTCGTGGTTATTGATCCCTACCGCACGCGGACGGCCCGGGTTGCCGATATGCATCTGCCGTTGCGTCCCGGCACCGACGGCGCGCTCGCCTGTGCGGTCATGCATATTCTGTTCCGCGAAGGTTTTGCCGATCGTGATTATCTTTCCGAATACACGGATTTTCCGCCCGACCTAGAGCAGCATCTGTCGTCGCGCGGGCCGGATTGGGCGGCACCCATCACCGGATTGACGGTCGAGGAGATCACCAAATTTGCGCGTCTTTACGGCAAGACAGAACGCAGTTTTTTACGCCTCGGTTATGGCTTCACCCGCACGCGGAACGGCGCCACCAACATGCACGCGGCGAGCTGTCTGGCTGCGGTCACGGGCTCTTGGCGTCACCGCGGCGGCGGCGCGTTTTTTAGCAACGGGAGCCTCTATAATTTTGATAAGACGCTGTTGCAGGGGCTCGACGCACTTGACCCAGATATCCGGGTTCTCGACATGTCGCGCATCGGCCCGGTGCTGACTGGCGACAAGAGTGATCTCGGCGACGGCCCGCCAGTCTTGGCCACCATCATGCAAAACACAAACCCTGCCGTGGTGGCGCCGGAATCCGCCAAGGTCAATGCAGGGCTGCGCCGAGAGGACTTATTCCTGTGTGTGCACGAGCAATTCATGACCGATACCGCCAAACTTGCCGATATCGTATTGCCCGCCACGACATTTATGGAGCATGACGATTTTTATGTGGGAGGTGGCCATAGCTATGTCCAGATCGGCGCCAAGATCGTCGAACCCTTTGAAGAGGCGCGCGACAATCATTTTGTCGTCTGTGAACTGGCGAAGCGCTTGGGCGCAGTCCATCGTGGGTTCGACATGAGTGTGTGGGAAATTATTGACGAAACGTTTCAGTCGGCTGGCTGGCCGAGCGCCGACGACGTACAAGAGATGCGCTGGTACGATTGCGCGCCCAGTTTTGAGGACGGGCATTTCCTCAATGGCTTCAAGACCGCCGACCGAAAATTCCATTTCAAAGTCGATTGGCCAGCCATCGGAACCATGGGCGCTGGCTTGCCCTCCCTTCCCGACCATTCCGAGACGATCGACGCAAGCGACGAAGAACATCCGTTTCGCCTCGTCACCGCCCCCGCGCATAATTATCTCAATTCGAGCTTTACCGAGACTGCGACCTCAATTAAGCGCGAGGATGCGCCCTTCGTAATGTTGACGCCGGCCGATGCCCAGGCAATGGGGGTCACGACTGGTGCGCGCCTTAGGGTTGGCAACGGGCTCGGCGAGATAACCGTTCCGGCGCGGATTGCCGAGAACGGACAACGGCCCGGCGTTGTGGTGATCGAATCGGTTTGGCCGAACGGTGCCTTCGAAAATAACCTTGGCGTTAATACGCTCACCTCGGCCGATCCTGCGGGGCCAGTCGGCGGCGCGGTGTTCCATGACACGTCGGTCTGGATTAGACCGGCCTAATTCCCGGATACGTGGATGCCCGGTGTGTAACCCGAGGCAAGAATTCTGACCATCGCGGGTGCGGTGAGAAGACGCCACAGCGCGCTTCCGCCGTCCTCCGACGCTGCGCTGTAGCCTTGATGGCTCCAGCGATAGAGGCGGGTGTTGTTCACCAGATAGGCCGCCTCGCCCCGCGCCACCATGGCGCCATTCGGCAGATCATCTGGCCGCACAGTCTCATCCCGTAAGACGGCGCGCTCAGCATGCAACAAGCGGTCCATATCATCGGCCCGCGCCGCGCCTGGTAAATCTGAGCGCCGCCACGCTTCTTGAAACGAGCGGTAATCGGCACGCCGGCACTCAGCGCAAAGGCGGTGGTCGGCGGCCATCGCCGTCGCTTCATCGAGAAAAAATAATTCAGTATATCGCCCGGGGGTCATCACATTGCGGTGCCACCCTTTGAAACTGAGCCGGCAGCAAATCCAACGTCGCGAGGCCCAGCGCCGGCGGCGGAGGCGCTGCGCGGCATCATGCAGACAGCCGCCGCGGTTGCCCATCATCGTGCCGCGCGCTGAGGTCGCAACGATCTCACCGAACGGCGTCACGCGATTTTGCAGGGGATGCGACATGTCGGCTCGTCGCGCCTAAATTACGCGGTCCAATGCCTCGATTAGGCGCGCGACTTCGGCCTCTGTATTGTAATGCACCATGGAGGCGCGGACGACGCCGCCTTCGGCTTCCAGGCCCAAATCACGGATACAACGCGCGGCATAGAAATCGCCACTGCTGATGGCGATCTTAAACGGCTCTACAGCGGTGGGGATCTCCTCTGCTCTGCGGCCCGCGACAGTGAACGAGAATGTCGGCGCGCGGCTTTCCTGTGCCGCCGTCTGCCGGCCGATTAAACGCACGCCCTTCTTGGCGCGGAGAAATTCTACGAACGGCGCTGCGATATGTTCTTCATGATCAGCCATCAGGGTAAACACCTGCTTCATGCGCTCGTGCAGCGTCACATTGCTGGCGCCAAAGTGATGGCGGTGAAGAATGTTGAAATACTCGGTGATGCCCGACAGCGCCGCCGTCAATTCATGGTTGGGACCGCCCGGATTGAGCTTGAGCGGCATGTCGTCGGCGAGGAAGAAATGATTGTTGTTGGCGGCGCGCGCCAAATGCTCGCGCTTGCCGTAAAGCAAGGAGAGATGCGGGCCATAGAGCTTGTAGAGCGAGCATAGATAAAAATCGACATCCCAGGCTTTGACATCGATGGCGCGGTGCGGCGCATAGGCGACACCGTCGACGCACACCAATGCCCCGGCAGCATGTATCTTGCGCGTGATCTCCGGCACATCGTTGATGCCGCCGGCAATGTTCGAGAGATGGCTGAAACAGACGAGCCGGGTCCGCGAATTGAGCAGCTTTTCCAACTCCGCCATTTCAAGTTCTGCGGTCTCGGGATTGAAGCGCCATTCGCGAATTGTAAAGCCGAACTCGTCAAGCCGCCGCCAGGCTCCGTTATTGGCCTCATGGTCTAAATTTGTAACGATGATTTCATCGCCTTGCTGAAACCAACCGCGGATAGCATGCGACAACAAGAACACATTCATCGATGTGCTGACCCCGACCATGACCTCATCGGGCGCCGCACCGATCATCTCGGCCATCAAGCGCTGGCTTTCCTCGATGCGCCGCGCACCTTCGGCGGACGCGTCATAGCCGGCGCCGGGCTGGACGAAATTCTCGGCCATATAGGATTGAACGCGGGCCAGCACCGGGCTTGCGGCGAGCGTGCCGCCGGCATTTTCAAACAGCGCCCAGCCGGCGTTCAACGCCGGAAAATGGCTGCGTGCGAAATCGACGTCGAGGCGCAGGCCCGCTTCAGACATTTGCCTCTCAGCCGCTCAGCGCGGCGACGATCTCGTCGGTGGAGACACGCTCGGCAATGTTTTCGAGGGCGAAGTTCAAACCGGCATTCTGCCACTCATCATTGATCGTCGAGGTGCCGTCGGTCACGACCACTGCACGGTAGCCGGCGTCGGCGCCGTGGCGAGCGGTATGCTCGACCGAGAAATTTGTCCACGCGCCGCTGATGACGATGGTGTCGACGCCGAGGCCGGTCAGAATTGTTTCCAGGCTGGTGCCGTGAAATCCGTTCATGCGCATTTTCTCGACCACAATATCACCGTCTTCTGGCGCCACGCCGTCCGCCGCGGCGGCACCCCACGTGCCGCGTACTAGAGCACTTGCTTCCTTGACGCCCTGAAACAGTGGCGCGTTCAATTTGAGGCCGGGCGCACCGGGCTCCACGATGTAGTGCACGTGAATGACGGCCGTGCCAGCGGCACGCGCGGCCGCGGCCATACGGGCCGCGTTGGCCACCACGTTCTGGCTCTTGGCGTGGGCCGGCGCGCCGGAATCGGCAAACGCGCCGCCTTCGGTGATCACATCATTCTGTAAGTCCTGAATGATCAGGGCGCTGGTTTTTGCATTTAATTCGATTGCCATTTGCCTAACCCCCTACGTCATATAGCTCAGGCGGTTGCCCGAGACCTTCATGCGCACGCGGTAGACCGAGGTTGTACAGCAGACATAAAGGTCATTCCAATCGCTGCCGCCCCAGTTGAGATTTGCCGAATGCTCCGGCATTTCGATAGTGCCGAGATGTGCGCCGCTGGCATCGTAAACCCAGAGGCCTTGCGGGCCGGTGACGTATATATTGCCGTTGGCGTCACATTTCATGCCATCGACGACGCCGGTTGCCAAATCGCCGTCGCCGATATTTTCAGCAAATATGCGGCCGTTCGAGAGCGAGCCATCGGCATTGACGTCATAGACGCGGATATGGGCGCGCGGCGTATCATTGATATAGAGCAGGCTCTCATCGGGCGAAAAACACAGCCCGTTGGGCTGGCCGTAATCATTGGCCACACATGTGACATCGCCACCTGGTGAAATGCGGAACACACCCTGGAAATCCAGTTCGCACTCACGCTCCTCGCCAAACACCGGCATGCGGCCATAGGTGGGATCGGAGAAATAGACCGCGCCATCGGATTTGACGACGACATCGTTGGGGCTGTTGAGCTCCTTGTCGCCAAAATGCGATGCCAGCACTTGGCGCTCACCGCTCGCGGTTTCGCGCGCCAGATAGGAAGTGGAATGCTCGCAAATATAAAGGTTCAAATCACCGTCATAGGTCATGCCGTTGCATTTGTTGGCCGGCGTGCCTGATACTTCGCGTACCACGGTCGCGCCATCGGCGGCACTCCAGCGGCGCCGGACGTCGTTCGGCATGTCGCTAAAATAAAGGCAGTTTTCTGCCTGGTTCCACAGCGGTCCTTCGGTGAATTGAAAACCGGTAGCAATCTGTTCGACTGCGGCATCTTCGGCAATCAGGTCAAACAGCTTGTCTGAATTCGCGGTAACGGCCATCTCCCACATCCTTTTTTGTTTGCTTTCACACAACCATGATAACGCCTTACAGTTTGCCGTGAAGTCGATTTTTGCGCCCGGCAAAAATCATGGTCATTGCTGGCGGGCAGCAGCAGAACAAGCTAGTCTGCCGGCCAGGACATCATCAGGGAGACCGGCCGACATGAAACTTTCACTCATCCAAATGAACAGCTCGCCCGACCGTGACGAAAACGTCGAACGCGCCGCGCGCTATATCGACGAGACGGTCGCGCGCGACAAGCCGGACCTGGTGGTGATCCCGGAATTTTTCAATCACGTCTACGTTTTTCAATATCGCGATTACAAATATATCGATTGCGCCGAGCGCGAATCCGGCGTCGCCATCACGCGGATGCGGGAAAAGGCGAAGGAGCACGGCATTCACGTCATCGCCACTATTTTCGAGGAGCATTCGGCCGGCGTCTATTACGATTCGGCGATGGTGATCAACTCGGCCGGTGAGATCATCGGCAAATACCGCAAGGTGCAACCCGCCGCCGTGGCCAGCCTAGAAAAAATATATTTCCGCTACGGCTCTTATTTTCCAGTGTTCAAGATCGGCGACTGGCGGGTCGGTATAAACATTTGTTACGACACGTTCTTTCCTGAATCGGCGCGCTGCGCAGCGCTAAATGGAGCGGAGCTCATTGTCATTCCTTTTGCCACGCCGAAAAAGGAATGCTGGCGCGAAATGATGATGACCCGGGCGTTCGAGAACGGCGCTTACGTAGCGCCGTGTAACAAAGTGGGCCTGGAAGGCGAATGGTATTTTGAAGGGCGCAGCATGATCGTCTCACCGACCTCCGAGGTGCTGGTCGAAGCCGGCAATGAGGGCGACGAAACCATTACGGCTTCGCTGGAGCGCGATCTGGTTTTTGAGACCCGGCGCAACCTGCCGATGTTCAGAGACCGCCGGCCCGATCTCTACACGCCAATCTGCACCACGACGGAAGATCTTCCGCAGGTAAATTAGGTTAGGGCAGCGATATGCCACGAACATCGAAGTGGCGCCGCACCGCCTGGTTTGCGCTGGCGCTTGGCGTTGCCGGTGCGCTCTCGATTCAGAGCGCGCCACGCGCTGAAACGGTGCAAGACTCCGCTTCGGCGAAAGCCTTGCTCGGCGATGTTCTCGAATACATAGAAACCTCGATCACCTCTACCGATGAGGATTTAACCCTCAAACTGGCGGATGAGCCCAGCGCCCAGCCGAGCGGCAACAGCGTCGAACTGATTTTTCCCGCACCCAGCATTTTCAATCGCAATGGCGGTGGGTTTCACCTGGGAAATGTCACAGCCAAGGTCACCCCGCAGGAAAAGGATCAATTTCAATTCTCTATCGGCCTCCCGAATTCCATGACTATTTCGGATGCGGGCGACGTGACCGAAGGAGAAGTGAGTTGGGGGGCAAGAGACTTACACGGAATTTGGCGCGCCGACCTGGAGACCGCTACGGAAATTCATGGCGCGCTGAAAAACCTGCTCTTCACAGATATCAAACAGGGTCAAAAACACTTTATCGGCAAGATTGATTCTTTTGCCGTGGATCAGGAATTTGCCGAATCCGCGAACGGCTGGTGGAGCGGCCCGTTTGTGTATGACGTGGCGAACTTAGAAATCGCTCCTGCAAGCAAAGAAGAACGAGTCTCGATAGGCCGCGTTTCTATGAGCGGTAAATTGCAGGATTTTGATTTCGCCGCATGGCAAGCGCTTTCCGAATGGGGAAACTCCCTTTCTATCACGGTAGATGGCAGGCTTCCGATTTCGTTGGGAGATAGCCGGGCCGCAACGCGAATATTCGAAGCGATGAATTTGGGCGCCGGGAATATGGGGGTGTCGATTTCAAACCTGAGCTATGGCCCGCCCGGCCGGCAGGAATTCAAGATGGGTGGGCTCAACCTCAACATGAGCTACGACAATGATGCTCGGCCCGGCGCGTATAGTTTCAATGTGGATTGGCAGGGGTTGGAGCAAACGGACAGCGACGTTCCACCGGCGTTCTTTACCCATACCGGCGCCCTAAAAATGCATTTCGAACAGTTTCCTCTTCGACAAATTTTGACTTCGGTGTTGCGCGAAAGCGAGAATTTTGGCCCAGCCGTTGACTCCATAGGATTTCCTATTGCCGCGCCTCTTCAGCTCGTGGTGTTGCCGTTGATCAACGCGAACCAAACCCGTCTCCGGTTGGAAAAATTGACGCTGCGCAGTTCCACCGCAGTGCTGGCTGCCTCGGGAAAATTGTCCGCCGAGAATGACTCTGCGTTGGGCGCTGTCGGCGATGCACGTCTCGAACTCGCCGGCCTCGACAGACTCATTGCCGTTGCCGCACGCCAGGCGCTGAGCGGCGAAGACGCGACGAAGCTGTTGGCTTTTTTAACCTTTGCTAGGGGGCTCGGGAGGCCAGAAACCAACGTCGTGGGTGAGTTGGTTTATGTCTATGATGTCGTCCTGCCGGCGGACGGGATCGTTCTGATCAACGAAATACCGCTCAACCTGCTGCAGAACAGTGGCGTGACGGCACTTCCCAGTGCCAAGCCGCAAGCCGACGCCGCAATCGCCGAAGCGCCCCGGTCCTAGGTCGCCCAAAGCAGCGCCGCGACGCGGCAAGTGGAAGGCGGACGGTGCCGCCTTCCCTACCCTGCCTTAATACTGAACGCGGTTTGTCAGCGCGCCATCGACGACGATATTAGTGCCGGTGATGAAGGTGGCGATGGGGCTCGCCAGGAACACGCTGGCGTTGGCAACTTCCTCCGCCGTCGCCATGCGGCCGGTTTTGTTCAGGCCGAGCGCCTTGCTGAACAGGTCCGGCATATTGTTTTCGATCATTTCCCAGACACCGCCGGCGAAATAGGTATTGCCCGGCGATACTGAGTTGACCCTGATGTTCTTGCCGGCCAATTCGCAGGCCAGGGTTTTGGCATAATGAATAAGTGCCGCCTTGAACGCGCCGTACGGGCCGGCAGCGAAATCGATCTCAACGCCGGAGACGCTTGAGATGATCACGATCGAGCCGGCATCGGATTTTTCCAGTATCGGCAACGCGGCTTCCACGGCATTCACCGTATGCAGCAAATCGACCTCAAACTGGGCGCGCCAGGATTCCTCGTTGCGCTCAATCGCCAGGGCGCTGACATTAGGAACCACGATGTCCAATCCGCCGAGCGCTTCGGCACAGTCCGCCACCCATTTGCGCAAGGCATCGCCGTCGCGCACATCGATGGCGCTGCCACAGGCGTTAACGCCCTTGTCTTTCAGCGCTGCGACCGCCGCGTCCACTTCTTCCGCATTGCGGGCGCATAGGCCGACATTGCAGCCCTCATCCGCGAGCAGATTGGCGATCGCACGGCCGATGCCTTTGCTGCCGCCGGTGATGATCGCTTTGCGACCCTTCAAACCCAAATCCATGTTATGTCTCCTCCCGTTTCTCGTTGATTGCCGTCGAGCACGGCGGCGCGGCGTTTTTTGCCCTTCAACAGCCTTATCGTGCAAGACAGAGAAGGTTGTGCCGGATAATATGCACCGACACAACGTCCCAGGAAGGAAATAACAATGGAATTCGGATTTAACGTGCCGAACAGCGGCATCCTCGCCAACCCCGGTGATATTACGACAATTTCTCAGCGCGGCGAGGAATTGGGGTTTTCGATATTGGCGATCCCCGACCACATTGTATTTCCACGCAGTATTTCCTCACGCTATCCCTATTCCGCCGATGGCGCGTTTGCCTTTGCACAGAATTTCGAAGGCGATTTTCTCGAGCCCTTGGCGTTGATGGCGCATGTCGCCGCCATCACCAAGAAGGCGCGTATTCTCACCTCCGTCATGGTGGTGCCGTACCGCGACCCGATCCTCACCGCAAAGCTGGTATCGACCATCGATGTAATGTCGGGCGGGCGCGTGACGCTGGGTTGCGGCGCCGGTTGGATGGAAGAGGAGTTCGTCGCCGTGAACGCGCCGCCCTTTAAGGAGCGCGGCAAGGTGACGGACGAATATATCATGGCGTTCCGCGAATTGTGGACGGCCGAAAATCCGAAATTCAAGGGGGAATATACCGAGTTTTCCGACATCTTCTTCGCCCCCAAGCCGGTGCAAACCCCGCATCCACCGATATGGATCGGCGGCGAAAGCATGCCGGCCATTCGTCGCACGGCGCGCCTCGGCGATGCCTGGTATCCGATTGGCTGCAACCCTCACCATCCGCTGGACACCGTCAAAAGATTCTCCGCCGGTCTCGATTCCCTCAAGGCAGAAGCTGAGAAAATCGACCGGGACCCGGCGTCCATTGACCTCGCCTTTTGGGCTGTTTGGTACGGCGGCAATACGCCGACGATGCTGGACAGCGGTGAGCGCATGATACTGACCGGCAGCGCCGATGATATCGCCGGCGATATCAAGGCCCTTGAGGAACTCGGCGTGCGCCATGTCCTATTTAACTTCCTCGGCGCCACGCTGGAAGACTCACTTGCCAACATTGAGGGCTTTGCCGCCAACGTGATGCCATTGGTGCGCTAGACGGCAAACCGGAACTGCTCGACAAATGAATTTTCCTTCGCGCGGACCGCTGGAAATCGGTTTTCAGAATGTGCAACCGCCTGCCGATGCGGATGGCGAATTTCAGATCGCCGATTTCGAAACCAACAAGCGCTTGGTGTTGGCCCTGGAGCGAAACGGCTTCCATGCCATGTGGGCGGGCGATCATTTGGCCTTCGCCCAGCCGATCTTGGACCCGATGATCCAACTCGCTCAGGCATCGGCGATCTCGCAGAGTCTCAAATTTGGCACGGCGGTGTTTCTGTTGCCGCTCCGTCACCCCGCCAGTGTCGCCAAGCAGGTCGCGACACTCGACCTGTTGTCGTCGGGCCGGGTCATCTTCGGCGTTGGTGTGGGCGGCGAGTTTCCCGACGAGTTCGCGCTGAGTGGCGTGCCGGTAAAAGAGCGTGGCGCGCGTCTGAGCGAAGGCATCAAGGTCCTGCGTCAACTATGGAGCGGAGAACCGGTTGAAAACGCAGGAAAATTTTATCCCTTTCCCGAGGTGCAAATGCTGCCGGCACCGCATACCCCCGGCGGCCCGCCGATCTGGTGCGGCGGGCGCAAAGAGCCAGCGCTTCGCCGTGCTGGGCGCTTGGCGGATGGTTGGCTCTCTTATGTGGTGACACCGGAGCAATATCGCACTGCGCTGGAGGTGATCGCCCGCGCCGGCGCGGAAGCGGGGCGCGATTTTTCAACGTTCGGCACCGGGCATCTGTTGTTTATGCGCTTGGCCAAGGATTACGAAAGCGCGCTCGACTACGCGACGAAAACGCTGAGCGCCCGCTATGAAATGGATTTTAGCAAAGCGGCAAAACGCTACTGTGCGCTGGGAACGACTGAACAGGTAGCGGCAACGATTCGGGAATTCTATGAAGCCGGCGTGCGGCACCTGGTCGTGGATTTTATTGCTGAGCGCGCCGATCAAATTGAGCAGATCGACCTATTTGGCGCTGAGGTCATGCCGCTTCTCGCCGATCTAATTCAGCAGCCGCTAGCTTAAACCGGCCGTTCTGCTAGAGCATTTCACGTTCACTTGCGTTCAAGCGGAGTGCTCTATCGCTTTTTAATCCAAGCAAATGCGTCGTCGAGGTGATTCCGCCTGCTCGGGATTTGCTCTAAGAAAATTTCTTTACCGTCGGCATGCGCACCCTGACTTCCGTGCCCTTTCCCGGCTCGCTCGTCATATGCAGCGAACCGCCATGCCCTTCCACCAATAACTTGGCTAGCGGCAGGCCAAGACCGGTACCTTCAAAGCGCCGCTCGAGACTGCTATCCACCTGGGTAAAGGGCAGCATCGCTTGCTCCATTTCCGTCGCCGTCATGCCAATGCCGCTATCGGTGATGGAGATCACGACATCATCGGCACCCTCCTCCGCCGCGCGAATGCCGACATGGCCGCCGTCAGGTGTGAATTTGACCGCGTTGGACAACAGATTGACGAAAATTTGCAGCAGTCTTTGTTCGCTCGCCCGTACTGCCGGCATGGCGCTGAGATCGTCGACGTCGATGGTTATGCCGCTTGATTCACCGCTGCCGCTGACGATCGTCACCGCCTGAGACATGACCTCGTCGAGCGCCACCGGCGCGGTATCGAATTCGAACTTGCCGGCCTCCACCTTGGAGAGATCGAGGATGTCGTTGATAATCGACAACAAATGTTTGCCGGAAACATGGATATGATCAGCATATTCATTGTATTTTTGGTGACCCAGTTCGCCGAACACTTTCTCCTGCATCGCTTCCGAAAACCCGATAATAGCGTTCAACGGTGTGCGCAATTCATGGCTCACGGTGGCGAGAAATTCGGATTTCGATCGGCTCGACAATTCGGCGTCGCGAGCAGCGGTGGCAAGCAGCCGCCATTCGTCTTGAATTTGCCCGGCCATTTTGTTGAACGCCATGCCGAGTTCGCGATATTCCCGCGGCGTCACATTTGGAAAACTTGGTACGCGCGCTTCCAGGTCACCCGCTTCGATTTTCCCCGCCGCGCCAACAACTGCCGATATGGGGCGAATGAGAAGGCCGGACAGCAGCCAACCCAAAATTGTTGCGACAACCACACCGCCAACCATGATGCCAATCTGGGCGCCGCGCGCGGAGGCCGCTTTCACGCGCAGTTCATCGAGCGGTTGCGGCACCATCACACCCCAGCCGACGCCAGGTACAACTGTATATCCAGTGATCATGTCGGCTTTCACGGCGGGCGAGTAAAACTCCGTCACGCCGCTTTCACCCTCGATCATATGTTTGACCGGCTTGACCTTTGCGATGTTTTTCATCGAATGGCTCCACTCCCGATTGGGGTGGGCAATGACATTTCCGCTGCCGTCCACGATGGCTGTATGGCCACGTTCGCCGAAGGTAATCTGACCCTGCAATTTGGTGATGTAATCGACGCCCATCGCGCCTATCCCGGCATCTCCGCTCGGCAACTTTTCGACCAGATAGATCGTGGGCTGCCCCTCGGCGTCGGGCATCACATCGCTGAAGTGCCGGCCGCCCTGGGCAATCAGCGGTTCGAGAGCGGCAAGCCCGCCTTGCGGTAGGATAGCCTCGCTCGTCACATCCGGACGAAGTGACATACTGACGGTGCCGTCCGGCGTTAATATCGCGAAATGGCGAAAATCAAGAGATTAGGCGAGTTCCGAAGAGCCCGTGGGCCAAAACTGCGCCGTGCTGCATTCGACCAAAAACCCGAACAGCGCCGACGCGTCATGGGTGTAGAGCTCAAGCGCGTTGGTGATATTTTTTTGCCAGCAGCAAATGCTTTTCCTCAACCGAGGAAAGTTCACGCAAATAGGAGGTGCGCTCGACCCAAAGCCCGAGAAAAAGTATCGGGACAATTGCGATGATCGTGAACGTCGCGGTGAGCGTATAGCGCAGGCGATTCTTCAATAAACTCCCCTAAGGATGCTGCCGCAAACCCGAGGCAGAAAAGCGATTAAACATACATGTTTTCAGCCGCTTATGATCGATTATTCTCCAAAAAATTTAACAGTGTGGAAAAATACATGCCCGGTTCTTCCCACATAGGCAGATGCGACGAATTCTTAAACACTTTGATTTCAGAGTTGGGCAGGGCGCCGTGCATTTTTTGCGAGCACGCCGGAGTCAGCTCGTCATGCATGCCGCACAGCACTAGCGCCGGTTGTTCAATACGCGCCATATCGGCGATCCGGTTCCAGTCCTTGATACTGCCAGTGTAGCAAAACTCGTTGGGGCCCTGAATAGCGGTGTAAGGGCCCATGTTCCAATCCGACAGCGAGCGATTGACTGCGTCGGGCCAGACATCAAGGCGACACACATGGCGGTAATTGAGGATGGTAATTGCGGCCTGATATTCCGCGTGATCGAGGGTTCCCTCGGCCTCATGACGCTGCATCATCGCCTCCGTCTCCGGCCCAAGCGCTTGGCGCAAGCGCTTTAACTCGCTGACCAAATGGGGAATGTCAGCGGCACCGTCGGCGAGCGTGAGGGTTTTGAAACTGCCCCCATAGGTCAGCGCATATTCGATGCCGAGCCAGGTGCCCCAAGACTGCCCGTAAAGATGCACCTTGCCCAGATTTAGCGCCGTGCGGACGGTTTCCACTTCCTCTACATAGCGCTCGATCGTCCAAAGAGCAGCGTCCTCTGGCCGGTCGGAACTGCCGCAGCCGAGCTGGTCGAAGGCCACCACGCGGTAACCCTTGTCAGCGAGCCAGGAATGGGCATCGCGCACATAATCGCATGGCAGGCCCGGCCCGCCGTTCAAGCAGAACAGCACTTCATCACCGCTGCCGTAGCTATAGGCCACAACATTGAAGCCATCGACCTCAACATTGATGATCTCGTCGGGTTTGCGCTCGTCCATCATGATGGCGATCCTTCTTACATATCGAAACAGCTCGGGATTTAAGCATAATCGGACTGCCAAGGGCGGGCCAGCAGCACGAAAAGGAAGAAACCATGATCGACGCGCAAATGACTGCCGGGGAGAAACGTGCGGCGTTTCGCCAGAAGCTCGCTCAAGGCGGCCTGATGCGATTTCCCGGTGCCTTTGCGCCGCTGGTAGCGATGATGGTCGAACAAGCTGGATTCGATGGCGTTTATATCTCGGGCGCCGGAATCGCAGCGGAGAAAGGCCTGCCCGATATCGGCCTCACCAGCCAAGAAGAAGTCGTTGCCCGCGCCCACCTCATCGCCCGGGTGAGCGATCTGCCGGCGATTGTCGATATAGATACCGGTTTCGGCGACGCGATGAACGCGGCGCGCACGATCACCCGCCTCGATGAAATGGGCCTCGCTGGCTGCCATATGGAGGATCAAGTCAGCGCCAAACGCTGCGGCCATCTCGACAACAAGCTGTTGATCGACACGTCCGACATGTGTCGCAAGCTGCGCGCCGCCGCCGAGGCCAAGCGCGACGCTAATTTCCTTCTCATCGCGCGCACCGATGCGCGTGCGCCGGAAGGCCTCGACAGCGCCATTGCGCGCGCCAAGGCTTATGCCGATTCCGGCGCCGACATGATCTTTCCCGAGGCACTCCAGAGCGAGGCCGAGTTCGCCGCCTTCCGCAGCGCCATCGACCTGCCTCTGCTCGCCAATATGACCGAATTCGGAAAATCACCGCTCTTGAGCGCGCCGCAGCTGGAGGCACTGGGCTTTAACATCGTCATCTATCCGATGACCGCCATGCGCCTCGCGCTAAAAGCCATCGATGACGGCCTCACTGCCCTCAAGAGGAATGACGACCAAGCCGCGCTGGTCGAACATATGTGGACGCGAAGCCGGCTTTATGAGGCGTTGGGATACGCCGCCTACAATCAATTTGACCAAGACATTTATAATTTCGATCTTGAGGCCAAAGATTAATCCGCTCAGGTCTCGCGGAGCCGGGCCGGCAGCGCTAAACTGTGCGCCGCAATAGAGCCACGAGAAAATATTATGCCTCTTGATCTCTCCGGACAGGCGCTGGCGCGCTTCAAGGTGCTCGACCTGACGCGGTATCGCGCCGGCCCCACTGCGGCCCGTCAAATGGCGGACTGGGGCGCCGACGTCATCAAGATCGAAATGCCGCCGGCGCCGGGCGCGAGCACTCAGGCCGACCCGATCAAAGCACGCCACGGGCCTGATTTTCAAAACCTGCACCGCAACAAGCGCAGCCTAACTTTGAATTTAAAAGCCCCGGACGGCTTGGCGATATTCAAGCAGCTGGCCGATAATGTGGATGTCGTCATCGAGAACTACCGCCCCGACGTCAAACACCGGCTCGGCATCGATTATGAGACGCTGCGCGCCACCAACCCGCGCCTGGTCTATGCCAGCATTTCTGGTTTCGGCCAGGACGGCCCCTACGAGAAACGCCCCGGATTCGATCAGATCGCCCAAGGCATGGGCGGCCTGATGTCGATCACCGGCGTGCCTGACCAGGGGCCGATGCGCGTTGGCATTCCGATTGCCGATCTCAGTGCCGGGATGTATTGCGCCCTCGGTATACTGGTGGCGCTGTTGGAGCGCGAAGTTTCGGGCCAGGGCCAGTGGGTGCAATCCTCGCTCCTGCAGGCGCAAATCTCGATGCTCGATTTTCAGGCGGCGCGCTGGCTGGTCGATCATGAAGTGCCACCCCAGGCCGGCAACAATCATCCGACCACCATCCCGACCGGCGTCTATCCGACAACCGACGGCCATATCAATATCGCTACGGCGGGCGGTAAAATATATGAACGCCTGTGCCGCGTGCTCGGCGATGAGGGTCTGATCACCGATCCCGACTATGCCACCGGTCAGGCGCGCTCGGATAATCGCGATGCGTTGAACGAGCGCCTGGATGTGCTCACGCGGAAAAAGTCGAGCGCCGAATGGGTGCAAATTCTTAACGATGCCGGCGTGCCGTGCGGGCCGATCTACGATATCAACGAGATGTTCGACGATCCGCAAGTGAAGCATCTCGGCATGGCTGCGCCGGTTGAGCACCCGACCCTCGGCACGATCGAAATTGTCAGCCAGGCGGCTTCGCTCAGCCGCACACCATTCCGCATCCATACAGCCACGCCAGAACTGGGCCAGCACACGGACGAAATATTAGATGGTCTCGGGGTAAATGCGGCGGATATTTCCAACCTGAAGGAGCGCGGCATTGTCTAAGAGCCAGCAAACGCCTTACGGCGAAAAGATGATCGCCGAGAAAGACGGCGCGGTCGGCTGGATGATCTTCAACAATGTGGAACGGCACAATGCGCTGTCGCTCGACATGTGGGAGGCCATTCCGCGCATTCTCGATCAGTTCGAGGCGGACGCTGAAATCCGCGTAATAGTCCTTAAGGGCGCCGGCGAAAAATCTTTTATCTCAGGCGCCGACATTTCCGAGTTCGACAAGAAACGCTCAAGCGTCGAGGCGGTGGCGCAATATGACAATATCGCGCATGAGGCCAGCGAGCGGCTTATCCACGCGGCCAAGCCGACCATCGCCATGATACGCGGCTATTGCATCGGCGGTGGCCTTGGCATCGCGCTATCCTGCGACATGCGGATCGCCAGTGTTGGCTCGCGCTTCGCCATCCCGGCGGCCAAGCTTGGGCTGGGATACCGGGTCAGTTCATTGCAGCCGCTGGTCGCACTGGTCGGCCCGGCCTTTGCCAAGGAAATCATCATTACCGCGCGCCAATTCGATTGCACCGAGGCGCTCGCGATGGGGCTGATAAACCGCGCTGTTGCTGCGGAAGAACTACAAACCTACACCGCCGATTATTGCGCTCGTATTGCCGCAAACGCGCCGCTGACCATGCTGGCGGCCAAGCGGACGGTGGATGAAATTGCCCGCGCGCCGAGCGACCTCAACCGCGAACTTTGCGAACGCCTCGTCGAAGAATGTTTTTCGAGCGCGGATTATGTTGAAGGGCGGCGCGCCTTCATGGAAAAACGCAAGCCCCGTTTCGAGGGGCGCTAACGGAGTCAATTATGATCGTCGAACAAATCTGGACCGCCAACTCGTACCGCAACTTCAACTATCTCATCGCCTGCCCGGAAACCGGCGACGCGTTGGCCATCGATCCGTTGGATCACCAGAAGTGCCTGTCTGTTGCCAAAGACAAGGGCTGGAACATCACCCAAGTGGTGAACACCCATGAACATGGCGATCACACCGGCGGCAACAAGCAAGTCATCGCCGCCACCGGCGCCAAGCTGCTCGCACACGCCAACGCCAAAGGAACCATTCCCGGCATAGACCGTAGTCTCGGGACCGGCGATATCATCAAAGTGGGCAAGACGGTTGAGTTGGAATCTCTCGATACGCCGGGCCATACCATGAGCCATGTCTGTCTGTTGTCACACAGCGATACACCGGCGCTGTTTTGCGGTGATACCCTGTTCAACGCCGGCGCCGGAAATTGCCACGGTGGTGGTCATCCGGCGGAGCTATACCAGACCTTCACCGGTCAATTGGCGGTCCTGCCGGATGAGACGTTGGTCTATCCCGGCCATGATTACATCGCCAATAATCTTGAATTCACCCTCGACCGCGAGCCCGGAAACGCGGCCGCCAAGGCGCTGCTCGCCGATGTAGCCAATCAAAATCCAGATGATCCTCTGGTGTCGACCCTGGCGATCGAGAAAGAGGTGAATACGTTTTTCCGCCTGCACAACCCGTCAGTCATGGCGCGCCTGCGCGAGAGCTTCCCGGACTTGCCGGTTGAACTTGACGCCAAGACCGTGTTCGTCAAACTCCGGGAATTGCGCAACGACTGGTAGTCGAAGTCACGCCGCCTCGAACAGCGCGTGTTCCGCGAAGCTGGCGAAATCGATGTTGGCGCCGCAGACGATAACGCCGACGCGTTTGCCCTGAAGACGCTCGCGCAACGGCCCGGCTAAAGCTGCCGTCGCGGCGGCGCCGGCGGGCTCTACCGCCAACTTCATTTCCGAAAACAGCAATCCCATGGCACGACGCAGCGCGTCGTCGTCGACCAGGACGATCTCGTCAACATTCTGTCGGCAAAGTGCGAAGGAATAGGGCAAGGCATAGGGCGCGCCGAGGCTGTCGGCGATGGTGCGCACTTTGTCGATGGTCTGCGGCGAACCGGCGCGGAAGCTGCGCGACATACTGTCCGCCCCTTCGGGCTCGACGCCAAATATTTGGCAGGCCGGCTGCACGAGTTTGAAGGCGCTGGCGACACCGGCACAGAGCCCGCCGCCGCCGATCGGCACGATGAGCGCGTCCAATTGGGGCGCTTGGCGCGCGAACTCCAGACCCAAGGTTGCGGTGCCGAGGGCCGTTAATTCGCCTTCGAAGGGATGCACGAATGTGCGCCCCTCCTCCTCTTCGATCTGCTTGACGGTGTCGAAAGCCTGATGAACATCGTCGGCGGAGATGATTTCCGCGCCGTAAGCCTGGCATTGTGAAACGCGGAACGGGTTGGCGCCTTTCATCATCACAACCTTGGCGCTGGCGCCGGAGCGGTGGGCGGCAAAGGCCGTGGCGATGGCGTGATTGCCGGCACTGACGGCGGTCACACCTTTGGCCAATTGTTGGTCCGAGAGGCTGAGAAGATTGACCAGCGCCCCGCGCGCTTTAAAGGTCCCGGTATGCTGGAACAGCTCAAGCTTTAGGATCACTTCCGTGTCGTCACCTAAAATATTGCTCAACAGTGGACCGCGCCAATGGTGAACGGGCGTCGCCACCACTTTATCCTTGATCTGAGCCGCCACGGTTTCGATCGCCGCCAATGTCAGTGCTGCAACCATAGTGTCTACCCCTGCGCCGCCAGAAAATCCTGGACCACGGCGGTAAAGGCTTTTGGCTGCTCTAAATTGGAAAGATGGGCCGCCGGGTCAATCTCGATATACTGAGCATTGGCAAGGACCGACTGCATGGCGCGCATGCCCGCGGGCGGCGTGGCGATATCCTGCGCCCCGGCGATCAGCAAAACCGGTTTGTCGATTGCCGAGAGGCGCGACATGTAATTGATGTTTTGTACGGCGCGCGAGCAGCCGGCATAGCCTTCTGCCGGCGTAGCCCGCACCATCGCACGCACATCTTCGAGGAAGGCCGGCTCGGTGGTGCGTAGCTCTTCGGTGAACCACCGCGCAATCGTGGTCTCAACGAGCGGCGCCATTCCTTCCGCAAGCGCAAGGGCGATGCGTTGGTCGAATATAGCGCGAAATTCCGGTGTCGCGTCGGCGCGCGAATTACAAATCGTCACGCTCAACAATCGTTCTGGATGGTTGAGGCCGAGACCCATCGCCGTCATGCCACCCATCGAGAGACCGAGAAAATGACAGGTTTCGATACCATGCGCCTGCATCAGGGCGGCGGCGTCATCTGCCAGTAGGTCGAAATCATAATCGCCAGGTGGGGCATCACTTTCGCCGTGCCCGCGCTGGTCGTAGCGCAGCACCCGGTAGTCCGCAGCCAACACCGCAGTCTGTTGGTCCCACATGGTGAGATTGGTCGCTAACGAGTTGCTCAGCATCAGCCACGGCGCGCCCTCCGGGCCATCGATGCGGCAATTGAAGGTGATGCCGTTTGCTTGGGTTTTCATCGCCCCTCCGTCAAGGCTTGTGCGGTTGGTCGTAGTTTGACCAGGTTTGCTCGTAGCTGTGTGAGCTGAGTTCGACGATGTTGCCCCATGGATCTTGGCAGTAGCACACTTTGTAAGGTTTATCGGGCCACAGTTTCCATACTTTGGAGCGCTGTTTGCCACCGCTCTCAGCGATACGGTTGGCCAATTTCTCAATTTTCGGGTCGGTCAGGCAGATGTGGAAAATTCCGGCCTTCCAATATTCGAAATTATCCTCTGGCAGCACGCTTTTGGGATTGGCGAATTGGAAGATTTCGATGCCGACGCCGTCTCCGGTCACGAGATGGGCGAGCTTCATCTCCTCAAAGCCAGGCCCAAAAATATCGGCAATGATCTCGGCGAAATAGCTGCCGTCGTCGGCTGCCGCGATCGGCGTCATGAGAACTTTACAGCCGAACACTTCTTGATACCATTTCACGGCTGCGCCGATGTCGGTCACCGTGATGCCGACATGATTCATGGTGCGCGGATAGACCATAACTATCTCCTCCCTATCCTAGTTAAGTTACGAACCGCCGCCTTTAAAGTTGGGCGCACGCTTTTCAAGAAAGGCATCTACCGCTTCGTGATGGTCTTCACCCATCGCCAAAACGCCGTAGTTTGAGGCGCCGATATCGAGGCTGGTTGACAGATCAGAAGACTGTCCGGCGCGGACGGCGCGTTTAATCGCTCGAATTGATTGAATAGGTCCGGCGGCGAGGCGCGCGGCCATGGCCCGTGCATGTGCCATCAACTCATCGTCAGGCAGGGCCTTGTTGACCAAGCCGATGCGCTCGGCCTCTTCGCCATCGATAAAATCACCGGTCCACAACATTTCCAACGCCCGCGCCTTGCCGATAATGCGCGGCAGAAAATATGCACCGCCGGCACCCGGCAACAGAGCGAGCTTGACGTAGGTTTCGGCAAATTTTGCCGACCGCGCGGCGTAGCGCAGGTCAGACATCAAAGCCAGATCGAGGCCCGCGCCGGTCGCTGCGCCGTTGATCGCGGCGATCACCGGCTTGTCCATATTTTCGAGAATGCGCGGGATTCGGTGGACATGGCCGACCAACTCGTCCTTACGCGCTTGCGGGCCACTCTGTTGCCCTTGCTTCATCAGTTCATCGATGTCGCCGCCGCTGCAAAATGCCTTGCCAGCGCCAGTAATGAGAACCACGTGGACATCGGCTCGCGCGGCACTTTTTTCGAGGCACGCCGCCCATTCATCGATCATGGCGAGCGTGAATGCGTTGCGCCGCTCGGGCCTGTTTAATGTGATGGTGGCGACGTGATCCGCCACTTCAAATAAGATATTTCCAGCCATGTTAATTTACGCTCCCTTGCTGCCGCGTGTGACGATGAGCGCGTCGAGCGCCATCAGCCCCTTGCCCTCCTCATAAACCACCACCGGGTTGAGGTCGAGTTCCTGAATGCGGTCACGGTTGCGTGCAGCAAAAAGGCTGAGCTGCACAAGAAGGCGCGCCAACGCCCCAATATCGGCGGGCTGCTCCCTCGCGCTACCGTCAAGGCGGGCAAATGCGCGCAGTGAAGCGATCAGCGCATGGGCGCGCGCTTCACCGAACGGCGCCGGCGCCCAGGCCACATCGGCGCCAGTTTCCACTTCCGTGCCGCCGAAGCCGACCATAACCAGCGGGCCGAAAGTTTCATCGCGTGCAATGCCGGCAATCATCTCGAAGCCTATGGGCGCCATCTTTTGCACCAACACGCCATCGAGAAATATTTCATCCGGCAACTTCGAGACCTGGTCGAAGGCGTGCCGGACCTGTGGCTCGCCTTCAACATTGAGCACCACGCCGCCGGCAGCGCTTTTATGAGGTAGCTGCGGAGATTGCGCCTTCAATGTCACCGCGCCGTCCAGCGCCGCAGCGACAGCGACCGCCTCGTCCGCGCTCTGCACGAGACGCGCTTCGGGCATGGCGATGCCGAGGGCCGCCAGATAAGGCGCGGCGGTCCATTCCGTCAGCACCGCCGCGCCCTCAGGCAGGGCCGGGGTTTCCTTCGCCTCGGGCAACACATCGGCGGCGCGCAGCTCAAGAAAGGCGGCGTAGTCGGTCAGTGCCTCGAGTGCTCGGGCGTTGCCACGCACTGAGGTGTAGCAGGGTATTCCGGTGGCCGAGAGATGCGCCAAAGCATCGGCATTTGGCATGGTGTAGGAATGATAGAGCAGTGGTTTCTCCTGCCGCGCCTGTATGCGCGTGAGCTCCGCCTCCTCCGCCGCAATCATTGTTGCTTCTGCCATGGATGCGGCGACGATCAGGCTATCGATTTGCGGCGAATCATAGAGCCGCTCGATGGCGGCAACGTTGCCGCCCTGTTCCAGCGCTTGCGCGGTGATATCCACCGGGTTTGTAACGCCGCCATAATCCGGAATGAAGCTGCGCAGATCGGCCTGCAAGTCAGCATCTAATTCGGGCACGCTCAGGCCGTGCCGTTCGCAGGTATCGGCCAACCACACACCGGCACCGCCGCTGATCGTCACGATGCCAACATTTCTTCCCTTTGGCAGCGGGCAGGAAGTGAACGCGGCGGCAATATCGAGCAAATCGTCTTGATCATCGGCGTGGATCACTCCAGCGTGACGGAATACCGCGTCATATGCGTGCGCGCCCCCGGTCAGGCTGCCGGTGTGCGAGAGCGCGCCGCGCCGCGCCGCTTCAGAGCGGCCGAATTTAACCACGATCAACGGTTTGCCGAGCTTTGCCGCCTTCTCCGCGACATCGAGAAAACCTGTGGCGCCACGCAGTTGCTCGATCAACAGAACAATCGCTCCGACTTCTTTCTTCTCTAACAGATGCTCGGTGAAATCGAGCACACCCAAATGGCTCTCATTGCCGGTACCTATCACATGGCTAAACGCAATGCCACGCTTGATGCCCCGGTTATAGATAGCGAAGCCGAGACCACCGCTTTGCGAGACAATGGCGACGCGTCGCTGTGAGCCCGCGCCAGTGTGTGGGGTGTTGTCCAATTTGGTGCCGACACTGAAGCTAGCGTTGAGGTTTATACCGGTGTTCAAGAAGCCGGCGGTATTGGGGCCGCAAACGGCAATTCCGCGTGCCGCCGCGATATCGCCGATTTGCGCTTGCAATTGCGCCGCAGCGTGGCCGCTTTCGGCAAAGCCCGAGCTGAATATCACGGCGCCCTTGATGCCGGCGTCGGCGCATTTCTCAAGGGCAGCGGTGACGCGCTCGGCCGGGATGGCGATCAACGCGAGATCAACCGGCTGGCCGATGGCGCCGATCGAGGCATAGGCGCGAAGGCCCTGGATTTCCGCATGCGCAGGATTGACCGGATAGATCGGCCCGCCATAGCCGCCGGATAGAATCGCGGCGACTATGCGCCCGCGTATTTTTCCGGCATCTGGCGAGGCGCCGATAATCGCGATCGCGCGCGGCGATAAGAGGGCGTCGAGTGCGCTCAAGTTGGATGCGTCCTAATCGTCTGATCCAGTGACACCCGGCCACAGCGCCGCGCCGCCGCGCGCCGCAACCAGTGCGCCGAGACGGGAATTCCATTCACCTTCATTGCCGTATTCCTCGCGCCACGCCCACAGCGCTTTGGTGTAGCGATGCAGGTCATGTTCTTCGGTGAAGCCGATGGCGCCGTGCAGTTGATGGGCGATGGCCGCCGCCTCTCCCGCCGCTTCACTGGCGGAAGCCTTGGCCGCTGCAACGGCGAGAAAATCAGGCGCTGCAATCGCCGCTTCGACTGCCGCGCAGGCCGCCGCCGTATGCCCGGCAAGTACCGCCAAATGATGCTGCACCGCTTGGAATTTGGCAATCGGGCGTCCGAACTGGCGACGCTCGCCGGCATATTGCACGGTCATGGCAAGTATTTTCTCTAGTGCGCCGGCGATCTGAGCGGCGCGCAACAGCGCCGCCTGCTCCTGTGCTGCGGCCGAGGATCTGCCGGTGAAAGTTTGGACGGCAGGCGTGCTATCAAAGCGCACATCTTCGCGCGGTTCGCCGGCGATGTTTTGCCCTGGTGAGATATGCGCGCGCGCCGTTTCGACAAGGGTCAAAGTGCCGCTCTCCGGACTATCCGAAATCACTACAATATGTGCCGCATGGCGTGCCCAAGGAACATAGCGAGCGGTGCCGGATAGGGCGCCATTGGCAGCGATCGTGATCGGCTCGGCAGAATCTGACAAAGCAATCGTCAGCGCACCCGCCGGCACATCGAGGCCCGCGCCCTCCAGCAAGGAGACCGCGAGAATTGTTTCCGGCAGGGGTAACGGTGCAGCGAAGCGTCCGGCGGCGCGGCAAACAACCGCCGCAAACTCCGGCAACTCGGCGCGCTCGAAGCCCGCCGCGGTGACGGCCTGCCATAGCGCGTCCGGCCATTCTACCGCCTCAACGCGGCGAAACAGCGCTGGCGTCACATGATCGGCGAACAACCGCTCCGCCGATTCAGCGAGAAGTTCCAACTCCGCGGTCATCTGAGGCCGAGCCCGCGCGCGATGATCGAGCGCATGATCTCCGTGGTGCCACCGCGCAAGGTAAAGGAGGGCAGCCGGAGAAGCGCTTCCGCCAGCATGGCCGGGAAGTCTGCCGCATTTCCGCCGACTGTATTGGCAGGCTGGACGGGCAGCACGGCCCGCGCCGTCTCTACAACTTCGCGCTCGAATTTGTTGCCGAGTTCTTTGACGATGGCGGCTTCAACGTCGGGCGATTCGCCCGCCTCCAACATCGCGGCGACGGAGAGTGACATACGCCGAAGCGTCCAAAGCCGGCCGGTTAGGCGCCCAAGCGCCTCGGCCTGGCGCGCATCGGGCGCGGTGCCGATTTCATCGACAAGCGCCTGGAAGATATGAAAATTGCTGAGAAAACGCTCCGGGCCGCTCCTCTCATAGGCCAGCTCGCTTGTCACCTGTTGCCAGCCATCGCCTTCCTGGCCGATCAGGCGGTCTGCCGGAATCTCAACATCGTCGAAGACGACTTCGTTGAACTCGTGCGCGCCCAGCATGTTGACGATCGGATTGATCGTTACGCCGTCCTGATGGAGATCGATGAGAAACTGGCTGAGGCCACCATGGCGGTCCTCGCCGGCATCGCCGGTGCGGCACAATGTGATCATATAATGATTGAGATGAGCGTTGCTGGTCCATACCTTGGCGCCGTTCAAGCGCCAGCCCAGCGCGCTGCGCTCGGCGCGGGTGCGGACAGAGGCGAGGTCGGAACCTGAATCGGGCTCGCTCATGCCGATCGAGAAAAAACATTCACCGGCGGCGATGCGGGGAAGCAGCTCCGCGCGCTGTGCTTCGGTGCCGAAGCGCAATAAGAGCGGGCCGCTCTGCCGGTCGGCGATCCAATGGGCGAAGACGGGGGCACCCGCTGCCAGTAATTCCTCGGTGACGACGTAGCGCTCCAGATTGGACCGCTCACTGCCGCCATACTGCTTCGGCCAGGTCATGCCGATCCAGCCCTTAGCGGCGATCTGGCGGCTGAATTTCGGCGAGAAACCGGCGCCGAAATCACTATTCGGCAACCACGGGTCCGCCGCCGATGATTCGGCGAGAAAGGCGCGCACATCGGTGCGCAGCTTGATCACCTGATCAGGTAGGTGGGGCGGCGGAAAGCGCAGATTATTGGCGCTCGATTGCGGCACGGATTACTCCTTCTGTCGCGCCAGAATGCGCGGGAAGCCGCCTCGCCGCAACTATGATTAGGCGTCGAATCGCGCCTTAAACGCCGCCATTTTACCTTGCCAATCGGCGTTGTCGGTGATGCCTCGATTGACCAATCCGCGCGGCTCATCGCCCTTCATGGTCGCGAACACCGCGGCTGCGTCGGCGGCGCCGATTCCGGCGAAACACTCATCCGTCCAGCACAGGCCATGCGGGGTGAGAATGACGTTTTCAAGCTGAAGCAGCGGATCGTCAGCTTCCGGCGGCGCTGGATCGAAAACATCGAGACCGGCGCCGGCGATGGCGCCAGCCTGCAACGCCTTGGTCAGCGCTTTTTGATCTACCGTCGGCCCGCGCGAGGTATTGATCAGAAAAGCAGTCGGCTTCATCAGGGCGATCAACTCGGCGCTTACAATTTGATAGGTCTCATCATTGTACGGGCAGTTCACCGCGAGAACGTCCGACTCTCTGGCCAGCGTCTCCTTGTCGACCATGCGCACACCCAACTCTTTCGCGACGGCAGCATCGGCATAGGGGTCATGGGCGATGTACTTCATATCGAACGGCATCGCCATGCGGAACATTTCGGCGCCAATATTGCCGATCCCCATGGTGCCGAGAGTTTTGCCAACCAAGCCAACGCCCATATGAGCGATCTTCTTGGCGAATCCTGTCGGCCCCTCACGCGTCATCTTGTCTTTGATCAGGAGCTTGCCGGTACAGGCCAGCATCAGCGCGATGATTGACACCGCCACTGGGCGGCGCACGCCGTTCGGTGTGATGGTGAGCGCGATGCTATTGTCGGAACAGGCCTCAACATCGACGGTGTCGTAGCCGGCACCGAAACGCGCGACATGGGTCAACTGGCCATCCGCCGGAACGCTCGAACGGTCGAAGCGTTGGCCCAAGAGAATGAGCGCATCATGGCCGGTCAATTCGACGGCGGAGACGGGCCCGTCGCGCTCTTGCAGATATTGCCATTCAACATTCGCCATGTCGTCGAGCGGGGTCATATCGAACATCGGAAAGGCCGGCGAGCCATCGGGTTTGATGAAATCGCTGTTGACGGCGATACGGAAACTATCCGCCATGACTAGCGGCCTTTCCGCTTGCGGCCGCCTTTACAGGTGGCGCGTAGTTTGTCGGCGCCGGCCTGCATGGTGGTCTGCAACATCCAGACATCGCCCGAATGACAGATGAAATCGAAACCCTGCTTAAACAGGGCGCCACCTACTTTGGCGTCGGGTACTAAGCGGCCGAGGGATTTATCATGCTTCTTGCACGCCGCCACGATCTTGCGGATCGCCGCCTTGAATTTGGGATGATCGAACTGCCCGGCGATGCCCATATCGGCGCTGAGATCAAAATGACCGATCCACATGAGATCGACATCCTTCATCGCAGCGATGGCGTCGGCGTTTTCCACGCCTTCCTCGGTTTCAATCAGCGCACAAAACGCCGTATCGCGATTGGCGTCTCTCAGTTTTTTCATTACCGGGCCGGGCGCATAGCGGTCATGGGCGATTTGCAGCGCCACGCCGCGCCTGCCCTGGGGCGGATATTTTATAAAGCTGAGCAAGCGATTGACCTCTTCCGGCGAGCCTATCATTGGGAATATGACGGCGCTGGCGCCGATATCGAGCACGCGTGCGGCATGGTGATATTCCTTGGACGGCGGGCGAACGATGACCGGCAAATCCGCTGCCTGCATGTAGCGCAGGATTTGCTTAACATCGCCGATGCTGAAGCCGCTATGCTCCATATCGACGAATGCGAAATCGCATCCAGATGCCTTGAGGATCTGTCCGATTCCGGGCGTATTGAATTCGACCATAAAGGTTCCCACCTTGAGCCGGCTATGCCTTGCCATATTCTTGAACGCTGAATCGGCCATTTTATTTTCCTTTATGCTGTCGGGTCCTGTTGTCAGGCGTCGTTGCTAACGCGAAATTTCGTGAGTTTGCGATCCGTCACCAGACCGCTCACGCGATCACTGAATTCCTTGAAATGTGTAGATTGCAGATGTTCCTGGAAAGCCGCCTCATCGTCATAGGTCTCGTAGAGCGTGATGCGGTTTTCTTCCTTATTGGGGATCAGGACATCGAAGCATTGGCATCCCGGTTCCTCGCGCTTCGAGGCTTCGCCGTTTTTTAGGACCTCCTGATGAAAAATGTCGAAGCTGCCTTCGAGCAGCTCGAATTCGACGATGATGGCAAAGCGGCTCATGACGTCTCCAATTCAATTCGCAACACAGCGTATGCGCCGAGATCGAGCACGGATGCGTCGCCGAGCGGGTCGTGATCGGCGGCAAACGCGGCCGGCTCGCTGACCGCGGTGACGAAATTACTCTCATCCAGCCATCCGATGCGGGGCGCACCGGCGGGCAGGCAGGCGATCGTCACCTGTTGCGGCTCGGGCGTCAAATTGACGAGTCAGAGGAGCACGCCATCGGCGGCGCGATAGGTCAGCCCGAGAAATTTATCCGGCGCGGATGTCTTCAGGTCGAGCATCTCAGCCGCGCTCGCGCCGGCCACGGAGGCGACGATATGGCGGAGCGGAAACACCCAGCCACCGTCGTCACGACTCACTGAGTCATCGCCGCTCAAAGCGACCAAATCATCATACCAGGGTTGCGAACGCGCCATTCTGCGATAGGCGAGGCCAAATTCGCCGACCACCGCACCGAGGCTCACCACCTCGAGTTCGACGGATAGCGGGCCGGCGCCGAGGGTACGAATTTCGGCCCGCGGTTCTTCAGTTCCCTACAGCTTGATTGCTCTGCTCAGGGGCGCAACGGTCATGACATTCTCCCCATCGGGACTGCTTCTTAAGTGGCCTTGCTTCCGACCGGGTAATTATAGCGCTGGTCTACCCGTTAGAACAGAAAGACCCGGCAATGATGCGCGCTCAATTCACCTGCGGCGGCGGACGAAGATGTGGGCTTAGACGCCACTCGGTATATTTTAAGGTGCGTACAATGATTAGTGTTAGGGCGAGATACATTAGCGCCGCGATGACGAACAATTCATAGGGCGCAAAGGTGCGAGCGACGATAACCCGGGCGACGCCGGTCAAATCCAACAGCGTGATCGTGCTGGCGAGGGCGCTGGCTTTGAGCATCAAGATGATCTCATTACCATAGGCCGGCAGGGCCAGGCGAAAGGCGCGCGGCACGGTGATGCGGCGCAGCACCAGTAGACGCGACAAACCGAGCGCGCGCGCCGCCTCTAATTCACCATGCGGTACCGCCTTAATGGCGCCGCGCAAAATCTCTGCCGTGTAGGCCGATGTATTGAGGGTAAAGGTGAATATAGCGCACCAATAGGCTTCCTTGAAAAACGGCCACAGGAAACTTTCGCGCACGGTTTCGGACTGCCCCAAGCCGTAATAGACGAGAAAAATCTGTACCAGGATCGGCGTGCCACGAAAGACGAAAATGAACCCATAAACCGGCATCCACAGGATTGGATTTTTGGAGGTGCGGGCGAGCGCTAGCGGGACCGCCAGACACAAGCCAAGAGCCAGCGCTAGAGCGACCAACTGCGCCGTCATCCCCATGCCTTTGAGCAGCGCTGGAATGCTGTCGACCATCAGTTGGAAATCAAATTCCATGCGTCTAACCCATGCGCACGCCGCGCTGGGCGCGACGCTCGGAATACTGCAGAACGACCATCGAGACGATGGTAAAAGCGAGGTAGATCAGCGCAGCGGTGGCAAAAAAGGTGAACGGCTCATGGGTTTTACCGGCGCCGGCGCGCGCGGCATACATCAGCTCGTTCAAATTTATGACCGAAATCAGCGATGTGTCTTTAAGCAGCACCAGCCACAAATTTCCGAGACCAGGAAGCGCGAAGCGCCAAACTTGCGGCAGCATGACTCGGCGAAACATTTGCAGGCGCGTCATGCCGACCGCATAGGCGGCCTCGACCTGACCTTTGGGAACGGCGAGAATGGCGCCGCGAAACACTTCTGTGGCATAGGCGCCGAACACGAAGGCAAGAGTAAATGTACCGGCGACGAAGGGATTAATTTCGATATAGGACTCACCGCCGAGTTCTTGCCAAACGCTCTGCACCAACAGGCTGCCACCATAAAATATAATGAGAAGCAGCAGCAGTTCCGGCAAACCACGGACGATCGCCGTATAGGCCGTGGCAGCGCCGCGCAGGAAGACCGACCGCGACAGTTTGGCGGTGGCGCCGAGCAGCCCGAAAACCAGGCCAAGCGCGACAGACGCGAACGCCACCCGGAGGGTCAGCCACGCTCCATCCGCAAGCAACGGCCCATAGCCGTGCAGCTCGATCACACGCCCGGCACCTTCCTTGAAAAAATGAAAACGCCCCGGGCCGTCATGACCCGGGGACGCTTTTTCTCAAAGCCCTGGCGAACTAGCCGCCATAGACATCGAACTCGAAATATTTGTCGTTGATTGCCTTGTAGGTGCCGTTGGCGCGGATGGCGGCAATGGCATCGTTCAGCAATTTTTGCAGCTCCATATCACCTTTGCGGATAGCAATGCCGGCGCCATCACCGAACCATTTCGGGTCGGAATAGCCCGGGCCGACGAACTCGGCATCCTTGCCGGCATCGGTTTTCAGGAAACCGTCATCGAGCGCCACACTGTCGGCGAGTAGGAGATCAATGCGGCCGGCGGTAAAGTCGAGATAGGCTTCATCCTGGGTGCCATATCCTTTGACCTCCACGACGTCACCGTAATTATCCTTGACGAAATTCTCATGGATGGTGGCGCGTTGCACACCGACCGATTTACCCTTCAGCCCTTCCACCGAGATTTCGATGCCGGAGCCTTTCATGCGCACGAACTTGGCCGGCGTCGAATAATACTTATCACTGAAGGCGACCTTTTCTTTACGCTCCTCAGTGATCGACATCGAGGCGATGATGGCGTCGTATTTATTAGCCAGGAGAGCGGGGATAATGCCGTCCCAATCCTGCGGCACCAATTCGCACTCGGCATTCATATGTGCGCACACGGCCATGGCGATATCGATATCGAAGCCCATCAAAGTGCCGTCCGGCTCCATCCAACTGAACGGCGGATAAGCACCTTCAACGCCGACGCGCAGTTTGTTCCAATCTTTGGCTTCGGCGATGCCGGCTGATATCGCTATAGCGGAAGCGACGATGATGGCAGTCAATAGGGTACGGATTTTCATTTTCATCTCCCAGTATTTTGTTTCCAGCCTGAAGGTTCCGACTTCCCAAAGGCGCGGTCAAGGCCTCTAAAACTAAAACTTGCCGGCTGCCAAAAATTGCCGGCAGCGCTCCGAGTGCGGTGCGTCGAAGACCTGGGCCGGCGGCCCCTCCTCCTCGACCAAGCCGTCATGAAGAAATATTGCCTTCGAGGAAACTTCGCGCGCGAATGCCATCTCATGGGTGACCATGATCATCGTCCGGCCCTCTTCGGCGATATTGCGGATCACCTTCAGCACTTCGCCGACCAGCTCGGGATCGAGCGCCGATGTCGGCTCATCGAACAGCATCAATTGCGGCTCCATGGCGAGCGCCCGGGCAATGGCGGCGCGTTGCTGTTGGCCGCCGGAAAGATGTGCCGGGTAATGTTCGCGCTTGTCGGTCAGTCCGACACGCTCGAGCAGTGCTTCGGCGCGCTCGCGCGCTTCGGCTTTGGACAATTTCAGCACATGCAGCGGCGCTTCGGTTAGATTCTGCATGACCGTCATATGCGTCCACAGGTTAAAGCCTTGGAACACCATGCCGACGGTCGAGCGGATGCGGTCAACTTGGCGCGCACTCTCGGGCACCAGCCCCTTGCGTCCGGCATTTTTCATGCGAATCAATTCGCCGCCGACCCAGATGCGCCCGGCATTGGGAGTTTCAAGAAGATTGATACAGCGCAGCATGGTGCTCTTGCCCGAGCCACTGGCGCCGATGATCGACAGCACATCGCCGTCGCCGGCGGTCGCGGAAACGCCCTTCAGAACCTCGAGAGGGCCGAAGCTTTTATGCAAATCCTCAACCGCGAGCGCGCTGCCGCCATCGGGATAGCGATCGTTCTCGGTTTCCGTCATGTCGAGACCCTGCACACCGTATCCGTATGATAGCCCGTGATCACCCGCCGCCAACCGGAAAACCGCGCATCAAGCGCGCGGTCCCCGGTATCGACATGCAACAGATTATCCCTGAGCGAGGCAATTTTCTCCATCGTCGCGGCGACTGTGATGTGTTCGAGACCGACGCGGGAGATTATTTGCGCACTGATCTGCTGATTGCCACGGCCAAAAAAATGCCCCTGCCCGCCGATCGGCGTCACGGCGATGGTCGCGGTGCCATCCAAAGCGGCAAGAATGTCGCGCTCCCCGGCATCTGTCGCGATGCGCTCGCCGTCACGAACGAGATCGACGCCGAGGAGGGTTTTCTCCACGCCGATCTTGTCGGCAACGGCGCGCATGGTGGTGCCGGGGCCGAGGATATAGAGCCGCCCCGGCTCCATTGCCTCGGCGATACGCACGGCGATTCCGGCCAGCGCCGTACGGTCGCGGCTGACACCACCGGCCTTGGTGCCCTGCACCAGATCGGGCAAATAGGGCACCTTCAGATAGCCATATAGTTTGGCTGAAACCGCACCTTCGCGGAACGCCGCCTCGTCGATATCCATGACCTCAAGTTCACGTATGCTGATACCGCCCTGCATGTAACGCAGCACCATTCGCGCGGCGGCGCGTGGGTTGGTGGCATAGACGGCAGAATGCATTTTTACGCCAGCGGGAATGCCGACAACCGGAACCTGACCGCCGATAGCGCGCACCAAGTCGCGCGCAGTACCGTCGCCGCCGGCAAACAGGATGAGATCGACGGGTAGCTCGGCCATCGCCTGAGCTGCCCGCACACTGTCTTCCGCCACCGTGTCGCCCTCTACGGGGCTGCCGATCACTTTCGGCGTGAAGCCGGCCGCGCGGGCCTCGGCTTCGCCCATCTCACCCGGCGCGGCGAATAGATCCAGCGCCACATTTGCCGCGACGATGGCGCCAAGCGCTTGGCCAGCACGTTCCGGCGCCTGTGGCTCGGCGCCCAACTCGCGTGCGCGGGCGACGATTTCAGGCGTGTCGCTGCCCTTGAGGCCGACGGTGCCGCCCATCCCGGCGATGGGATTGACGATCAAGCCGAGGCGAAAAGTCACCGCGGCTCAATAACCGCCGTCGTGACGCTCGATCTTGCGCCGGTTTTCCGACGTCCACATCGGTTTTTTGCGTTGGTAGCCGCGATACGTGAAGGCCCAGCAATCCGGATCCTCCGGCACGTCGCCATCGATGCGGGTGGTGGACGCGTTGTAGGGCCCGCCTTGTGCCTTTTCGGCATCGCTATAGGCCTCGTCCGAAATCGCCTGCAGCGCCGCCAGCATCTGGTCCATCTCCGCGACCGTCAGAGATTCACCGGGCTCTACGGTGAACGGCTCCGGCACCAGCATCGGCACATGGCTTGGCATGCAATGCTGCACGCCGAAATCGACCATGCGGTCGATCACGTCATGGCTGGTGACGCCGGTCTCGGCAAACATCTGCTCGAAGCTGTAGCGCACCTGTTCGAGCTTGGGATAATTGTTGGCCGGCCACGGGATGGTGACGCCGCGCATGCCGCGCATCTTAGTAAGCATATAATTGTTGTTGAGGACCGCCGTCTCGGCGACGGCGCGGAGACCCTCAGCGCCGAGACTCATAACCCAAGAATAGGCTTTGAGCACGGCATGCACATTGCCAATGAAAGCGCGGATCTTGTCGATGCCTTCGCCCTGGTCATAGTCGAGGCGATAACCGCCACTGCCATCTTCGGCGACGAGCGGACGTGGCAGGAATTTGCGCAGGAAATCCTTCACACCGACGGCGGCGCAACCCATGCCGAGCGAGCCGTGCGGCGCGGAAAAGGTTTTGTGCAAATTGAACTGGCACATATCGAAGCCGGTATCGCCGGCCCGCACCACACCGAGCAGCGGATTGCCGTTGGCTTGATCGTACGCGCAGAGACCGCCCGCCTCATGCACCAGATCGACGAACTGGCGGATGTTGGGATTGTACTGGCCGGTATCCTCGGGGTTGGTCAGCATCAGGCCGGCGGTACGATCCGAGATGGCGGCCTTCAGCGCATCAACCCCGGCGAAGCCCATTTCGCCCGGCATCAGGGTGATCACCTTAAAGCCGGCAACCGCCGGCGTCGCAGCATCGGCCGGGTGGGAGAAGGAAGTGGTGATGATCTCGTCGCGCTTGCCGAGATCGCCGCGCGATTCATGATAGGCGCGGATCAGGCAGGCATTGGTGTAAATGCCCTGGGCGCCCGACGCCGGCTGGAAGGTAAATTCATCCATGCCGGAGATTTCGCACATGATGCGGTTGAAGCGGTACATCAGCTCCAACAGCCCCTGCAGGCTATCGACGCCCTGCAGCGGATGAAGATCGGCGAGCTTGGCGCCACGCGCGATATGTTCATGCGCTTTTGGGCTGTATTTCATCGTGCAGGTGCCCATCATATCGGTGGTGACATCGAAGCCCATGCACATTTGCGAAAGGCGCAAAAAATGGCGGAGCACACGGTGCTGCGTCACTTCCGGTAAATCGGGCGGCGCGGCGCGGCGCGCACCCGGCGGCAGAGAAGCGGCGACATCGCCAACCGCGGCGGCAATTTCCGCATCGACGGCAGGTGGCACGATGCCGCGCGCACCTTCTTCGCTGAGCTCCGAAATTAACGCTTCGTTCCAACGGGCGGCTTGAAAGCCGGTTTTATTTGTGCTCATGACAGCACCTCCGCGAGGCTATCGACCAATCGGTCGATGTCTTTTTTGCCGTGTATTTCGGTAACGCAATAGAGCGCCGATTGGCCGAATTCCGGAAATTCTCCGCTTAAGTCCTTGCCGCCAAAAATGCCGTTGACCAGCAGCGCCGCATTTACCTCGGCGACGCTTTTTCCGCTGTCGGCAAAATCGATGATGAATTCCTTAAAAAAAGCGCTGTCCAGATGCGCCACGCTGATGCCCTTCAGTTCGTTGATGCGCTCGGCGGCATAGCGGGTGCGTTGCAAGATGCCGCTGGCGACTTCCTCCATTCCGCGCGGCCCCATCAGCGATAAATAGACCGCCGCACCGATGCCCCACAGCCATTGCGTGGTGCCGGCATAATCCTCCGAATCATGGCGCTTGTCATAAGAGGTGCGCTGCATGGTCGACCAGGCGAAGCCGAAATCGCCCTCTTCAGCGCCCGGCGCAATGCTCATGAGGATCATCGGATATTCGCTGACGAAACGCTCTTCGTCGCGGCTGGCGATGAATCCGGCGCAGCCGCCGCCGCCATACATATGGATACCGAGCGGCTGAATCTGGCCGCAGACGATATCGGCGCCATAATCGCCCGGTGCCGCGAGCACGCCGAGACTGAGGGGGTCGACGCCGACCACCAGCAGAGCACCGGCGGCGTGGACAATTTCGGCGATCTCCGCGCCGCGGCTTTCAATGAGGCCGAAATAGTTCGGATTTTCGAAATAGACCGCGCCAATATCAGAGGTGAGCTTGGATTTGAGGTCGTCCAAATCGATCAACCCGGACGCTGCATCGAGGGCGATCGTATCGACGTCTGCCACCATCTTGGTGAAGCCGCTAATTTGCGAGCGCATGTCACCGCTGACGGCGCCCGACAACAGCACGCCGCGGCGTGCGGTAATGCGGCAAGCCATGGTGACGGCGCTATTGACCGCAGCGCCCATGTCATAGGACGGCGTACCGACCACTTCCAAGCCGACCAACTCACCGATCAGGCTCTGAAATTCAAACATCGCCTGGTTTTTGCCATGATCGGAATAAGTGCCGCCGCCATAGGCGGTGAGGAACTCGCCACGCCCGGTAATTTCGTCGCAAATGGCCGGCACATAATGTTGCCAGCAGCCGGCGCCGCAGAAATTGAGATGATCACGGCAGGAGAGGTTTTTGCCGATGATGGCTTCAACATGGCGGCGCAGATCATGTTCGGACGGCAGCGCGTCAGGCAGGTTCAACAGGCCCTTTACCTGTAATTCCTCGGGCACCGAAACATAAAGATCGGTGACGTTATCAACGCCGATTTCCTTCAGCAGGCGGCGCAGCGGTACCGGTGCCGCGTTCGGCACATAAGGATGAATGAAGCCGTTGTCATCGGACATAAAATATTCTCCCCCGTATCTCCCGCGGCCGGCTAGCCGCCCGTCATCAGGATAATCATAAGAGACAGGCTCACAAGAGAGATTGCGGTGGTGACGACGATCGCTGCCGAAGCGTCTCCCAGGCGCAAGCCATAATGGCCGGCGATGACAAAGGCGTTGGCGCCGACCGGCATGCCCGCCATCAGCACCGCCACCACCGCCCATAGCGGCTCGAGCGGAAAGACGTAAAGCGTGAGCAACCACACGACGAGCGGAAACAGCGCCAATTTGGCCAGGCTGGAGAGTGCGGCGGAGGCGAGCAGACCAACGACCGGGCGCCCGGCGAGAAAGAGGCCGATAGCGACCAGCGCCGAGGGCGCAGCGGCTTGGCCGAGCAGGTTTAACAACCTCTCCAATGAAACAGGTAAGCCCGCGCCGCTCAACGACAGCGCCAAACCGATCACCACGGCCCATAGTAGCGGATTGGTGCCGAGCGCCTTGGCGGTATTGAACAGTACGCCGCCTGTTCCGCGGGCACGGGAAAATTCCATTATCAACACCGCGCCGGTCATGATGAAGACCGAATTGATCAGCACGCTAAGGCTCGCAGGAACCACCGCCGGTGCGCCGAATGCCGTCACCGCGAGCGGAATCCCGAGATAGCCATTGTTGCCCCGCGCATGGCGGAGCCGGCGAGATTATCATGGAATAATAAGCGCCCGACCAGGCCGGTGGCCAACCAGGTGACGGCGATTCCTATGGAAAACGCGGCGATGAAGTTCCAATTGATGATCTCGCCCGCCGGCACACTGGCCAGGCTGGCAATCAACAGCGCCGGCATCGCCAGGTAATAAACGAAATTGTTGAGTGCGGGAAAAATGGCGGGTCCAAGAATCTTAAGCCGCGCCGCGCCGTAGCCGATGGCGATTAGGGCGAATGCCGGAACCACCGCCGTTAGCAGCGTCTCCATCGATGCGCCCTGTTAATGTCCGGTGAAATCAGGCGGCAAAATTATCGATGACCACACCCGGCGGGGTGGCTGCGACATAATCCTTGCCGTCGAACACATGCTGGCCATTGACCCAAACGCCGTGTACGCCGAGCGGGTCGCGTGTCAGCCGGCTTTCACCACCCGGCAGATCGAAGGCGCGACGCAACGGACCGCGTGCCACCGTCGCCGGATCAAACAGCAATAAATCAGCGTGCGCGCCCGGGACTATACGGCCCCTGCCCTGAAGGCGATACAGATCCGCCGGCAGACTGGTCAGCCGGCGGACGGCATCAGCGAGCTCGAAAGAACCGCGCTCCCGCACCCAATGGCCAAGAAAATGCAGGCCATAGGCCGCATCGCAGAGATAGCGTAGATGGGCGCCGGCATCCGACAGGCTCACCAGACTGCCCGGCTCGCGCATCAGCTTCTCGACTTCGTCCTCGTCCGAGTTCATCAGGCCGGCGGTATAAACCGTCTCCAAGCCTTCGTCCGCCGAGAGATCAAAAAATGCGTCAATTGGGTCCTTGCCCTGGCGCGCGGCGAGCTGATTGATGTTCAAACCCTCCAATTCGCGGTTTTCCGGGCGCGCCGCCATCGCGACCTCGACCTTCGACCAATCGCCGTAGAACAGTTTGCCCTTTTGCGGCACTTCCAGATCGTGGCGAAAGCGGCTGCGGAATTCGCTATCGCGGATCTGACGCTCGAAGCTTTCGTTATCGGCATCGATCAGTGGCCGCCACGCGTCCAGGCTTTGCATGGGAAATGCGGCGGTCAGGGCAAAATCCATGCTCAGGCTCTGGCACGAGACTTGGGCCCAAAGTTGGTTTCCACGCGCCTGAGCCTCCGCTGAATCGGACACCATCCTGGGTGCACGTTCGGGATAAGCCTCGTTGAAGAGTGCGGCGGTCTGAAACACCGGGCAATTATTGTCCTTCGCCAGCGATTCCATTACCTTAGAAGTCATATTAGGCCCGACGGTAAGTTGGAATACACCGCGGCCCTTCTCACCGAGCACGCCCACCAGGCTGCGCAATTCGCTTTCTTCGGCGAGACGTGACGGCATCGGCACGCCACCATCGCCATAATGATTGATCGAGGTGGAGGTCGAAAAACCGACCGCGCCGGCATCCATACCGTCGCTCACCAGATTCCGCATCGCCGTCACTTCATCTTCGCTAGCGGCGCGCTCGGAGGCTTCCGGCCCCATGACCATGGTGCGCACCGCGGAATGGCCGATAAAGGCGGCGACGTTGGGCGTCACACCTTTGCGCTTCAGCAGGGTCAGATATTCGTCAAAGCTCTCGAAATCCCAGTTCGTTCCACTACGGAGCGCGGTCAGCGACATGCCTTCGACCTCCGCTAGATTGCGCGCGATCAGGTCACGGCATTCGGGCGTACAGGGCGCGATGGAAAAGCCGCAATTGCCGACGACTACGGTTGTGACGCCGAGGGAGGGTGATGGCGTGGCGTTCGAATCCCAGGTCAATTGGGCGTCGTAATGGGTGTGAACGTCGACAATGCCGGGCGCGAGGACCAGGCCGTCGGCGTCGATCGTCTCGGTCGCCGCACCGGTGATGCGGCCGACTTCGGCAATGCGGCCGTCCTTGACTGCGACGTCAGCGCTCCGCAGCGGGGCGCCGGTGCCGTCGGCGACCACCGCGCCTTTGATGACTAAATCGTGCATGAAATCTCCCGTCGCCTTGTTCAGGGCGCCTCGACAATTTTGACGCCGATCATCGCATCGCGTGTCACCAGTTTCGCCAATTCATCCTGGCTCATGCCGTCCGTGCCCTCGGGCCGCCTAGGGAGCACCAGATAGCGCATATCCGCGCTGTTGTCGTGCACCCTGACGTCAACATCGGCGCCCGGCTCGGTGCCGAATTCCTTCAACACCACGCGCGGCTCGCGCACCACGCGCGAGCGATATTCCTTGGATTTATACCAATCCGGCGGGATGCCCATCAGCATGCGTGGGAAGCACGAGCACAAAGTGCAGACGATGACGTTGTGAACCGTCTCCGTACTCTCGACCACCATCAGCCGCGTCGGTCCCATATCGAGGTCGATGCTCTCGCATGCCGCCGTGCCGTCGGCCAGCAGACGCGCCTTGAAATCCGGGTCTGTCCAGGCCCGCGCCACGACCGCGGCGCCGATATCCGGCGTGCGCTTGGCCATGGCGTCGATCTCCGCCACCATGTCGGCCTCGGTAAAATAACCTTTGTTGATCATCAACGCGCTTACGGCGAGTTCCATCGCCTGATAATGATCGAGCACGCTGTCTTCCGATCGCATGGTCATGTGATTTCCTCCGATTCAAGCCAATGCTCGTACAACTCCACGTCGATGGTATCGCCGGCAGGGCCGGAATAATCCGCCCACACGCGGGATTGCGCAAAGCGCACACGGTAGAGCGGCCGCTTGGGCAGGCCGTCGCGCCCGAAGGCGAGTTCCTCCGGATTGGCGAAAGAATCGAGCACATGGGCGATGCTGCCGGTCTTGCCGCGGATGTAATAGGGCGTGCGCACATGACCCGGCGGAAAGGCGCGCCTGACGGTCACGTTGTCGCCTGGGGCGAAACGGGCCATCAATCTTTCTCTCCACCGGCGCGCGCCGCGTCTTCTACTTCAGCCATTTTCCGGCCAAGCTCGTCGGATGAAATAATGCCTTTCTCCAGGAGATTGTGGGTGATCGAAGAAACCCAGCGCTCGTAATAAGTCATTTTGGAATAATTTTCCGCGCCCAATTCCTCGATGCCGCGACGCAGCTCATCAACACCGATGAGGCGGCGCTTGTTGTTGGAGAGCAGCATCATCAGCGCGTCGACGCGCTTTTCCCACTCCGGGTGGGAATGCCCGCCTTGGTCCACCGGGCCGGCGTCGCGCCCGCCCATATCGTGATGCATGCGTCCGGCGTCTGACATATCTCTGATCCCCCTCAATCGTGCCGCATCATGCTACCCGGACCTGCCCGGCAGACAAGTTTAATCGGCCTCTTTGGGCGGCCAAATGACAGGGAACCAATCCTCGCGCAGACGCTCACCGGTTGTCTGGCCGATCCCCGGATAGGGCGGCGAGGTGCGACTCGGGCGGGCGACGAAACGGGCATCCTCGCCGAGCCAGAGCGGGGCGAAACCGCGCCGCCGCCCCTGTCCCGGATTGGCCGGCGCGCCGTGCACCGTGCGGAAGTGAAACAGGATCACATCGCCAGGTTCGAGCGCCCAGCTGCAGATATTATAGGCCTCCCGATCCTGTTCAATATTGGGAATGGTTTCGAAGACGTCGCCGTCATACTCATAATCCGTGTCGTCGGCGAAGCTGCGGGGATAGAACAGCTTGCCCCAGTCGTGCGAACCAGCAACAAATTCCGGGCACACATCCTGCGGTACTGGATCGAGGGGAATCCAGAAGCTCACCGTCTGGCGACCATCGACGCAGTAGTAGGGCGCGTCGTGGTGCCACGGCGTGCGCTTGGCGGTTCCCGGCTCCTTGACCAGGACATGTTCGTGAAAGAATTGCGCGCTGGGAGATTGCATCACCGCCGCAGCGATGGCGGCAGCGAGCGAATCATAGACGAACGAGCGATATTCGGCGATGCGTTCCCAGTTGCAATAATCGTCGAAAATTTTTCCTTCGCCATGGCCGTATTCGCCGGCATAGGGGCCCGGCTCGGCGAGGTTGTGCTCGACTCCGGCGCGCAGCGTGCTCAGCCAGGTAGCGTCGAATATTCCGCGCAGCACGCAGACGCCGTCGCGCGCATAGCTGGCGACATCATCCGCGCCGACAAGCGCGGCTATCCGATCGCGTCCGACCATTGGGCTATTTTCTCGCCGACTTCATGGGGAAAATCCTCAGCGACATAATGGCCGCTTTCGCCGAGAAAGACGTCCTCCAGATTGGGTAAATCTCGGCGGCACATCTCCACCGTCTCGGGCGGGATGATGGCGCCGGGTTGCACGTGAAACAGCAGTTTCGGCATGTGCGATGTTTTCAAGGCGGCGACATAGCGGCTGATGATTTCAGCCGTGCCGGCGGGCTTGCCTTCGATTGGCAGTTCCTGCGGCCATACCCAAAGCGGTTTGCGGTGGGCCATATCGCGGAACGGCTCAAGATAGGCGGACATCTCCGCTTCCGACAGATCGCGGTGGATGCCGTAAGGCAGAATCTCTTCCATGAAGACGTTCTTCTCGACGATCAATTCCCAACTCACGCCCTCGGTGCGGAACTGTTTGAAGCCCTCGACCAGATCTTGCGGCCAATCGTCCCAACTGGGAAATGTGCGGACGAAGGTCTCCATGAAGGCCACACCGCGGACATTGTCCTGGTGGCTCATGGCGTAGTTGAAGCCAAGCCCGCCGCCCTAATCATGCAACACCAGAATGATATCCTTTAGGCCCAAGGCTTCGATGAAGCCTTCGATATAGCCATAGTGATCGGCATAGTCGTAATTGATATCGGGCTTGGCGGATTTTCCGAAGCCGACCAGGTCAGGTGCGATGCAGCGCCCGCGACTGGCGAGATGCGGCATGACGTTGCGCCACATATAAGACCAGGTGGAATTGCCGTGTAGGAAGAGAAACGGCCGCCCTTTTCCGATGTCGGCGTAATGCATGCGGGCGCCGTTGATCTCGACAAAATTCGGCGCGAAAGGATATTCGGCCGAAAACGGCCCCCGACCAGTCATATATTGTTCTCCCAGACTTTATTATTGCGCACGCGACATTATTGCGCAGGCGACGGTGGCGCGCCCGGCATGGTATCAGATATTTCCGGTAAGAAACTTCGGGACCGAACCATGGCAGATCAAAATAATGCGAGCGAACTCTACCGGCTGAGCGCGGCCGACGCCGTCGCTTTTCTGCGCAAGGGAGAAATCTCACCGCTTGAGTTGGTCGAAGCCTCGGCGGCCCGCATCGCGGCGACGGACGGCGCGCTCAACGCCATGCCGACGCTCTGCATCGAGCGCGCGCGGGCGCACGCCAAGCGCATTATGGAAAACGGCGCCGCCACGCGCAGCGACCCGGCTTGGCTCGGTGGTTTGCCGATTTCGGTCAAGGATTTGGTTGCGGTCGAAGGGGTGCGCACCACCTGGGGCTCACCGCTGTTTGCCGATCACATCCCTGCGCGCTCCGACATCATGGTGGAACGCCTCGAAGCCAATGGCGCCATCGTCATGGGCAAGAGCAACACGCCGGAATTCGGCGCCGGCGCCAGCACCTTCAACGAAGTGTTCGGAAAAACCCGTAATCCGTGGAATACCGACAAAAGCTGCGGCGGCTCGTCTGGCGGCGCGGCAGTGTCGCTGGCGGCAGGCCAGGTGTGGATGGCGACCGGCTCGGACCTCGGCGGCAGCCTGCGTATCCCGGCGAGCTATTGCTCGATTACCGGCTTACGCCCGAGCCCGGGGCGGGTGCCGCACGGCCCGGCCGATCTGGCCTTTGATTTGCTCGCCGTGGACGGCCCGATGGCGCGCAACGCCCTCGACACGGCGCTCTTTCTCGATGCCATGTGCGGCAGCCATGTCGAAGACCCGATCTCCCTCGCCGCTCCGGCCGAGCCATTCGCCGAAGCGGTACGCCATAAAGAAGGACATGCGCCGGCGCGTGTCGCCTATAACCCGGATTTGGGGCAATTTCCGGTCGATAGCGAAGTAGCAGAGATATGCGCCGCCGCCGCCCAGCGCTTTAAAGGCTTCGGCGCTGAGGTCGAAGATGGCGGCCCGAGCTTCAAAGGCGCCGTAGACATTTTTCAGACGCTGCGCGCCGCCCTGTTCTCAGCCATGAAGGCCGACCTGCTGCGCACTCGGCGCGACGCTCTGAAGCCGGAATTGATCTGGAACATTGAAAAGGGCATGGCGCTGCAATCCGAAGAGATCGGCAGCGCGGAAATCGCCCGCACCAAGCTCTATCGGCGCATGGCGAAATTTTTCACCACCCATGATTTGCTGCTGTGCCCGACCGTTATCGTGCCGCCGTTCGATGTCGATATCCGATACATCGAAGAAGTGAACGGCCACAAATTCGACAATTATGTCGATTGGTTGGGCATTACCTTTGTGATCTCGCTGACCGGCTGCGCTGCCGTATCGACACCGGCCGGATTCACCAAGGATGGCCTGCCGGTTGGATTACAAATTATCGGCCCGCCCGGCGCGGAAGCACGTGTCCTCGCCGCCGCGGCGCTGATGGAACAGGAAATGGGCTTGGCCGGGCACGTGCCGATCGACCCGAAAACGCCGGACGCCTAGACGGCGCGCGCGATTTCCGTACGCTGGCGCACCAGATACCAAACGATCAACGCGCCGACCATCTTGCTGGCGATCATGGCCAGCACGGCGGGGGCCGACAAAATACCGAGAATGCCGAGGAATACGACGCTGTCGATCGGCGTCGCCAGGACGCTGGAAAATAGGATGCGCTGCGACAACGGCCGTTTGGTGAAACTGTAAATCAGCCAGTCCGCCAGTTCGCTGATAGCGAAAGCCGCCACCGAGGCATAGGCGACAAAAGGGTTGGCCATGAAATAGGAAAGCACCGCCGCGATCAGCATGGCGGCCAGCACCCAATGACCGATGGCGCGCTGGGCAAAATCGCGTGCTACGAAAACCAGGCCGACCACCAAAGCCACCGGCGGCCATTTGTCGCCGCCGCCCATTTCGACCAGCGGCACCACGGTGAACAGCCAGTTCACCAGGACGATCAGCCCGATATAGAGCGCGGTCCAAAACAACGCGGCGGGGCGCATGATTTCCGATAAGGGTGGCACGATTATGGCTCTCCTAGCCTCTGCCGCGATAGGGCGCGACGCCCTGTTCCGGAAGCCACAAATCCTTTGGCGGCGGTCCGGATTGATAAAATATATCGATCGGCATGCCGCCGCGCGGAAACCAGTAACCGCCGATGCGGAGCCAGCGCGGTGCCAACAGCTCTTCGAGCCGTTTGGCGATGGCGATGGTACAATCCTCGTGGAACGCCCCGTGATTGCGGAACGACGCCAGATATAACTTCAGCGATTTGCTCTCGACGAGACGCGCGTCGGGCACATAATCGATCACTAGATGGGCGAAATCCGGCTGACCGGTGATTGGGCAGATTGACGTAAATTCGGGGTTGGTAAAGCGCACGACATAATCGGTTCCGGGATGCGGGTTGGGCACGCTTTCGAGAACCGCTTTGTCGGGAGATTCCGGCAGTTCCGTCTTTCGCCCAAGTTGACTGAGGCCCTCGGCTTTCTTCTTCGCCATGAGTACTACTTACCTTTGAAATTCGCCGGACGTTTTTCACGGAAAGCAGTGGTGCCCTCGGCAATATCTTCGGTGCGGCCGAGATCGTAGAACGAGCGCGATTCGAGCCTTAGCGCGTCTGCCATCGGCATATCCGGCGCGCTGAGCATCACATTCTTGGCGTAACGTTGCGCGAGTGGTGCGCGGCTGGCGAGCACCTCGGCGAATTCGAGGCTTTTGGTCACCAAATCGGTTAGCGGATAGATGCGATTTATCAGGCCGATGCGCTCAGCATGGGTGGCGTCAATTCGCTCGCCCGAAAGGATCAATTCCATGGCGTTGCCGAGGCCGACGATTTGCGGCAAGCGCACGCAACCGCCGTCACAGGGGTGAAATCCCCAGTTGACGTCTTGGTGGGCAAATTCGGCGTTGGGCGAACAAAAGCGTATATCGCAGGCTTCAGCGAGTTCCAGCCCGCCTGAAATGGCGAAGCCGTTGATCGCGGCGACGATGGGCTTGTCGATATCGAGCCCGCGGGTGATGCCGCCGAAGCCGGGGCCATCGGTATAGCGCTGGCGAAATTCGGCGGCCGGGCGGGTGGCGTAATCGATGGTGTAGGTTTTTAAATCGGCGCCAGCGCAAAAGGCGTTGTCGCCGGCGCCGGTTACCACCGCGGCGCGCGCATCGTCATCGGCGGCGAATTGGCGCCACACATCGATCAAGCGGTCATTGGCATCAAAATCGAGTGAATTCATCCTGTCGGCGCGATCGATCGTGATCAGACGCACCCGCCCGTGTTTTTCGTAGAGAATATCGCCTGCCATGCCTATGCCTCTACCAAGCTGCCCAGCCGCCATCGACCAGTAAATTGGCGCCATGCACCTGATCGGCATCGGACGAAGCAAGGAATACCGCGGCGCCGGTGAGATCGTTGGGATCGATGTGGCCGATGCCGGTCGGTGTGAGAGCGGCCTGGCGCTCGTCATAGCCTTCGTTCGCGCGATAGGGCGCGTTCATATCGGTTTTGATGTTGCCGGGCGCGAGCGAGTTCACATTGATACCGTCTTTCGCCAATTCCAAGCACAAGGCATTCACCATGTTCAGCTGCCCGCCCTTAGACGCGCAATAGGCGCCGGAATTCGGAAATCCGCCGACACCAGCGATTGAGGTGATGTTGATGATCTTGCCGCTGCCCTTGGCTTTCATGCACCCGACCACGGCGCGCGCCATGAAAAAACTGCCTTTCATATTGAGATCGACCTGGGCATCCCAAATCTCTTCGGTGGTCTCCTCAATCGGCACGGCGGTGAAGACGCCGGCATTGTTGACCAGAATATCGACCGTGCCGAAAGCGGCGATCACCTCGCCCGCCAGGCGGTCGCATTCCGACACTTGAGCGACATCCGCTTGAAACGCCTTGGCCTCGCCGCCAGTGGCGATGATCTCGGCTGCCACGGCCTCGGCCCTATCGAGCTTGGTATGGGCGACGACGGCGACACGCGCGCCTTCCGCGCCGTAGCGCCGGGCGATGCAGGCGCCAATGCCGCGCGAACTGCCCGTGATAATGGCGACTTTTCCTTCAAGCTTCATGGCTGCACCTGTGGCTCTGTCCATTGAATGATCTGTGTTGCGCGACTTTAGTCGGGCCGTCCGGGCAGTCAATTACGGTGCTCAGGCGACTTCGGAAACCGGCCAATCCGTGTCCTTGGCGCCGCTCAGCGCGGCGCCGATATCGCTGAGGCTATTGAGGCTGTGGACGGTGCGGAAATCATCTACATGCGGCAGGATCGCCCGTACACCACGCGCCTCGGGGCGGAAGCCCTCAAAACGCAAAAGCGGGTTGAGCCAGATCAGGCGGCGGCAGGATTTGTGTAGCCGCTCGATCTCGAGCCCCAACCCGTCGACATCGCCGCGGTCCAACCCATCGCTGATCAACAACACCACGGCACCCTGGCCGAGCACGCGGCGCGACCAGAAGCGGTTGAATTCGAGCAAGCTTTCGCCGATCCGCGTGCCGCCCGACCAGTCCATCGCCGCATTGGCCACTCGGTCAAGCGCCACATCAACGTCGCGGTACTGCAAATGGCGGGTGATATTGGTGAGGCGCGTGCCGAAAATAAAACTGTGCACCCGGTCACGGTCATTGGTGACGGCGTGCACGAAATGCAGAAACATGCGCGAATAGCGGCTCATCGAGCCGGAAATGTCGCACAGCATGACGAGCGGCGGATGGCGGGTCACGCGGCGGCGGTATTTGAGCGGCATCATGGCGCCGGAGGAGCGCAGGCCGGCACGCAGCGTCGCGCGCATATCGATCCTCGCGCCTCGCGGATCGGCGGCGAAGCGCCGCGTCGGGATCTCCATGATCGGCAGGCGCATTTCGGCGATCACGCGCTTGGCCTCCTCGACCTCGTCCTGCGACATGCTGTCGAAATCCATATCTTGCAGTACTTCCATGGCCGAATAGGTCTCAGCCGCGTCGAACTCGACTTCGATTTCGTCTTCAGTTTGCGGCTGCGGTGGGGCGTCGGGCGATAGCGCATCCGCAACGCGCCGGCTGACTTTTTCCGGCTCTTCTTTTGGCGTTTCGGTCGGTAGCGCGACCGCCATCATGCGGCGTAAATCTTCAGGGTTTTGCCAAAACAAGCGAAACGCCTGGTCAAACAGTTGACGCTGGGCGGCGCGCTCAACGAATACGGCATGCAGCGCCCAGTAAAAATCATCACGCGGGCCGAGCCCGACGAGCGCCGCGGCCCGGACAGCCTCCAAGGTCTTGCCCGGGCCAGCGGGCAGCCCGGCGGCGCGCAGCGCGCGGGCAAAATGCATGATGTTCGCCGCGAGCTTACCGCCGCCGGCAATATCGACTGGCGCCAAACGGCTCATTGTGCGCCCGCTCCGGGTTCGCTCACTGCGCTCTGCAGAGCCCCGGCAACGGCGGTACCATCGCCGGCCTGCTGCATTTTTAGAATTTGTGCGATGCCGGCGCTGGTGTCTTTCGGGTCCAATTCCTGACGGTCTAATTCGATCAGTGTGGCGGCCCATGCCACCGCCGCCTGGACATCGGCGCCGCCGCGAAATTCGAGTTGCCGCAATTCGTCGACCAAGCTATCGAGGGTCTCGGTCAACTGCCGCGCCATCCCGGGTGCGCGCAATTTAAGAATTTCCGCTTCGCGCGCGGTGTCGGGATAGTCGATCCAATGATAAATACAGCGCCGCTTGAGCGCGTCGTGAATCTCGCGCGTGCGATTGGAGGTCAGCACGACGATCGGCCGTTGCGCCGCCCGGATGGTTCCCAGTTCCGGCACACTGACCTGAAAATCGGAAAGAATTTCCAACAGATAAGCTTCGAAGCCTTCGTCGGCCCGGTCAATCTCGTCGATTAACAGAACCGGCGCGCCGGCGATATTGGGTTCCAATGCCTGGAGAATGGGGCGCTTGACAAGAAACCGCTCAGAAAACAGATCGGCAGCCATCTCTTCCTTGTCGCGGTCCTTGTTGTGTTCAGCGAGACGAATTTCGATCATCTGCGCGGCATAGTTCCATTCATAGACGGCGGTGGAGGCATCCAACCCCTCGTGACATTGCAAGCGCAGCAGCGGGCGATCCAATTGCTGCGCCAAGACCATGGCTAGCTCGCTCTTGCCGACACCGCTGCGCCCTTCGAGCAAAAGCGGCCGGCCGAGTTGGAGACTGAGAAAAAGCGCAGTCGCCAGACCGCTATCAGGCACATACTTGCCCCGTTTCAAAAGCGCACGCGTGCTCTCAACTGAATCGGGAGTGGCGTTTGAGCTCATTCTCACCCTCTGCCGCGCGTCGCGTTCATGATAAAGTCCGTAACCGCATCAATCCCCACAAACTAACGTTTCCTCTGTTTGGCTCAAAGGATTAACATCCGGCACACGGGCGTGAAAGCGTCATCGCCGCACGTCTTCGCCAGCTTTTATCTGACATCGACACAGAATCTACAATGCGCCTGATTCCTCTGATCGTCGCCATTTTGGCAAACTTCTCGATGGGCTCCTTTTATGCGTGGAGCGTGTTGGTCGCGCCGCTTGAGCAAGCCCTTGGCGCCACCCGATCAGATATCAGTTTGGCCTATTCTGTTGCCTTCATCACGATGACCCTGGGCATGTTCGTCACGCACAGCCTGCTGCGCATCGCCTCCCTGCCCTATTTGCTTTTTATTGTCTTTACCATCGCCGGTGTGGGAATGGCGATCTCGGGATATTTCGAGGCGCTGTGGAGTTTACTGATCGGCTACGGAATCCTGTTTGGGTTTGCTCTGGGCGTGACCTATTTTCTGGCAATGACGGCGGCCAGCTTAAACTTGCCGGTCCGCGCCAGCATTGCGCTCAGCGTGACCATGTCGGCTTTCGCCGGCGGCGGCCTGGTGTGGCCACCGATCTTCGCGGCGATTATTGATTGGCAGGGGCCGCATGCGGTGCTGCTTCTGTTTGCCATTTATCTTATCGTGATCGGCGCTGTCAGCGCGCTGTTGATGCATATCGCGCGACCGGCGGCCCATGCCGGAGCGGATGAGGGCGGCGGCCTGTTCAGCGAGATTCTCACCCACACCCCACGGACATTTATTTTGTTGTGGGCGGGATTCATTTGTATCGGCTTTGCCGCCTTGATGTCGATCGGCCATGCGGCGGGCATTGTTATCGATTATGGATTTCCCATCGAGCAAGCCTATTTGGCACCGATGTTGACCAATCTTGTTTATATCGGCTGCGCGCTCTCGGCCGGAATTATTTGTGATTGGCTGACCGGCCGGCGCGTGCTGATCGGCATCGCCATGCTCACTGCGATCCCTCTGTTGACGCTTTACTTCGCGCCCTCAGCAACGATGAGTATCTTGGCACTCGCCATCGTGGGCGGCACCTTTGGCGCCAGCGCTTCGGCCTATCCCGTGACAGTCGCCGGATATTACGGTGTTTCCGGCCTGCCGCGCGTTTACGGGCGCCTGGCTTCGGCTTTCGGCATTGCCGGCCTGCTCGGCCCGTCCGCCGCCGGCGTGCTCTATGATTGGCAGGGCGGGTATGAGTTCGCCATCCTCATTGCTGGTATATTGGCGGTTATCGGCGTGGCTGCTTTGTGGTCACTACCCAAAATGAAAAAACCGGCACCCGCGGGATAGGCGAGCGGTCAGCGCCCAGCCGCGCCCGAAACCGGCGCTGGTGGCGCGCTAATTTCGGAAATAAACTCCTCAAACTTGCCGCCCGCCGTCTTCGGCATCTCGTCGACATATCGAAAAAAGATTTCGAACGGGTGGCCGAGCGCGCTTTGGATCACCGACCGCAATTGGTCCTCTTCCGCCACATTGAGCTGGCGGTCGACGACGAAACGCACCTCTATCAGGTCCAGGCTTTTCTGCACCAACTGATACTGCCGGATCGGTGCGATATTGCGAAAATCGTGAAATCCGGTGAGCGGCCAGCGCTTTTCGCCATTGGGCAGAGCCAGCATATTGCGCAACCGGCCGACGACGCGCCGGATGGTCGGCAATCCGCGGCCGCACGGGCAAGGCTCGGCGACTTCGGCGAAATCGCGAATATCATAGCGGATTAGCGGCATCGCGAAATTATGCAGGCCGGTGACAACAACGCGCCCGACATCACCGGGCGGCGTGGGGTTGCCGGCGTCATCGAGAACTTCGACCATCATGGTTTCGCTTTGCAGGTGGAATAGCCCGCTCTCTCGGCATTGTAAGGCCATGTAGCCGACTTCCTGAGAGCTATAGATATCGACAATTGAAACGCCCCATGTTTCGCGGCACTGGTCACGCAGCGCGGGGGAGACCATCTCGCCAACGCAGCGTATTTCCTTGAGATTCGAAAGGGCCGCGCCGCTGGCCTGAAAATGCTCCGCCAGCGCCGCCAGATTCGCCGGGTAGGTCAGCAGATATTCCGGATCGCGCTCCAACAACCATCCGGCCTGAGCGCTGATATTGGTGCCGAGACTCAATACCGCGGAGGGGCCGGTCCGATGAAGACTGGCGGCCGGCCACCCCCAATTGGTGTGATCCTTTCCCTTGGCGACGGATCCGCTATCGGCGGCGATGGCACGGATTGAGCACAGCCTGCCGGTGAAATCGCGCTGGTGCCAATAATGGTCACGCATGGTCACGGCAGACCAGAAAATGCGTGTGGCAGCGGTGCTGGTAACTTTGACCGGTTGCCCGGTTGAGCCTGAGGTTTGCGTTTCACCCAGCGGTAAATGCGAAGCCGGAATGTTTTGGCTGAGAAGATCAGCGGCGCAATCCTGAATGTCGGTCCGACTGAGTATCTGAATTTGCCGCCA
>Ga0209403_10000146_pt1 | contig 109544 bp, 78 predicted proteins | sample ArcticOcean_MG_C_8_FD_187440 | JGI IMG/M metagenome (GOLD analysis project Ga0209403, IMG submission 187440) | Marine microbial communities from western Arctic Ocean - ArcticOcean_MG_CB11_86 (SPAdes) (version 2) | ecosystem: Environmental > Aquatic > Marine > Oceanic | place: Arctic Ocean...
TCTCGACCATCGTCGTTGTCGTTGCCGCATCGGGACGCATGTGGACCGACCTGCTCTCGAGCATGGGAGTGGTCGAGTACAACGACCCGATCGCGCGACGCAGGTACAGCCGCATCTTCCAGAACATCTACCTCTGTGCCTTCCTCGGAATCACGCTCTACTCGACACTGCTCGGAGCCGCACCCGAAAAGCTGGTGATCCTGGGGCAGTTCATCAACGGGGCGGTCAACACGCCACTGCTGATGATCGGCATCCTCTACCTGGCCTACAAGACCGACAACCGCTTCAGGATGTCGACGATCACCTCGGTGATGCTCATCGGCACCGCAGCCGCCATCATGGTCTGTATCGTGATGAGCTTCTTCGGTGGCCCAAGCCACTAGACACCATCACCACCCACGCTGGTACCGCGTGTTGTACTTCCGGTGCAGACGCTCGCGAGCCTCGACCGGCCGACCAGTCGTCGGCAACGGCTCCACCGTGCTGCCCCGCCCGGTGTAAAGATCCATGTCCTTGCACCAGCCAACCGTCTCGAGCACCAGCCGACGCGAAAAACCCTCCGGCAACACCACGCCAGACTCCTCGAACTCCAGGTGAATCTCCTCACCCGGACCGAAAATCGCCACCGCGTCGTCGGCCACGCCTACCAGCTCGCTGACGTTGCCGAACCGAGTGTAAAATCCGATCGGATCGGAGATCTCCGGGTAACCGGCCCGGGTCGTGTATTCGAAATGAGGCCGGAACTGGTCCTTCAATTGCCGCACCATGAAACCACTCTCTCGCAACTCGGCCTGCACCAGTGTCAACTCCCGACGGACACAACCCTCGCACTCCTCGCCCCAAATCACCGTCAACCGATCCCAGTACACCTCAAGATTCGTTCTCAACCGCAACGACCTGGTCCCCTTGGGCAACTTCTCAATCTCCAGCGGCAACGCCATCTGCCGAGGCATCCCACCGGGGTACCCGAACGACGCAGCCAACTCGACCCAGTTCCCATCCCCATCCAAAGCCTCCAACGTCGGTGACTCCATCGCTGCTCCCGCCTGCCAGGCCGAAAACGCCGTCTGAGAATACGGGAACTCGACCCAACCGTCGGCCAGCAATACCGGTCGACCACCCTGCCCCGGACCACCGTCCAGTGGCTCGTCAAATTCCAGCACCAGCACGTGCTCGCCAGCCAACCGGCCCAGGAACCGCTCATCCAACCGACCCACATCTGCCGCCCGACCGTCCACCAACCGCACCCGATCCGTCACATCCTCGCCACGCTCGTTGGTGACTCGACTCGGAACCTGCTCGTGACGATAGGTGATCGGTTCGCCCGTCGCTTCGGGCAACGATGTCGCCAGACGCTCATCCAGCACCATCTTCCAACCCGGCGGCAGATCCCAGGCCACAAGGCCGATCCGGTCCAGGTAGGTCAACTCGGGCATCGGCTCGGTCAGCTTCAGCCGGAACCGACCCTCGTGTGCCCGGATCACGTCCGGAGGAAACAGGAAGTTCTCGGTCGGATCCGCCGGAGCATACGTCCCCGGCTCGACCAGGTACCCCAGTCCACCCACCCCCAACAGGTCGCTGACAAACCGGTATCGCTCGCCGTCCCAGGCAAACAGGACCGGACAACTCGTCGGCATCAGGTCGACTTCCTCGATCGTATGCCGCGTCCCAACCGCCACGTCCAACACGCCCTGGGTCACCCCTTCGGACCAGACAACCTTCAGGAAATCCGCTCGATCCACGCCCCCCAATCCCAATGCCACCGGCTGCAGACTTTGCCCGGGGCCGGAATCGGCCGGCAACACATCAGCCCGCAACGTGCGGCCTGCAACTCGAGCCAAAACGATGCTGCCCAGTCCCGATGCATTCGAGCGTTCTCGATTGCGACCCGCCTTGCGACCCGACAAGGCCAGCGTCACAAACCGGTGACGACCGCTTCCGCTCGCCCAGGACAACACCGAACCGTCGGCAACCGTGCCAACAATCGACGGACCATGGACGTCATCGAGCACGACCGCCATCCATGCCCCCAATGCGTCGTGTTCGCCCGAATCGGCCAACTCGATCAACTCGATCGACGTCTCGCCAACCGGCAGTTTCCAGGCCGACCAGCCTGTGGTCCCCACGAGCAATTCGGGCCGACCGTCACCCGATACATCGGCCAACGCGATCCGCACCGACCCCTCGCCAATCACCCCCTCGACGTCTCCGAAATCCAGCCCAACACGATCCCACACCCCGTCAGGCCTCCGCGTCCAACGAAACACCCTGGCCGAAACAACCGTGTAGAGTTCGACCTGGCCATCTGCCGTGCTGTCGCCGGCCACCGCCGCCGCCACGCTCGCCCCGGCCAGCTCGCCAAGTGTCTTGGCCGACGTGGCCGACGTGGCCGACGTGGCCGAATGATACCGCCAGGCCCGGTCGTTCCACAGCAGCACGTTGCCCGGCCGCTGATCGACAGGTCCCTCAAGAGGACCCAGCAACAGGATGTCCAGATCGCGGTCGCCGTCAAAGTCGGCCACGACGGCCGATGATGTGATCGCCCCTGAACGATCCACTCCCACCCTCGCACTGATGTCCTCGAACGTTCCGTCTCGATTGTTGTTCAACAACCGGGCAGGCTGGTCCTGGTACCACAGCAACAGGTCCAAGTCGGCGTCGTGGTCGAGATCCAGACACACGCCACCGGTGGTGTGACCGTCGCCACCGGTCGCCTTCGACTTCAACGTGATCTCCTCCCACCGACCCGCCTCAGACTGACGCCACAACTGGTTCGGACCACGACGACACAGGTACACGTCCAACAACCCGTCGTTGTCGAAATCTCCCCAAAGCGGAGCCGTGACGTCCGACACACGCGATAAGGGATGGTCCGAAGCCAGCACGAAACCGCCGACCCCCTCGCCGACACCACCCGCAGCACCGGTCCTCGAGTTGGCTCCCAACAACACCAGGTTGCCCGAGCCGGTGACGACGAACAGGTCCTGCTGACCGTCGGCATCGATGTCGCAGGTCGTCAACGACGCACCCGCAGGCACCCGAACGCCTGACGCGGCCGAGATCGATGTGGGAGGATCGAACAGCGGACCGTCCGGGCGACCCTTCGCAACAGACTCACCGTCGGCCAATCCGACTCGGATCGCCAATGCCTTCGAACCCATCAACGTGTATTTGTAGGCAAACGAAACCGAGAGCGGGTGCTCGTTGAGTAGCTGGAACTCGTCCATGTGACGCATCGCTTTGTCGAAACCGTCGTCGGTCTGACGCAGCATGTCGAAACATCGGTAGTGAGCCGATTGGAAGTACGGCTCGAGCTCCAACGCCTTCAAATGCAACGCGATCGCCTTCTTCGGCTCCGACTCCTCCAGGCAACGGGCCAGGAAGTAGGCCGAATGAGCATCCAAAGGGTCCTGCTTGACGGCCCGCTCGAATTGAACCCGAGCCTCGCCAATGCGAGCGGCATGGAACAGCGAAACACCCAGGCAATAAGTCGCCGCCGCATGATCGGGATCGACCGCGACAACCTGCTCCAGAACCAGAACCGCGGCGGCTCCCTTCTGAGTGTGATTCAAAACGGCTATGCCCAGGTTGACCTTCGCGTCGAGCCAGTCGGGATCAGCGTCAACAAGTGCCTGGAAGACCTCCATCGCCTCCTTGTACTTGTACTGCTCCATCAACCCCGCACCACGGTTGTTCTCGGCAACCAATTCGAGCGTCACTCGAAATGGACCGTCGGCTCGAGTCCCTTTCAAGTCGCCGGCCGGCTCGTCGTCCGAACAACCCACCCAAATGGCCAACAGCAACAACGGCAACAGACACAGCAACACCCAACGGCGTGGCCCAGGATTGTCGGTCATCGGTTCTCTCCTGTGCCTGAACCGGAATCTGGATCGGTCCCCGATCGCCGCCGGCCCTGCTCGATCCGTTCGCGGATCGAATCGCCGGTCAGAGGCTGCTGGGTGGCCCGAGGCATGTAGGGTTGCTCGAGATAGGTGTGGATTTCGCTGCGCAGATGACTCCGCATGTCATGGCCAATCCGCCTTTGACGCTCGTCTCGCAATGCCGCCAAATCGATCGGAGCCACCACGACCTTTTCCCCCTCACCGGCATCGGCCTGAGCCAGAATCCGGCCGTCGTAATCGACCACCATGCTCCCGCCCGGCCAGCTGAACGGAGGATAATGCTCCATCGACGCGCCCTGGTTACACGCCACCACAAAAGCCGTGTTCTCGGCCGCTCGCGCCCGGTTGAATAGCGTCCACCAGTCCATCGGTGGCGTCGCACCCCAGGGATTCATGTAGGCCGAAACCCGGATCAACACCTCGGCACCGCCAAACACCAACTGACGGATCGTCTCGGGAAACAACCAGTCGTAACAAATCGCCACGCCCAACTTGCCCAGCTCGGTCTCGACCACCGGGAACGGATCGTCACTGTAACCGGGCAGGTCGTGAGGACTCGAGTGTAACTCCCACGGAACCCACGGGTTCACCTTGCGGTACTTCGACAACACCCCGCCGGAACCGACCAGGCAAGTAGTGTTGAACAACACACCCGGCCACGCCGGATCCTTCTCGATGAATGTCCCGGTCTGGATCAGGCAACCGTACTTGGCCGCCAATGCCTGGTAACGGTCGGTGTGCTCGTTGGGCAACTCGACGGCCAAGCGAGACGTCAGCATCTCGACCGAATCGTAGATCGGCGCGGCATGAGCAAACTCGGGAAAAACCAGCAGGCGGACGTCGTGGAACGGCTCGTAACCGACAATCGTCCCCTCGGCCATCGCACACATCCGACGAGTCCGCTCGGCAATCTCGTCCCGATCACCCGGACACGCAAAATCGGTCTGGCAACAGGCGGCGTAATATCGATCGGTCATGGCATGGGCTACAAGACGCGAGCGGTCAGGACCAGCGGTTGAATGTTGATACGCCCACCAACCCCCACCCACCGGGACAATTCCAAATTTGCAGTCAGATGATCAGGCGGACACCGCCCAATGACGCTTGGTCGTACTTGAACTTCTCGCCGTGCGAACCAATGAACATCAGGTTCTTGGGAATCTTCCAGTCCTCTGAAAGTCGGTTGACCAGCGCCGGAGAAAATGTCCCTTCCATCTTGACGAACTCGAGGTCGATCTCGGGGTAGGCCTGATCGAGCACTTCGAGATCCTGTTCGAGTTTTCCGGAGATCTTGGAAATGTCCTCGGCGACCGTCACCACCTTGATCCGATTCGTCTGTTCGTTGTCGCGAACGTATTCGACGGCTCGCCTGAGATTGTCGACCATGTCGCCTCGTGTGAAAAAGACCACCTGTTGCGAGTTGATCTCCTCGATCTTTGACTCGATGCCCTTCGAAATGTGACCGAAGAACTGCAGCACCCACCGACTGTGGTACTGCACGATGCCGAGGATGCTCTTGAGCAGCCCGACACGCCAGAGCATGACCATCACGACGGCCAATGCGGGGATGAAGTAATAGAGGAAGACCAGGAGGTACTCGGGCTGGTCGATGGCAATCCCCACGGCCGCCGCCGCAACCGCCACTGTGGCAATGACCACGAAGATCCACGGAGCCCGCTCGGGCCGAGGTAACCGCTCGCGACGCACCTTCAACAGGATGTTGCCCACCGCAAAAAACACCATCACCAACAGGAACGACAGAGTGTAGACTCCGGCAAGAGCCTCGAGTGCTCCGCCGGTGACCAGCAACACCGAAACAGCCAGCAGGAAGAAGGCGATCACGATGCGATGCGTTGTGCCAAATCTCTTGTTCTTTTTGAGCAGGAACTGAGGCAGACAACGGTCCAGGGTCATGCGGTGCACCAGACCGGTGACTCCCACATAACTGGTCAGGACCGCTCCGCTGAGCACCAGGGCGGCGTCGATCGAAATCAGGAACTTCAGCCAGCCACCGGCGGTCAACTGGCCGATGTGAGCCAACAGGTGCCCCTTGTGAAAGCCGACCTCGTCGACAGGCAAGACCGTCAAAGTCAACAACGCCATGGCGGGGTTCAACACCGAAACGGCAATCCACATGTTCCGCAACGTCTTGGGAAAGACCCCTGGCTGCTGCTGCTCGACAAAGTTCGCCGAACTCTCGAAACCCGAAATCCCCAACATCGCGGCGCAGAACCCGAAGAACAACGCCACCATCAGGCTCGATTCGGTCAACACCGCCAACCCACGCTCCTCGCCCTCTTCGACCTCCGACTGAATCAGCACCTCCAAACCACCCGTGCCAATCCGCCACCGATGCGATTCGCCCTCAACCGCAGACACCTCCTCGCCTTCCACCACCACACCCTTCTCTTCCAAGAGTGCCTTCAACGACTCGGGTAAGGTGCCCTGTCGCAGTTCCGTCTCGACACCGGCAATCACCTCGTTCTTCCGCTCAGCCGTCCGCGCCGCTCGGTCGAGCATCTTGCCCGACACAATCATCTGACGCTGGATCGGAGCCTGCATATCGAAATTGTTGTCGAGGTGAGAGTCATGCGAGAAGAACCAGACGACTCCGGTGATGATCAGCAATCCGAGTGTCACGAGGTGAGTCAGGAAGATCCCGATCGCCACCTTGGCACTCTCGGTGATCCCCACGATCGTCAGCACCATGAACACCGCCAACAGCCCGATCGTGACGGCGATCGTGGGCAACCCGTCCCACAACGAACCGACGTAATGCACGGCCTCGATGGCCGAGATCACCGCGGTAGCCATATAGGACAGTAGCGTCAGGCAGGCGGCGATCGATGCCCGCGACTTGCTCGTCGTATTCAGCAAGGCGTTGTAGGCACCCCCGTTCAACGGCAATGCACCCACCACCTCGGCGTAGATCTTGCGGAACAGGTACAGCACCGCCGCGACGATCAGCAACGAGAAGGGCGAGAGATGTCCGGCGGCCATCGTGGCCAAGGCCGATACGTACAGACAACTCGACGTGATGTCGTTGCCGCAAATCGCCGTCGCGGCCAACTGACCCAGCTTCTTGTGACCGCCTGAAGACTCGGAACTCGCCATGACCTGTCCGAACCAATCCTCGAGTCAAACCACCGTGTCGTGCGGAATTCAACAAGAATCCCGACTCCAGAAACGACTAGACTACTGATTCCAAGCCAGATTCCACAACAGCCTCACCCTACCCTCGGCATCAGGACGAGGTCAGACGCCGCCGGTGATGGGCCCGAGCCCCTTTCGTCACAACACCACCATTGCCACTGCCAACAAACCAGCGAGCGTCAGAAAGGGGCCCGGACCCATCACCGGCGGCGTCTGACCGCCAGCGCCCCATCCGCCACATCCGCCACATCCACTCCGTGCCATTGGTCCGGTGGTGCCTTCTGTAAGACATCTGTGGCGTGATAACAGCCAAACAACGGAATCCGACACCACGAGGGCAAGAAACTGGTTGAGCCTTCCTCGTGTGTGTGTGAGCATACAGTGACCATGCTGACTATCTGTAGCGACCCACTGCCACGCACCGACCTGACCTACGCAGCGTTCCGGGCCAGTTTCCACGAAACACTCGAACGCCTCGTCCTGGCCCGGCAATTCGACGACGACCCCTGGCTGTCGTACGGGTTCCTGACCTGCGTGCCGTTCCTGAAATCCGTACCGCCCCAGGTGCAACTCGACCTGCTCTCCGAAACCTGGCACCGACACGCCTGCTCCGAAACGCACGTCGCCTCGCTCGTCGACGAAGCCGTCATCTTTGCCGCCTGCGAAACCGCGGCACGGATGGCACGCAACAACTCCGAAGAATTTGCCGAAGTACTGGAACTGGGACCGCAACGGTTGGTCCGAGGCGTCGACGACGGACTGGCCGAAGCCATGAAACAACTGCCCATGGCTCTCGACGGCGAAGGCGACTTCCTGGTCCTCTCGCAATTCGAAGACATGCCGCCCGATGACGCACGTCGAATCAAAAACGAACTGTGCCTCGAAGAGGAACGGCTCGAAGAACTCTTCGACGTGCTGGGCCGTTGGACGATCACACCCGGCTTCAAAGAACGACTCCAGGGACTGCTCTCGAGTCAAGAAATCCGGCAGGCCGTCCAGGTCGTCTCGGACTGAACCACTCCGGGCGACACTCCGAATTGACCAGCGTCTCGGTGGACCGCTAACCTGAAGTGACTCGGGACGGCCCCCCCCTACCGGCCACTCGGTTTCGCAGGTGCCAGATGCGGCTCACACTCTCCATCATTCTGCTGATCGCCCTCGCCGCAAACCCACTCGGCTGGTCCAACGCAAGGGCCTTCGCGGCTGAACCGAAATCGGAACAGGCACCCGCACCGGCCATCTACGAAACCGACATCCGGCCTCTGCTGATCACACGCTGCGGACGCTGCCACGCCAATGGCAAGAAAAAAGGTCAACTCGACCTGGGCAGCCTCGCCGGTCTTCAGCAAGGCAGCGAATCGGGTGCCGTTGTTGTGCCGGGCAAACCCGACAAAAGCCTGCTGGCAGAAGTGCTCGCAGAAGGCACCATGCCCCCGGACGGAAAGGATCGACCCACTCGGTCCGAAGTGGCCCGGATCACCGAATGGATCCGCAGTGGAGCCAGGACTCGGGCCGGAACGTTCGACTCGACCGTCCGGCTCACACAGGAAGACGTGCTGCCGATCCTGTTCACTCGATGTGTCGTCTGCCACGGAGGCCGCCAGCAAAAGGGCGGACTCGACCTCAGAACCCGACACGCCATGCTCAAGGGGGGCCAGTCCGGACCAGCCATCGTGCCAGGGAAACCCGACCAAAGCCTGCTGGTCAAAAAAATCCATGAACGCGACATGCCGCCGCCTCGACTGCTCGTCGACTTCGGCATCCGACCAGTCGAAACCGGCGAATTCGAAACGATCCGCAGCTGGATCGCCGCCGGAGCACCCAGTGTGCCGGTCTCACTCGATGTGGCCACCACAAGAAACGACCCACTGGTCAATGACACCGACCGAAAATTCTGGGCCTTCCAGACACCGCGCAAACCCGACGTGCCACGGGCCACAAACCCCGCACACGCCAAACTAGTCGACAACCCCATCGATGCCTTCCTGCTGAACGCTCTCGAAACGAAATCGCTCGAATACTCCGAACAAGCCGATCGAATCACACTCGTTCGACGCGTTGCCTTCGACCTGATCGGGCTGCCGCCGACGTGGAAAGAAGTGGAATCGTTCCTGAATGACCAGAAGCCAGGTGCCTACTCGAGAATGGTCGATCACTACCTGGCCAGCAAGCACTACGGCGAACGCTGGGGCCGATATTGGCTCGACCTCGCCGGCTACGCCGACTCGGAAGGAAAACGCTCGGCCGACCCGATTCGGCCGCATTCGTGGAGATACCGCGACTACGTGATCCGAGCCTTCAATGACGACAAACCCTACGACCGCTTCCTGCTGGAACAGATCGCCGGAGATGAACTGGACGACTACACCAACGCCAAGACGATCACTCCACAACTGCAGGACAACCTGGTGGCGACCGGGTTCCTGAGACAGGCTCCAGACGGCACCGGCAGCGACATCGTCAACACGGTCGTCGAACGATTCGAAGTGGTGATCGACGAAATCGACGTGCTCGGCTCGGCCGTACTCGGATTAACCATCAAGTGTGCTCAATGTCACAGCCACAAGTACGACCCGATCCCGCAACGCGACTACTACCGGTTGGTCGCCGTCTTCCAAGGCGCCTACGACGTCTACGACTGGCTCAAACCCTCAGCCGTACCGGGTCAGACCAAGAGCAAGTCGGCTGGTCGAGTGCTGCCTCACCTGACCGCCACCCAACACGAACAACACAAGGCCGCTCGGACCATTGTCGAGAAACAAATCGCCTCGGCCAAGAAAACCCTCGCCGACCGACAGACCGTTCTCCAAAAACAACACACCGACAAACAACTCGCCAGTCTGCCCAAGACGCTCCGTAGCGATCTACGCAAAATGCTGACCACCGCCAACGACGAACGCGACACCCTTCAGAAATACCTCGCCACCAAGTTCGAAAAACAACTCACCATCAACGCCAAAACACTCAGAAAACAAAACGCCTCGTTCCAAAAACTCACCACCACGACCAACAACCGAGTCAAATCGCTCACGGCCGAGATGCCCAGCGAACCACTGATCCGCGCACTGTGGGATCGCGGCGAACCGTCTCCAACCTGGCTCTTCCAGCGAGGTCAGTACAACAAGCCCGGGCACCGGGTCGGACCGGGCGTGCCCAGCGTCCTGACCGATGGCCGAACTCCCTTTGCCGCCAAACCGCCCTGGCCGGGAGCACGCTCGACCGGACGCCGGTTGGCACTCGCCCGCTGGCTCGTCGATCCCGACCATCCACTGACGGCTCGTGTCATGGTCAACCGCATCTGGTTTCACCACTTCGGCCAAGGCCTTGTCGAAACACTCTCGAACTTCGGCAACAACGGACAGCCACCCTCCCACCCAAAACTGCTCGACTGGTTGGCTCGAACACTGATCGAAGAGAAATGGAGCATCAAGCAGATGCACCGGCTGATGATGAATTCCCGAGCCTACCGCCAGGTCTCGGCCATCCGACCGGCCGCCGAAACGATCGACCCCGAAAACCGCTTGCTGTGGCGGATGCCGTTGAAACGGATGGACGCCGAAGTCGTCCGCGACAGCATCCTGGCCGTCGCCGGACGACTCCACGATTCCCCGTTCGGACCGCCCGATCCGGTCGATGTCCGAGCCGACGGACTGGTCACGTCTCGAGAATCCGACGACGGCTGGAGACGATCCATCTTTGTCCGACACCGACGCAAACACATGCCGACGATTCTCGAAACCTTCGACATGCCGCAAATGATCCCCAACTGCGTCGAACGACCCGACTCGACCGTCGCCAGCCAGGCACTGCACCTGTTCAACGACAGCATGATCCGCACTCTCGCCGACAACTTCGCCAGCCGGGTCGTCCAAGAAGCCGGTGACCAGCCGTATCGGCAAATCGAACGAACCTACCAGTTGGCACTCGGCCGAATGCCCAGCAACACCGAACGGAATATCGGACTCGATGCTCTTCAGGAACTGACACGACTCTGGCAGAAAAAACTCGACAAGAACAACAAGAACAACAAGAACAACAAAGCCGACAGGAATACCAACACACCCAACCAACAAGCTCTGGCAACCTACTGCCACACCCTGCTCAACTCCGCTGCATTCCTCTACATCGACTAACCCAACACCGCCAACACCGCCAACACCAAGACAGCTCCCCCGGTGACACACTCATGACCCAACCCATCGCCCGCCGCGACTTCTTCAGCAGTGCCGCCGACGGACTCACCGGCACCGCGTTGGCCTATCTGTTCGGCCGCGACCTCTACGGCGGTTCGGGCCTACTGGCCGCCGACGCTCAATCAGCCACAGCACCAAGACTCCACGACCTCACCCCCAAACAGCCTCACGCCCGGCCTCGAGCCAAGGCGATCATCCAGCTGTTCATGCAGGGTGGCCCCAGCCAGGTCGACCTCTTCGACCCCAAGCCCAAACTGACTCGTCACCACGGCCAGTCGGTTTTCAAGGACCTCGCCGGTGACGTCTCGAGCCCTCATGCCGCCGGTGGCCTGATGCGCAGCCCCTGGAAATTCGCTCAACACGGCCAGTCCGGCACCTGGGTCAGCGAATTGCTGCCCGAAACCGCTCGCCACGTCGATCGCATCGCCGTCATCCGCTCGATGTACAACACGCACCCCAACCACGAACCGGCTCTCTACAAGATCCAGTCGGGCAAGCTGCTGCCCGGCCTCCCGTCGTTCGGATCCTGGGTCGCCTACGGGCTGGGCACCGAGAACCAGAACCTGCCGGCGTATGTCGTGTTGGACGATCCTCAAAGTCGGCTGCCGGTCAACGAAGTCCAGAACTGGCAATCCGGGTACCTGCCTCCGATCTACCAAGGAACCAGGATGCGGCCGACCGGATCGCCGATCCTGAACCTGACACCCGAAACGTCCCGTCAACGGCCCGAAGTGGTCGTCGACGCCAGCCGACGCCTGCTGGCCCGGCTCGACCGGATCCACAAGATGCAACGACCCGGCCAGTTGCGGCTCGACGCACGCATCTCCAGCTACGAACTGGCCGCCCGGATGCAGATGACCGCAACCGACGCACTGGACATCGGACAGGAAACTCAGGACACCCAACACCGGTACGGCATCGGCAACAACACCACCGACAACTACGCCCGTCGGTGCCTGATGGCCCGGAGGTTGGTCGAACGCGGAGTCCGGCTGGTACAAATCTATACTCGCGGACAAATGTGGGACAACCACTCGAATATCGGCACCAGCCTGGTCGGAGCCTGCCAGCACACTGATCAGCCGGTGGCCGCCCTGCTCGACGACCTCGGCCAACGCGGACTGCTCGATGACGTGCTCGTGGTGTGGGGCGGAGAATTCGGGCGGTTGCCGATCGCTCAAATCCGACCAGGAACCGATCCGAAGAAGGCCGGTCGAGACCATGGGCCGGCTGGGTTTTCGATCTGGATGGCCGGAGCCGGCATCCGGGGCGGTACGGTCTACGGATCGACCGACGAAATCGGCTACAAGGCGGTCGACAAACGAGTCAGCGTCGCCGACTGGCACGCCACGATGCTCTACGCACTCGGTATGCACCACGAAGAACTCTACTTCGACCGCCACGGATTTCAGGAACGACTGACCGGCGTCGAAGACGTCAAAGTCGTCAGAGAACTGTTTGCCTAGGTGCGGCACAACTCGGTCAGCACCACCGCGGCGGCGACCGAAGCGTTCAGCGAGGTGATCTCGCCCCGAGGCGTCATCCGGTAGACGACGTCGCAGTGGTCCAGAGTCAACCGCCTGAGTCCTCGCTCCTCGCTGCCGATCACCACCAGCCAATCCCGGTCCAAACTCGCCTCGGACAACTCGTCCTCCCCACGCTCACTCGTCCCCATCACCCACAACCCCCCATCCCGTGCCTCGCGGAGCGCTCGAGCCAGATTCGCCACGCGAGTGAACGGCACGTGCTCCAAGCCACCGGACGCCACATCGTAGGCCGTGCCCGATAACGGAGCCGACTGATCGGTCGTCAGCAATACGCCTCGGACTCCATAAAACGCCGCCGTGCGAAAGATCGCTCCCACGTTGTGAGGATCCTGCAGCCGGTCCAGAGCCAGCCAAACTCCATGCTCGGCTCCACCTGCACCCTGCAACAACTCGTCGAGACCAACATCCTGACGCTCGCCGACGGCCGCCGTCGCCACAGCCGTGCGGCCGCCACGCAAAGACTTCTCGCCACTCTTGTCGCGGCGCTTCCGTGGACCACCACCCATTCGACCCGTTCGCACAGGAACTCCCAAACTGCGAGCCAATTCGGCAACCTGCTGCCACGCTCCGCTCGAGGACTGCTCGCCCAGATGGATCTCCACGACGTCGCCAGAGCGAGTCTCCAGTGCCGCCAGGACACTGTGAGGATTCTTCAACTCAAGCATGACGTCGCATCCCCCGCTTCCCCTGCATCGCGCCTCTGGCGGTCGACCTCGTACAACAGCACTCCCGTGGCAACCGCCACGTTCAGCGAATCGGTGTTGCCCGACTGCTCGATCCCAATCCGCCCGTCGCAGACTTCCAGCACATCCTCGGCCACACCGCGACCCTCGTTGCCAATCACCAAGGCTACCGAGCCTGTCAGGTCCTGGGCACGAGCCGTCCGAGACTCTCGACCGACGGCCGCCAGCACCAGCACCCCCTCGCGACGCAACTGCATCACTAACCCAACCAGGTTCTCGGATCGGGCGATCCGAAGATGATTCACCGCACCTGCCGAACTCCGTGCCACGTGACCGGTGATAGCCGAGTGGTCTCGAGCCAATACCACTCCGTCAACTCCCAACACTTCGGCCGAACGCAAGATGGCGCCAAGATTGTAAGGGTCCTGGACAGAATCCAACAACAACCACACCGGCACACCGCCCCGCACCACGCCAGGCTCCTCGAACAACGACTCGACCGACCAGAATGGAAACTCACCCACACGAGCCAATACGCCGCCGTGCTGCGACGTGTGGCAGCGGGCTCGGATCGACTCGCTATCCCCTAACTGCACCTCGACACCCAAACCTTCGGCCAGCCGATACACCTCGCCGGACACCTCGGACTCGACACTCTCGCACAACCACAAATCTCGGATCGGCCAACGCCCCGATCGCAACGTCTCGAGCACCACGCGACGACCCCAAATCCAGTCGCCCGGTCGGTTGTGCCGAGCCCGCCCGCTACTCTTCCCGCCTGAGGATCGCCCAACCATACTGGATTCCCTACTCCGCACTGCCCCTGCCCCTGCCCCCTCCGCTGCCGTGGGGCAACCTACTGATTCTGAAAGCTGCCGTTTGCCGCGGCAAGCCCGCCGATGACTTCACCCGCCCGTCTTATCACATCGGTCACCCGCCCGGTCACCGGATCGATCCGCCCACCCGGCTCAAAAAGTCTCACCAACCGAGCACTCATCCTCGCCGCGCTGGCCAACAACTCCACCCGACTCGACGGGACGCTCCAAAGCATCGACACCAGAGTGATGCTCGAATCGCTTGCCACGCTGGGCTTCGAAATCCACGCCGATCCAGACTCCGGACAAATCCACATCAAGGGATCGGCCGGAACCATCCCGGCCACGAAGGCTGAATTGGACCTCGGAAACAGCGGCACCAGTATCCGGTTTCTCACCGCACTGGTCGCTCTCGGACACGGACAATTCACTCTCGACGGCAACACCCGCATGCAACAGCGGCCGATCGGCGACCTCGTCAATGCCCTCGAACAACTCGATGTCGACGCATCCTGCACATCCAACACCGGTTCACCACCCGTCACCATTCTCGCCGATGGACTCCAAGGCGGAACCGCCAGCCTCCCCGGCAGTTCCTCCAGCCAGTTCCTCAGCGCACTGCTGATGATAGCCCCCTGTGCCACCCAGTCGGTCACACTGCATGTCGAAGGCTGCCTGGTCTCGCGGCCCTTTGTCGACATGACCCTGTCTCTGATGTCCAGATTCGGAGTCCACGTCGTCGAAGAACCCGGCGGGACATTCGTGGTTGCACCCGGCCGCTACGACGGTATCGAACTGGACATCGAACCCGATGCCACAGCGGCCAGCTATTTCCTGGCCGCCGCCGCGGTGACCGGGGGCCGAGTCGTCGTCGAAGGTCTCGACCGGCATGGCCTGCAGGGTGACGTGGCGTTTGTCGACTGCCTGGCCGAAATGGGCTGCCGTGTCGAACAGACTGAAACCGGACTCTGCGTCACCGCCGGCGAACTGGTCGGGATCGATGTCGACATGAACGCCATCAGCGATACGGCTCAAACCCTCGCCGTCGTCGCCGCCTTCGCCTCTAGCCCCACCCGCATCCGCGGCATCGCGCATGCACGACTCAAGGAAACTGATCGCGTGAACGCCATGGTCACCGAACTCCGGCGACTCGGCCTGACGATCGACGAACATCACGACGGACTGACCGTGCACCCAGGCCCGCTGTCAGAAGCCGTAATCCAGACCTACGACGATCACCGGATGGCGATGAGCTTCGCAGTGGCAGGACTCGCGTCACCGGGAATCACAATCGCCGACCCCGATTGCACCGCCAAAACTTACCCCGGCTTCTTCGACGACTTGGATCGTCTGTGTGGAGACCCTCGATGACGACCCCGCCTCGGACAGCACGCCAGATCGCCTTCGACGTGCTCGAACAATGGCGCACCACTGGCCGCTTCGCCGCCGGGCTGCTCGAAAACGCGTTCACAAGTTCCAACGACCTCTCGGCAGCCGACCGTGGACTCGCCAGCGAACTGACCTATGGTGTGATCCGACGACAAGAGACCATCAATGCCGTCCTCAGACCGCGACTCAATCGCCCGCCCGAACAGGTCGAACCGCCGCTGTGGACCCTGCTGCAATTGGGCACCTACCAACTGCTGTTCCACTCGACAGATGCACAACATGCGGCGATTCACGAAACGGTCGAGTTGACCAAGTGGTTGGACAAGTCGCAGTGGACCGGGTTCTCCAACGGGATCCTGAGATCGGTGCAACGCGATCTGGACAACCAGCCCGCTACCTCCGCAGCAGCCGATTCGATTCCTATCGGCGCCAACCAGTTCCTGAAACTCGCCCGGCCACTGCTGCCCGACCCCGCCGTCGAACCGGCCAAGTACATCGCCGCAGGCGGCAGCCTGCCCGACTGGCTGGTCGAAAACTGGTCAAACCGATTCGACTTCGACGAAATGCTCCGGTTGTCCGTCTGGTTCAATTCCGCAGCCGCCACCTGGCTCAGGATCAATCCCCTCCGAACGAATGGCGACGCACTGCTGGCCCGATTGGCCGACGCCGGCGTCGATGCCACTCTCGAAACGCCACTGCAAACAACCGACACCAACACGCCAATGATCCGCCTGGCCGGTACCGCTCATGTCCGCAGCCTGCCCGGCTTCAGCGATGGTCACTTCACCGTGCAGGATGTCTCGGCCGCACATGCCGCAACTCTGCTGGCGCCGAAACCCGGACAACGGGTCCTGGACCTCTGTGCCGCCCCCGGCACCAAGTCGACTCACCTGGCCGAATTGATGGACAACCAGGGCCAGGTCGTCGCCGTCGACTCACACACCGACCGGCTGAAACTGATCGCACCAGCAGCCGACCGATTGAGACTCTCGATCATCGAACCGGTTCTTGTGGCCGAGTCGGGCGAGGACCTGCCGCAGGGACCCTTCGACGCAGTACTCGTCGACGTGCCCTGCTCCAATACCGGTGTGCTGGGCAAACGGCCCGAGGCACGATGGCGACTGAAACGCGACGAACCACAACGACTGGCCGAACTGCAACTCCGACTGCTCAAACAGGCAGCCCAAACACTCGCCCCAAAAGGCCGACTGGTCTACTCGACCTGCAGCATCGAACCGATCGAAAACGATCAGGTGGTCCACGCGTTCCTGGAACAAACACCCAACTTCGAACTCCTGGGCCACCATTCGCATGTGCCCGGGATGCCTGCCGATGGAGGCTTTCAGTCGCTGCTGGTGCGCCAAAACCACTGACTCGCACGCCGTTGCTTGTCCGCGACTCGGTCGCCCGATTACACTGAACCAGATAACCCATCAGCTGAAACTCATACAACTCAACAGAAACCGTCCAGACACCCTCCAGAAAAACTCCAGAGTCACTCCGGGGACACACACCATGCGTCGACCGACCAGCCTCCTTGCCCTCTTTGCCGTTCTGCTTGTCACCCTGCTTGCCACCTCGGTCCCAACCGCCTCGGCTCAGGACAAGAAAGACGACAAGGACAAAAAGTCCGCCAAGAAGACTCCGGACAAGCCCCCCGCCAAACCGATCTTCACCGACGCCAAGCTGCAGGCCGTCATCAAGGCGATCCTCAAAAAGAAACAGGCCAAGACCGACCCGATCAAGGAAGCCGATCTCAAGACCATCTTCTTCCTCGAAGCACCCGGCAAAGAGATCTCCAATCTGTCGGGCCTCGAAAAGTGCCCGAACCTGGCACTGATCAACCTGTCGGGGAACGCCATCACCGACCTGAACCCGCTGGCTGGTCTCAAGAATGTTCAGTCGCTGGACCTCTCGAAAAATAAGATCGTCGACATCTCTCCGCTGGCAAAACTCGAAAAACTCCAGTACCTGCAACTGGAACACAACCAGGTGATCAAGCTCGACGGACTCGCCGGCCTCAAGAAACTCTCGGCCGTCTACCTCAGTAACAACAAGGTCGTCTCGGTCACCCCGCTCCAGGGACTCGGAAAACTCTCGAGCCTCTACCTGGACAACAACAAGGTCGTTGACCTCAGCCCGCTCAAGGGACTCAAGTGGGTCGCCAACCTTGCACTCAGAAACAACCAGGTCAAGGACATTGCGGCCCTGGGCAACATGACCGAATTGAGATACACGTTCCTGGAAGGCAACAAGGTGACCGACCTTGGCCCGCTGGTCGCCATGGCCCAGAAAGACGCAAAAGGCGACCGACGCTTCGCTCCCTACTGGAACCTCTACGTCGCAGGAAATCCGCTGTCGGATGCCGCAAAGGTCGGACAAATTGCGGCGTTGAAAAAAGTCGGAGTCCGAGTCGATCCGAAGCCGAAGAAGTAGCCGAAGAAGTAGCCGACTGTCACGACCTGGGCTGCCACAAGGAATCGGCACCCGCATGTAAGGCACAGACCGGTACCACTTCGCTGATACTGATCGCTCCGCCAAAACAGACCGAAACATCCGTGCCCGCGTCACAAGGTCGATTGCAGTAGTCGATCCCGTACAACACGCCTTGGCCAGCCGGGTGATACGACACCGGCAACGGATTGGGATCCAGGAAACATTCCACCAGACGGGCCGTTCCGCTGACATCTCGTGGGTCCGGAAAATTGACGTTCAGGTACCCACCCCTCGGCAATCGACGAACCAGCAACGACTCGAGCGTCTCGCGGAGCATCGGCTTCACACTCGACCAGTCGAATGGACCCTCGTGACGGATGAACTGCGACAACGCAATCGACGGGACTCCAAACAACCCGGCCTCTCGCGATACCGCCACAGTCCCCGACATGTACACATCGACCCCGAGATTCGCTCCGGCATTCACACCCGACAACACCCAGTCGATCTCGAACTCCTGCTCGACCAGGCCAATTCGCACGCAATCCGCCGGAGTCCCATTGATCGCAAAGCGGTTGCGACCGTGCGAAGACACCGTCAATGGCTTCTCAATCGTCACGCGATGACTGTAACCCGACCGCGGCCCGTCAGGCGCCATCACCACTACCTCCCCCAACTCACCCGCTACCTCGGCCAGCAACTCCAAACCCGGTGCCGCAATCCCGTCGTCGTTGGCCAGCAGAAATCGCATCGTCGCATGCCTCTCGTAAGATTCCGGCAGGTTGGATGCTGAGAATTCCAACCGGTCTCGTTACGCTGCCTCCTCAGACGACAGCGTGGCAAGACTCCGCCCAATTGGTTCACTCGCTGTGAAGCCACTGGGGCGAGTGTAGCAATTGAGACAGAGGGCAGGGAGCAAGTCGATGACTGTGCGAGTACTCGGTGACACGGACGTCGTGAACGGACTCACGATGAAGGAATCGATCGAATTGATGACCACGGCGTGTCGACGACACGCCGATGGCCAATTGGCCGCACCCGCTCGATTGGTCGCTCCACTGCAATCCGGCGAGTTGGTCTTCACCGCCGGATCCTACCGCGACCAGGCCGGCGACCGGATCGGATTCCGAGTCTACGACCTCATGCAACTGGGCAGTGCGACTCGAGACGAACTGGTGGCCGTCTTCGACTCCGACGGAGGTGCACTCATTGGATTGGTCACCGGTTCCACGTTGGGGCCATTGAGAACTGGAGCGATCGGCGGAGTCGCCATCGACAGCCTGGCCCGGCCCGACGCCAGCTGCCTGGCTCTGATCGGCACAGGCAAACAGGCCCGCACTCAACTCGAAGCCGCTTGCCTGGTTCGCCAGTTCAACGTGGTCCGAGCCTTCAGCCGAAACGCCGACCGGTGCCAAGCGTTCTGTCACGAAATGTCGGCGACAACCGGGATCGCAATCGAACCGGCCGACTCCGCACAAGCCGCCGTCGCCGATGCCCACGTGGTCATCTGCTCGACACTCAGCAAGACCCCCGTCGTCGAAGCCGATTGGATCGCACCTGGCACGCATCTCCAGAATGTCGGACCGAAGTTTCGCAACAACAACGAATTGCCCACGGAACTCTACTCGGCCGCCGACGTCCTGGTCACCGACGCACCAGCTCAACTCCAAGACTGTGGTGACAACTTTGTCATGGCCGGCACAACCCACGCCGATCGTTTCGTGTCACTGGGAAATGTGATCGCCGGGACCGCCGAAGGTCGAACCGATCCCCGCCAGATCTCACTCTTCTGCTCGCTCGGATTGGCCGGTACCGAAGTAGCTCTCGCCGACCGACTGCTGCAGACACAATAAGTCGCAACAGGCAACAGGTTGAAACACCCGGCCAACGATCCTCTCACGAGATCGCCAGCTGAGCCGCCGCGACGTTCTCGGCCAAGTGATCGACATTCAGACTGCCGACGATCAATGAGCTGACACCGGGTTGACCAAGTACGAACGCGATCGCCTCGGCCGCGGGCAGCCGACCTGACGCCAGGCCCTTCTTGACAACAACGCCAATGCCCCGCCGATCCGCCTCTCGAATCACACTCTCGTGAGATCGATCCTCGATGTGATACTCGACCATCAACACGTCTGCCCACTCCAGGGCCCGCTCGGCCCCGCAAGGCGTCTTGCCCGAAAACCCCACCGCCCGGACCCGACCATCTGCCTTCAACTCCAACAATGCCTCAACCACTCCACTCTGGTCCTGGATCTCAAGATCGTTGCCGTCGGAATGGACAAACACCATGTCAAGCACCTCGCGACCCAGCCGCAAAGCACTCCGCTCGACACTCGCTCGAGTCGACTCGGGCGTGAACTCGTAACGCGACTCACCACCCTCGAATGTCTCACCCACCTTCGTCGAAATCACCACCCCCTCGCCGTCGTCGGCCAACACACGCCCCAGCCGCTCCTCGCTCGTACCGTATGCCGGGGCCGTGTCGATGTAACACATCCCCAAACTCAACACGCCAGCCATCAACTCGCGCAACCCCAACTCGTCGGGCAACTCGTACGACTCGGCATACTTGATCCCCCGGTTGCGGCCAATCTTAAACGAACCAAACCCCAACGCCGATACGGCCAGTCCGGTGCAGCCCAGCGGGCGAGCCGTCATCGTGTTTTCGAAGTTCATGTTTCAGTTGCCCGGCAGGATCGCGTCGGACTCAGGCCGCCTGACACGAAGCAGACCCTTTCACCAACCGAACCCAACCCGTCGCCGTCTCCCACGGCGGACTGGCCACCTCGGGACGCGGCCAATCCCGTGTCGTCGAAACTGTGGTTGGCTTCGGTCCGACCGGTGCCGGCAAGGCGGCGATCACCGTGGTGATGTCCTGGGCCAAAGCCGGGGCAAGAGCCAGCTTGGTGGGGAATGCGGTCAAGGTGTTCCCGTCCAGCCGCACACTCTGACACTCCGGACGGCCGCCTCCGCTGCAGAACGACTCGGCTCGATCCACTCGGTACGTGCTCACTTCCAAACCCTCAAGTTCCAGGCCAGGCAACACGGCAGCCAACTCCAAGGCCACGTGGTCCACCAGCTCCAGGTCACTCATCGACACACCGTCCTCGGCCACCTGGCCACCAAGCTGCCAGACCCTGCGGCCGAGTGAATCGAGAGCCGACGTGATCGTCATTCGAGTGTGAGACCCATCGACCTGGTGGCCGCACAACTCGGGCAACTGCGACGGGTCGCCTCGCAACATCACCATGTGCAACGGACGACGCTGCATCACAGTGGCCGACAAACCCAACTGCTCACACAGTGCCGCGTTCCCAGCACCGGCACACAATACGACGGCTCGCGGAGCGAAACTCAGCTCCGAACCGGGCAGCCGGTCCCACGGATGACGGATGACCAGGCCTCGCACCTGACCCGGCCCGTCCAACTGCCAACTGATACCGTCACGGTCGCAGAGAAACAACCGATCTCGGTGACGCCTGGCGAACAGGTCGATCAGGCTGACCGGATCGATCACCGGCTCGTCCATCACCGCCACCACTCCGCGATGATCACGCAACACGGGCGGCCTTTGGACAGAATCCACAGGCCGAGGTGTAACCTGCAGACCAAGACGTGCTCCGAGGAATCCCAGTCGAGAACCCAGTGACTGGCCGTGCCACAACAGGCAACTGCGACTGCGGAGAATGACGTCGCGGAGATCCGGGGCACGCGAACCAGACAGGCACTCCGACCACAACTCTGGCATCTGCTTGACGCCCAATGCCCGACGCGATGTCGTGCCCGATAACGAGTACTTCAGACCGCCGTGGATGATACCCTGGGCCGCAACCGTCTGGCCCTCGCCCAGCCGAGACGACTCGAGCAACACTGCCCGGTGACCCTCGCGGACCAGCTGATCAAGCGTCCAGAGACCGGCAACGCCGCCTCCGATGATCACTACGTCCGCACTGGCCATGAATCAGGTCCCCAGGCACAGACGTCACGTCTGCCTCGAACACCCTTCTAACCCGTTGCGACGGTGCGAGGAAAGATCAGTCGCTTACCTGGACGATCGCCTCAACCTCCACCGGAATGTTGCCCGGCAATGCACCCATCCCAACTGCGCTGCGAGCCGCCCGGCCACTCTCACCAAAGACCTCGACCAAGAGATCGCTGAACCCGTTGATCACCGCCGGTTGAGTCCCGAAATCCGGAGTGCAGTTGACCATCCCCAAAACTTTGACGAAACGGGTGATCCGATCAAGACTCCCCAAATGAGCCCTCAGAGTGGCCAGGATCGCCAGGCCGGTCACTCGAGCCGCCGCGTTCGCCTCGGCTTCACCCAACTCCTCACCCACCTTGCCCGTGATCATCGTGCCGTCGACCTGAACCGGGCCATGACCCGATACGTAGCAAATGTCGCCCACCTGGACGACCGGCATGTACGTGCCGCCCGGAGACGGTGGCGTCGGAAGTTCCAGGCCCAGTTCGGCAATCCTCGCTTCGGCACCCATCGCTCTCTTCTCCACAATCACGACGTATTAGAGTCGGATCACGAGCATACGAACTCGGATCGGCCACGCAAGCCACCTGCCACCAATCCGTCGCATCTGTCGCATCTGTTGCCTGGCCACGTCCCCATGGCATTCGCCGCTTGCACGTCAGGTTTTGGCACATAGAATGGTGGCGATGTCTGTTCGTACAGAACATCGCAACCCGAACGGCAAGCTCACCAGCAAACGACAACAGGAATCGACAAGATGTTTGAAGGCCCCGGCGGTATTGCCCTGCTAGTTATTGTTGCCTTCGTGGGCCTGTTCTTCCTCGTCTTCATGTGGCTGCTGCTACCACTGTTCCCGACGTGGATCCGAGCCATGACCAGCGGCGGCAAAATCTCGCCGATGAAACTGGTCCTGATGAAACTGATGAAGATCAACCCGCAGGTGGTGGTCCAGGCCAGGATCATGGCCGTGCAGGCCAACCTCACCGATGTCTCGACCAGTGGACTCGAAGCTCACTACCTCGCCGGTGGCAACATCCTTCGAGTCGTCCAGGCTTTGATCGCCGCCACGCGGGCACGACTCGGCTTGAACTGGGACACCGCCGCTGCCATCGATCTGGCTGGCCGAGATGTACTCGATGCGGTCCGGACCAGCGTCGACCCCAAGGTCATCGACTGCCCCGATCCCAGCAGGCACGGCCGACACACACTCGACGGCGTCGCCAAGAACGGCATCCAGCTCAAGGCCCGGGCCCGAGTCACCGTTCGCACAAACCTCTCGCAACTCGTCGGTGGGGCGACCGAAGAAACAGTGATCGCTCGAGTCGGAGAAGGCATCGTCAGTGCGATCGGATCCTGCGACTCGCACGAACAGGTCCTCGAACAACCCATGCTCATCGCCAGGACCGTACTCGACAAAGGACTCGACTCCCAAACCGCCTTCGAAATCGTCTCGATCGATATCGCCGATATCGATGTGGGCGAAAACGTCGGAGCCCGACTGCAGGCCGATCAGGCCGAAGCAGACATGAGAGTCGCTAGGGCCAAGGCCGAAGAACGACGGGCTCAGGCCGTCGCCGAAGAACAGGTCATGAAAGCCGCTACCGTCGAAAACCGGGCGGAAGTCGTGCTGGCCGAGGCCGATGTGCCAATCGCCATGGCTCACGCCTTTGAACTCGGAAACCTGCGGGCCGAAGATTCGATGTAATCGCTATCACCCAATCAACAACAGCCGGTCCCATGCCGACCACAGGTCTGAGTCGAAAAGAAACACGAGGCCGGTCGCTTGCGGCCGCAATACCATCAAACTGACAAGCCGGTGCGGTGCCATGACTGAAATGACACAGGTCAAATTGACGATCAATCAACGTGACCTCCTGCTCCGTGGACTCCAGTTCGTTCGCAGCTCGGTCAAACTCTCGCTCGGACCAAGCCGGTTGCCGGACGAACAACGAGGTGAACAACTGCAGGCCATCGAAAACCTCGAGCAGCACCTGAGAGAAGACCTGGCGAACCAACCGTCCGCCAACCTCTCATAGCCCAACACTCTCGGCTATAAGACGACACTCACACCGTCCCTCCGGCCAGCCCCGTCCATGCGGTTCCAGCACGTCTGTGTCGAAGCTCTGTGCTACCGGTTGCCCGATCTGGTGGTGACGTCCGAGGAGATCGAGGAACGGTTGGCCGATGTCTACAAACGACTCGACCTGCCCGAAGGTCGACTCGAACTGATGACCGGCATCCGCGAGCGACGCTTCTTCGAACCGGGAACACGACCGGGCGAAATCAGCGCCCTCACCGTACGCGATGCCATCGCCGCCAGCGGCATCGATCCGGCACGCTTCGGACTGCTCGTGCATGGGTCCGTCTGCCGAGATCAACTCGAACCGGCAACCGCCAGTGGCGTGCACGCCGTCAGCGAGCTGCCCGCCAACATGATGGTCCTGGACGTCTCAAACGCATGCCTCGGACTGCTCAACGGATGCCTGATTCTGGCCAACATGATCGAACTCGGCCAGGTCGAAGCCGGAGTCGTGGTCGGGACCGAAATCGGCCGCCCGCTGGTCGAAGGGACCATCGACTCGCTGATCCACGACACCCAACTGACTCGGCAAACCATCAAGCCCGCGTTCGCCTCCCTGACAATCGGCTCGGGCTCGGCCGCCATCGTGCTCTGTGACCGAAGACTCTCACGGACCGGACACCGGCTGCTCGGCGGAGTCGTCCGCTGCGATACGACGGCCCATGAACTGTGTGCCGGAGACGTTTCGTCCGCAGAGCACGGCGACTCGAGACCTCGGATGCAAACTGATTCCGAAGCACTCTTGCAGGCGGGAATCGAACTGGCCGCGACGACCTGGGACGAAACACGACAGGTGCTCGGCTGGACCAACCACAGCGTCGACAAGGCGTTCACGCACCAGGTCGGCCGAGCCCACCGCAACCTGCTCTATCAACGACTCGGACTCGACCCCGCCATCGACTACTCGACCGTCGAGTTCCTCGGCAACACCGGAGCCACCGCGCTGCCCATCGCTGCGGCCATGGGACAGGAAAACGGACACCTCCAGGCCGGCGACCACGTCGCCTGGCTCGGCATCGGCAGCGGACTCTCCAGCGTCATGCTCGGCTTCGAGTGGTAGGCAACTCGATCCCCAGTCCCGATGCCGTCTCGCACAACGACGACCACGTGCCCGAATCCAATGGCACACCACCCGACAAACGCTCGGTCATCGTCCGACGACTCCGGTCACCCGACAAACGGATCGAATCCACACCCGGCATCCGGTTCACTCCACGAACAAACTCGATCAACCGGTCCGCCTCGCCCAGGAAATGACCCGTCCCGGCAAACATCTCGGGGTCCCAGACCACCAGCAACACGTTGTTCGTCCCAGGTGACCCGTCCGGAGCCGGAGGACAATGGCCGCCGGACAGGCCGCCGACAAGAATGTCCAGCAACAGGGACAGGCCAAATCCCTTGTAGCCTCCCATCGGCAAAATCGTCCCGCGAGGCTCGGTGAAACGGACGGCCGGATCGGTGGTCGGTTCGCCCGATGCGTCCAGTAACCAACCCTCCGGACAACTCTCGCCAGCCACACGCTGCACCAACACCTTGCCGTTGGCCACGACGCTCGTCGACAAATCCATCACCATCGGCTGGTCACCAGTCGGTACCCCGATCGCTATCGGATTCGTACTCAACGTCGGCTCGGTCCCGCCCGGTGGAGCCACACACTTCAAGACGCCGTTGTCGTTGACCGTCACCAAACACGCCTTGCCACCCATTGCCACTAACTCGGCCCACTCACCCACACGACCCACATGACCGCAATTGACCAGCGTCCCGCACGCCACACCCGACTCTGCGACCTTCGACACAAGACGCTCGATCAAACGAGTCATCTGCACCATCCCAAACCCGAAACCCGCGTCAGCACACAACATCGATGGCGTCTCGGACCGAATCACCAACTCGGCACCCGCCACCAGCTCGCCCGTCTCGAGCAAGGGCAGGTAACTAGGGATTCGGACGACGCCGTGAGAATCGTGGCCTCGCAGATTGGCACCCACCAGGCTGCTCGATACCAAATCCGACTCGTCCAACGGGACACCCGACGATTGGAACAACGCCGACGCAAAACGCGTCAACAATCCAGATTCCACAAGAACGCCCGAAACCATCTAGCCCCCAGCCTCACCAGACGCTGCACCCCCGGACGGTGGACCGGATGGCCGATCGGACGGCAGACGCCACTGTGAATCAAAGAAACCCGCCCAGCGGATCGACTCGGTGTACGCACCGCCAGACGTCTTCTGGATCGACTGAACCGCGATGTCTCCCAGGCGAGGGAACAGCCACGAGTTGGAATTCTTGAAATCGGCCTCGTGGAACGTGTGGCCCGAATTGATGACGACGTAACGCCGAGGATTCAACGGGTTGGGGTAGATCATCGAAAGACCAAATGCCGATGGGTCGTAACTCTTGCCCTGGACCACGATCGATTCCCGAGTCCAACCGATCGGTAGCCGCTGCGACAACCGCTCCATCACCCGAGCCATCACCGAGTTCGAACCGGGGTCACCGAAGAGAATCAGGTTGTTGGCCGCAATCATCTCGTCGTCGACGTCCTTGTCGGCAACCACCCGGACCCGGCCGCGAAGCCACTTGTCGAATTCGCGATCGAAACGCTCGAAAGTCCACTTGGCCCAATCGGCCTGAAACTTCGACCACGGAGTGCCACTGCCGGTGACACAGACAAATGGCTGCATGAAGGCGTCGTCGATCGGACCCTGCAAATCGTGACGCTTGCTCAGATCCATGTTCTTCTGGAAACTCCGCGAATCGTCGTAATCCAGAACGTCCCAGTCCGTCCCCGACTTCTGGTAATAGACCCCGGGCAACAACCGGCCGGCCGCTCCAGCCAAACCATGCCGGACTCCGTCAATCTCGATCGCATTCGCCACATCCCGTGACACCTGAAGTGCGGCGACGTTTCGAGTCTTGAGCTTCAAGGTGCCGTCCTCGGAACGAGTCGCCTGGACCACCGCCGGCCGGTACATCTGCTGCATCTCCTCGACCGTCAACCACTCGCACTCGTTGTACTTCAACGTCCACGTCACGAACCGGATGTCGGTTCGCCCCGGGTACGCACGACGCCCCGTGCGAGAATGCTCGGCATGAAACGCCATGAACTGCTTCAACGACTCGGGATGAAACCGGTGGCCCGTACCTGGCCCGATCAACAACTTCATCGGAATACCCAACACCTTCGCACGGTCGACCATCGTCGTGCTCGCCAACAACTGCTTGTCGTTTTCTCCCCCGTAAGTGCACACCGGGACGTTGTGAGCGTTCAACGCGTAGGGGACGACGTCGTAGATCGATAGAGCGGCGTGCTGATGAGCCGGACGCGGCTTGGTCTGACTCTGGTACTTGTAGAAGTCCACGAAACCGGCTCCCGGGCCCACCGAAGACCATCGGCTGGGATGGTGCAGACCCAGATGCCACGCTCCGGCTCCACCCATCGAGAACCCCCAGAGCGTGATGCGGCGACTGTCGATGCGGACACGCCGCTCGAGATCGGCTAAAGCCTCGAAGACGTCGGTCTCGCCAGAGTAACGGTAGGCGTTGTTCGTGCGACCAAACACGTCCAACTGCACAAAGTCCTGACCCTCGGGTAAGGCCTTGCCGTCGTGTAAGGCGATGAACCGGAGTTCGTTCAAGGTGCCGCCACGGCCGTGCAGCTTCAGATGCAAACGGTGACGAGTGCCCGAACGAGGATTGATGCCTCGAGGCAACGATACCGCATACGGTTGCACCGAACCGTCGACCTTCGAGTAGTAACCACGGATCGTGCTGCCCGCTTGCAAGACCCATGACGGCTTGCCAGCAGACAACTCGTCAGCTCGACGCATGCCCGTCGCCAATGCCCGCTCGGCATAGCCCACCCAGGCCGAACGGCCCGACCCAGACCGCGGTTGATAAAACTCTCGATGACGCAATGACCACTCGACCGACTTGGCAAACACCTCGACATCAGCCAATAGACGGCGGTCGATCGCACGGTCTTCCCCAAGCAATGCCACCTTCGCCATCAAGGACTTCCGAGACGACTCGAGACGCTCGACAACCTCGGCGGACGGCAATTGAGCCGATGCCAGCGGAGCCGCGAATCCCGCGACCGACACCAACACCGACAAACAACTCCAGCAAGACACCCGCCACGCACGCGACACACTACGCCGGTTCACACTCATCGTCCCATTTCCTCAGCTTGGAACCAACACGCAATCGAACGGGCAATCGAACGGGCAATCCGATCGATTCAGCTCGCCGTTTCCGCCGATTCGAAACCGCAGTCGCGGTGAGCACCATCGCAGAATGGACGGCTGGCAGACGCACCGCAACGACACAATGCGATCGTCTCCTTGTCCCCCAGGTCAAACGCACTGCCATTGCCATCGGTCAACTCGATCGGACCACTCACCAGAAGCGGACCGTTCTCCCTGACGCTGATCTGTACCTCGGACATCGTGTGGTTCGCCCTGGATTGAGTTGTCGGGGCCGGCGACGCGACTGTCGACCGGACTGGGCACGAGACTAATCGCCGGTTCGGCGAAACGCAAACCGCGGCCTCGACACACAACGTGGACTGGAAAACTCGACGCTCCTGCACCACAATCCGCCAGCGGTGCCCCGTGGCGGAATGAGTACCCGGCCCGAGCATCGGGCCGAACAGGACAGAAAGAGTCGACCGAGATGACTGACGCGTCTGCCGATTCAATCGCCGAAGATCGCTCGAAGAAGATCGATCAACTGAGATGGCAGAAGTTTTCGGTTCTGGACGACGGTTTCGTCTGCCTGGTCGATGTGATGGGTGATGATGGCTCGGTCGTGCAGGCCGCTCGAGTCAGCTACGGCACCGGCACGCGAAAAGTCTCCGACGACCGCACACTGATCCGCTACCTGCTCAGACACCGACACACGACTCCGTTCGAAATGGCCGAGATCAAGTTGCTCGTCCGAGTTCCGATGGACTGCTGGCGACAGTGGATCCGGCATCGCACCGCCAACGTCAACGAGTACAGCACCCGCTACTCGATCGCCATCGACGCCTCGCAAACGACAGAACCCGACGCCTGGAGAAGCCAGGCCCAAAGCAACCGCCAGGGAAGCGGCGATGTGCTCGATACGGAACTCGGACAACAACTGACCCAGTCCGAACAGCAACTGCAAGACGACTCGAAACGTATCTACCAGGAACGACTCGACGCCGGAGTCGCCCGGGAACAGGCTCGCAAGGACCTGCCGCTGTCGACCTACACTGAAGCCTACTGGAAAGTCGACCTGCACAACCTGCTGCACTTTCTGTCCCTGAGAATGGACAGCCACGCACAACAGGAAATTCGCGATTACGCCACGACCATCGGTGAACACATCGTCAAACCGCTGTTCCCGATCGTCTGGGAAGCCTTCCAGGACTACCGGGTCGGAGGAATGTTCCTGACACGACTCGATTCGGAAGTGCTCGCACGACTGATGACCAAGGCCCAGGAAACCCGTCAGCCGCCGCCGTTCGAGGAATCCCTGTTCCTGGACGCCCAGGACCCCAACTGGAAAACTCTGACCAGATGCCGCGAACGAGACGAATGCCACGACAAACTGGCCGGACTGGGGATCGTCGTGCCACGCGACATCCACTGACAACTACGTTCTGTTCGCCTTCGCTTGTTCTGCCCGTCTTCGGTTGGCCACCGCCGAAACTTCTGCTAACGTAGTCCTTTCCCCAAAGGACAGGTTTCAAACGGGAGACTCCCCGTGGTCAAACTACGGCTTCGCGACAACGAAAAGATCCAGGATGCCGTCAAACGCTTCCGTAAACTGGTCGAACACGCCGGTATCAAACGAGAGATGCGGCGGCGCGAATACTACGAAAAGCCCAGTGATACGGCCCGTCGAGCCAGACGCCGCGCCGCACGACGTGATCAACTGTCACAGCAAAAGCAGAAGTAACACTCGCGGGCTGTGCCAGCCTACGCGTCGTCAGCTTCCGGCTCGGGAATGATCTCTTCCTTGATCGGCTGGACCCAGTAAAGCTTCTTGCCCTTGGCCTTCAGCTTCTCGGCCTTCTTGTCGGCGTCCTCGCGGCAATCGTAGTCGAAACGAGCCTCTTCACGCATGCTGCTGCTGTAGACGCCCCAGATCAGCCGGTAACGAGTCGGCTCGGTCGACTTCCTCTTCCGCTTGACTGCCTTCTTGGCAACAGCCGTCTTCGTGGCCTTCTTGGCAACCTTCTTGGCAGCTGGCTTCGTAGTCTTCTTCTTGGCCATCAGCCTCGGTCTCCCACACCACAATACACCTGGCACCTGCTGCACGGTACCAAACTGGCATCCTGATGACGCCAATCAACCGGCACAACAACCGGCACAACGACCGGCAGCCAAGCAGTCCAGAAGTGACTAGGTTATCATCTCGACGCCGATCAGACCACTCACCCACACAGCCCGTTCGCTCAACACGGAGCCTTCCGCATGAGTCACCTCAAGCACGCCAAACCTCGCGAGATCGGCATCGACGCCGACCGATTGGAAACCGCCTACCGGTTGTTGAGAAAATGGACGACGGGGCCGAAGCCGCCGATCCCCGGCGGAGCCATCCTCGTGGGACGACATGGCCGAGTGGTCCCGCCACGGTTCTTCGGACGGCAAGGACCCGAACCGCATGCCGAACCGATCCGAACCGACAGCCTGTTTCTGCTCGCATCAATCTCCAAACCCATCACCTACCTCGCCGGCATGCTGCAGGTCGAACAAGGCCGACTCAACCTCTCGGACCCGGTCACTCACTACATCCCCGACTTCGCCGCACATCACAAGGAAGACACTCTCGTCGAACACCTCTTCACACACACCTCCGGCATGCCCGACATGCTTCCCGATAACGCAGAACTCAGACAACAACACGCACCACTGAAGACCTTCATCGACCGAGCCATCCAGATCATGCCACTCTTCGACGCCGGAACCGATCGCAAGTACCAAAGCATGGGAACACTCGTCGCGGCCGAACTGGTGCAGAAACTCGACGGACGACCGATCCGAGACGTGCTGCGACACGAACTGTTCGACCCGCTCGGACTCCACGACTTCGCACTCGGTAGCCGAGGACTCGATCGGCGACGACTGGTTCGAGTCGAAGTGCCCGACTACCAGAGAGGATCCGACTTCGGCTGGAACAGCCGGTATTGGCAGGAATTCGGAGCCCCTTGGGGCGGTGCCTTCGCGTCGCCCGAAGACCTGGCCGTGATCTGCCAACTGATGCTCGGAGATGGACAGGTTCGAGGCACCCGGCTGCTGGCTCCAGCGACCGTCCGCTCGATGACCGAAAATCGACTGGCAACCATGCCGGGGATCGAACCAAGACTGGCAGCCACACAACCCTGGGGACTCGGCTGGAAACTCAACCACCGTGGTACATCCGCCAGCTGGGGAGACAGCCTCGGACCGAATGTCTTCGGACACACCGGGGCCACCGGCACCATGTGCTGGATGGACCGCGATCGAGACGCCTTCTGCATCCTGCTCACCAGCGCCATCCGCTCCAAAGCCCCCTGGCGACTCGTTCACCTCTCCAACGCCATCTCCGCAGCCATCCTCTAACCAAACAACCGGCGACCCAAAAGCCGGGCCAGAAACCGGACAACGGCCCAAAGGACCGAAATAACCAGAAAAGTTTATCCAACCTATCCAACTCGTCCGATCAATAGAACCAGCATCCGTGCCTGTGCCCGGGGTTTCTCGTACGCGGTTCGTACGCAATTGAGGAGAGTTGGTTCATGCGACAGTATCAAACATGGGTGGTGATGGCGGCCCTCTTGGCAGCCACACCTGGCACGAGTTCGGCGGGACTTCCGTCATTTCTGAAGTACTTTGGAGGCAAGACCGAATCGGCACCTCCACAGACAGCCCAGGAAACGAAGGCTGGCAATACGAAGATGGCCGAATCGATCGCTTCGGCCCTTCGACTTGCCGGACTCAGTGGGTACGACATCCGGATTCGCTTTCAGGCGAATAAGGCCGAACTGACCGGCTCGATCGCCGACGCGAGCCAGAAGGCCGCGGTGACCAAGGTGGTCAGTGGAGTCAATGGAGTCGGAACGGTCGACAACCAGTTGAAGGTTGTTCCAGCCAAGACAACGGCCGAGACACCGACCAAAACACCGGTTGTGGCATCACAGCCGGCCAGCTTGGTCCGACCGGACAAGATCGACACTGCGGCCACCAAAATGGCCAACCAGAAAATGGCCGAGCAGATTGCTCGAGCATTGGGAGCGGCTCGATTGAGCAGTTATGACATCGAAATCCGCTTCCGTCAGGGGACCGCTCAGCTGGCCGGCACCGTCAATTCACTGCAGGAACGAGCGTACGCCGAACAGATTGCGGCTGCGGTTCCCGGAGTCCAGACTGTCGAAAATCAGTTGGCACTCGGACGACGACCCGCCGGTCTGCAACAGGCCGCCTACCAGCCAGCCGGACCAGCACCCGGACCCGGACCCGGACCCGGACCCGGACCCGGACCCGGACCAAGACCCGGACCTCCTGGAGCCGGACCTCCCGGAGCCGCAGGCCCGGGGATGCCGGCACCTCCGAGTTACGGGCACCCCGGTGGTCGCAACTCGCACATGGCCTATAACACGCCCAACATGCCCAACCACGCATGGCCCAGCTACGCGTCGTACCCGAACTACTCGCAGGTCGCCTACCCGCAACAGTACAGCGCCAGTGCCTGGCCCTACATCGGCCCCTTCTACCCCTATCCTCAGATTCCCATGGGCTGGAGACAGGCTCAACTGGAATGGGACGACGGACACTGGAGTCTCAATTTCCGGCCCCGAACCGACAAGTGGTGGTGGTTCGTGAACCCGGAGAACTGGTAGGCAAACCGGTTGTCCAACCAACCACTGACTCTCGACCACTCGAGGCACACCCGGGATCCGGTCCCACGACCTGCCAACCAACACGCGAACCCCGTCCAGGGAATTTCGAGATGACACGTAACAGACGAATGGCCTTGCTGCTGACACTGGCAATCGCCAGCACAGCCAGCAGCGGTTGCATAATGCTCACAGGCTTCGTGGCCGTGGCCCTCGACGGAGCCAAGTTCTTCGTCACCACTCCACTGATTCCGGTTAGCCCCTACTTCAGTGAAATGATCGAAGACGCCTATCACGAAGAAGAACGGTACGACAAGGTGCCGGTCCTCGACCCGGTCGATGGCGAAAACGCTCCACTCTACTGCCTCGATCCTCCGTCCGAAGACGAGGTCATGAGATCTCTGCCAGACTCGGCCTCGGGAGGATACGCCTTCCTGGCCGAAACCACCCGGAATAACGTGAAGATCGTTGTCGAGTTGATCGTCGACCGAGTCGACCCCTGCCGGTTCTTTCCAATGGTCGGACCCGCCAAGCTGCATCACTGCCACTACAAGGCAACCGTCTACTACGACAAGACGATCCGATCGCACTGGCCAGTCCCCTTCACCAACACCGACGCCACCAAGGACGTCGTCTACGTCGATCACGATCACCTGATCCGATGTGCTGGACCGCCAACACCGCGTTGATCAACAAAACACCTCCAACACTCTCTCGCACAAGCCCGACGTGGCCATCACCACGCCGGGCCTGCGCTTGCGCCCTCGCTCGCTTGTGCTTGAAGGCTCTGCCGCGAGACGACTACCATAAGGGCACAAACCTGCCGCAGGTGTGACCCAAAACCCCTGAGCCACCCCAGCACAGTTCGGCGGCCGGTTCCGAGTTCTCGACTCGATGAGCAATCTGGCCATGCGTCACACCAACCGTCCACCGATTACCACCATCACACTCAAACTCCTCCCCCTGCTCCCCCTGCTCCTGCTCGCCAACTGCACACTTGCACCTCAACTCCTCTTCGCCCAAGCCAACACAGCCAACACAGCAGCCTCCACCGACGACTACCGATTGGGAGTCGGCCACTACAAGCAACAGAGGTGGACTCTTGCGACCGAACACCTGCAAGCGTTCCTCAAGACTCGCCCCCGGGGCTCTCAGGCCGCCTCCGCACGACTGCTCCTGGGCGTCTCGCTCACGCACCTCAAGAAATACTCGGAAGCTCGCACCCAGTTCACACAGTTCGTCGCCGACTTCCCCAAAGATCCCGGCTACCCCGATGCCCTGTTCCGCATCGGCGAATGCGACTACCTGCTCGGGAAATGGTCCACCGCGTCGACCAGCCTGCAGAGTTATCTTCGAGCCTCGCCCAAACACAAGCTCAGAGACTGGGGGCAGTTCTACCTGGGCGACGCTCTGGTCCAGCAAAAACAGTACACGCGGGCTCAGACGGTCTACCGCCGATCGTTGACAGAATCCCCCAAGGGAAGCCTGGTCAACGAGGTGCGTTTTGGTCTGGCCGTCTGTTGCGAGCAGGACAACAAGATCGACGAAGCACGCCGTCTCTACAACCAACTCGCAGCCGACAAGACGTCCGGACACGGTGACAAGTCGCTGTCGAGGCTGGGGTCGCTCGAATTCGATGCCAAACGATTCGCCGAAGCAGCCACGGCCTGGGACCGTTTGGCCAACGAGTTTCCCAAGAGCCCCGAAGTGCTGGCCGCTCAACTCAACTCCGGTTACGCCCGCTTTCAACTCGGTCAGTTCCCCGAAGCCATCGACCGCTTCCAGGCGGCTCGCAAACGCACCGATCAGGCGGCGGTGGCCGATTACTGGCGAGGCATCAGCCTGAAGACTCTCGACAAGCCCGACCTGGCCATCAAGGCGTTTCAGCAGGCCGAAGCCGGGCGGCCCGACTCGGACCTGGCCCGAAACATCCAGTTCCAATGGGCCGACACCGAGTTCCGACGCCGGGACTACTCGGCAGCCGCCACCCGCTTCGAATCCGTCGTCGCAAAATGGCCCAAACACGCGGCCAATGACCAAAGCCTGCTGTTCGCCGCCGAAGCGGTGTTGCTGTCGGCCGAGTCGATTGCCGACGAAACGGCTCGGCAGAAACGCCTGGCCCACGCCCAAACCCTCATCGATCGGTTCACTCGCGAATTCCCCTCCAGCAGCCTGGCCAATCGCCACCGACTGCAGGCCGGTCGGCTGAAGGTCGCCCGGGGCGGCGACGCGAACCTCAAGGACGCCGTCACACTCTTTCGCTCCGCAATGGCTCAGGGACAGACCGAAACCACCCGCAACCGAGCCCGCTACCAACTGGCTCGGGTCGCCAGCCAACTGGGTGACGATCGACTCGTCCTGCAGTCTCTCGGCCCATTTCTCAAATCGATCGACGACTCGAACCAACCCGGCGAATTCGATGACGCCCTCGTGCTCGCCGCCTCGAGCTTTCTCGTAGCCAAACAACTCGAACCCGCCGCCTCGGCCGCACAGAAATATCTCAAGAAACACCCCAAAGGATCTCTCGCTGCCGACGCACTGGTCGTCCTGGCCGAAGCGTCGCAACTGCAAGACAAGAACTCGGTCGCCGACCTCGCCCTGACTCGCCTCGCCAACAACTTCCGCGACAAACCGATCTATGCTCAGACTCTCAGACGCATGGCCGAATCGTCCTATGCAGCCAAACACTACAAGAGATCCGATCGACTCTTCGGCCAACTGATCGCACTCGGACAAAACTCGCCCTTCCACGCCGCAGGGCTTTCCGGTCGAGGCTGGAGCCTGTTCGAATCCGAACGATACGCCGAGGCGGCCGAAATATTCGGTCGAGTCGTCTCGCTGCACCCAAAAAACGACCTGGCCGCCGAAGCGGCGTACAAGGCGGCCGAAAGCCACGAAAAGGCCAAAGCCCCTGGGAAGGCGGCCGAAGCGTATCGGCTGGTGGCTCGAGACTACCGAACGAGTGCGTTTGCGTTCCTGGCCGCTCGACGAGCCGCTCGACTGCTCGCCATGGACAACAAGATCGCCGAAGCCCACAACGCCTACGACTCACTCCTGAAACAGTTCCCCAAGGCCGACGACCGCGATGAACTGATGTACGAATGGGCCGGCATGCACGCCGATAACGGCCAATTCCAAAAGGCCGATACGCTCTACAAACAACTCATCACACAACACCCACGCAGCCCACTGGTCACCAACGCCCGCTTCAGCCTCGCCGAAAGCGACCTCGTCGCCGGTCGACTCACACAGGCACACAATGCCTTCCTGGACATCTCCCGGTCCGGGAAAGGCGGCGACGAAATCCAACAGGACACACTCTTTCGACTCGTCGGAATCGCCTCGCAAAACAAGGCTTGGCAACAGGTCCGCGAGTACGGCCAAAAACTGAGTACCCGGTTCCCGGAAAGTCGACACCTCTGGGAAACCCGCTTCCAACTCGGACAGGCCGCACTGCACCTCAAGGACTACTCGAAAGCCAAGACCGAACTGACCGCCGTGCTCGCGCAGAAAGCCGACACAAGGGTCGTAGGTGCCCTGTGGTTCGATGAGACCTGGGTCCTGCTCGCCGAAGCTCACTTTCAACTCAAGGGCTACGACGACGTGACTCGAACCGTCGCTGACATCAAACGACAAAGACCTCGATCCAAGGTCCTCTACAAGGCCGACGAAATCCTCGGACGCAGCCTGATGAAACAACCGCGACCCGACTTCGATCAAGCCCGGGCCGCCTTCGCTCGAGTCATCGCTTCAGCAGAAGGACGAAAGACCCCGACGGCCGCCAGCTGCCACCTCCGCATGGCCGAAACCTTTCTCCTGCAAAAGAACTACCCGGAGGCACGCAAGCAGTTTCTCGCTGTCCAAATCCTGTACAACTACCCTGAAATCCAAGCCGCCGCACTGTTCCAGGCCGCCGGCTGCCAAGGACAACTCAAGGAATACCGACAAGCCGTCAACACTCTCGAATTGCTGCTCAAGGAATACCCACGCAGCCGGTTCGCCAACATGGCCAAGATGAAACTGCCTCGACTCAGACAACTCGCCAACAAATGACTCACCCTGCCTCCAAACCACAACAGCCCGAACCCAGCCGGCCGATGATCGCCAACCATTCAGGAAACCGTTTCGGACTGGCTGAACTAGCGTGTGTCTTCCGCATCGGCCGACCGCTGCTTCCGGTCGCCGTGTTGATCGGGATCGGCGGAATGCTGATCGCTCAGGACGGCGCCACCACCGGAAATGCCCCCACAACTGCGGCCCCGGATGCGGATGCACTCGGGATGCCAACCGACCCGTTCAGCATCATGAAAACACTCGGATGGAGGGGCTGGGTCTTCCTGGTGCCGTTCGTCGGAGCCACGCTGATCGCACTATGGTTCACCGTCGAACGACTCGTCGTGCTCAAGCGAAGCCGAGTGATCCCCAAGCCGTTCGTCGATAGATTCCTCGAACATCTCCGACAAGGCAAACTCGATCGCAACAGCTCGCTGAAACTGTGCGAACAAAGCGATAGCCCGATCGCCGCCGTGTTCACTCACGGAGTCAGGAAATGGGGGAAATCCAGCGTCGAGGTCGAACAGGCGATCATCGATGGCGGAGAACGACAGGTCAGTGAATTGCGAGCTCATCTTCGAGTGCTCAACGGCGTCGCCACCGTTACACCGCTGATGGGACTGCTCGGTACCGTGCTCGGCATGATCCAGGCCTTCAACGACATCGCCACTGCCGGACCGGCCGCCTCGGCCGGGAAAACCGAACAACTTGCCGTCGGCATCTCGCTCGCCCTGCTCACAACCGCCTGTGGCCTGATGATCGCCATCCCCACACTGATCATGTACATGTTCCTCTCGGGACGTGTCGACGCACTCGTGATGGAAATGGACTACCTAGCCCAAAACGTCGTCCAGGCCATCTCGGCCGAAGCACTCGCCGAACGCCGTAAACGTGGTTCCGCCAGTCGATCCAGCCGGACTGGCTGACGACGGACTGGCTGACGACGGACTGGCTGACGACGGACTGGCTGACGACGGACGGGCTGGCCCCCCCCCCAAGCCCTCGGTCGGTCTCATCTTGACCGTTTATTGGCGGAATCCTACTCTCCCCGCCGCCTCATTCGATTCTCTCTCACTTCTCACTCACTTCTCCACTAATCAACCACCCCAGCGTGTCGTCGCACGTTCGGCCTCAAGTTCGAGGTCCATTGTCGGCCACGCCGGGATCTCGGCGTCTTGCGCCAACGGAGCCCCACGGATGATGTGCTCGCCTTCAACCCGCTTCAGACGAACCGCCCGGCCCGCCCGGCCGGCTCAAGCCTCGGCGATGACCGGCGGCTGGCTCGTCGTGGCCCTGGCCTGCGTGCTGATCCAAAGTGGCTGCCAAAGCATCACCTGGCCCGAATCGCTGAATTGGCCCAGTTCCTCGAGTCGATCTCAGAGCCCGGCGTCCGACGAATCCGGTTCCCAAACAGCACGCTCGACAGTCGGTGATTACATTTCCATCAACGGACTGGGGATGATCACCCTGGAAGGAGTCGGCCTGATCACCGGGCTGGACGGGACCGGCGGCGACCCTCGACCCTCGTCGTTCCGCATGAACCTGCTCAAGGACATGCAACGACGCGATGTCCCCAACTCCAAGGCACTGCTCCGCTCACCCACGACCGCACTGGTCGTCGTCCGAGCCTACCTGCCGCCGTTGATTCGCAAGGGCGATAGCTTTGACGTTGAAATCCGACTTCCACCCGGAAGCGAAGCCACCAGCCTCAACGGAGGCTGGCTCATGGAAACCGATCTCGCCGAACGAGCCGTCGTGCCGGGCGAGAAAGTCCTGGCCGGACACATTTTTGCTCGTGCCAAAGGCCACGTGCTGATTTCTCATGGCGAGGGCGACAGCGGAGATCTTGCGGGTGTCCTCCGCCGCGGACGAATCCCCGGTGGCGGTCGATCGAGAAAAACTCGCGACCTGGTGATCGCCCTCAAGAATCGGTACCGCAGCGTCAGAATGGCACGACGGATCTCTGACCGGATCGGCAGACGATTCTATGCCTACAACCGGCATGGGATCCGCGAACCTTTGGCCAGCCCAAAAACAGACCGCTCCATCGTGCTCAAGATTCACCCCAGGTACAGGGACAACTTCCCGAGATTCCTGCGAGTCATCCGCCAGATCGCGATTCGCGAAGACGATGTGACTCGACAGGTCCGCATGCAACAACTCGCCGGTGACCTCAAATCGGCCAAGACCGCTCGACAGGCCGCCCTGGCACTCGAAGCCATCGGGCCCAAGTCGATCCCGTTCCTCAAGACCGCTCTGGATCAGCCGGAACTCGAAGTCCGTTTCCACGCCGCCAGCGCACTCGCCTACCTCAATGACAACTCCGGTGCCGATACACTCGCCGAAGCCGCTCGCCACCAACGCGCCTTCCGAGTCTATGCACTCGCCGCACTGAGTACTCTCGAAGATGCCCCCTCGCAACTGCTGCTCCGCCAACTGCTCAAACCACTCATCACCTGCAACTCCATCGACTGCCGACATCACCAACAACCCATCGAAGGCCAATGCCCACACTGCGGCAGTAGAGGCACACTCCGGCAAAGCAACGAACTGCAATACGGAGCCTTCCGAGCACTTTGGACCCGAGACAAACTCGACCCGGCCATCCGAGGCGAATCGGTCGGCGACCTGTTCACACTCCACGAAATCGATGCCCCAGGACGGCCGCTGATCCACCTGACTCAACTGCAACGACCCGAAATCGTACTGTTCGGCCGGAACCAACGACTCAGAACACCACTCGCCGTGCAAGCCGGAAACCACATCTGGATCAACGCACAATCCGGAGCCGATACCGTCACCATCAGCCGGTACCAGGTCCGGAGATCGCCCAGCCGACGAATCGTCTCGACTCGGGTCGCCGATGTCATCCGAGCCTCCGTCGAACTCGGAGCCTCCTACCCCGACATCGTACAAATGCTCGTCCAAGCACAGAGACAACAGAACGTGCCTGGACAAATTGCCATCGACGCCGTGCCGCGTACCGGTCGCGTCCTGATCAAAAACGGGAACTCGCAAGCCGCAAACCCAGCCGAAGCTGCACCCAACCTCTTCACCGTACCAACCAACGATGACTCTGCCGATTCCGAAACCGCCAACAACTCCGAAAACGACGACGATCAAGACCTCACAACCGACAACTCCGACAACTCCGACAACTCACCCACCACCAGCCTCGCCGACCGTCCCAACACCGAAACCAACACCGAAACCAACACCGAAACCAACACCGAAACCAACACCGCAACCGATCCCGTAGCCCGACCTCAGGACAGCTCGGAATCGCGATTCCCGTTCCTGAGGAATCTCTTCCGCTAGCGCGTCACCGGATGCTCCAGTCTCTCGATCTCTTCGGCTTCAAGAGCTTCGTCGACCGCACACGGTTCGACTTCGACCCGGATATCACCGGGATCGTCGGACCCAACGGGAGCGGCAAGAGCAACGTCGTCGACGCAATCAAGTGGATTCTCGGCGACCAGAGCCCCAAGAGCATGCGGGGTAAGGAGATGACCGACGTCATCTTCAACGGAGCCTCGGGTCGCAAGTCGGCCGGATTCGCCGAAGCGACACTTACCTTCAACAACGAGAGTCGGCTGCTGCCGATCGAAACGACCGAAGTGCAGATCGGGCGCAGGATCTGGCAGAACGGGGACAGCGAATACCTGATCAACGGCGAAACCAGCCGGCTCAAGGACGTTCGCGACCTGTTCCTCGGCACCGGCAGCTCGGCCTACAGCATCATCGAACAGGGTCGCGTCGGAGCCATCCTGCAGGGCAACCCCAGCACGCGACGGGCCGTCTTCGAAGAAGCCGCCGGGATCAGCCGATACAAGGCTCGACGCATCGAAGCACTCAGAAAACTCGATCGAGTCGGACAAAACCTGCTCAGGCTCACTGATATCGTCGACGAGGTCGAAGCCCAACTCAACTCGACCAAGAACCAGGCCGAAAAAGCCGCCAGCTTTCGTGACGTCTCCGAACAACTCAAACAGTGGCGCATCGGACTCGCCGCCGATGACTATCGAAACCACTCGAAACGTCTCGACTCGCTCGAAACTACCGTCGCTCGCTTCGCCGCAGACATCGAAGAACTCGAAACTCGCAAACACGATTCCGAAACGGAACTCGCAGAACTCGACCACGACACCGGTGAGCTCGACGACAGTGTCCGCAGGTTGGAAAGCCAACGTAGTGGCACTCGAGAAACGATCGCCGGACTCGAAGCGACCGTCGCACACCAAAGACGACGTGGCCAGGAACTCCTGTCCGATCAACTCCAACTGACTCACGTTGCCCAAAAACTCGTGCAACGCGTCACCGACGCCCGACAACTGCACGCTCTAGCCCGAACCGAACTCGAAGAATCCGATCGGCAACTCGAAACCGCCACCGACCAACGCGACGACGACGCCGCAGAACTCGAAACCGTCAACCGGAATATCGAACTCGACCGAGGACGACTCGAGACGATCCGCCGCACCGAACTCGAACAGGCTCGAATCGTCGCCGCCTGTAACGAAAAAGTGACCGCCCTGGAAAGTCGGCTGGGGGCGTTCGAGATCGAACAGGCCGAAACCCGCAGCAGACGCACGGAACTCGACACGCAATACAACACCTGCCAACGCGAATACGAATCGCGGCAGACACGAGTGGACGAAGCCAAACGAGGCTTTCAAGCGATCGAAGCCAACGTGGCAAAAGCACTCGACAAACACGACCGACTGCTCGCTCAACAGGACGAAGCCGTCAAACTGGTCTCGGCCGCTCGAGAACAACGCAGTGCACATCAGGCCCGGATCACTGTCCTCGAAGAACTCGAACGCCGACAGGAAGGCGTCGGGCTCGGTGTCCGAGAAATCCTCCAACGAGCTCACTCCTCGGATCACTCGCCCTGGAACCTCATCCAGGGCAGTGTCTCGGATCTCCTCGAAGTCGACCTCGAACGAGCACCCCTGGTCGATGTCGCTCTGGGCGAGTCCGCTCAGTGGATCGTCATCGACAAACTCAACCCGCTGGGCGACTACCTGCTGGAACACACCGGACGATTGACCGATCGAGTCGGATTCCTCGCCACGGACTCGACCTCCAAACACGAATCCGAAACACACGACCTCGCCGGACAACCCGGCGTAATGGGACCGGTCTCCGATGGAGTCACTACCGTCGACGGCAACGACTGGCTCGTCCGACGACTGCTCGGCAATACCTGGATCGTCAACACGCTCGCCGATGCCATCAGACTCTCGCGAGGACCAGGCCAGGGCGCACGGTTCGTCACCCTGCAAGGTGAACTGATCGAATGCGATGGCACACTGTTCGTCGGACCCATCGCCAACGATGCCTCACCACTCTCGAGACGCAGCGAACTCAGACGACTCCACACCGAACTCGAGGACCTCGTCTCTCGCATCGAAACCGACCAGGCACAACTCGGAACACTCGACGAATCCCTCGTCTCAGCCGAATGCGACCTCACAGCCGCTCGGTCACAACGCATCGATGCCGCCGAACACGTCGGACAACTCGAAGCTGACCTCAAGGACGCTCGCCGTGAACTCGAAACCACCACCGGTCACCGCGAATCGCTCGAAGCCGAAATCCAAAGACTCGAAGAATCACAACGCTCCAGCAAACTGGAACTCGACACCGCTCAACAGGAACAACACACCTCTTCCAATCGACAACAGGAACTCGCCGCTCAGGCCGCAACCATTCAGGACGATCAGGGGAAACTCAGAAAACTCAGAACCACTCGAGAAGACACCCTCGATGAGGCTCGACTCGAAGTCACACGCGAGGAAGAACGACAACACAATCTTCAGAACTCGTGCACCCGACAGGCCGATGATGAGCGACGACACGACGATGAACAACTCGAAGCCAATCGACGACTCGCACAACTCGCACAACAACACCAGGACATCAGCCTGCAAATTCTCAACAACGGCAGCCAACTCGCCGAACTCGCACTCGTCGATGAACAACACGGCCGCAAAATTCAACACTTCACCGCAGATCGCAATCAACTCAAACACGATCGCACCAGCCAGGCTGCACTCGATAACCAACTCCTCGATGACATCCGACAACTCAGAGAACAACAACACGACGAAGAACTCAAGGCTCGAGAAATCCGAGTTGAACTCACGGCGATGGAAACTCGACTCCAAGACGAATACCAAATCGGACTCGACGACCTCCAACACTCCAACGCCTCCGCCTTCCAACTCCACCTCCTGGAACTCCACAACGAAAACTCGGACGAAAACTCGGACGACAACCCGGACGAAGCTTCCGGTCAACAAGACGCTGACCTGGATCGAGATGCGGATGATCGGATCGAGGACGAGACCTCATACGAAGCCGAATTGGAATCCGAGTGCGTGATCGAAGCAGAGGCCGCAGACCTGGTGCTCGAACCTCCGCCGGGGGTCACGTTTGCCGCAGTCCGAGAAGAACTCGAAGCTCGCGTCTCTCGACTCAGACGAAAACTGCAACTCATGGGCAGCGTCAACACCGACGCCCTGGAAGACCTCGAAGAATTCGAAGGTCGGTTCGAGCATTTGGAGAGTCAGAGGCGGGATCTGGTCGAGGCGAAGGCGACTCTCGAAGAGATCGTCCGACGGATCGACGCCGAAAGCCAACGACTGTTTAGCATCTCGTTCACCACCATCCAGGCTCACTTCAAGGACATGTTCCGCAAGCTGTTCGGCGGAGGTGAAGGGGACATCATTCTCGAAGATCCCGACGATGTGCTCGACTGTGCCATCGACATCGTCGCCCGACCACCCGGCAAGGAACTCCGAAGCCTCTCGCTGCTCTCCGGAGGCGAAAAAACACTGACGGCCGTCGCACTCGTGATGGCAATCTTCAAGAGTAACCCCAGCCCGTTCTGCGTGCTCGATGAGGTCGACGCAGCACTCGATGACGCCAATATCGAACGATTCACCTCTCTGCTGGTCGAATTCACCCAGACCACTCAGTTCATCATGATCACTCACCGTAAACGAACCATGACCGTCGCCAACGTAATCTACGGGGTGACGATGGAGCAGCCGGGAGTCTCGAAACGGATCTCGGTCAAGTTCGAAGACGTCAGCGAAGACGGCGAAATCGACCCGACCACTGCAGATCAGGACTCCGACGCAGCCTGAAACCGCCTGGAAACAGGCGTGAAACAGGACCTCGACGCACTTGCGACGGCAGCTTGCGCCCGGAAAACGGCCCGAAACGGGTTCCGGTCAAGCGGATATTGAGGATTCAGTGGCCTTAGACGGGGGCTGCAAGGCCGTTACAGGGCCAATGATCCTCAAGTCCTTCTGGGGGTTAGGTCGAAAGTAGAGATCAGACAAGTCGAGGCGGAATGTTCTGCCACAGGCGTTGTGCTGATTGCAGGGATGTGATCGGCAGAACCGAACGTCTCGACATGTCTCGTTTTGATGGGGGGGATACAAGGACTCCGGGGGTGACCCACCCCGGTAGCAGGAGGCTCTGGTCACATACTCTCGGTCCCACCTCCCGCATCGGTGGTTACGACAATTACAGAAGAATGTGTTTTTTGGAGAGACCTTGGAAGCCCGTTTTCACGCGTCCCGGTCAGCCTCATCGGTTGGCAGCGATGTGTCAAAACCCGGTCAATCGGCCATCCGACGCAATTGCTGCGAACGGCTGGTGGACGGACCCGCGACCGAAGTGGGACAGTGTCCCGCGGGCTGACGTTCTTCTTAGACTGAGATAATTCCGACTGGAGCCCGCAATGAAAACTATCTTCACGACCGGACAGGTCGCCAAGATCTGCAAGGTGGCCCCGCGCACCGTCAGCAAGTGGTTTGATTCAGGCCGCTTGCGAGGGTATCGCATCCCAGGTTCGCAAGACCGCAGAATTCCCCGCGAACATCTCATTCGCTTCCTCAAGGAGCATGGGATGCCGCTGGGAGAACTCGAAGACGAAGCGATGGGCAAAGTTCTGCTCGTCGGCGTCGATCCGACCATCCGAGCCGGTATCTCCGATATGCTCGACAGCGACGACTACAAAGTCGAAGCTGCCATGAGCGGATTCGAAGCCGGTATCCAGGCCGAATCGCTGCACCCCGACTGCGTCATCGTCGACTTCGGCATGGGACGCTCCGAAGCGCTCATGATTGCCCAAAATCTCCGCAAGAACGGCGAATACACCGAGACCGTACTCGTCGCCTTGCTGACCGATAACGATAACGCCAGCGGCTTCGACCGGACGATCTTCAACGAGACGTTCCGGAAACCATTCGATACGGCTCTGCTGGCCGAACGCGTCAGAACCTTGATCAGTCGCAAAAAGCAACTGGCCTAGGCACTCCAGGAAATCGGCAAGGGCTCCACGGATGACACAGGGATGAACTGAACAGCCACCGATACGACGCAGTATGAAATCCAAGGGAATGCCCGGCCAGGACGGCCGGGCATTCCCTTTTTTTATGCCGCCGATTCGGACGGTAGGACTTGTTGCCACGCAATCGGCCCCGCTTGGATGCCCTACAATGGCGTAAAGTCCAATAACACCGCAGCAAACACCGCAGCAAACACCGCAGCAAACACCGCAGCCACCATGCCCGAGCGTTCGATCACGACCGAAATGACTGAGCCGGTGGCCGCAGTTTCGCGTCGAGTCCGCCTGGGATTGGCCGGGTTGGCTCTCGTCGGACTGGTCGGAATCGTTGCAACTCTCGACGCCGCCGGCGATTACCCCCGGCTCGGGCAGGGACCCGGATTGACCGTCGACGAAATGTTCAACGTCGGACAGGGCTGCCGACTGGCCACAGGCACCTGGTACTGGGCTCTCGGAGGACTCACCGTTGAACAACTCTACGGCGATCCCGACTACCTGCCCGACCACCCACCTCTCGGCCGACTCGCCCTGGGTATCTCACACGCAGCCGTCACCTCCATCGTGCCACCCACCCCGTCCGATTCCACACCGTTTGCTCCGACCGCCGCCCGATTCGGATCGGCACTCGCCATGGCCTGGTTGATCTACCTGGTCGGCCGGACTGCCGCAGCATGGTACGGCCCCAACGCCGGCTTCGCTGCAGCTCTCGCACTGCTACTCATGCCACGACTGATCGCTCACGCTCACCTCGCATCACTCGAAATCATGATCACCCTGGCCTACACCGCCTCGGTGCTGGCTCTCGCCACACGATGGCACTCAAACACCGCTCCCCGCTGGCAGGACACTATCGTCCCAGGCCTGCTGCTCGGACTCGCCCTCCTGACCAAGATCCAGGCCATCCTGCTCGGGCCTCCAGTGATCGTATGGACACTCTGGCGATTCCGGTCCCGAGCCATTCTTCCGCTGGCCTGCTGGGGAACCATCGGAGCCGCCGTCTTCCTGGCCGGCTGGCCCTGGCTCTGGCTCGACCCGCTCAATCACCTCGTCGAATACTTCGCCAGGACCACCGATCGAGCACAACTCTCGGTCTTCTATCTCGGACAGAAAACCGGCGACACGTCCGTCCCCTGGCACTACACACCTGTCCTGTTCGCCGTCTCCGTCCCGATCGGACTGCACGCCCTCGCAATCTGGGCACTGATATCTCGAGCCTGGAAATGGTGGACCGACACCAGAGCCGTGCTGCTCGTCGCCGCGATCGCCTTCCCCATCGCACTCTTTGCACTGCCCGGTATCGCCGTCTACGACGGAACTCGACTGTTCCTGATCGTCTTTCCGCTCTGGGCCATCCTGGTCGGACACGGTGCGGCCCTCGTCGCCGATTGGTGCCAACAGCACGTCGCCGTCCTGTCACACAACACCGCTCGACTCGTCCCCGCCGCCATTCTGCTCGCCTCCGGCTGGGGACTCGTCGCAACCCACCCCTGTGGACTCGCCTTCTACAACCTCGCCGTCGGTGGACCCAAAGGAGCTCACGCGCTTGGGTTCGAACCCACCTACTGGGGCGATAGCCTGACCCGGAACTTCCTCGTCAAAGTCGCCGAACATGTGCCCGATCAAGAAACCATCGCCGTGTTTCCTTCACTCCACCCGATGCAATGGACCGAATTCCCTAAACACGTCCGGGCCTGGAACTCATCCTCTCTTCGCCTCGCCCTCTACGGAACACCCGATGCCAAACATGCCAAATGGGTCATGATCTTCCGACGCAAAGCCGACCTCCCCGAATTCCTCAGAAATACTCCTCACCAACTCGAACTGACCGCGGAAGTCCGACGAGCCGGAGTCCAACTCGCTGCACTCTATCGCATCCAATCCGATCCAAATCACATACCACTTGCTCCATAACACCTCCACCGGTACCTATTACCTATACTGAATCTTCAAATCCACACACCGCAACACACACCGCAACACACACCGCAACACACACCGCAACACACACCGCAACATGCCCAAACTGACCCACTTTGACGACAGCGGTGCCAGCAGAATGGTCGATGTTGGCGAGAAACCGATCACCCGCCGGGTGGCAGTGGCCGAAGCCATCGTCAGCATGCTGCCCGAAACACTCGAACTGATCCGTTCCGGTTCCGTCGGCAAGGGAGACGTCTTCGAAGTGGCTCGACTGGCGGGCATTTCGGCGAGCAAGCGAACATCCGAGTTGATCCCGTTGTGCCACCTGCTTCCACTCGACTCGGCCCAAGTCGACTTCAGCTGCCCCGACCAGCAGTCGGTGCGAATCGAGGCTCGTGTCACGAACCAGGGACGGACAGGGGTCGAAATGGAAGCCCTGCTGGCCGCATCGGTAGCCGCTCTGACCATCTACGACATGTGCAAGGCGGTCGACCGAGGCATGGAAATCGGATGCCTCAGACTGCTCGAAAAATCCGGCGGCCAAAGCGGACACTATCTCCGAGATGACCTCGACGAGTCGGAGAGTTAGAGCGTGCTGGCCGGACCGATCTTCACTCGAGAAGCCACAACCGCACCCCGACAACTGCGGCACTTCCTGGCCCGCGCCGGCTACGTCGCCGCACTGTTCGTGCTGATGTACACCGCCGATCAGGCAGTCTTCGGCTGGCAACAGGTCCGCACCATCGGAGACACCGCACGGTTTGGCACACTGCTCTTCGAAATCTTCTCGCTCGTTCAACTCCCACTCGTCCTCTTCTTTGCCCTGATCTTCTGTGCCGGAAGCATCGCTCAGGAAAAAGACCGCCGCACCCTGCTGCTGCTGCTGATGACCGACCTCTCGGCCACCGAACTCGTCGTCGGCAAACTCGCCTCCAGCTTGCTCATCGTACTCGTCCTCATCGGTGTCTCGGCACCCGTCTTCTTCCTCGTGCACCTCCTGGGCGGAGTCTCCGCCGACCAGATTCTCTGGGTGCTGGCACTCTGCCTGGCGGTGGCCGTGGCGGCCGGCAGCTGGGGAGCACTGGTCGCCTTCTGGCGAGAAAAGACCTTCCAGACACTCGCCATCGGTGTGCTCGGAATCGTCGGATTCCTCGGCATCGTCGAAGCCTCAGTCGCCTTCCTCGGTCCACTCGATTGGCTCGTCGCTCTCAACCCGTTCCGCACACTGCTGAAACTCGTCGACCCCTTCGCCCGCGATCGCAACCCCGTCGCCATCCGATCCGTCACAGCACTCTCAGGTCTCGGACTGACACTCATCGGTGTCACCATCCAAAGACTCAGAACATGGAACCCGTCGCGAACGACTTACACTGAGCCCGAAGAAGAAACCGATGCCGAATCGGGCGAAACCCGAGTGCGACACCGACGGATCTGGGCCAACCCGGTGATCTGGCGCGAGATTCGGACTCGAGCCTACGGTCGCAAGGTGCAACTGATCAAACTGGCCTACCTGCTGCTCGCAGCAGCCGTCGTCTATCTGCTCGCCAACGACAATGACAGCACACTGATGATGAACCGCATCCCACCCGCAAGCCTCGGAATCGTCGGACTCTCGCTGCTCAGCCTACTGCTGATCAATGCCCAGGCCGTCACCTCGCTCACCAGCGAACGCGATGGCAAAACACTCGACCTGCTGCTCGCCACAGAAATCACCGCCAGCGAGTTCATCTACGGCAAACTCGGAGGCATTGCCTACAACACGAAAGAACTGATCGTCGTCCCCCTCGCTCTGACCGCCTGGCAGGCGACCAACGGCGATATGCTCTGGGAAACCTTCACCTTCCTGATGTTCGGATTCCTGATTCTCGTCGCCTTCGCCGCAATGCTCGGACTCCACTCAAGCCTCACCTTCGAAGATTCTCGAGCCGCTATCGGCAATAGCCTCGGTACCCTGTTCTTCCTGTTCATCGGCATCTTCGTCTTCCTGCTGCTGCTCGTCGAAGCCAGCGGTTCGCTCGCATCCCAATTGCTCAGCTTCGTCGTCTTCATCGGACTGGGCAGCATCTGCCTGTGGGCCAGCCTCACACACAAAAACCCCTCACCAGCACTCACTCTCGCAGCCGGCTGGCTGCCGTTCATGACCTTTTACAGCATCACCGAGTTCCTGCGTGAAGGAAGCCTCAGCGTCTGCATTGCCATCGTGGCCGTCTACGGATTCACCTCGCTCGCCATGCTCGTCCCGGCCGTCAGCGCCTTCGACGTCGCACTCGGACGCACGACTGGTAACCGTGGCTGACCGACAAGACGGTTGGCCAAACTGGACAACCTGGTAGAAAAGAACAGAACGGAGCAAAGTGTCCGAGGCGCCCAGCTGGTTACCCGCGATCCTGGCAATGGCCACACTCGTTCTGGCCAGTGGGTTCTTCTCGTCCAGCGAAACCGCCCTGTTCTTCCTCTCGCGAGACGACCTCAGAGCGTTTCGAGTCGGAGGACACCGGCAGAGACTCGTTGCCAGCCTGCTCGCCAATCCCGACCGGCTGCTGACCGCCGTGCTCTTCTGGAACCTGCTGATCAACCTCACCTTCTTCGCCGTCAGCATCGCACTCACTCGGCACGTCGCAGCACACAACTCACCCATCGCACCCGCGATTCCATTCGTCAGCCTGCTCGGGATCATTCTCTTCGGTGAAGTCCTTCCCAAAAGCCTCGCCGTCGTCTTCCGCCGCCGACTCGCCACCTGGCTCGCCTGGCCACTGACCATCTGCGTCCGACTCTTCGATCCGATCGCCGGTACCTTCGTGGCGACGACCGAGTTCCTGCATCGAGTCTTCTGGCCACATGTGACCGTCGAACCGGCACTCGAAACCGACGACCTCGAACAAGCCGTCGAAAACTCGGCCCGGACCGCCGAGGTCGTTGCCCAGGAACGACAGGTGCTCCACAACATCCTCGACCTCGGAGACATCTCGGTCGAAGAAGTCATGCGGCCACGTGGGACCTGGCTGGCATTGCCACTCCCAATTCACCTCGAACACCTCGACACCCAAGCCATCGATTCGGGGTTCGTCGTCGTCGGAGGCAACCGGGACATCGTCGAATCGATCATCCCGCTCGACCACCGAGCCTCGCTCCCCGAACTCAACCTCGAACGACTCGCCGAAGATGTCATCCCCGTCCCCTGGTGCGCTCGGTTGGCTCCCGTCCTGCAACGGATGCGCGACACGTTCTCCAGCGCAGCGTGCGTCGTCAACGAGTACGGAGAAACCGTCGGAATCCTCACACACGACGATATCCTCGATACCATCCTCTCGGCCGAACCCAGTCGCGCCCGACGCCTGCTCAGACGCGAACCGGTCGAAGATGTCGGATCCGGCCGGTTCGAAGTTCAGGCACTCACCACGCTCAGACACCTCTCCAAACGACTCGAACTCGACTTCGAACCAGACCCCGAACAACAGATTACCGTCGGAGGACTGCTGCAGGAACAACTCGAACACATGCCCGTCGTCGGTGACGAATGCCTGTGGCAAGGACACCGCATCCGAGTGATCGAAGCCTCGGGACGAGGACCCGTCAAGGTGCTGATCGCTCGAGCCAACGACCCGCTCGATGACCACGTCAAAGAGTCCAGCCCATGACTCTCGTCCTCGCTCTGATCGTCTTCGCTCTGGGACTCTGGCTCTCGGCCTTCTTCAGCGGAGCAGAAACCGGATTCTACCGGATCAGCTTCGTTAGACTCAGCATCGATGCCCATGCCGGAGATCGATCGGCCAGCCGAGTCCTCTGGTTCGCACGACACCCCGCTGCCTTCCTCGCCACCACACTCATTGGCAACAACGTCGCGAACTTCCTCGCCGCACACGGAATCGCACTGGCCATCGCCGCACTGATCACCTCGCCCGGAATCGCCTGGGAAATCGGAGGCACACTGGCCATGGCGCCCGTTGTATTTGTCTTCGGGGAACTGATGCCCAAGAACCTCTACTTCCGCTCTCCACAAAGACGACTGCTGCGAAACGTACCACTCTTCCGAGCCTTCTTCTGCCTCTTCGCACCCATCAGCGCACCCCTCATCCTGCTCACCGCATGGCTCTCCCGCTTCGGCTCCTCACTACAACACGCCACACCACTCGTGCTCGGACGCAAACGACTCGAACAAGTCCTCCTCGAAGGACACGAACAAGGACTGCTGGCCGATATCCAGAATCGACTTGTCACCAGCTTGCTCAACACCTGCCGAGCACCAGTCGAATCGAGCATGGTGAACCGACAACGTGTCCCCGGTCTGCCGCTGGGAAGCTCACCCAAACAACTGCTCGAACACGCCCAACACCATGGACTGACCGAAATCGCCGTTCACCGCGATGGCGAAGAGGGGAACTGGTTCGCCTGCGTCCGAGTCGTCGACCTGGCCGTCGCCAAACGCGACGTCACGCAACTGCTCATCCCGCTGCCGACAATCTCAATCGGCACCAGCCGACTGGATGCACTCCTCACACTCAACGACAACGCCGCACCGCTCGGAGCCGTTACCCAGGATGACATCACCATCGGAGTCATATACAGAAGACGACTCACCGAACAACTCTTCCGACGGCAGGCGACCGAATGAATCCACTCGATGACACCGCAGATGACACCGCAGATGACACCGCAAAGCACGACGAATCCCGAGGACGCAGCCTCTGGGACGTCATGGGACGAAACGACCAGACCGCCGACAACACCAATACCGCAGACTCCAATCAACCGCCCGGGCCAATACTACCGGAACTGCCGGACGACGATCCAGTGGAATTGGACGAAGCGACCCGGGACGAGGATACCGACGAAGCGGAACACGAACCGGAATACGAACCGGAATACGAACCGGAATACGAACCGGAACACGAATCCGAACCGACAGACCCAGAGCGAGTACTCTCGCGATCCTGCCGCATCAGCCTGGTGACCGGCAGCATCGCCACCCCACTGGCCGGTCTCGGACTCGTGCCACCAGTCATCTGGACCAGCCTGCCAGCCCTCGCCGTCGGCCTGGTGGCCGTCTACACCGGACTGGTCGGGATCAGTGAAACGAGGTCGGCGTCAAGACGTCGACGAGGAGCCCTCGAGGCGGTGATCGGCATCTCACTGGGCACGCTCGGCATGTTTCTTCCACGCATGCTCCAACTCCTGATGTAGATCACCACACACAGACCGCTCCAGGCCACAAGCGGGCTTGACCCTCTTGCCCGGAATTCACTACAAGCCTGCCTCACTCAACCGAGGTGGCAGCCACCCTCGCCACCACGGACTCACTCAAAACTCTCCCGTCTCAATCTCCCCTCCGTGGTAGGACTCTGCCCATGTCTCTCCATTTGACACAAATCGTCTGCGTCGTCGCCTCACTGTTGGCCATCCCAACCGGCGAAACTCACGCACAACTCTTCAATCCCGCCGCAGCCTGCTACTGCATCCGACCGGTCACTCAGGCCTACTACCAATCCATCCCCGTCACCGAGTACCGACAGGTCACCACGACCGTCCGGCGACCGGTGATCGAGACCTCCTACGTCAACCAACAGGTGACCGAGTACCGACCGGTGACCGAGGTCAAAACCGTCCAAGTCCCCACCGTCAGCTACCAAACCGTGACCAGCTACCAGACGGTCCAGCAGCCGGCCGGACAATGGACCACCCGCTTCCAACAGGTCCCTCGCATCACCCCCTGCCAGTACGACAACCGACCCGACCTCTTCGGGCTGATCAACCGCACGGCGTTCTCCATCCGGCAGGCCTTCACCCCCTCGGTGATCGCCAGGCGAGAATACGTCGGTAGCATGATCACTCAACAGATCCCCGTCACCCGCACCGTCGCCGTACAAGGCACCCGACAGGTCTCCTACAACGTCACCCGCATGGTCGCTCAGACCTCCACTCGCAAAGTGGCCGTCAATTCCGTCCGCTACGTCGAACAGCAGGTGGCCATGCTGCAGCCGGTCACGGTGATGAGGAACATTCCGGTCGGCACACGGACCGTCTTCTCCTACTCACCCTACGCCGCTCCAGCCACTCAAACCGTACTGCTGCCCGTCCCCACCGTCGCTCCCAATGCCAGCCGATCGGCCGTCAACACCCGTCACTTCGACGCCGGTGAAGCCAACCCCACCCGATCCGCCGCAGGCGACAACCGAACCTCTCTGAATCGATCGGCCACCAGCCGGCCGCTGCCCGCAGCCGCCGTGCTCACCGGCTGGCGAACTCGAACCACCACCGCAGCCACCACCGTCTCCGGACCACGGCTGGTCGTCATCCGCTAACCGACGTCGGTGCCCACACACACAAGAACCACACCGGGCACCGTCGCCAACAGAACACGCCTCGGGTGGTGACTCCACCAACCCGTCGGGCGTCAAACCCTCGCGAGGGTTGCACTCCCCCCCCCCGCGGCACCGGCTTCATGCCGGTGCCCTTTTTTTGTGCGCCCAATGCCAGCAACTGGCCCCAGGGACTGGCTCGCCGCCGCAGGTGGGTGCCTGTCCCGGCTCTAAGCCCACACCCTACTTCTTCAACAATTTCGCCCATCGGTCACGCATCGTCACCGTGCGGTTGAACACCAACCCGTCCGGACCACTCTCCTGGTCGACACAGAAATACCCCAACCGCTCGAACTGGAATCGATCTCCAGCCTCCGACTCGCCCAACGACCGCTCCAGAAAACACTCCTCCAAGGTCTCCAGCGAATCCGGATTCAGGTGACGTGGCCAATCTTCATCCTTGGCAATCACCGTCGGATCGGGTTCGCTGAACAGATGATCATAAAGCCGGACCTCGGCCGACACCGAGTGCTCGGCCGACACCCAGTGGATCGTCGACTTCACCTTGCGACCGTCAGGTGCCGAACCGCCACGAGTCTCGGGATCGTACGTGCACCTTAACTCGACCACCTCACCCGACTCGTCGGTGATCGCTTCGCGACACGTCACAAAGAACGCATAACGGAACCGCACCTCGCGACCCGGCGACAGGCGGTAGAACTTCTTCGGAGGATCCTCGAGAAAATCGTCACGCTCGATGTACAACTCGCGAGTAAACGGCACCAACCGCGTCCCGGCCGACTCGTCTTCCGGATTGTTGATCGCCTCCAACTCCTCCACCTCGCCCTCGGGAAAATTCTCGATCACCACCTTCAACGGTTTCAAGACCGCCATGCGACGCTCAGATGTCCGGTTCAAGTCCTCTCGCAAACAATGCTCCAGCAACGCGATCTCCGACACGCCATCAAACTTAGTCACTCCAATCCGGTCGCAGAACACTCGGATCGCCTCGGCCGTGTAGCCCCGACGCCTCAGACCACGGATCGTCGGCATCCGAGGATCGTCCCAACCACTCACCATCCCGTTCGTCACCATCTGCAACAGGCGACGCTTGCTCAGCATCGTATGAGTCAGATTCAGTCGAGCGAACTCGGTCTGCTCGGGGACGTAGATCCCCAACTGCTCGACGTACCACTCGTACAGCCGCCGGTTGTTCTCGAACTCGAGAGTGCAGATCGAGTGAGTCACCTGTTCGATGGAATCGGACTGGCCGTGAGTGAAATCGTACATCGGATACAGGCACCAGGTGTCGCCCTGGCGGTAGTGGTGAGCGTGCCGGATACGGTACATGATCGGATCGCGCATGATGAGATGAGGCGATTGCATGTCGATCCGGGCCCGCAACACGTGCTCGCCGTCAGCAAACGAACCACCACGCATCTGCTCGAACAACTCGAGATTCTCATCAATCGAACGGTCTCGAAACCGACTCTCCACACCCGGCTCTGTCGACGTCCCGCGATTCTGACGAATCTCCTCGATCGTCTGACTGTCCACGTAGGCCAATCCGGCACGGATCAACTGCACGGCCCAATCGTAAAGCTGTTCGAAATAGTCCGACGCATACCGCACTTCGCCCTGCCAGTCGAATCCCAGCCAGGTGATGTCCTGCTGGATCGCCTCGACATAATCGATGTCCTCCTTCGACGGATCCGTGTCGTCCATTCTCAAATGACACGCCCCGCCGTACTCGGCGGCAATCCCGAAGTTCAGACAAATCGACTTGGCGTGGCCAATGTGCAGGAACCCGTTGGGCTCGGGCGGAAACCTCGTCACCACACGACCGTCGAATCGCCCCGAAGCCAGGTCGGCTTCGACCTTCTGACGAACAAAGTCGACAGAAACACCCTCCGACTCCGCATCTCCCGAATCGACGTCCCGCTTGTCCCGCTCGTTCATGATTCCGCCCCCGGATCGTCCGACGATGTCTCGCACAATTCCAACGCCCGATCCACCCTCCGCAATACACTCTCGCGACCCAACAACTCCAAGGTCTCGAACATCCCGATCCCTGCCGGCTTGCCCGTCACGGCCACGCGGACCGGGTGGATGATCTGGCCCAGTTTCAACTCCTTGCGCTCCACCCAACCCTTCATCAACTCCTCCAACTCCCCAGCTGAAAATGGCTCGACCGCAGCCAGCTCGGCACGGAACTCCTCCAACCAACCCGACACACCGTCCTTCCGCAATCGCTTGTTCACAGCCTTCGGATCGTAGACCAGATCCGAATCCTCCACAAAGAACTCGTCGTAGTCCAGGACGTCACTGTACACCTTCAGCCGCTCGCCCATCGCCGATAACAACGAGCCAACAAACTGACGAGTCTCCGGGTCCGATGGATCGGACACCAGCCCGGCTCGCACCAGGTAACTCAGACATCGCTCCAACCGCTCCGCCGAACTCGACTCGGCGATCCAATGCACCTGCAGGCTGGTCAACTTGTCCGGATCCAGGCCTGCCGGACTCTTGACGACGCGGTCCAATGTGAACGACTCCACGATCGTCTCACGCGACATCACCTCCGTCCGGTCATCCAACGACCAGCCCAGACGCGACAACGCGTTCACGATCGCCTCGGGAAGATACCCCATCACCTCGTAGTACTCGACCATCACCGGATCCGGACCGTCCTCACCACGCCCGATCCGCGGCAAGACTCTCTCGGCCGCCTCGAATAAGCGACGGAACTGAGGATTGTTGCGGTACTTGTCCAGCTTCCGCTTGCTCAACTTCTCCTGAGTTCCCGGAGCGGCGACGTAGGGAACATGAGCGAAAATGGGCAGGTCGTGGCCAAGAGCCTCGTGCAACAACACCTGCACCGGAGTATTCGACAAATGCTCTTCGGCACGGATCACATGAGTGATCTGCATCGCGGCGTCGTCGACGACCGTCGCGAAATTATACAGCGGACTGCCATCGCCTCGCTGGATCACCGGATCGGGAATCAACCCGGCGTCCCACTCCACTCGACCGCGCACCGCGTCTTCGATAACAACCGCCTGATCTCGAGGCACACGGAAACGGACCACGTGAGGACGACCCTCGGCAAGGTACTCGGCAATCGTGCCCGGATCCAGGTCCAGGCAACGGCGAGTGCCCAAGAACGTCCGACCCGATGACTCGGCCTCCGATCGAGCCGCCTGAATCTCCTCGGGCGTCTCGAAACAACGGTACGCCTGCCCCGATTCCAACAGCCTCGCAGCCGCCGACTCGTACAACTCGCCACGCTGACTCTGGAAATACGGACCGAACTCCCCGCCCACCTCCGGACCCTCGTCCCAGTCCAACTCGAGCCACCGGAAGGCGTCCAAGATCGGAGTCAACGCCGACTCGACGTTTCGCTCGCGATCCGTGTCGTCAATCCGCAATACGAAACTCCCGCCGTGATGACGAGCAAACAGCCAGTTGAACAAGGCCGTCCGCATGCCGCCAATGTGCATGTAGCCGGTAGGACTCGGAGCAAAACGGGTGCGAACGGTGGGCATGCCAATGGTCCAGAAGACAAGGGGCGGTCGATCTTACGGAACGCCTCTCACAAGGGTCAACGCCCCCGGACCGTTCTCCTAAACAACAAAGCCCAACATTGCCCAACAACTCACATCAAGACCACTCCGCCGGAAACTCGGGCTGGATTCCTGATCGCCAGCCACGTTAGGGTGAATCCTCCGACCTTCAGCTACCGTCGATCCCATTATGAACTCGCCCCGAATCATCGCCTGCCTCGCCGTCGCCGGCCTGCTCGTTGTACTCGGCCTCGTCACCACACTCTGGCAATCCGCTCGGCCGACCCAGACTCCCAACGCACAACCTCGCCATCAGCAACAACTCAATGACGACCAGCCCGCACCACTGACCACCCTGGCCAAAAGCGAGTTCTTGAATACCGCAACCAATGTCCAACACGTCGGGAGCCAAGCGTGCCGCGAATGCCACGAAGACCAGTGGCAGTCGTACCAACAGTCGGGAATGGCACACTCGATGCACAAGATCCAACCGGACACACACTCACCCGATATACCCGCAACAGGAACCGTCGAGCACTCACGCTCCGGAAAACGCTACCACAGCCTGTGGCAAGACGGGCAACTGCTGCACCGCGAAGAACTCGTCGCCGGAAATGGACTACCAGTGCTCCTGGCCGAACACGAAATCCAGTTCGTCGTCGGATCAGGAGTCCACTTCACAATGTACCTGAGCGAAATTGACGGGTTCCTCGTCGAATCGCCGCTGACCTGGTACTCCGCCAAGCCGGGATGGGACATGTCGCCAGGCTACGACGACAAGTTCCAACTCGGATTCCAACGAGAAATCACTGCCGACTGCCTGTTCTGCCACGCCGGTCAGGCCGACGCTATCGATGGCAGCTACCACCGCATCCAGGTGACCGAACTGGCCATCGGCTGCGAACGCTGCCACGGACCCGGAGAACTGCACGTCAAACGACACACCTCGGGAAACGAACTCGACACCAGTGACGACAACTACGATCGCACCATCGTCAATCCCGTGCACCTGTCTCGCGATCGGGCCGAAGCCGTCTGCCACCAGTGCCACCTGCAGTCGCAAGCCTACGTCCCCGCTCGATCTCGCAGCCTCGCAGACTATCGGCCCGGACTCGCTCTCGAGGACTTTCAACACTACTACCGCTCCACCAATTCCAACGAACAAATGAAAGTCGTTGGACACACCGAACAACTGCTGCAAAGCCCCTGTTACCAAGAATCGAAAACCCTCTCGTGCATGACCTGCCACAACCCGCACGACCGGGCCCCCGCCAACAACAGAACCGCACGGCATCGACAATCCTGCCTCAATTGCCACAACTCCGACGCCTGCCACGAATCGAACGCCAACCGTCAACAAACCAGCCCGCCAGACAACTGCCTGGCCTGCCACATGCCAAACGTCTCCACCGATACCCTCCACGTTGCCGTGACACATCACCGGATCGGAATCCACCGCGACAACACAAACACAACAGCCGCGGCCAGCAACACCCAGGACCTCGAACCCATTCACGACCTCTCCCGATTCTCACAACCCGACCAGTCTCGATCGCTGGGACTCGCTTACCTGAGACGAGTCTTCAAACTGGGAATCGCATCCGGACCCGAATCGAACCGGCTGTGGGACAAGTCGCTGAAACTGCTCCTGCAGTCGCAACAGGACGGACTGGGCGACCCCGACGTCCACGCCACACTCGCTCAACTCCTGTTCCAGAAAGAACCGCTCCGAGCCGTCAGCTATGCCCGAATCGCTCTCGAACAACCGACTTTGAACATCGAATCCCGACTCAATGCACTGTTCGCACTCGCCAGTCACCACCACAGCCGCAAACAACCCAAACAGGCACTCGTGCATCTCGACCAGCTGACCCGGCTCCGCCGAAGTGCCTCGGATTGGGAACTGCGAGCACTCTGCCTGCTCCAGCAACGCGATCTGACTGCCGCCATCAACGCCCTGGAAACCGCGATCGGCATCGACCCCAACCTGCTGCCGGCTCGCAACCTGCTCGCTCAACTCTACAAGGACCAGCGGCAGTTCGAACTCGCCAACACCCAAAAACAAATCCTCCGCCGACTCGCTCAGTTTCTCCGGAAAAACTGAATTCCGGTCAGAGCTGGAATTCGAGTGTCCACATCGGCTCGGACTGACCCGTGTCCGCTGGACTGAGTCGAGCCACCCCACGTCGCTTGTCGCCACGGAATTCGAGCAACAGGCCTCCGTCAGACTCGTCGCTCAGCAGCACGTAGTCCCCGGCATCCCAACGAGTCACACTGCCGCGGTTACCGGAAATCGGCCCCTCGTAGTCCAGGTACCGTCGACGATGATCCGGCAACCGCTCGGCCCGGATCGCTCCGGATGTCGCCGGATGCTCGAGCAATCGCCATGTCCAAAGACCCTCCAACGCCGGAACGTCCAGCAGCAGATCCCAATGAAGCCAGGGATGATCATGTTCAAGAATCACGAAGCGCGACACGTGGAGATTCGACCTCACTACGGCTTGCTGGTACGTCTTTTGCAGACCTCATACCATGCAACCTGTGATCTCATCAACCACATCGACCTGTGGGCAGCATCGAGAAGACAGTATGACACCACGTGAAGTCCTGGCACTGTGCCGCGAACGCGAGATCCGAGCCGTTGACCTGCGGTTCATGGACTTTCCCGGTACCCAGAAAAACTTCACGATCCCCGTCGATGCTCTGACAGAAGCGTCGTTCGAGGATGGGTTGGGGATCAGTGGATCCAGCCTGCAGGGATGGCAGGCGATCAACGAAAGCGACATCCTCGTCGTGCCTCAACCCGAAACCGCCTTTGTTGACCCTTACCAGTCTGGCACGCTGGCGATCCTGGCCAATATTCAGGACCCGATCACACGTGAAGACTATGCCAAGGATCCGCGCAATGTTGCCCGAAAAGCAGCACACTACATGCAGTCTCTCGGTCTCGCCGACCAGGCTCTCGTCGGGCCGCGGATCGAATTCTTCGTCTTCGACAGCGTGAACTACGGGCAGAACGAACACGAAGCGTTCTATCGTATCGAAAGTCGTGAAGGGACCTGGCAATCGGGCAACCCGGCAGCAGCCAACGACAACTCAGGGATCCGACACCGACAGGGATACCTTGCCGTCCCGCCAACCGATACGTTGCGGGAACTACGCAACGAGATCCTGCAGTCGCTGACCGAGTGTGGGATCGCCGTCCGTGGACACCACCACGCCATCGCCTCGGCCGGACAATGCAAGTTCGACCTCGCCCCACAACCCTTGGTCACCGCCGCCGATCACCTGGTCCGCACTCGCTACCTGGTCAAGAATGCCGCGGCTCGAGCCGGACAGTCGGCGACCTTCATGCCCAAACCGATCTGGAACGACAACGGCTCGGGACTTCACCTCAACCTCTCACTCTGGAAAAACAACGAACCCCTGTTCGCCGGATCCGGGTACGGAGGACTCTCGCAACTGGCCATGTACGCCATGGGTGGCATCCTCGCTCACGCCGCTGCACTCTCGGCCTTCTGCTGCCCAACCACCAACAGCTACAAACGACTCGTCGCCGGTTTCGATGCACCCGTGAACCTGACCTACAGCTACCGAAATCGCTCGGCCGCCATCCGCATCCCCGTCCACGCCGCCAGACCCGAAGACAAAAGATTCGAGTTCCGCTGCCCCGACTCTGCCGCCAATGCCTACCTCGGTACCGCCGCCATGCTGATGGCCGCCCTCGATGGAATCCAAAACCAAATCGAACCGGGACCACCCCTCGATAAAGACCTCTATGACCTCAAGCCCGAAGAACTCGGCGACGTCACCCGACTGCCTGGCTCACTCGACGAAGCCCTGGCCGCTCTCAAGAATGACCACGAGTTCCTGCTCCGAGGAGACGTCTTTACCGAAGACGTGATCGACACCTGGTCGTGGTACAAAACCGAATACGAAGTCGATGCGATCCGCCAACGACCGCACCCCTTCGAATTTTCGATGTACTACGACGTCTGAACAACGGCTGCGACAGCCACTACTCCTTCGTGACCTTCTTTGCCGGCTTTGACTTCATCACCCGGGCCGTCTTGATGAAGTCCATCCGAGGAAACTCGGCCTTCAGATACGCGTTGCCATCGCTCTGGATCGCTCCCTGCTGAGCCTTCTCGCCGTACTCGGCGTTGATCTTCTGTACCACCGAAAAACCCTCGACCACCGTCCCGAACGGAGTGAAACCCAGCTTGTCCAGGAATGCGTTGTCCTTGAGGTTGATGAACAGCTGAGTCGTTCGGGTGTTGGGTCCGGCGGTGGCAAATGTCAATGTGCCCTTCGCGTTGGTCTTGCCAACTCCCGGATCGTCCCGCAGGCTGGCTCGCCGCCAGCGACTCTGCACCTTCGGATCACCGTTGATCCCGAACTGAACAATGAAGTTCGGCACCACGCGAAAAAAACGACACTCGTCGAAAAAACGACCGCTGACCGCCTCGTGGAACCGGTCGGCTCCGATCGGAGCAAACTTCCGAGTCACCTCGACAACGAAGTCGCCACCGGACGTCACAAACTTCACCCGATAACTCTCGGGACCCTTCGGAGGATTCGGCTTAGGCAACGCCACCGATACCGATGACTTCGCCGACGGCTTCTTCTCGTCAGCTGCACCCAGCAAGACCACAGCCAGACACAACACCAGCCCCGCACTCATCCAACGCGTCCACTTCGCCCTGCCCGTCATCACCTGTCCCTCCGGTTTGTTGTCAGTTCCCTGTCGTGTCGTCACCATCGTCCGACTCGTTAATCATCGCCGCTTTCACGTAATCGAGATTCGGGAAGTCACGCTTGAGATACGAGTTGCCCTCGCGCTCGATCGTTCCCTGCTGAGGCCTCTCGCCGTACTCGGAGGTGATCTCGTCAATGTACTGCATCCCCGAAACCACTCGAGCAAAAGGCGAAAAGCCCTGGCCATCCAGCGAGGTGGCATTGTCCTTGAGACTGATGAACAGCTGAGTCGTTCGGGAGTCGGGACCGGACGTGGCGAATGTCAATGTGCCTCGCTTGTTGCTCTGAGTGACCGGATCGTCGGCGATCTTGTCGTCCCACTTCGCATGAACGGCCGGGTCGCCGTTGATCCCGAACTGCACGACGAAACCCGGCACCACCCGGAAAAAACGACAGCCGTCGTAAAACCCGTCCGCAACCAGCTCGCGGAACCGCTCGGCACCCTTCGGAGCCCAGCCCGGGAAGACCTCGACCACCACCTCGCCACGAGTCGTCTCGAGCGTCACCAGGTAACTGCCCTCGGCTGCCTTCGAACCAGCAGACCTCACCTTCGGCGACTCGAGCACGTCGCCGGCACAACCAGCCAGGCACAACGCCGCCAGCAACGACAACATCCGAGTCCTATGCCTAGTCATCAGTCTCAATCTCCTGATACGAACAGATGATGCACGCACGCTTGTGGACTTCCTTTTAGATGACGTCGCCAAGCGGTTCAATCGACCACGCAAGTTCCTTCAATCCGCGTCCGCTCGGCAAACAACTCGGACAGCCGCAATGTCATCGGACCCGGCGCCGTCGACTCGCCGCCGCCACTCAGCCGCTTTCTCCCAGTCCGTCTCACCAGCAGCAGCAGCATCAACGACACGTTGGATGCCCCTTGCCGGTGACGGACAGGTAATGAGCGTACAAGAGTTCGTCGACGACCACGCTGTCGGACCGGTTCTCCCAGGCACGCATCATCGCAGTCGAGATGTTCCGCGGGCCCGACCACATCGCGATGCGAACCACACTACCGCTCAAACTCGCCATCTACTCAACCCGCTTCAGGACGCACACCACGGGCCACTCTCGATCAATCCCGGTAGACAATCCGACAGATCCGGCATGCCGCCCTGTCGCGATGCCACCAGGGCACCAACACGATTGGCCAACTCGGCCGACTCGGACAACGAATAACCCAACCACGACGACCAGATCATAGCCGCGGTGAACGAATCGCCAGCACCTACCGTGTCAGCCACTTCAACCTCGATCCCCGAACACTCGACCAACTCGTCCACGCCACGCAACAGGCAACCGCCGGCTCCCCGAGTCACCCAGACTCCGTCCAGACCGTAACGGTCCTGAATAAACTCGGTCGTCTCGGACAGGTCGGATCCAGGCCAGTCCAAACGCCCGGACAACACCGCAAGCTCCTCGTCGTTCAACTTCACGATGTCAGCCAACTCCAGAGACGACTCGACTGTCTCCAGGTCCCAGGACGTCTTGCGCAGGTTGATGTCGTAAACCTTCAAAGACGCTTTGGGCATCGCCGACAAACAGGCCATGATCGTCGCTCGTGACGTCGGTCGTCTCTGAGCAATCGTCCCGAAACACACACCCGACACCGTGGGGAACAACGACGCCAGTTTATCGGTCCACTCCAGACAATCCCAAGCAACCGGCTCGTGGATCGTGTAGTCCGGCTGACCGTCGGCCGTGGTCGTGATGCTGACCGTTCCCGTCGACTGCTCGGAGTCCCGCTGCACATGATCCGAATCCAGACCACGCTCGCTCAGAATTCCCACCAACTCGTCACCCAGCCGGTCGTCTCCAACTCGCGACACCACCAGCCCGTGAGCTCCCAACTGGTTGACATGCCAAGCGAAATTCGCCGGAGCACCACCGGGACGACGGCCGTCGGGGAATACGTCCCAGAGCACTTCACCCAAGCCAACGAAAATCGGCTTGATGGGCACGTCCGACGAGTTCAGGGGAGCTTCGGTCGCCGTCACGTCAAAGACTGTCTCGGATTCGCAGAATTCTGGCACGGCAACATGCAGCCGCGACTCGCGGTGGAAACCAAAGAATCGCACGACATCGAGTTACCCGGCAAGGACTCGAACCTTGAACGGCAGGACCAAAACCTGCTGTGTTACCTATTACACCACCGGGTAATGCTCCCGTGAGCAACGTCGGTTGCCCGCGAATAACACGAAGTGGAGTCGGGGCAGAGACAATAGAGACGGGACTGGAAGAACCGTCCTATCTGGGATCGGATTCTCGCTAGTCGTTGCGGAGTCTGAGATCGAGTTCGTCAAGTTTCTTGCGGATTTCATTGAGCGAAGTGACACCAAAGTTCTTGCTCGAAAGCAACTCGTCAGGTGTCCGCCGCACCAGGTCGCCCATCTGAGTGATCCCCAGTCGAGCCATGCACTTACGGGCTCGAACCGAAAGGTTCAGGTCCGACACGGGCTTCTCGACCTTCGCTCGCTCCTCGGGCGACAGATCCGATACGACAATCGCCGGCTCGAGCTCCGGCTCCCTGTTGATGTTCTCGCCGATCGACAACCCGTGCAACGTCAACAACTCGCGGATCTCCACCAACGACGTTTCACCGAAGTTCTTGCCCGAAAGCAATTCCATCTCGGTCACCTGGGTCAGGTCGCTCAGAGTCGTGACTCCGATCCCCTCAAGACAGTTGCGACTGCGAACGGTCAACTCGAAATCGGTCACCGGACGACTCAGCAATTGCTGCATCCGGGTCTCTTCCTTTGCCACGTCCTCGTCGTAGTACATGTCGGCCGTCGCCTCGATGTCCTTGAGGTACAAGCGGGCACGAGCATGGTTGGGATCGGTCGCCAATACGCGACGGAAACAGAACTCGGCCGCCGAGTAGTTCTCGCTGTCCTCGTACAACAACCCGAGATTCAACAATGCGCCCAAATGCTGGGGTGGGCGAGAGAGTGACTGTTCGTAAAGTTTGATGGCCTCGTCGTCGTTGCCGTGCCGAGCGTTCTCCTGGGCCAGGTTGAACAGAGCACGATTGTGGTGCGGATCCATGTCGATTGCACGCTCGAACGACTCGACCGCCGCCGCCGTGTTGCACTGGTCCGCAAGAATGCAGCCCATCTGGTACGAATACTCGGCCCGAGCGGTGGATCCCTTCGGAGCCGCCTTGATCGCCGACTCGGCGTCCGACAATCGACCGTCCGATCGGATCGTACCCACACGACGCAAAGCACACTCGACCTCGTCGTATCCGGCCGCCGCAGCCTGCTCGAATCGCTCGCCAGCCAAGACTTGCTCGCCCAACGACACCAACGCACACGCGTCGTAGAACACTCCAACACCGTTGTCGGTCACAGATCCCAACAACGCATGAGCCTCGGCGTGACGGCCCAGTAACTGAAGACCAATGCCGGCACGGATCGCCATCTGACCGCTGCCGCCAGATTCTTCCACCAAAACGTCCACTTCTTGGCGGACTTCGGTGATTTGAGTGCCCGATACAGCCTCGCACATCGTTCGAACCTCGTCGGTCCCAAACGATGGACTCGTCCGCAACAAACCACGAATGTCAATCGGTTCTGCCAATTTCACTGTCGAGACTCCTGCGTCGAGTCGCCGGGGACCCGGGGCGAGGATTCCGCTACTGCGCGGTGCCGCCGGGTGAGTCCCATCAGTATAATGACCAGCCGCTCGCTTGCAACACGACTCGCACCCCCAGAACCACCTCTCGGCAATGATCTTACAGACCCTTTTGACCCGAAATCGCAACAATCAGACCGGGAAACAAACCCGTTTCCGGATCCTGCTGCCCTTGGCCACCGTGCTGCTGACGCTGGCAATCGCCACCGGACACGATCCAGATCACTCGCAGACAGACCGCTCAACAGACAACTCGGCAGAATCCCCCGCCGACACAACTGCCACGTGGTGGGCCTTTCAGCCTCTGCGTCGGCCAGCCGTCCCAACAATCCGCGGACCCGCCGCCAACGATGTCGCATCACCCGTCGATGCCTTCCTGCTCGAATCACTCGCTCAGTCCAAACAACGGTTCGCTCCAATCGCCAACCCACGCACGCGACTTAGACGAGCCGCGTTCGGACTCATCGGACTCCCACCCGGTTCACTCGACTCAACACGCACACCTTCCGACCCCAATCCGTACTGGTGGGCTCGGACCGTCGATCGACTGCTCGCCAACCCGCACTACGGCGAAGCACAAGGTCGCAATTGGCTCGACCTGGTCCGCTATGCCGAAACCGACGGCTTCAACGCCGATGCGCTCCGACCACTCGCCTACCACTATCGCGACTATGTCATCCGAGCCTTCAACCAGGATCGAGCCTACTCACGTTTCGTGCAGGAACAAATCGCCGGTGACGAACTGTTTCCCGAATCGACCGAAGCCCTGGTGGCCACCGGGTTCAACCGGATGTGGGCCGACGAAAGTAATGCGTCCAACATCCTGCTCGCCCGACAGGATGCCCTCAACGACCTTACCTCAAACGTCGGCAGCGTCTTCCTCGGAATCTCCATCGGCTGTGCTCAGTGTCACGACCACAAGTTTGACCCGCTGCTCCAGGTCGACTTCTACCGCCTGCAAGCTCACTTCGCCGGCATCGTCTTGACCAACTCCGCCCCCGTCGGAACACCAGACGAACTCAACGACTACCAAGCTCAACTCAAGCAGTGGCTCTCGCAAACCCGCTCGCTGCGGCACGAACTGCAGGCAATCGAGTTGAAAGGCCGGGACCGGGCGTTTGCCGTCAAACGACGCAAGTTCCCGACCGAAGTGCTCCAGGCCGTCGATACACTCAGCGAAGAACGGACCGCTCGTCAGCACCAGCTGGCGTTCTGGTCCGAGAGACAATTGCCCGACGACGAAAAAAAACTCTCCGCGGCACTCTCGACAGAAGACCGCAGCCGACGAGCCGAACTCAAGAAACAACTCGAATCACGCTCCCGCCAACGACCACAACCACCCAACACACTCCAGGCCATGGCCACGCTCGAAGTCGCCTCCGGACCGGCTCGGACGTTTCTCCTCGCCGGAGGCAGCCACGATGCGCCTCTCGATGAAGTCGCACCAGCCACGCCCGAGGTCTTTCTTGCGTCCGCCATCACACCGGCCAATACCCCCACCCGCCGCCCCGGCAGTTCGGGACGACGCGCACAACTCGCACGATGGCTGACCGCCGACAACCACCCGCTCACCTCACGAGTGATGGTCAATCGCATCTGGCAAAGTCACTTTGGCCACGGCCTGATCCAAAACGCCAACGACCTCGGACAACAAACACCACCACCAATACACCAACGACTGCTCGATTGGCTGGCCGTCGAGTTCGTCGAGAGTGGCTGGAGCATCAAGCACATGCACCGGCTAATCATGAACTCTAACGCCTACCAACAGTCCGGCCGAGAAGCCACGACATCCGACGACCCCAAACCCTACTCCTTCTTTCCCAGACAACGACTCTCCGCCGAACGCATCCGCGACGCCATTCTCCACGCCGCCGGACAACTCGACACACGACTCTACGGAACCCCTGTCCACCCCAAACTCCCCCCAGACTTCAGCAGCCGACACACCTGGAAAACCAGTGCCTCGCCAGCCGATCGGTCTCGTCGCAGCGTCTACATCCACGCCAAACGCAACCTGCCGTACCCGCTACTACAAGTCTTCGACCAGCCCGACATGCACGAAAGCTGTGCCCGACGATCACAAACCACCGTCGCACCACAGGCACTCGTCCTGCTCAACAGCAACCTCGTGCTCGAACTCGCACGCGGAGTCGTCAAGCGGGTCCGCAAACAGGCCGATACCAACGACGTCAGCAATCAGGTGCGGCAAGCCTGGCAGATCGTCCTCGGCCGATATCCTCGGAACGACGAACTCGACCAAGCTCTCACGTTCCTCACCCATCAGGCAGCCAACTCAAACGCCACCCAACCCGCCACTCGTAACGACCACGCACTGCTCGACCTCTGCCACGTCCTGATCAATACCAACGAATTCCTCTACGTCGACTGATCTCCATGACACTCGCATCCCAGACACGTCTCGACTCAAACGGACGCCATCACCAGTCCGCAGCCACACGCCGCGACTTCCTGGTGGCGTCCGGTGCTGGATTCCCCGCCGTCGCACTGGCCGCGATGATCGCCGCCGAAGGCAACGCCACCGAATCGATGGCACCCCGACCGGCTCACAGCCGCAAACCCGCTCGCAGCGTGATCTTCCTGTTCATGGACGGAGGACCCAGCCACCTCGACACCTTCGATCGCAAACCACAGGTCAACCGACTGGCAGGCCAGCCGCTGCCCGAATCGATCGAACGAGTGATCACGCCGATGGGCGTCTCGGAAAATCCACTGCTGCCAACCCGGCGACGCTGGCAACGCTATGGCGAGAGTGGCCTGGAAGTTTCCGACTGGTACCCCCACGTCGGCCGACACGCCGACAAACTCTGTGTCATCCGCTCGTGCCAGGCCGATGGACTGAACCACGTGGGCAGCGTTTGCCAAATGAACACCGGCAGTATCCTGGCCGGACGACCCAGCCTCGGTGCCTGGGTCGCCTATGGACTCGGCTCCGACAGCCAGAACCTGCCCGGCTTCGTCGTGCTGCTCGACAACGACAAGGAACCGCCCGGAGGAACGCGGATCTGGGGGACCGGGTTCATGCCCGCCAGCTACCAGGGGACTCGGTTCCGAGGAAACGGAGCACCGATCCTGCACCTCGCTCAACCCAAGTCCGTCAACGATCCCCGGCAACGAGGCAAACTCGGTTTCCTCGCACGACTCAACCAACAACACCTCGCAAAACGACAACACGACGATGAACTCGAAGCACGCATCGCCGCCTACGAACTCGCCTACCGCATGCAGGCTCACGCTCCCGAAGCCGTCGACATCGCCCAGGAAACTGAAGCCACACGACACCTCTACGGTCTCGACCAGAAAACCACCGCACCCTTCGGACGAAACTGCCTGCTCGCTCGGAGACTGGTCGAACGAGGCGTCCGCTTCATTCAGCTCTACTCCGGCTCGGGCAGCAAATGGGACGCTCACGCGAAAATCGAACAGAACCACACCGCCCGATGTCAGGAAACCGACCTCCCCATCGCCGGACTGCTACAGGACCTCCAGCAACGAGGACTCCTCGACGAAACGCTCGTCGTCTGGGGCGGCGAATTCGGAAGGACTCCCATGTCGGAAAAAGGCGATGGCCGAGACCACAATCCCTACGGGTTTACGATGTGGATGGCCGGAGGCGGAATCCGGGGCGGGCAGACGATCGGGGCCACAGATGACTTCGGCATGCACGCCGTCGAAGCACCCGCTCATGTCCACGACCTCCACGCCACCTTCCTGCACGCCATCGGACTCGATCACCAGGAACTCGTCTTCCGACACCAGGGACGACCCGAACGAGCCACGCTCAACGAAGGAACCGTGATCGATCAGGCGTTCAGCTAGCCCGCTGACTCTCAATGACGCAGCAGGAACTCGTTCGAGTTGATCAACGCGTGCTGGATGTCCCGCAATCCCAATGCACGCTCCGGCAAACTCGATACGTGATCCCCAGCCAACTTTCGCTCGGCCGCTGACGGACGACGCGACAACGTCGCCAAGTACATCACCTCGATGATCTCGTCCGTCGCCACCTTCGACTCCAGCATCCGACCCAGACGACTCGTTGCCACATCACATCGGTCCAGAATCCCCGCGTTGTTCATCAGGTGCACCACCTGGTTCAACGTCGGATCGGTCTCGCGGGCACAATCGCAACGGACGTCGCGGACCGGCTTGGTGAATGCCTTCAAGAAATTGTGGTCGACTGCACCCTCGGCCAACTGAGTCGCCCGAGTCCCCAACGGATAGCCGCGGAACTTCTCGGACACACCGGTCGCCGACGAAATCGCGTCGAGAATCTGCTCGGCCGACAACATCTTGACCACCGCTTGAGTCACATAACGGATCGGGTCGGCCGAATGAGCCGACTGGTCCACCGGACGAGCACTCAGACGGTAGGCCTCGGACGTGACGATCGCTCGAATCACCGGCTTGAAACGGTAATCGGCCGCAACTAATCGCTCGGCCAACTCGTCCAGCAACTCGACGTTCGACGGCGGATTGCTCGCCCGAAAATCGTCGACCGGCTCGACGATGCCCAAGCCAAACACATGTGCCCAAATGCGGTTAACCGTCGAACGTGCAAACCAACGGTTCTCACCTCGAACCAACCAGTCGGCCAACTGCAAACGGACGTCCTGGCCTACAGCCACGTCGGTGGCCGACTGCCCAAATGCCGTCGGCTTCATCACCACACCCGTCTCGCCATGCTTCACCTCGCCACTGCGACCCACATAGACGATCTCCCGGTCCAATCCGAAAACACTACCCTTCAGCTTCACGCGAGAAAAATAGGCGGCCAGGCCGTAGTAATCGTCTTGAGTGATCGACTCGTAGGGATGATTGTGACACTTGGCACACTGGATTCGCACTCCGAGAAACAACTGAGCCGTACTCTCGGCTGCGTCCTGGGGAGTCCGCGAGATCCGGAAAAAACTGGCGGCCGGATTCTCAAGCGTGTTGCCACGACTGGTCAGGATCTGGCGAGCCAACTCCCCAAACGAACGGTCCTCGGCAAAATGACGCACCAAAAAACGATGCAACTTGTGGACGCCTCGCTCGCTGATCGACTCCCGATTGCCTCGCATCACGTCCAACCACTTCATCGCCCAGAACTCGGCAAATTCGCGTCGCTGCAACAACTCATCCACCAGAACCAGGTGCTTCTCGGGATCCTGAGAGTCCAGAAACGACCGGGCCGCTTCCGGAGATGGCAACGTGCCCAGTAAATCCAGATGCACTCGACGCAAAAACGTTCCCTCGGACGCAGGACGCGATGCCTTCAACTGCAACTGACGATGCTTGGCAAATACCAGGCGATCAATCGCATTCTCCTCGGCTCGCTTCTGTGCCACATAACCCGGATCCCTACGCACATAGGCCAATCGCACACTGACCATCTGCTTAAGATATCGCACCAACACCGCCACCTCGGCCGTCGCATCGAACTCGACCAACCCGTCGTCGCTGACCGATGATGCCGTGATGTCACTCGTTGTGAAAACCGCCAGATGAGTCACGTCGCGAATCGAACCGTCGCTAAAATGTGCCCTCGCGACCAACTGCAATCTCGGACTGCTCGTGTGCAACGTCTGCTCATCAGGAATCACCTCCAACTTCAACACCGACCCCAACCCCGTCTCACCCGACCGCTCCACGATCGGGGTCCCCTCGTAGATCCACTGCCTGAGTAGCCCGAAGGCGGGTTCGGTGCCACGGAATCGACGGCCTCCGACATGAGGCATCCGGTTGAGTGCCTTGACCAGGATCAGGCTGGCGTCGGGGTTCTGAGGACTTGTTCGGCGGCCGAAAATCTCGCGGGTCAACGTCACTCGATCCAACTCGGGCTTGTATCCTCGCAGACTCAATCGGAACCCATTCTTTCCCTGAGGCGAACCGTGACACGCACCCTGGTTGCAGCCGCCACGTGACAACGCGGCAATCACCTCGGTGTAAAAGTCCACCGGACGAGCCACTCCGACTCCTCGCACCACCACTCCGATCGACTGCGACTTACCACCAAACGAAACCGTCACTCGGCTCGAACCGTCACGCATCGGAGTCAACCGACCCTCGGCACTCACCACCACCACCTCGGGCTTCTCGACCGTGTACGTCGCCACCCGAGACAAATCGGCAACTCGACCACCAGCAGATCGTCCCAACACCGACAACCGAGCGATATCACGACGACCGACCAGCTCCACCGCAGACGGCCGCACCTCCAGCGACTCGGGCACAACGGCCTTCGAATCGGCCTCGACCGCCGGGGCCCATACCGCCAGCACCATCGCCAGCCCCGTGCGGCAACCGATTCTTCGCCAACCCGGTCTCGCCTTCGTCTGTCGCATTCTGCTGTCCGCCAATTCGCCCGTTGACATGGTCCGCTCCATCACTTCGCCGCGGTCACTTCGACTTCCAACCCATCGCCATCAGACGATTCCTGGAACCTCTCGACCCGAGCAATCCCCGAAAGCGACACCTTGTAGGTGCCCGGTTTCATCCCCGCCGCCACCTTTACCTCGACCTCCACCTCATCAACCCCACCAGGCACCAACACCGTACCGGGCAGTTCAAAACCCTCGACCTGCCCCAGCGACAACATCACCGGGCCGTCAAATGGAGCCAACCGGTTGGGCCGCACCTGGACCTTCACCGAACCACCCGCCGCCACGCTGACCTTGCTCCGAACCAGACTCGGTCGAAACGCTACCACGATCTCCAGATCAAAGGTCCGAGTCAACGACAACTCGCGGCCCTCGTGGTTCACCGTCCCGGTCAGAATCACCTTCTGACGATGCAGCTTCGTGTTGACATACGACTCGAGCGTCCCGACCACCGTCGTGGTCTCGGCAGTCGCCGGATCGATGGACAGTCGGACACGAGGCTTGCGGAGCTGGTTTTGGTCAAGTTCCGAGCCGCGGGCGACAAATCGAATGGGTGCCTCGAAACCGGCAATCCGAGTCGTCTTCACCCGCAGTTCGGCCGTCTGATACCGAGGCAATCTGACCAGCGGACTGGCCAGTTCGAAATCAAACGGCGACGTGGGCAACACCACCACGGCGATGCGTTCGCTGAGCGTCGGAGGAAGTCGCCGCTGGTCTTCTCGAAGTTCAAAGGGCTCGCCATGAGGACCCCGGCCCGTCGGGCGACGGTCGATCAGAGGTCGAGTCGACGCCAGGACGGTGACCTTCGCGTCGGACTTCGATTTCGCCTCGACCTGAATCGTGTACACACCCGGTTCCGTCGACGTGTCGCACAACAGGTAGTTGTCGATCTCGCGAGTCCCCTGCTTCACCTCCCCAATCCGCATCGTGATCCCCTCGGGTGCCCCAACCAACCTCAAGCTGACATCGCCACTCAGATCGATCTGGTTGAGCGACAGCGGCAACGGCTGACGAGTGCCCTGGGGCAAGGCCACACGAGTGACGCCCGAGGACAGGACCAGAGACGGCACGCGCGGGGCGAAACGGATCGCGTAGACAAATTCCGGACCGCCCCAGTTGGCCAGTTCACGTACGACCAATGTGTACTCGCCATCAGACTTCGGACTGAAGGTCATCCGCGCTTCATCCAGCCCCGAATCGTCGGCACGGCTGACCTCCTGCCCCGATGAGTCCAGCAGGATCAGCTCGATGTCGGCCGGAGAACCGATCGTCTGAGTCTCCACTTGCACCTGGTACAGCCGACCTTTCTTCAACGACACGCGAAAATGATCCACGTCGCCCGGCTTGTCGATCACGCCGTGCAAGGCTCCGGGCACCTGCGCCACCGTGCCCGTCTCGGCCACGTCGTTCGGCTCGGCCTCGATCACCGGCGCCAACCGACCGACCCGCAACGGGAACCAGGCCGCCAGGTCGTCGCCGGGTCGCTTCAACGCGAACAGCATCCGGCCATCACTCACGCCCGTCGGAATCACTCGGCCTGCACCCGGCTGCTTCAGCACGCCCAGCTGAGGAAACGTCAGCACGGTCGCTTGGCCAGACCGGACCGTCGCCGGCAAAGCCGCTCGTGCCGCGGGAAATCGACCCATCCGCAACAGGTAACCCCAGTGCTTGGAACCGCGGAATCGAGAATCCCGGAGCTCGACGGTGTATCGACCGGGTTGAGAGAACTTGTGAGCAAACCTGAGATCAAAGAACAGACCAACGTCGTTGTCCTTCTGGACAATCACCCGGCCGCCAACGTCTCGAACCGTGACCAATGGATCCAGCCCCTTGCCCAGACGACTGCCGATCACCTCGAACGTCACCTCCTGATCGGCCGTCACGTCGAATGTGAACAGATCGACGTCCTCGTCAAGAATCGAGCCGGAAATCGACACGGGCAACTCGACCACCTGGGATGCCACCATCGGCGAAACGCCCTCCGGCACCGACATCTCCTCCTCGGGCAATGTCGCAATCTCGTCGATCAGAAAGATATGAGCATTCGACAGGCCACTCTCGGTCGCCAGCCTCAGGCCATAAAAACCCAGCGGCACATCAGCCGACACCGCGATGTCGAACTCAGCACGCTCTGGCGTGCTCGCACCGACTCGAGTCGCCTTCAGACGCCCGCCGGGTACCGACACCCAAAGCCCAGTCGCCCGCTCCAACCCGCTGCCATGAAGGACTATGCGAGTCGACTCGCCGCGAACCACCGCCGCCGGATCCACTCGTTCGACAAATGCCTGGCCCAAACAACGTGACGACCCAGCCACCAACAGGCCGACACTCAGACAACAGACCCACAAGACAGAATGAAGGGCGATCCGGTTTTGCATGCCGTTTTGTCCGGTTCAGATAGAACAGAAAATAGCCGACACGAGCCAATTGGCCCGAATCCCCATTCTCGAGAACGCATCGGCGTTTGTCAATTTGTGTTGAGGGCTCTGCGGCATTCTAGTAATCTGCCTGACAGAGAGTTTCCTCATCGTTTTGCCAAGACCTGGACAATCCGATTCCTGAAAACGGATCGACGTCCGACCTCCGAGGTACCGAGATGTTCTCGATCAATGGCTTGTCTCCACAGTTGTGCGACGGGACGACGCGACGCGAAGCGTTGAAGATCGGTGGCCTGGGCATGACCGGCCTCTCGCTCCCCGCGCTGCTGGATTCCAGTATCGCTGCTGCCAAGCCGAACGTCGACAGCGGCCCGAACCATTCAGCCAGTTTCGGCAAGGCAAAGAACTGCATCGTGCTGTTCCTCTCCGGAGGCCCCTCGCACCACGATACGTTCGATCCCAAGCCCAACGAACCGGCTGAAGTCCGAGGCGAGTTCGGGCAGATCCAGACTTCGGTGCCCGGCCTGGTGATCGGCGAACACCTGCCGAAGACGGCGAAGTGGATGGACCGCGTCGCCCTGATTCGCTCGATGACTCACACATCCTCCGGTCACGCCGGCGGTGGCTACCACATGTTCACCGGGTACAAGTACCCGCGTGGCGAAGGGGCCGCCAACTTCATGGGCCGCGACGAAGCGCCTCACGTCGGATCCGTACTCTCCAAGATCTCGCCCGGACCCGGACCGATGGTCCCCTTCTGCATCGTACCGCGTCGACTCGATGCCGGTAGCGGACGGCGAGCCGGACAGTGGGCCGGGTCCCTCGGCGGCAAGTACGACCCGCTGCAGACCGGCGGAAACCCCAATGACGACAACTTTCGACTCAAACATCTCCCGCTCATCGCCAATCGACCAGTCGCTGTCATCAATCGACGTAAGAAACTGGTCGACCAGTTCAACAGCCAACTCGCGTTCCTCAACGAGAACCCACTGGCCCGCACGATCAACCAGAACCAGCAGAAGGCCCTGGACGTGATCACCTCCGACGCCGTCCGACGTGCCGTCGACCTCTCGACCGCCGGCCAGGATCTCCGAGCCCGCTACGGCCGAAACCTCTTCGGACAGTCCGTGCTCTTGGGCAAACGACTGCTCGAAGCAGGCACGAGACTGGTGCAGGTCAGCTGGCTCAGGACTCAGGGCCAAATGGGATACGCCTGGGACAGCCACTGGAATAACTTCCAGGCACTCCGCGATGACCTGATTCCGCCCTTTGACCTGGCGTTCACGACCTTGATGAGTGACCTCGAACGCGAAGGACGACTCGACGATACACTCGTCGTCGTGGCCGGAGAATTCGGACGCACCCCTAAGATCACACTCAAGACGGCCGGCCGCGAACACTGGCCACATGTCTTCAGCGTCGTCCTGGCAGGTGCCGGCATTCGAGGCGGACAGGTCTATGGAGCCTCGGATAAAATCGGCGGCTTTCCCGGAGATCGACCGGTCTCGCCCGGGGACCTGACCGCGACGATCTACCACTGCTTGGGAATCGATCCGCGGACCGAGGTGCACGACCAGTCCGATCGACCGTTCTTTATCAGCAACGGCAACCCGATCACCGACATCATCGGCTGATTGCGCGAACGATGATGCCACACTCAGATGCGGCACAGCCGGGCCCGAAAACTCCCCACCGCTTGACTCGACCCGCGCCGACACAACTCAACAACAAGGTCTCACCATGATACGCTCAACCGGCAACCTCGCCGCCCGAGCCCTGGTGATCCTCATTGCCTGGAGCGTCTGGATGTCCGAGGAATTCGTGGCGGTGGACCTGGCCGAAACTGCACTGGCCGGACAATTCGACCGGCCGGCCGCAGACCCGCACCAAAGCCGATCCGTGGTCATCGCCAAACACGGCATCGTCGCCACCAGCCACCCCTTGGCCGCAGAAGCCGGACTCGATGTGCTCAAGAAAGGTGGCAATGCCGCCGATGCCGCTATCACAGCCAGCGCCATGCTCGGATTGGTCGAACCAATGAGCTGCGGGATCGGCGGCGATGTGTTCGTCATCTACTGGGACAACAAAACCAAAACACTCTACGGACTCAACGGCAGCGGACGCAGCCCCTACTCGATCTCACGGAAAACCTTCCGCGACAAGGGACTCGACGAAATTCCCATCAACGGACCGCTCGCCTGGAGTGTCCCGGGCTGCGTCGATGGTTGGGATATGCTGCGGAGAAGATTCGGAACACTCGACTTCCACGAACTGCTCGCCCAACCGATTCAGACCGCTCGAGACGGATTCCCCGTCAGCGAGATCATTGGTCGCAGCTGGGCCGCCAGCCAGGCTGCCTTGGCCAATTGGCCCGACTCGGCTCGCACCTACCTGCCAGATGGACAGGCACCCCGGGTCGGACAGATCTTTACCAACCCCGACCTCGCCTGGAGCTACTCGCAAATCGCCGAACACGGTCGCGATGCGTTCTACAAAGGACAGATCGCCAAACGGATCGTCGACTTCAGCAACGCCAACAATGGGTTCTTCTCGAGCAAGGACTTCATCGATCACCACGGCGACTGGATCGAACCCGTGTCGACCAACTACCGAGGCTATGACGTCTGGGAACTGCCACCCAACGGACAGGGCATCGCCGCTCTCGAAATGCTCAATGTCCTCAAACACCACGACATCAAGTCGCTGGGACACAATTCCAGCCAACACATCCACCTGTTCGTCGAAGCCAAGAAACTGGCGTTCGCCGACCGGGCCCGGTTCTACGCCGACCCGGACTTCGGCAAACTGCCCACGGCCGAATTGATCTCCGACCCGTATGGAAAAAAACAGAACGCCCGAATCGACCTGAACCAGGCCGCGACCAACGTCCCCGCCGGTGACCCCAAACTCCAACATGGCGATACGGTTTACCTGACTGTCGTCGACAAGGACCGCAATTGCTGCAGCTTCATCCAAAGTAACTACCACGGGTTTGGATCAAAGGTCGTCCCCGGCCAGGTCGGATTCTGCCTACAGAATCGAGGCCAACTCTTCGCTCTGGACGACACACACCTCAATCGACTCGAACCCCACAAACGCCCCTTCCACACCATCATCCCCGCCTTCGTCACCAAGGACGGGAAACCCTGGCTGTGCTTCGGGCTGATGGGCGGAGACATGCAGCCGCAGGGACACGTGCAGGTGCTGATGAACATCATCGATTTCGGCATGAACGTGCAGCAGGCCGGCGACGCCGCCAGAATCCGACACATCGGCTCGGCCACCCCCACCGGACAACCCGCCAATGACCGGGGTGGCTTCGTCGCCCTCGAAACCGCCATCAGCCCCGACACCATCCGAAAACTCGAACAACTCGGACACCGCATCGTCCGCTCGCCGGGATCGTTCGGAGGCTACCAGGCCATTCGCATTGATCACTCCAACGGCGTCCTGCACGGAGCCACCGAGCCCCGCAAGGACGGAACCGCTGCCGGCTACTGAAACAATGACACCCAGCATGCCACGACTCTCCCCACTCCTGATCAGCCTCGCTCTGCTGCCGGCATTGCTCTCGGCCAACTCGTATCGCTCGCCCGAAAACCTCGCCAAGACCGTCTGTGATCGCAGCCCGATCTCGCTCAGCCTCTCGCCCGACAAGACTCTTGTCGCCGTCGCCAACCACACCGCCAACACCGTCTCGCTCGTCGAACTCGCCTCCGGACGAGTGCTCTTCGAAACAGCCTGTGGCCAGACTCCCGTCGATATCGCCTGGTGGGATTCCCAGACACTGCTCGTCAGCCTGCTCGACGACGACGCCGTCGCCATACTCCGCTGGCAACACAACCGACTCGAACTGATCCGGACCATCCCCGTCGGCGATGCACCACGCGGATTGGCCATCTCCGGCAAACAACTCACTCCAACTCAAGACGCCAAAACCCACACCCGCCGTGCCTTTGTCGCCCTCTCGGGCTTCGACCAGATCGCCGAAATCAACGTCACGACCGGGACTCTCGTCCGACGGTTCGCGACCGGAGGACAACCCGGGTGGCTGACAGCGACCGACAACCAACGCTGGCTGGTCGTGTGTGCCAACGTGCCCGGCGAGGTCTGGGTTCACGACGTCGACACCGGCAAAACACTCAGCCGCCGGACCATCTTCGACGATGGCTTCAGCCTCGGACGACCCGTCGTCCTGGACAACAGCGAAACGATTATCCTGCCGACGCCGATCAATCGCAGCTTTCCAGTCAACGAAACCAACATCAAACGAGGCTGGGTGATCGACAATCGACTGACCCGCATGCCGTTGCCCCGAGGCGAACACTGGCAGCAGAAACAGATGAACCTCGACGAACACGCCGCCGGAGCCGGCGACCTGAATGCCGTGGCCCTGAGCCCCACGGGGCGATGGCTGGTTGGCAGCTGTGGCGGATCGCACGAACTGGTCGTGCTGCGATTCCCCGAACTCCCCTGGCCGTCGGCTGACCCCGGTGACTTTCTGCCCGAAGCGATGCGGGATAACCCGAAACTCTTTCGACGAATTGAACTCGGCGGACGACCGCTCGACCCCACCTTCCTCGACAACCAACATGCAATCGTCGCCAACTACTTCCACGACACACTCCAAATTGTCGATGCCAACTCCGCACGTCTCGTGAAAACCATCTCGCTGGGTAACGCGCCACCGCCGACACTCGTTCGCCGAGGGGAACAGATCTTCTACGACGCCGACCGATCGCGAGATGGCTGGTTCAGCTGCCACTCGTGTCACCCCGACGGACACACCAGCGGACAAGCCTTCGATACACTCAACGACGGAAACCACGACACCTACAAACTGACACCGTCGCTCAGAGGCGTCACGCGAACCGGGCCGTGGACCTGGCACGGCTGGCAAAACAACCTGACGGCCAGCATCCGAAAATCACTGTCCGATACACTCTCGACTCCCACAGAACCCAAACCGCAAGACATTCTGGCACTGACCGCTTTTCTCGGATCTCTCGAACACCCCGCCAGCCCACACCGCCAGCACGACGGACAACTCGACGAAGCCGCACGACGCGGAAAACACCTCTTCGAAACCACCGCCGGATGCACCGATTGCCACAACGGCAACGACTACACCTCACCAAACACCTACAAGATCGGACTCGAATCGCCTCGACTCTTCTACCCCGAATTCAACCCGCCGACACTTCGAGGCATCCACGCCAGACGACGGTTCCTCCACGACGGCCGAGCCCACAGCCTCAACGAAGTCCTCACCCGACACCACCGCCCCGAACAACTCACCGGAAAACAACTCTCCAACACACAACTAGAAGACCTCATCGCATTCCTCAAATCGATCTGAACTCCCCCCGGGACAGGCACCCGACCGCCAAAGGTGGACGGAGAGCCAGTCCCGAGAACACGACTCTCAAACCGAGACCCCCCGCCATGCGAATCCACGCCTTGATGCTGACTCTGCTCATCACCACCGTCGCCATCCTGCCCAACCTCACCCACACACCCGCTTCGCATGCGACCGACAAGACGACGCCCACGGTGAGCGTGGCGGACGAATTGAAAGCCGAAGCGTTGGCCAAGCGGCCGCATGTGCCCGGTGTCATGGCCATCACGCTCCGCGACCGACAGAAGACCGCAACGGGCGAAATCCGTCAAAGAAACCGAGTCGTCCAGTGGAAGGTGTCCGAAACCGTCGTGATCATCTGCGACATGTGGGACAACCACTATTGCCAACTGGCCGCCCAACGCGTCGACGCAATGGCTCCAAGAATGAACCGCGTGATCACCGCCGCTCGAGCCCATGGGGCACTCATCATTCACGCACCCAGTGGCTGCATGGACGTCTATGCCAAGACGGCGCACCGCCTGAGAATGAAGCTGGCACCGGCCAGCAAGACCGCGTTCCCACTCAAGGGATGGTGCTACCGCGACCCCGAACGCGAACCCGAATTGCCCGTGAATGTCTCGAATGAACCCTGCGACGATCCCGTGGTCGGCAAGCGAGTCCGACGCTTCTCCAAACAACACGATGCCATCAAGATCATCGGGTTCGACGGAGTCAGCCACGATGGGCAGGAAATCTTCAACCTGCTCAAACGCGAAGGCATCCGCAATGTCGTCCTGATGGGCGTCCACACCAACATGTGCGTCCTCGGACGACCCTTCGGCATCCGACAAATGGTCCGACTCGGATTCCGCGTCGCACTCGCACGAGACCTGACCGACGCCATGTACGACCCTCGCGAAGCCCCTTTTGTCAGCCACACCCGAGGTACCGAGCTGGTCGTCGAACACATCGAAACCTACTGGTGCCCGTCACTGCTCGGAAACGACCTGACTCGCGTCGTGACCGGTTCGGCCAACCCGGCCACCACCCCCAACCCGACGACGGCCGGAAACAAAAAATGACAGCAACCTCGTCACCCGAGAAAGTCGCATCCTGCTGTTCGCTCAACCAGGACAATGCGTGATCGTCGAAAACGCTCAACATGCCTGTGGTCGTATCAGAATAGTCGACCGACCCTTCGGTGGTTGATTCGCTCGACGAGACACGCCTAGACTGAACGCTCCAATCCAACGACCCAACCCGTCTAACAGACCCACACACAGACCACCCGGTTCAGGAGATCCAGACGATGGCTCAAAAGACTCGCCGTGACTTTCTCGAACAGTCCATGCTGACCGCCGCCGCTGCGGCTGTTGCTGGAGTACCCACGTTTGTGCCCGCCGAAGACGCTCAGTCGACAAGCCCCAACGAACGGTTGAAGGTGGCGTGTATCGGAGTCCGAGGCCGTGGGCAAAGCCACCTGAGTGCTTTTTCGAGACGGAAGGACACCGAGGTAGTGGCCGTTGTCGATCCCGACGAAGCCATCGGTCAGCAGCGAGCCGAAAAAGTCGCCAACAGTTCCGGTCGCAAGCCCGAGTACTTCGCCGACATGAGAAAGGTGTTCGAGGACAAGTCGATCGACATCGTCTCGATCGCCACCCCCAACCACTGGCACGCACTCGCCGCCATCTGGGCCATCCAGGCGGGTAAGGACGTTTATGTCGAAAAGCCCGTCAGTCACAACGTCAGCGAAGGACGACGCATCGTTCAGGCCGCTCGCAAGTACGGCAAGATCGTCCAAACCGGTACCCAGTGCCGGTCGATGGGCGGCACCAACCAGGCCATCGATCATGTGCACCAAGGCAAGATCGGCAACGTCAACGTCGCTCGCGGCCTGTGCTACAAACCACGTGGCTCGATCGGAGCACGCGGCAAGTACGATGTGCCGTCCAGCATCGACTACAACCTGTGGCTCGGACCCGCTCCCGAACGAACACTCAGCCGACCACGCTTCCACTACGACTGGCACTGGCAGTGGGACTACGGCAACGGTGACCTCGGTAACCAGGGCATCCACCAGATGGACATCGCACGCTGGGGACTCGGAGTCGACAGCATCGGCAACTCGGTCTACAGCTACGGCGGACGACTCGGATACGTCGACGCCGGAGATACCGCCAACACGCAGGTCAGTATCCACGACTACGGCGAAAAACGACTCGTCTTCGAGGTCCGTGGCCTGCCGACCGATCGACACAAAGGGGCCGGCGTCGGAGTCATCTTCGAAGGATCCGAAGGCTATGTCGTCCTCGCCAGCTACAACGGCGGAGCCGCATTCGATCCCGATGGCAAGATGGTCAAGAAGTTCAGCGCCGGTGGCGACCACTTCGCCAACTTCCTCTCGGCCGTCCGAAGTCGCAAACACACCGACCTCAACGCCGATATCCTCGAAGGGCACCTCTCCAGTGCACTCTGCCACCTCGGCAACGTCTCCTATCGACTCGGTCACGCCATCCCGGTGGCCGATATCCAGAAACGGTTCGACGGCGACGACGAAGCCACAGCCACTTTCGATCGAGTCGTCTCGCACCTCGGCAAAAATAAGGTCGACCTCGCCTCGCAACAACTGACCTCCGGTCTCGATCTCAAGATCGACCCCAAAAAGGAAGTCTTCATCAGTTCTGCAGCCGCCGAGGCCAACCCGTACCTCAGCCGCGACTACCGCAAACCGTTCGTCGTGCCATCCGCCAACGACGTCTAAACATCAACCGGCACAACCGCCACAAAACCCAGGGACTGGCTCACCAGACGCCTCCGGCGAATGGTGAGCCAGTCCCTTTTTTTCTCCACCTCCGGCGACCGGCTGCCCAGCCCCGTTCTCTTCTTGAATCACCTCGCCGGTTCCTGCTAAAAGCCCGCCTGCCGACAGCGGGAACCCAACGATGCCGCACTCCAACTCACCACTCAACACATCACGCCACAAAATCGCCTGGTGCCTGGTCGCTCTGATCCCGGTCGCCACCGCCGTCGGCTTCGATGTCGCCGGCACCCGGCCACGACCCGTAGCCAAACTGCACGACTCACGACCCGGACTCGCCTTCGATCAATACCTCGTCAACCTCGGACCCGTCCCACCCCAAGCCGAACACCGGGCCTACTTCGCCTTCACCAACACCGGGACCACGCCCGTCAAAATCACCGCCCTGAAACCCAGCTGCGGATGCCTCGATCCCAGACTCAAGAAATCCACTTGGCAACCAGGCGAACGGGCCGTGTTCTCGCTCAAGGTGCTCGCCACCCGAGAACCTCCCGGGCCCAAAGAATACACCTGCCGGGTCGATTACAACGACGGTCAACCACGCGAAACCCTGCTGCGACTCAAGGTCAATCTGCCCGAACAGAAACTGGTCGTGTCGCCCAAGGCTCTGATCATCTACCAGAACACCCCCGACCCGGTCACCCGACCCATTACGCTCACACGACACCACGACGGCCGGATCAACGTCCTGGATGTCTCTACGTCCTCACAACTGGCTCAGGCCACCATCGGTCGCGATCGCATCAACTCGCAGGGGCAAAGAACCGCCGAAGTCCTGATCACCGTCGCAGACGTACCGCCAGGACGACACCAGCTGTTTGTTAACATCACCACAGACGACCCCGACTACCCCGAAGTCCAAGTCCCAGTGCTGTTGATCGGACCCGACCCGAAACGAGCAGCCACTCGGACAACCCCACCCGGCGCCCCAACCAGAAGCCCGCTTCGGAGATAGCCGAGTTCGCAAGTCGCGACGGCCTCGAGACGGTGATACGATAGAGACAGCACCCGGCGACCAATCCATCACCTCGGCCACTCACAACGGCATACCCGATGCTCCACATCGACGGCAGCACGCACAGAGGCTTCTGCGACGGCATTCCTCGCCGACGAATTCTCGAGGTCGGGTCGCTGGCAACCGCCGGGATCGGGCTGCCCGGACTACTCGCTCAAGCCGCAGACAACACCAATCACCACGACGCCACGTTTGGTAGCGCCAAGCGAGTCATCCTGCTGTTCATGTGGGGCGGACCCGCTCACCAGGATACCTGGGACCTGAAACCCGATGGGCCAGCGGCCACTCGAGGCGAATTTCGGCCGATCGGAACCAACGTCTCGGGACTCCACGTCTGCGAACACATGCCACTGATCGCAAAACACGCCGACAAACTCGCCGTCATTCGCTCGGTCGGACAAGAAGACAATAACCACTCGACCGGAGCACACGCCGGACTGACCGGTCGCAAACACGAACTGAAACAGGAATCCTTCAACGCCCGCCAAACCGATTTCCCCCACTTCGGCTCGGTGCTCAGCTACCTGCAACCCAATCAAGACGGCCTGCCAACATTCGTGGCATTGCCCGAAATGATCCACACCACAAATGGAGCCATCACGCCCGGACAGGGTGGAGGAATGCTGGGTCGGAAATTCGATCCGTTTCGGATCAACGAACACCCGGATCGACCCGGTTTTTCGATCGAAAGCCTGAAGCTGCCCGAAGGAGTCGGACTGGGACGCATGCAAGGACGGCGAGCTCTGCTCGACACAGTCGACCGTACGGCAAGACTGGCCGATCGGGCCGACACCAGCCAATCACTCGATCAGTTCTACCAGCGAGCACTCGACATGGTGCTTTCGCCCAAGGCTCGACACGCCTTCGACCTCTCCAAAGTCCCCGACCAGCAACGCTGGCGATACGGATACCACGCCTTCGGTCAAAGCGTGCTGATGGCCCGACGGCTGGTCGAGGCCGGAGTCCGACTGGTGACCGTCTACTGGCACCGGGAACGTAAGACGATCGATTCGAGCTGGGATACGCACCTGCTGAACTTCTCGGAAATGAAAAACCGACTGCTGCCCTCCGCCGACCGACCCATCGCCGCACTGCTCGAAGACCTCCACAACTCCGGACTGCTCGAAGACACCCTCGTCGTCTGGAACAGCGAATTCGGACGAACTCCACGTATCAACAAGAACGCAGGTCGCGACCACTGGGGACCCTGCAACAGCGTGGTGATGGCTGGAGGTGGAGTCCCCGGCGGGCAGGTGTTTGGTGCCACCGACGAACAGGCCGCCTATCCGACAACCGAAAAAGTCACACAGGACGATATTGCCGCCACCATCTATCACCTGCTCGGACTCGAAGCCGAAACTCGAGTCCAAGATCGGTTCGGACGGCCACACTCCATCGCACTCGGGGAACCCATCCACAAGCTGCTCGGCGGTCACTGCCCAACTACGCCCGCACCCGAACCGCCAACCAGGATCCCAACACCCACTCTCGGATCACTCGAACATACACTCCGAGAAAATGGCAACCGCTTCCTCTGCCTGGAAACCGGAAACCCTGACAGCGAAAAATACTGGTCGCTCGAAGAACTCGGACAAACAACACCCGGCACAGATCCAACCAACACGCCCGGCCGCCCGCTCGGAGACAACGCTGCAACACTGACCTACACTGGCATCTTCTGGAATCACCTCGATTACACCAACCTGCTGATCCGCTGGTCACAACCCGCCACTCTCCAGAACGTCACGCTGTCCCTCTCGGGCCATCCCGTCCCAATCCCCAACACACCACTCGAAAACCAACCGGCCACGATCTGGCAACTGAAATTGCCGCCCGGTCTGATCCCCTCGATCCCAACCGGTCCCGCCAAACTGGTCGTCTCGCTGACCGCTCCCGATCGACAACTCGCCGGATTCGCCCTGACCGGCGACCCGGTCCGCAACATGGTGCTCGAACGATTCGGGCTCGTTTGAGGCCTTCATGACGATCCCGTCCCGCGACAACAGCCAAGCCCATTTTGCTCGAGCACGAAGGTCGATCCCCGGCGGAGTCAACAGTCCGGCTCGAGCCTTTGGTGCGGTGGGCGGCGATCCGTTGATCATCGATCGAGGCGATGGGGCGTGCCTCTGGGACATCGACGACAACCGCCTGATCGACTACGTCGGCAGCTGGGGACCGCATATTCTCGGCCACCGACACCCACAGGTCATCGCCGACCTCGAAACCGCATTGGCCAAAGGAACCAGCTTCGGGGCCCCCACGAAACTCGAGACCGAACTCGCCGAAGCCGTGATCCAGGCCGTGCCGTCGATCGAAAAGATTCGCATGGTCAACTCGGGGACCGAAGCCACGATGAGTGCCCTGAGACTGGCTCGAGGACACACGGGTCGCGACAAGGTGATCAAGTTCGCCGGCTGCTACCACGGACACGTCGACAGCCTGCTCGTCGAAGCCGGATCCGGAGCATTGACACATGGAGTGCCCTCGAGCCCCGGTGTCCCAGCCGGTTGTGCCGCCGACACCGTCTCGCTGGCCTACAACGATGCCGTGGGATTGGCCGAAACAATGGACACGATCGGCCACGAAGTCGCCTGCGTGATCCTCGAACCAGTCGTCGGCAACATGGGTGTCGTCGCACCCGCCGACGGATTCCTCGAAACCTGCCGAGAACTCTGCTCGAAACACGAAACGCTGCTGATCTTCGATGAAGTGATGACCGGGTTCCGAGTCGCCTACGGAGGCGCCCAGTCGCTGTACGGGATCACACCCGACCTGACCACCTTGGGGAAAATCGTCGGGGGCGGAATGCCGGTCGGAGCCTATGGTGGACGAGCCGATGTCATGGACTCGATCTCGCCCGATGGACCCATCTACCAGGCCGGGACTCTCTCGGGCAATCCACTCGCCATGGCCTGCGGACTCGCCACTCTCAAAGTGCTCCGTGAATCCAACCCCTACCCCCAACTCGAAACTGCCACACTGCGACTCGCCGAAGGACTCGGCCTGGCCGCCACCGACGCGGGACTCGAACACCAGGTCGCCCGAGTCGGCAGCATGTTCACGTTGTTTTTCAATCCCGAACCGGTCACCAACTACCAGGTCTCGGCACAAAACGACACGGCCCGCTTTGCCGACTACCACCGAGGCATGCTCGACCGAGGCATCTATCTGCCGTGCAGCCAGTTCGAAGCCAACTTCCTCTCGGCCGCTCACACCGATCAGGACATCGACAACACCATCTCCGCCGCACGCGACACCCTGGCCGCAATCGCCTGACCCCTGGGACTGGCCCCTGGGACTGGCCCCTGGGACTGGCCCACAAAGACGCCATCGGCGAACGGAGAGCCAGTCCCTTACCGGCCCACCGACTCCAGGAACGCTCGAGACTGAGTCATCACGTAGACCTCGGCACCCGCGTAACCAATCGCTCGGTACCCCTGCTCCGCCGCCCACTTCGCTTCCTCGGGACTCCGCGCCGGGTACCCGGCCGCTACCCCGTGCTCCAGACACGCCGCCAGGATCCGCTCGGCCGCAGCCTGCACCTGCGGATGATCTCGCTTGCCAGGATGCCCGTAGGCCATCGCTAAGTCACCCGTGCCAACCCACAACACGTCCAACAACCCCGACGCCGCAATCTCCTCGATCTGCTCGACACCCTCGATGTCCTCGATCAACGCCAACAACAACACCGTGTCGTTGATCTCACGGAAATAGTCCTCAACAGACACACGCCCCCACTTCGTACCCCGAGCCGGGCCGTAACCCCGATTGCCCTCCGGGTAATACATCGCCGCAGTCCGCAAAGCCTGTGCGTCTGCGACCGAACGGCAATGAGGAATCAGGACGCCCTGCACGCCGAGATCCAAGGCGTGCATCACCGACTCGGGATCGTTGTTCTTCAGAACGCGGACCACCGGCACCGTGCCGCCGGCAAAACAACCCTGCACTTGGCGATCGATCGAAGTCGGATCCGTGGCCCCGTGTTCGCCATCCAGCAACACGAAGTCGAAACCGGCGTACCCAAGTATCTCACACAACCCCGGATCCGGCAGACGCACCGAACTGGAATAAATCGTGCCGCCGGATGCCAGAATGCTCTTCACCGAATTGCCGCGGACTGATGCCATTACCCAAACTCCCGATTCACACTCAACTCACGTCTTCCCCACAAACCGAGGTGCCAACCACTCGTCTGCCGCCAACACCACCTTGAGCGTCAAAATCAATTCGCCCGCCACGTCCGCCGATTCGGGGACAACGGCCGACTGATTCAACCGCCCCGAGTCGAGTTCCGCAACCAAGCCGGACACCGTTGCGTTCATCGAACCCCGAAACGCATCCGATTCGTCGTCGCCAAGATCATGACGCAGCAAGCCGACGTGGTCCGGTTTCGAGCGATCTCGAGTCAACCGGGCCAAGGTGGTTTGCTGAGTGCGATACAGCAGGCCGTCGACGAACCCTCGCTTCAGACGGCCGTCCCGATCGAAGTGGTACACCAGATCCTCGCCCAGGTACAACGACAGGCTGCCGTCACGGCGGTAGCCTGCCACCAAAACCGATCGACCATCAGCGTCCAGGAACTCGGCACGGCGAACCAACGCCGTCGCCTCGGCCATCAGGTCCTCGCGATGGCTCTCGGTTCGAGCCATCAGCTTCCCACAGCACGCGACACCACAGTCGTGACCGGGATCGTCGCCGGCATCGATTCATCCGACTCCGACTCCGACTCCACAACTTCACGCTCACGCACCCGCTCGACACCACCCAACTCGGCCAACCGAGTCATCATCAACTCGGTCACCTGCTCCAGCACCACACCCTTGGGCCGCTGATCGTAGAATTCCGACAAGTCGATCGGTTCGCCGTAGGTGACTCGAACCCGGCTGCGAGTCAGAAACGGAGCGATCATGTTCGAACCGCCGGGGACGTTGTCGAGATAGACGGGGTAGACCGGAACACGAGACTTCAGTGCCAGCCAACCGACGCCGAGACTGCCGTCCAGGATCCCGTTGCCGTCGATGTTGATGCGACCCTCGGGGAAAATCCCGATCAGGTGACCCTTCTGAAGTTTTCGCAGGGCGTCTCGAAGTGGACCGGTGTCCTTGCCGTCTCGACTGACTGGGATCGACCGCATGGAACGGCAAATCCAGTGGATGCCCGGTACGTTGTAATACTCCTTGGCCATCATGAAACTGATCGTCCGCACGTTGCGACGGCCGGACCCCAGGTGATGGTTCATCCACAACTGCATCGGATCCGCCGCACTGCTGTGATTGGCGATTACCAACGCCGCACCATCGCTGGGAAACGGGCAGGGACGATTCGATCGCCATCGCCACATCAGCCCCACAAACACCCGCTCGACGCAGTACAGCACCCACGCCACGCCGTTGACGTCGTAGCGACGCACTCGCCATACGACCAACAACACGGTCACAACCGTATAGACGGACAGCAGCAGGATCGCTGTGGACTCGGACATCGGCGGGATCGACTCGAAGGAACGACCAGTAGGTCGACCACAAGACAACGCGGGACTTTATCTGGTCTCAAAAGGCCTAGAACAGAGACAGAGGCTAACTTGCAGGACGAAAAACTCCAATAGCGATGACCAGAATCCCAAGTAATTGTCACGCTTCAGACTCGCGATCCACACTCACTTATTCCCCAGCCAACTCGTCGCGGACAGCAACAAACTGCTCGACTGCGAAATCGACGTCGTCGAGTGAATGAGCGGCCGACAGTTGCACTCGGATTCGGGCCGCTCCGTGTGGTACGACCGGGAAACTGAAACCGATCACGTAGATACCCCGCGACAACAACCGCTCGGCCATCGATTGAGCCAGCACGGCGTCGCCGAGCATCACCGGGACGATCGGATGCTCGCCCTCGGGTAACTCGAATCCATGGGACTCCATGCCGCTGCGAAATCGAGCGGAATTCGCGTGCAATCGGTCCAGCAGATCCGTTGACTCCGACAACAACTCCAATGCCCGTAACGCGGCTGCTGCGATCATCGGAGCCAACGAGTTGGAAAACAGGTACGGTCGAGAACGCTGCCTGAGCATCTCGATGATCTCCTTCCGACCACTCGTGTAACCGCCGCTCGCACCTCCCAACGCCTTCCCCAATGTCCCGGTCACGATGTCCACTCGACCCAATACACCACGAGCCTCGATCGAACCACGTCCGCCCGCTCCGATCACGCCAACCGCATGAGAATCATCGACCATCACCAACGCGTCGTAACGGTCGGCCAAATCACAGATCTCGTCCAGCTTGGCTATGAAACCGTCCATCGAAAATACGCCGTCGGTCGCAATCAGACGATGACGAGCACCCGATGTCGCCTGCAACTTCGACTCGAGATCCGACATGTCGTTGTTCGCATAGACGTGACGCTCGGCCTTACACAATCGCACACCGTCGATGATGCTCGCGTGGTTCAACGAATCACTGATCACCGCGTCCTCGGCACTCAGCAATGTCTCGAACAAGCCCCCGTTCGCATCGAAACACGACGAATACAGAATCGTGTCCTCGGTCTGAAGAAAAACACTCAACCGATCCTCCAGCCGCTTGTGCACCGCCTGAGTGCCACAAATGAAACGGACACTCGACAACCCAAAACCCCAACGGTCCAACGCCTCGCGAGCAGCGGCAATCACCTCGGGATGATTCGACAGACCCAGGTAGTTGTTCGCACAAAAGTTCAACACCTCGCCGTCGGATACGTTGATGCGGGCCCGCTGAGGTGACTCGAGAATACGCTCGGACTTGTACAAACCCTGCTCGCGTATCTCGGCGATCTCGCCCTCCAAATGCTCGCGAATCGTGTGAACCATCACTGCCCCCTTGCTTTCAATAACCGGCTCGACACTCAGGTCGCACTCGACCAGTCCAACACCACCTTGCCGCAATCGCCAGAACGCATCGCCCCAAAACCTTCTTCGAAATCGCTCCAGTCGAGCCGATGCGTGATCACGCCGCTGATGTCCAGACCACTCTGCAACATCACCGTCATGTGGTACCACGTCTCGTACATCTCGCGACCGTAGATCCCCTTGATCGTCAACATGTTGAAGATCACCGCCTGCCAGTCGATCGACATCTCTTCGGTCGGGATCCCCAACATCGCAATCCGCCCACCATGACACATGTTGGCGATCATCTCCTGCATCGCCGCCGCCTGGCCCGACATCTCCAACCCCACGTCGAACCCTTCCTTCATGCCGATTTCCGCCTGGACATCGGACATCGAACGGCTGCGGACGTCGACCGTGTGAGTCGCACCCATGCGGCTGGCCAACTCCAGACGGTACGGATTCACGTCGGTCACGACGACGTAGCGGGCTCCGGCATGACGGACAACCGCAGCAGCCATGATCCCGATCGGACCAGCACCCGTGATCAAAACGTCCTCGCCAAGCACCGGAAACGACAACGCCGTGTGAACCGCGTTCCCGTAGGGATCGAAAATCGACTGCACGTCGCGATCGATCGACTGGTCGTGGTACCAGACGTTCGTCTTGGGCAACACGATGTACTCGGCAAATGCTCCCTGGCGATTGACTCCGATGCCCTGGGTGTCCTTGCACAGATGACGGCGGCCAGCCAGGCAGTTGCGACAGTGCCCGCACACCACGTGACCCTCGCCACTGACGATGTCGCCCTGGCTGAAGTCCTTGACATTCTCACCCATCTCGACAATCGAACCGACAAACTCGTGGCCGATCACCAACGGCACGGGAACCGTCTTCTGAGCCCACTCGTCCCATTCGTAAATGTGAAGATCCGTGCCGCAGATCCCCGTCCGCTCGACACGGATCAACACGTCGTCGATCCCAAACTCGGGAACCGGAACCTCCTCGAGCCACAATCCCGGCTCGGACTTCGACTTGACCAACGCCTTCATCACCACCATTCCGATCGAGAACTCGAATTGGGTTTTCAAGCGTGAGTGTACTCAAGCAGTCCACAAATGAGCACCGGCCGACGCACGCTCCAGGCCACCACCAGGGACTGGCTCTCCAGACGCCACCGGCGGCTGGGTGCCTGTCCCTACGGCTCACGATCCGACGACCCACCACCGTGCCCCAACAATCCCTCGCGACCAAGACGCGTCGTCGACGTCAAAGTCAACTCGACGTGCTGCAACCCAGACGCCTCGCCAAGCAACTCCAGGCCGCGGTCACTGATTCGAGTCGCACCAAGAGACAGACGCCTCAACTCGGGCAACCCAGCCAAGGTCGCAGCCGACTTGTCCGTGATCCGAGTCGCCGCCAAACCCAACACCTCGAGATTCTCAAGACTCGCAAGACGCGACACTCCCACGTCACCCACTCGAGTACGATCCAAATGCAGGATCGACAAGGACGCCAGACGACCAATCGCCACCATCCCCGTGTCCCCAACTCGTGTGCCAGACAACTCGAGACGCGACAGCTTCGACAACCGCAACAAGTGACCCATCCCCGCATCACCCACCCGAGTGCCACATAGACCAAGACTCTCGAGATTCTTCAAGGCGGCCAAATGCGACAAGCCCCCATCGGTGACTCGCGTAAGATTCAAACTCAAACGCTTGAGTGACGTCAGGCGAGCGACGTCTTCCAGCGTCCTGTCGGTGACCTGGGGACCGTCAAGAACAAGACTCTCAAGTTGCTTCAATCCCAACAAACCGCGACCGCCGACCCGAGTGAATCCCACTCGCAGAGTCCGGAGTGTCGTCAGCGAACTCAACTTCGACAGACCCCGGTCACTGACACGGGTCCGCGACAGGTCGAGCGATATGAGAGTCGCATGGGAAGCCAGATGACTCAGACACCGGTCGGTCACCAGAGACGCCGAAAGATCCAGACGCGTCAGACCGGGGATCGCGAGCAAAGGCTCGAGATCCACGTCGGATACCTGCGAACCACCAAGCTCCAGAGACACCAGCGACTGACCGGCCGGCCCCGCTGTCACCACCATGCGACCGCCACGGTCTGAGACCAACTTGGCAACCCGCTGATGAACGGGATCATTCGATTCAGACACCGGCCCAAGCCGGGCCTGTGCCGTCACTGTCTCCAACACGCCCAGAGTGCACCACCCGAGAACAACCAGGGTCGCCAGAACGACTCGACTTGAACCCGTGGTGTGGATCGCCGAAATCATGAGCCGCCTCCTGATGCGGCCAATCCACTTACCGCCTTCAGATTCGCTCGAGCGTCCTCGTACTCGGGATCCAACTCGACAGCTCGCTCGAATTCTGCCTTCGCATCAGCCCTGCGACCCTGCCTCAGCAAGGCCATCCCCAGCATGTTGTGGGCAGAAGGAAACCGGGGATACATTCGGACGGCGGCTTGCAGATGCTTGACGGCATCGAAGATCCGCTGCTGCTGCAGGCAGATCGAACCAAGATTCATGCGTGCCTGCAGCTGGTTCGGATCCAAGTCGATCGCCTGCCGGTAATAACGCTCGGCACTGCGATGATCTCCAAGCCGCAATGTGACATTGCCCAGATTGGTCACCGCCGCCGCATCCGCCGGATCAACCTCATGAGCTCTCCGAAACGCCGCCGCCGCCTGCTCGTAACGCTCCCGACTGTCCCAGGCGTTCCCCAGTTCGATCAACGCACCGGCCGCCTTGTGCCGCAAATCGAACGGGTTCCCGTTCCGCTCTGACAAATCTGCAGCCAAACCAGCCATCCGAGACGCCAAGTCCAGGTGGCCGCGACGGACCAATCGGTCCGCCACACGCACAACCACGCTGCCCAGACCATGAGGCCTCAGAAACCAACGGCCACTGTAGGCGATCGCCAGGTCGGTGCCCGAATCGTCAACCAGACGTTTCACGTCCGACAACAAGATCTCGACCGACACCGGTCCCTTGTAAATCACCGCCAGATGACCCGCACCATCCAGTAGAAAACTGGCCGGGACGGGCAACGTGTACTTGTCGTCCAACTGAGTCCGAGTCGTCATCACGACGTCGTGAATCACGTCCAATCGATCGACCATCTCGCTCGTCGCTCGACGTGACCCAAACGGCAGTTCGTGCTTCTCGACAAAACTTCGCACCAGACCCGGAAGCAGATCCTGCTTGCCCCCCGTGCCATCACTCAGCCCGTCAACCGAAAGAGCCAACACGTCCAGCCCCGCACGCGTCAACTCGTCTCGCCGCTCCTTGAACTCGTGCAGTTCCTTCACGCACGGCAGGCACCACGTCGCCCACAGGTTGATCAATGTCGGACGGCCAGTTGGCGTCCGAGTCCGCAGCTGGCCACTTGCGTTACGATACTCAATCCCTGGCAGCGGCAAGCGTTCCAACAAAGGGATCCGGGCGATGCCCGTCGGAGCCGCCACCTTCAGACTGCCGGCAGCGATCTGGACAGTGCGACTGGCCTGCCGAACAAATGCGCCGGAACCCTCGATCACTCGATACCGCCCGCCAGACTCCAGGCCCTCGATTGTCTCGCTCGAACCACCCGGCCAGTGAATCGTCAATCCAAATCGACCCGCCGACGCCCCGACTCCGAAATGTATCCATTTGCTCGATTGAGACAGGTAGCCGCTACCGGCTGTCACGACCCGGACCAACGGCGACTCGGAACTGGTGGACGAACTCAATTCGAGTCGAGCTCCGATGGCGTCGCGATTGCACGACGTGCCCTGCAACAGAACTCCAATGCCCCGCTGCCCCTTCGATCCATTGTTCACCAGGAATCTCAGCCGAGGAGCCGTGCGGTTGGTGACCCACAGATCCAGGTCGCCGTCGTGGTCCCAGTCGACCGACGCCACTGCCCGAGCGTCGTCCGGGAAGTCGAACCCGCTGGCATACGACACGTCGGCAAACGGCCGGTCGCCACCCAGGTTCAGGTAGCAACAGTTCCGCTCGCGACCACTCCACGATCCACCCGTCTCGATCAGGTTCGTGATCCGCGACCAGCCGGCACGGTACTTCGGATCGACCGGTCCCTGGTCGAGTTGAGTGGGCGAATGCGACACGACCTGCCGCCAGAAGAAACTTCAGAGATCCTTCGTGTCCTCGCCGGTGATGTATCCGTTGGCCACCAGGAGATCGGGACGCCCGTCGTTGTTGATGTCGACAAACGGCGAACCCCACGCCCAACGACCCATCGTCACGTCGCGATCGATGCTCACGTCGCGGAATGTTCCCTTGCCAGTGTTCTCGAACAACGTGTTCCCTCGAGCATGCCGCTGGAACTGGCGACGCACCTCCGCGTCGACACCCGGCTGGAACCGACGCTGATACGCAATCCGCTCGCCAGCCGACGAAAACATGTTGCCGACATAAATGTCGGGCAATCCGTCGCCGTTGTAGTCGCACCACGAAACACTCATCCCCGCCGCGATATCCTCGACACCCGCCGTCGATGCCACGTCGCTGAACCGACCCGAATCGTTGCGGTACAGACAATTGCGGCCGTAATCGTTGGCGACGTACAGATCGAGATCACCGTCCAGGTCGTAGTCCGACCAACTCGCCGCGAAACTCCAACGACGATTGTTCTCGCCCAAACCCACCGCATCCGTCACATCGACGAATTGCCAGTCGCCGTCATTTCGTAACAACAGGTTCGACCCGCCGTTGTTCGCATCGTGATACGGATAAGGAATCGCCTCCGCCGCAGCACCCTCACCCAACCGGTTGGCCAGGAACCCGGCCCCGTAACCGGTGACGTACAGGTCCAGGTCGCCGTCACCGTCAAAGTCGGCCGCGGCCAACGAATATGGGTCGCCCGTCGAAAATGTCACGTCCCGCTCGACAAAATGACCCGACCCGTCGTTCTCCATCAACACCAGGTTGACGTTCAAGACACAGGCCAGGTCCTGGTCACCGTCGTTGTCGAAATCGACCAGCAACGCGCTCCGCGAACGATCCAACCAGTCGACTCCGGCACTGCCAGCTGCGTCGATGACCGTGCCGTCACGCTGCTGAATCAACAATCGGTTGGGCATCCCGCCCGGCTGAGCCAGATAGATGTCCTCCAAACCGTCTCCGTTCACGTCACCAATCGCCAAACCCTGGTGACCATGCAAAGCCACCCCCAACTCGGCCTGCAAGCGACCACGCCAATGATCCACGCTTCGACTCAATTGCTCGACCACCTCGCCGGACGGCTTCAAAACCGCTGCGGTCGAATCGACCAACAACCGGCCGCCACGACTCGTCCCAGTCACCTCCTCGTGCGACTCGATTCGCAAAACCAATAACCGCGGCGCCGCCTGGCCATTCAACTCCCAAACACACGACCACCAACCTCGTAACTGAATGAACTGGTCACCCCGGCGAGCACCCGCTTCGAACAACACTCGTGTCGTGGCACGGTCGGACTCGAGATCGACCGAGGTGATCTTAAAATGCAGCTGGATGTCCGACCAACCCACCCAGTCCGATAACAACCCGGCAAATGACTCGGCCAAACCCTCGACACCACGCTTCGTGCCAGGCAAACCGCCAGACGCCTCGACTGCATGACGACGTATCGACAAACCACCCGACTCGTACACCGTCGACATCGAATCCGGCAGCAAACAATCTCCTCGAAACTCGGCCGAAGCCAACCGCGCCAGAACCTTCCGCCCCAGTCGGCCATCACGCTCAAGATCGTCCACCAACAAATGCAACTGCCCGCCGGCAGCCAGGTTGAAGTCCTCAGTCGCCCACGTCACTGACTTGGCCGACGCAGGCTTCGCAGCCACCTCGCCCGCCGTCGCAGAACGACTCGGGCTCACACCATCCGCTTCAGGCTCCGATACAACCGGGCCAGAAGATCCACCGTCGCCACATCCACTCAAAATGCCGGCGACGACCGCCAAAATGACACCCAACCTGGCAAACTGTTGAATAACGTGGGGTTTCCCTGAGACATCAACCCAAGTGTCATCCCGAGCGCAACGAGGAATCTCAACCGTTTCCGATGTGCCACTGTTGGGATCCCTCGCCGACCAGCACCACTTCCAACATCGGTCAGTCATCAGATTCACGTCGTCGAAAAAAGGAATTGGACATGTCAAACCGCGAATCAGCCCTCCGTCGATTATCACACACCGATTCCAGACCGGTAAAGAGGCCAATGCCGGGGCGACCGATTCGGTGGCCGGTTTTTCTTGCACCCGGTAGAGTCGGCAACAGTGGCACAATCCAAACGGCCTGACTCCGACAAACCGATGGGGCCTAAAATGCACTCCCAAGACAGAATCGCCGCCATTGGCCGCTTCGTCATCCTCAACCTGATCCTGCTCGGACCAACTCCCGCAGCCTCATCGGCCAATGCGGACGCCCCCACCGCTGCCCCCACCGCTGCAGCCACCGCCCACCCGCTGCTGCCAGCGTTTGAACGATTTCATGCTAGCCAGGACAAGTTGGGACTCGAGGCAGGGTGGTTGCTGATTTCGGAGTTGAACTGCAGGAGTTGTCATGCGGGAGGCCGTTCGGCCACGGGCGTGCAGACGAAGCCGGCACCGGTGCTCGATGCGGTCGGTGAGCGTGTACGCCCGGAGTGGATGCTCCAGTTCCTGGCCAACCCGCAGCACGCCAAACCGGGGACCACGATGCCCGACCTGTTTCCCGGTCTCGATCCCAAAACCGAAACCGCTCAGGTCGCCGCGCTGGTTGCCTTCCTGGCCACCACCGGAACCCTGAAACAGTCGGCACCAGAACCCCAGGAAGTCATTCGCGGCGAACGCCTGTTTCACCAGGTCGGCTGCATCGCCTGTCACCAATCACGACGAGATCCGAAAACCACTCCGCTGACCACGTCGGTGCCACTGGGAGCCATCGACAAGAAGTACTCCACAGACAGCCTGGCCAGGTTCCTCGAAGACCCGCTCGCCATTCGCCCCGGTGGACGGATGCCCAGCCTCGGCCTCAGTCAACAGGAATCCCGCGACATCGCCGGGTACTTCTTTCGCAACCTGCAACTGCCTCCCAATCTCAACTTCGCCTACTACGAAGGCAACTGGTCCAATATCCCCGACTTCAACAAGCTCAAACCCCTGAGCTCCGGACAGGTCGCCGGATTCCAACTCGGGGTCGCAGCACGAGGCGACCAGTTCGGCATCCGATTCACCGGCTTCCTGCAAATTACCCAAAATGCACGCTACACCTTCTTCCTCGGCTCCGACGACGGAAGCCGACTGACTATCAACGGCAAGACCGTTGTCGAAGTCGACGGGATTCACCCCTACCAGGAAAAACAGGCAACCTTGGAACTCGACGCCGGACACCACCCGCTGCAGGTCGACTTCTTCGAAGCCAGTGGTGGCGAAGTGCTGAAGGTCCAATTCCAAGGACCCAAGATCACTCGACGCGACCTGTCGACTTTCACCACGACACACGCCAAACCGAAACCCGCCAAAACCGATCCGGAAAACACACCATTCGTGACGAACCCCTCGCTTGTCGAAATCGGACGCAATCTGTTTGCATCAATCGGGTGTGCCTCGTGCCACCAGATGACTCTCCGACGACAACCCGACAAGCCCGACAAGCCCAACAGGCCAATCCAGCCCAGCGGACGACCCGCCGGACGACTCGGAACTCTCGACATCCTCAAGGGCTGCCTGTCGCAAGACCTGGCTCGGTCACCACAAGCGGGCGTCCCCGATTTCCGACTCTCCGACCAGCAACGCCAGGCTCTCACGCTGGCTCTCAAGGCCCCAGCTCTCGACCTGCCGCACCGTGCCGAACTCGGTTTCCGGATCGCCGGCACGCTCGAAGCCTTCAATTGCCTGGCATGCCACTCTCGCGACAAACGCGGTGGCGTCGAGCGGGCACGCAATGACCTGTTCGTGACGACGATCAAGGAAATGGGCGACGAAGGACGGATCCCGCCACAACTCGATGGAGTCGGCGACAAACTGAACGACAAATGGCTGAAACACGTGCTCGACAACGGAGCCAACGACCGGTCGTACATGCTGACACGGATGCCGAAATTCGGCGCCGCCAACGTCGGTCACCTCGTCAAAGTCTTCGCCGCAGCCGACCGAAACCACAAACCGCTCGAACTGACCCTCACCGACCGCATGCTCCGAGTCCGCTCGGCCGGTCGCTTCCTCACCGGTGACAAGGCACTGGCGTGTATCAAGTGCCACGACTTCGGTGGCCACAAGGCGACCGGGATCCGGTCGCTCGACCTGCTGACAATGACTCGCCGGCTCCGCAAGGACTGGTTCGTTCGCTACATGCTCGACCCGCAAACCTACCGACCCGGAACCCGAATGCCCGCCGCCTGGCCACGAGGACAGACGCTACTGCCCGAAGTGCTCGATGGGATACCCGTGCACCAGATCGCCAGTGTCTGGGAATTCCTCGCCGATGGAGGCAAGGCCGGCCTGCCACGTGGCCTGATCCGGAACCCGATCGAACTGGTGCCAACCGACGAACCGATCATCTACCGCAACTTCATCGCCGGACTCAGCCCGAGAGGCATCGCTGTCGGGTACCCCGAAAAAGCCAACCTCGCCTTCGATGCCGACCAAATGGCCCTGAAACTGATCTGGCACAATGCCTTCATCGACGCCGCCATGCACTGGAACGGACGCGGACAAGGGTTTCAGACACCGCTCGGTGACCACCTGGTGACACTCGCAGGAGGTGTGCCCTTTGCAGAACTGGTGACTCCCGATGCCGATTGGCCAACCCAATCGGCTAGCCAGCTGGGCTATCGATTCACAGGCTACCGGCTCGACAAACAACGACGGCCCGTCTTCAAATACCGGTTCGGAACGATCCAGATCGAAGATCACCCCAAACCGGTCAAGACCGACACGGACCCCGAACTGATCCGGACGCTGACACTAAAACGGTACGACACTCGACCACGGACAATCTGGTATCGAGCCGCAGTGGCACCCACGATCGAAACGAAAACCGACGGATCCTTCATCGTCGGAAAAGTACTCAATGTCTCCATTCAACAAACCGGCCGTATGACACCCGTGGTCCGTCAAACCGGAAAACTCTCGGAACTGCTCGTGCCACTCCACTGGAATGGCAATACGAGTGTCATCGTGCAGAAGTACTCGTGGTGACACGGCACCACGGGTGGAACAACAAACCGATACAACTCAGGCAAATCGCATGACCACGAAATACTCGAAACCGCTCTTGCGAATCACCGCCGCCGGACTCTTCTTCGCCCTGGCCCTCGCCGCAGACGCCTCGGCACAACAGAAGACGCCAACCGAAGACGACTATTACCGCATCACCAGCCTGCCCATCCCCAAGGGCGTGGTGTTCGAAATCGGTGGACTGGAACTGCTGCCAAGCGGACAACTGGCCGCGTCGAGTCGACGAGGTGACATTTACCTGATCGACAACCCGTTCTCCGAACCCGCCGCAATGACCTTCAAACGCTTCGCAAGCGGATTGCACGAAGTCCTCGGTCTCGCCTGGAAGGACGGATGGCTCTACGCAACCCAACGCTGCGAAGTGACACGCATGAAAGACACCGACAATGACGGTCGGGCCGATCTCTTCGAAACCGTCAACTCCGATTGGGGCATTACCGGTGACTACCACGAGTACGCGTTCGGGTCGAAATTCGACGCCCGGGGCGACTTGTGGGTCGTGCTGTGCCTGACCGGCTCGTTCAACAGCAACACCCGGTACCGAGGGTGGTGCCTGAGAATCAAGCCGGATGGGTCGAGCGTGCCAACCTGCAGCGGCTTGAGATCGCCGGGTGGGATCGGCATGAACCACCTCGGCGACATGTTCTATACCGACAACCAGGGGCCCTGGAACGGGACCTCGAAACTCCAACACCTCGTCCCAGGAAAGTTCGTCGGCCACCCGGGCGGCAACCGCTGGTACAGCATCACCGATGCACTCGGGAAACGACCAGCCGATCCCGTCAGCGGTAGCCGGATGATCGTCCAAGCCAAACGGATACCCGAACTGCTGCCGCCAGCCATCTACTTCCCCTACAAGAAAATGGGACAGTCGGCCAGCGGTATCGCCTGCGACTCAACCAATGGCAAATTCGGACCGTTCAGTAAACAAATGTTCGTCGGCGACCAGACGTTCAGCACCGTCATGCGAGTCGATCTCGAAAAGATCCAGGGACAATACCAGGGAGCCTGCTTCCCCTTTCGAGCCGGCTTCGCCTCCGGATCACTGGCTCTGCTGATGAGCACCAACGGGGCGATGTTCGTCAGTGGGACCAACCGAGGATGGAACTCGCGAGGGCGACAACCCTTCTCGCTCCAACGACTCGACTGGAACGGGAAAATACCCTTCGAAGTGCTCACCATGAAACTGAAACCCGATGGCTTCCGATTGCAGTTCACCGAACCCGTCGATACCGACTCAGCAGCCAATGTCGACTCCTACACACTCAAAACCTACACCTACATCTATCAGGCGTCGTACGGTAGCCCCGAAGTCGATCACTCCAAACCCACCATCAAGGAAGCTCGCGTCGCTGAAGATCGAAGACACGTTGACCTGATCATCGAAGGACTCGTCGTCGGACACGTCCACGAACTCCACCTCCCAGGTGTCCGCTCCGCCAAACTGCAACCGCTGCTCCACCAACAGGCCTACTACACTCTCAATCACCTCGCTAAATGAATCGCCTCGCCCCACAACACCTGACTCTCCCAATGTGGTAAAATAGGCAGGCGGCGCAAAGTCCGTGATTTCCGGATGGAATCCGACGCACATCCAAGGCCATTCGCCGGGTAACAGGGTCAAGATCCGACGATTCAGGATCAGGTCAACAGTGGTGTGATTCCGAAGATTGAGATACACGCAGGTGTTGTTCCCTTGGAAAACATCTTCGAAACGATTTTGGGTTGAGGAGAGTTGGTGATGAGTGCAGGATATTGGTTGAGTCAGGTTCGTCACGGCTTTGTTCACCCACATCGCAGCCCGTCGTCGCTTCTGTCGGCGGTGGCTGCCGAGGTCCTGGAAGAGCGGTTGATGCTGTCCGGAGTCGGCAGCGACGCCCAACCCGATTTCCATCTCACCGACGTCAATACATCCTCCAGTACGTCCGGCCAAGCCGTATCACCTCGAGACTATCTCGAGCAGGTTTCGGCTTGGTACTTCGGCCACGCCACCTGACCGTACTGTCGAAGCCAGTTTGGCTTCCTCGACCAGATGCAGCAGGAGATCGCTTCGGAATCGCCCGACCTCTCGATCGACATCCTGGGCGTGAACGAACTGGGTCACGAATCGGGAAACAGCCTGGTGATTGACAGCCGCGACCTGCCCTGGCTGCAGGACATCGACGACGACAGCAACGGCAGTTCCGACGTCTGGACAGCCTGGGACGTCACCTTTCGCGATGTGATCATCACCGACTCGAACAACGTCCAGGTGGCCGTCTACAACCTGACCAACAACGATCTGGGCAACCCCGACAACTACGCAACTCTGAAGCAGTTATTGATCGATACCGCATCGGCCACGACCGACCCCGGCGTCGAATTGTCCGAGATCGCCGACCAGACCGTACAGGCCGGGTCGCCTCTGCACATCCCCCTCAACGGACTCGATCCAGCAGGAGGCCAACTGACATTCACGGTCGAAAGTTCCGACCCGCTGGTCTCTGCCGAAGTCCTTTCGGGCAACCGCAGCCTCAGAATGCAGGTCGACGACTTTGGGACGATGACGTTCGAGTTGTTCGAATCGCGAGCTCCTCGAGCGACGGACCGGATGATCGAATTGGCCGAAAGCGATCACTTCACCGACACGATCTTCCACCGGGTCATCGACAACTTCGTGATCCAGGGCGGAGACCCGACCGGTACCGGCAGCGGCGGCTCGACCCTCGGCGACTTCGACGACCAGTTCCACGTCGACCTGCAGCACAACCGCACCGGCCTGCTGTCGATGGCCAAGACGACCGACGATACCAACGACAGCCAGTTCTTCATCACCGAAGGCCCCACCCGACACCTCGACTTCAACCACTCGATCTTCGGCCTGCTGACCGAAGGCGAAGGTGTGCGAGCGGCGATCAGCGACGTGGCGGTCGGAGGCGACAATCGGCCGGTGACACCGGTCGTGTTGCACGAGGTCGAAATCTTCGACGACATCGAAAATGGTGTCCTGATGCTCTCGGCCGCCGAAGGCGCAACCGGCGTGTCAACCATCACCGTCACCGTCACCGACAGCCTCGGCAACCAGATCACCCGCAGCTTCGACGCCACCGTCGTCGTCGATGCCGACTCCAATTCCAACGGCAACCCGTTCCTCGACGATATCGACGACGTCCGCATGGAAGCCAACTCGGTCGCCACATTCCAGCTCACCGCTCAAGACTCGGACGGTGACACCGACTTCGATTTCCTCGGCGAATCCGATCTCACCGCCAGACTCCAAGCCTCGCAAATGCCCACACTCCCCAGCGGACTCGACTACACCGTCGATTCTAGCACCGGAGAGGTCAGCATCACGGCATCCGAAGGACTCGTCGGCGAACACCTGATCCGGGTCGGAGTCCGCAAACTCGGGACGCTCGGCTCCGACTCGACCATCGACTCGCAACTCGTCTCCATCACACTCGGCGTGCTCGCCGTCAACGCCAACGATCACTCCAGTGGCAGCCAAGCCGGAGACGGCACACCCGACACCTTCTCGATCGCCAAAACCACGGCCTCCGAATACAACGTCTCGGTCAACGGCGAAGTCGTTCGCACCATCGACCAGTCACTCGTACATGCCATCGACCTCGTCGGATCCAGCGACGACGACCGCTTCGTCATCGACTACGGCAACGGACCACCCACGATGCCCGGTGGCGTGGTGATCACCGGAGGCAGCCAGCAAACCGCCGATGGCGATTCGCTCGAACTCAACAGCGGCAGCTTCTCCACAATCACTCACCACTTCGACAGCACCTCGGCCGGAACCATCACCATCGAATCCAACGCCCCGATCCAGTACTCGGGGCTCGAACCGATCGCCGACAACCTGTCGTCCGCCGACCGAGTCTTCGAGTTCGGGGACGGGGACGACCAGATCACCATCGGCGACGACCCCGACAACGCCAACGGAATCTCCACCATCTCGAGCATCGCCTCCAGCGAATCGGTCGACTTCCAGATGGTCCCCGGTGGCCGGATCACCGTCCGTACCGGAGCAGGCCACGACGAAGTCACCGCCTTCGAACTCGATCCCACTTTCGTCTCGAATCTGACCATCGCCGGAGAAGCCGGTGACGATACGCTCGATGCTGCAGCCATGACCGATTCGGTCACACTGACAGGCGGGTCCGGCGACGATTCGCTGATCGGCGGCTCGGGCGACGATGCCATCAATGGACAGGCGGGCGACGATGTGGTCCTCGGACAGGACGGTGACGATGGACTGCTGGGCGGTTCGGGCCGAGATCGACTCGATGGCGGCAACGGGAACGATCGACTCAGAGCACAAGGCTACAGCGGCGATACACTCGTCGGCAGCGGCGGCAGCGATCTGCTCAGCGGAGGCGACGGCACCGACCATGTCACCGCTCAAGGAGATGCCAATATCACGCTCTCCGATTCGCAACTCACCGTCGGAACCCAAATGCACCAATTGGCCGACGACATCGAACGAGCGGTTCTCACCGGAGGCACCGGCGACAACTCGATCGATGCGGCTGCATTTACCGGCAACTGCACGCTCAGCGGCGGTGACGGTGACGATACACTGACCGGTAGCGCCGGTGTCACCACGCTTCAGGAATCACTCGATCAAAACCTCACACTCACCAACTCCCAACTCGTCGGCAACGACACCGACAGCCTGGTCAATATCGATCGAGCCAAACTCACCGGAGCCGCCACGGACAACCTGTTCGATGCCAGTGACTTTACCGGTCCCGTCACCCTCCGCGGCAGCGCTGGAAATGACACGATGATCGGTGGAGCCGAAGATGACCTGATCTTCGGCGGCACCGGGGACGATCGGATCGAAGCCGGAGCCGGCAATGATGATGTGCAGGCCGGCAGCGGACACGACACGATCGATGGAGGCGATGGCGATGACTCGATTCGGGCCGCCGCCGGGAATGACTCTGTCGTCGGAGCAGACGGCAACGATACGCTCAACGGAGCAAACGGACGAGACACCATCGAGGGCGGGACCGGTGACGATGCGATCAGCGGACTCAACGGACCCGACCTGCTCAGCGGTGGAACCGGAAACGATACACTCGTCGCCGGAACCGGAAACGATACGATCACTGGCGGCGACAATGACGATCTGCTGCTCGCCGGCGACGGCAACGACTCCGTCTCCGGTGACAATGGCCTCGACACCCTCGTTGGAAATGCCGGAAACGACAGCTTCGATGAACCCGGCGAAGTCGACGAACTGTTCGTCTTCTACCAGGGCTGGATCGATCGAGTCTGACTGGATCGAGTCTGACTGGATCGAGCTTGGCCTGATCGAGACTGGGCCCGGTCGCTACTCGCCCGGCAACACGTCCTCGCCATCACCCAACTCACCACCCGGATCTTCGGCCTGCCCGCCCGCCCGCCCCTCTCGAGCGGACTCGATCTTTCGCACGTACTGGTCCCACGAATGGCTCAGGGAATCGACAAACCGAGACACATTCGGAGCGGCCAGGTAGACTCGAGCGGCGACTGATGACCGAGGGAAAAAGGTGGTGATGAAGTCCAAAGAGAACTCGGTACCGGTGTGACCGACCATCACCGCGTTCGCATACGTCCCGCTGATCGTCTCGTCCTCAAGACGCAGGTCGTCATAAAGTTCTTCCGGAGTCGGCTGAGCGGGTGGTGTCATCTGGTCCAACGGCACCGGAGCCTTCGCAACGGGACCAAAACGCGTCTCGTAATTGCCCAGGTTCTCGCGCAAGGCCGCGATCATCCGCGGGACAACCGGCGGAGGCAACACGATGCGTGCGGCCACACGGTGGGGACGAGTCAGCCTGAGTAGAAAATCGAGGATGAACTCGTGGGGTCCGTTGAGCACCACGGCGCCGGTGCTGAAGACGCCCTGAGCGACATGGTCGGGAACCCGGGCGCTAAGTTGCTGGTGCTGCACCTCCTGACTCGAAGGAGCCTCGTCACCGTCACCGTCACCCTGTTTTCCCGCGCCCGGGACTGACTCGTCGCTCATCGTCACCCCGCCTGACCGATTTCTACTCGGCCACCGCCCAGCTCAACCCTGAGGTCGAACCCGACGCCTGACATCTGTCTCGACAACGCCAAATGCCTGCTCGTGACGCTGAAGTGTCGCCGACAGCAAGCCCAGCATTCGCTTGGCCGTGATGTGGTTCATGATGATCCGTTGCGATACGGGCACCGTGATGTCGCCACTGGCGAACGGCGTGGTGTTGAGTCCCAAGTCCAGAATCAACTCCTCGGGTGTGCTCGAAACACGACAGAAATTCGAATAGCAGGCCGTAACATCCGAATCTTCCACTGTGATTCGCTGCTGGATCTGACCCGGCTGAGGATCCTCGCTATCACCAGAACCCTCGGCCGCAACCGCAGTCGACTTGGCCGCCCCGGTTTCCTCGGCCGCTGATTCAGTCGCCTCGTCGGTCGACTTGGCCGCTTGACTCTCTTCGGCTGCTGCGTCGGTCTTGTTCTTTGCCACGGATCCCTCTCCCCTTCAACGTGTTACCCCTGCTCAAGCTCTCCGCCTCAACAGGCCATATGTTCCATTTCCCGCCTCTCCGACGGGACACCCCAACAGTACTCCCCGCATCAAGCAGAATCAACACCTGTTTCGACCACCGAAACACCCCAGTGTCACACCTCAATGTCAAACGAGTACCACACCAGTATCAGGCGGCCACCAACACCAGGGCCATGCCGACCACACCGCCGGTTCATCCATCTTGGCCACTCGCTCAACACCACCTAAGATACTCCCGCCAACCCCCGACCTTCCCAACACACACACTCCCCCCCGCACCATGCCAGCACTCTCACCTCTCAACTGGTGGTCACAGGCCCGGCTGGTCGGCTGGCGTCGACTGGCCAACCAGATCGATTCACGGGCCAGTGAATGGACCGGCCTGGACGACGACGAACTGATACGCCACAGCCGCGAGTTGGGGTGGGAAGCCAAGAGCGGCGTGCCGCTTAAGAAACTGCTGGCCGAAGCATTCGGGTTGGCTCGCGAAGCGTCGCGACGCACCACCGGGATGACTCCCTTCAAGGTCCAGCTGATCGGCGGGATGGCGATGTTCGAAGGCGGCATTGCCGAAATGCAGACTGGCGAAGGCAAGACACTGACCGCCGTCCTGCCCGCATACCTCAGAGCACTGACCGGCAAGGGCTGCCACATCGTCACCGTCAACGACTACCTCGCCGGTCGCGATGCCGAAGAAATGGGTCCGATCTACCGGGCACTGGGCATGACGATCGGCTGCATCCAGACACCCATGGAAACCGACGAACGACGAACAGCCTATGCCTGCGATATCACCTACGGCACCGCCAAGGAGATGGGTTTCGACTTTCTACGAGACCGCCTGCGCAAAGGCATCGCTCGAGGAACAATCGACCGCCAGGGACTACTCGAAACCGAACCCGGCTCCAACCCGCCCGAAGCGTCGGCTCAGCGAGGACATCACTACGCCCTGATCGACGAAGCCGACAGCGTGCTGATCGACGAAGCTCGGACACCCCTAATCATCGGGATGACTCAACCCAACGATCCCGGCAGCGTCAGCCTCTTTCGCTGGTGCTACCGTACCGCTTCCCGACTCGAAGCCGATGTCGATTTTCTCTACGAACCCCACCGCCGCACCGCCTTCCTGACCGACACCGGCTGCCGTCGTATCGTCCTGACCACCAAACCCTCGCTGATCAGCTCGATCGACAGCGAACGCATCTACCGGCACATCGAACAAGCCGTCACCGCTCAACTCGCCTACCAGAAAGACCGAGACTACGTGATCGTCGACGACGAAATCGTAATCGTCGACGAATCGACCGGACGCATCATGGACGGCCGCAAATGGCAGGATGGACTGCACCAGTCCATCGAAGCCAAGGAACAAGTGCCCATCACCGCCACCTCCGGCGAAGCCGCACGCGTCACAATCCAAAGCTATTTCCGCCAATACACTCACTTGGCCGGAATGAGTGGCACGGCGGTGCAGGCGAATCGGGAACTGAAAAAGATCTACGGCATGAACGTCGCCACCATCCCCACTCACCGACCCTGCATCCGAAGTGGACTCGAACCGCGAGTCTTCCTGAACTCCGATGACAAACGTGACGCCGTCGTCGCACAAATTGCCGAATTGGTCGACAACGACCGAGCCGTACTCGTCGGAACACCCTCCGTCGAAGCCTCCGAAGCACTCGGAAAACAACTCCTGTCTCTCGGCATCGATCACCGTATCCTCAACGCCACTCGACACGAAAGCGAAGCCGATGTCGTCGCCGATGCCGGGCAATGCCGGCGAGTCACCGTCGCGACGAACATGGCCGGACGAGGTACCGATATCAAGCTCACCGAAGAACTCAAACAATCCGGTGGCCTGCACGTGATCGCCACCGAAATGCACAGCTCCGCTCGCATCGATCGGCAACTGGTCGGTCGAGCCGCACGCCAGGGCGACCCGGGCAGCTACCAGTTCTTCCTCTCACTCGACGACGAACTGCTCAGATGCCGAGAAGACCAACAGCTCGAAACACTCCGCAAACAAGCCCGAACCGGACAAGGCGGCGCACTGAACAAAAGCTGGATGACCTTCTTCCGGAAAACCCAGAACATGCTCGAACGACAACACCGTAAACAACGACGCGAACTGCTCAAACACGAAAAACAACGCAACGACAGCTACAAGAGAATGGGGCTGGACCCCTGCCTGGAACTCACCGAAAGCTAACCCACAGGGACGGGCTCCCCTAAAGCCAAAGCCGCTTCCGTACAAATTCCACCACGTCGCCAAACAGCACATAAAACAGACTGCGCTGCCCACAATGCACCCGTGCATTGACTTGGGCACCAATCCGATGCTCGGGCAACAACTCACCCGTCGGCTCGACGTGCAATTCGACCACGCTCCCACCCGCACCGGACGCATCGGCTCGAGTCGACATCCGCAACAACCGGCCGCCGTAGGTCTTCTCCGATGCCGTCGCCAACACGAACTCGACCGGCACCGCTCGCGGATTCGATACCTTCAACCGCTTCCGCTCCTCCTGGTGCCTCAGAATATGACCAATCCGGTGCTCTTCAACTTGCAACTCCAATCGCCACTTCGAATCGCCTCCAACTTCCATCACCTCCAACAACTTCTCTCCACGATTAACCGGCCGGTTGAGTAGCTTCTGCTCGACCTGGAACGTCGCTACCACGCCGTCCCGGATTGCCGTAATCGTCAGTTCCGATCGCTGCTTCTCAAGAATCACCAATCGCTTCTTCAAACCCTCGTTCTGGATCTCCGCCTCGCGGATCCGACCGGTCAACTCGATCGCGTCCGGGTCGTTCCCCGACTCGACCGCACGGTCGTACTGAGCCCGCAACGTAGCCAACAACTCAAGGTTGCTCTCCCGTTCGCTCAGAACCGTCTCGACCTGAGCATTCAGTTCGAGATTCTCAAGGATCACCATCCTGGTGACACCCTTTTCGACCCTGTCACCCTCCTTGACCAACACCGCAATCACCTTGCCGTTGCTGGGTGCGAAGATGTCCTGCCGAGCGACCGGCATCAACTGACCGGTCGCCTCAACACGGTAATCCCACGGCACCAACGCCAACACCAGACCGACCGCGACGATCGCAACCACCACCAAGCCAGCCTTCAAACGGTTGCGACCCTCCAACCACGACAACGAACGGCCGAGAAATCGCCAGAGTTTCATGCCGAACAGCCGCTCGTGACGCATCGAATTCGACAATGCCGTCGCCACGTGGTCCTTGACCAACGCGAGCCGCTCGGCCAAACCCTCCTTCATTCGACTCTCGGCCACCTGCTCAACCACCAAGCCGCCCACCACTCGACGCGGTCGCTCGGCCTGTCGAGGACCACGAGCATCCTCGGCCA
>Ga0209403_10000151_pt1 | contig 107722 bp, 84 predicted proteins | sample ArcticOcean_MG_C_8_FD_187440 | JGI IMG/M metagenome (GOLD analysis project Ga0209403, IMG submission 187440) | Marine microbial communities from western Arctic Ocean - ArcticOcean_MG_CB11_86 (SPAdes) (version 2) | ecosystem: Environmental > Aquatic > Marine > Oceanic | place: Arctic Ocean...
ACTAATGTCCGCCTTTACGACCTTTCGGGCAGGCTGTTGCGCGACATATCGTTGGGCAGGCTGTCAGCGGGTGGTCACACGATGACAATCGATGGTGCTGACCTCAGTAGCGGCTTATATATTCTCGAGCTGTTCGCAGGTGCGGATGTGTCACGAAGGAAATTGATGCTCGTGAAGTAAAATTTTGCTAACTAATTCCGAATAAGATTGGAGTAGCGAGAAGCAGTGCCAATTCATAAAGATTGGCACTGCTTCTCGCTACTTGCTATAAAACATTTTCCCTAATGATTGGAGGGGGCACATCTCAGATCAACCGTACATAAAGTTAATTTCTGTGATTAACGATATTGTTTTTTTCGTCACCATACAATAGATCTTTAATAAATTCTTCCCGTAAAAAATCATGTGGAAAGCCCAATTCTATCTGACTGACTTCCGATAATTTATTCAGGTGACCCGAAGATAGTTCGATATCCAAGCATCCTAAATTATCCTTCAATTGGGATTCGGTTCTCGCACCGAGGATTGGAATTATGTTGCCCGGTTGTTGCCGAAGCCAACTCAATGCGACTTGTGAAGATGATTTTCCAATCTCATCAGCAATGGTGTCAACCTCGCGAGCAATTGTCATGTTCCTTTCGGATAGGATGCCCTCTCCGGTTTTTTTATCCTTATGTCGCATAGATTGGTCGCCCGATTCCGGCCGAGTAAATTTACCTGTCAACACTCCAGAGCCCAATACAGCCCAAGGCGTAACCGCAATATCCATCTCACGTGCCATCGGGATAAGATCTCGCTCTACCGCTCTATCAATCAAGCTGTATCTGATTTGCAATCCAACAAACTGTGTCCAACCCATCAACTCTGCCATCGTATTTGCCCGTGAAACAACCCACGCTGGAGCATCCGATATTCCGATATACAAAATCTTACCAGCGCGCACCAAGTCATCCAACCCTCGCATGACTTCTTCAACCGGTGTCATGTAGTCCCAAGCATGAAGCCAGTATAGATCAATATAGTTTGTTTTCAATCGTTTGAGACTCGCTTCGACCGCCTGCACCATGTTTTTGCGACTATTCCCCCCACCATTGGGATCTTCCTTGCGCATGCTCAGGCTGTACTTGGTGGCTAAGACAAACTTTTGACGCCCGGAAGCGATAAACTCGCCAACATACCGCTCACTCGTTCCGGTAGTGTAGAGGTTTGCGGTGTCAATAAAGTTTCCACCCGATTCGACATAACGGTCAAAGACCTTACGGCTCTCGTCTTTGGAAGAACCCCATCCCCAATCTTCACCGAATGTCATGGTGCCGAGGCAGAGCTCTGAGACTCTTAGTCCGCTTTTTCCCAATAGTTTGTAAATCATTCCGCCCTCATTTATTTTAATAACTTAAAATATGTGTTACTAATTCTCAATAGCCCCCCTCATACTTGTTGCTTTGTAGTACGTTTAATATTGAATAAGCATTGATTCGGATTCCGAATTTCTCTCAATAGGAATTACACATGCTAATTATTGGTGCTTTTCCTTCTGCAAATCGGTTGCATTATCGACTTTTAACGTGAGAAAGCTTGCGATAAAGATGTATATATTTAAATTTACATACAACATAAATTCGTAATAGTTATTATAAATTAACAGATTATCAAAATGCTCAAGTCTTTAGGAAATCATCATCGTGGAAGCGGTGCACATTACATTGCCACCATCATATTGGCATCAACAGTTTACTTTCACCTTGCTCATGCGGAAGTGAAAAGTGATTTTATTACTCACATAGTAACATCAACCACTAACACTGTTACGTTTACAATTCAAAGCAATGGTTTATCGCAAAAATATCAAGCGAGCGTATCAAATAAAACAGCAGAATTAAATTTTGGTGAGTACGGTCAAACCTACGAATACAACCGTCCGATTTTACCTATGTATAGTCGTTTTATCATTGTTCCTCCACAAGCGAGTATAGAGTTGCAAATTTCAAGCTTAGTGGTGAGCAAGTATCCGGCTGTACTGCAATATTGACCGCTGGAGCTTACTGTGCCTCGATGAGTTCTGTGTATAACCTGCGACCATACGCTGCTGAAGTGATGGTGGATGGTGACGAATTTTACCTGACGCGCAAAGAGATGAATTTTGAAGAACTGTTTAATGGTTTAGGATTTACGATATAAATTACTGTCATGATCTTTGTCAAAAGTAGAGATTGCTTCACTGCGTTCGCAAATTCGTATGGGTGTTGTGTTAAATTGAAAATTAGACTTATCGAAATTGCGAGGAACGAAGTGACAAATCAAATTGGCGTTCATATACATCCTGTAATTGGGTAGTAAAATTATTGTAATTGAGTGATGAACCATATAAAGAAAAATAGTTTTTCAAATTAGCTTATTCTGCATAGTCTAAATTATAATTATTTCAGTAGATTGTTTGTACAATTTGGTAGAAAACAAAATATATATATCAGGAGGAAATATGAAATTGTTTGTGTTTGCTTTAATATTGGCAGTCTGTGGCGCAATTATGTTAACAACACCGTCATATGCTCAGCTTGAAATCGGCGGAGATTTTGTGACTGACTATGTCTGGCGCGGGGACAATATTCTCGACGGAAATCCAGCGATTCAACCTTCAATCAATTATCCATTTGCCGAAACTGGCGTTACCTTTAACGTCTGGGGATCATTCAGCTTAGCAGACAGGGATGTTGGCTCGGTCAGGAAAGCCGATGAGATGGATATAACTCTTTCATACGATCACTCGCACGAAAGCATGGACATTTCCATGGGATTTATTCACTACAACTTTTTCCAAAATGATGATTGGCCTGATGAAAATACATCTACATATGAGGTATATCTTGGCTTGGGAATGAATGATCTCGCCTTTTTGCCATCCCTGACAATTTACTTCGACCCAAATGAAAAGGGCGGAGATGGAATGTACGTATCGCTGTCGGCAGGAGGAAGCTGGGAAACCAATAAGGGATTAACCGTAAACGAATCCATTAGTATAGGCTACATGGATCAAAGCTACATAAGAAAAGAATCTGATGCTGGCATCTCTGACATCAACTACTCGATTGGAACATCATTGAATAAGGGAAACATGTCACTGTCACCCACATTTACTTTCACCTATATTCCCGATAAAGACTATGATCCTGACCATTTTATATTCTGGGGAAGCTTGGGCATCGGTTGGTCAAGTAAGTAATATAACATTTTATTCGAGGATTATTATACTGTTTTGCATAAGTAGCATCGCACATTACTTCGTTGCGAGCAACGTAGTGACGAAGCAATCTCCGTGTTGTCTCATTTAGTAAAGCAAACATCGATGCGAAAATTGAAAAATTATTTGAACAACAGTATGTAGGGTGGCACGGGCTACTTGTTGCCCGTGTTTCCTTACAGCATTGAGCTAAGGCAATTCAACACTCAAACAGGATTGTGTTGGTAATGGGTAATCCTCAACTGCTCCCCGACCCAATTCGACGGCTTGACCACACCATCGCCGTCAATATCACCAAGGCACCAAGCAAACTGCGCTGTGACCACGGGTCATGCAGGAGGAAAAAGGCGAATATCCCGGCGAATATAGGCTCAAGTGCGAAGATCAAGGCTGCGTTACCCGCGCTTATTTCAGGCTGATATCTGGTTTGGAGATATGTCGCGAAAATGCTGCCGAATAGCCCCGTATAAATAATCGCCCACCATCCAATTGGTGAAACCTGAAATGGTTTGTGCTCAATCAATGCCCATATCAGTGATCCAACTCCAATGGTAACCATCTGCACAAATGTCAATCCCCAAAAGTCGCGCACACGCTTTGCTACCGATTCTAACGAAACCATCTGTAGGGCAAATCCTGCGGCGCAACCAATTGTCAAGCAGTCTCCGATATTGAGCGCACCCAGTTTTGGGTCAGCCAACAGATACACACCGAACAATGAAACCGGTACGGCAATTAATGATGATGCCGAAACTTTACTAGTGCGAAACAGATAAGCCGCAATTGGAGTGAGTACCACTAATAGTCCAGTGAAAAATCCTGATCGGGAGGCTGTTGTGTACCTCATTCCCACGGTTTGGAGCACGTATGCAATAAACAACCACATGCCAACCCAAGCTCCAGCCAGCCAAGTGGATTTTCTTAACCACGGTTCGCTTGCGGTATTTATACCACTTGAGCGGCGAAATCGATTTAGAAACGGCAGCAACAATAATATTGCCAACCAGAACCGTAGCGCAATCAGTTGGATTGGATCAGTTAACTCGAGTGCAGTCTTGGTGGCAGGAAACGTCCCACCCCAAATTATGGAGAGCAATATTAGGTTGAGTACTGAACGTCTATATGAAGGTTTTGACACAGGAATTATCTGCTTATATCAACAATTATAGCGTGAACTTAGTACCTTGAAAGTCATTAAAGTATTAAATCTAAAATATGTGCTAATTGTCCTTTATTGTGAGACTCTTTTTCAGTGATGAGTACTTAAATGGTACATAAATTGGGCAAAAGGAAATTGATCCAGTCAGTAAGGGTATTAATCCGATTACACCCCACCAACTTTTCAAAAGTATCCCCAAAGATACAATTATTATTCCTCCTGTAAGGCTTAATGAGGCATCAGTTTAATATAGATTTTTTTCACAACAATACTCTAACTATTATTCAGCTTCACGCCTTAAAATTGCGCCCGAAGCGAATCCTGATCCAAACGCTACATCCACTTGAAGCGTGCCGGGGCGTTTCCCCAGTTCTTCTACATATCCAATCGGGATAGAGGCTGCCGAGGTGTTGCCATATTTTACTACTCCCGCTCGATAGACTTGACTATCTTCGAGTTTCAGCCCGGCCTGAACCGCCGAAACAATTCTCAAATTTGCCTGATGTGGTATGACGTAATCGATGTCATCCAAAGAGATAGGCTCAGGTGCACTGATATTATAGCGGTCAATAACCGCCCTGACATCGTGCATAAGAGATTTCACGGCTACGGCAAAAACTTTGCGCCCCTCCATTTTTAAATAAGGATAGACAATGCCTTCTCGCGTTTTCATTTTCATTTGATTGGAATCTTCGAGTGAGGATGACAAAAACTTGTCAAGATAAAGCAAGTCGGCATATTTCCCTTGAGTGCGAGTGAAAGTTGCCAATATCTCGCCACTATCGACAGGTCCAAGCACAACTGCTCCTGCGCCATCGCCAAACAAAATACATGTTTGCCGCTCCGACCAATCGGTAACTTTCGAGAGGGCGTCTGCACCAATTACAAGACTGTAGGTATCGCGCTTGTGATATATTTTTTGCACTACCAAATAATTATATGCTTCTTCAAAGCCAAAAACAAATGCTGAACACCCAGCAGATACATCTGAAGCACTGGCATCCGGAATATCCAATTCCCTTTGCACCAGCGAAGCCAAGCTTGGAAATCGGAGATGAGTGTTCACACCCACACGGATATGTGAAATCAATTTGGGATCAACGCCAGAGCTCTCAATAGCTTCTTTTGCCGCATCAACCGCAAGTCCCAAAAGGGACTCATCATCAGACATTATCCGTCGTTCTTCTATCCCGGTGCGCTGTCTAATCCATTCATCTGATGTGTCAACAATATCCTCCAACTGCTTGTTAGTCAGAACATTTTTTGGAAGGGCGTGACCGACACCCAATATCCCAACTTTACACTCTTGATTCATTCTTACCCATTATTAGTTTATAATTATCGGAAACCATTATGATAACCATATTTGTCATTATTTGAAATAGAGAATCCACTTTTTGTTAGCCATATATGAATCTATCCGCGTATGGAAATGTTTACACGAAAGCTAAATTCCTGAGATTTAACTTTTCCCTGCTGTTGTGTGCGGCGAACTCCATATTCATAATCAAATCCTCCCTTGACCGTTGAGGAAAATGAGTAGTCAATAGATGGCGAAACCGACCATGATGTACTCGTGCTGGGATCACTAAAATCCTCGTCATTATTTGATGTCTCTCTTCGATCTCGAGAAAATTGATATTGAATAGCAAACGAGGTGCTATTTTTAAACCTGCGATTTTTGAAAGGCCAAACAGGAATAGGAATTCTAAAGCCCTTGCGAGATGTATAGTTTGTTTGAAATGTCATGGATTCGTTTACATTTCGCGTTTTAGAATTCATGCTATGATTTTCTTCAACACGCTGCGAGAAGTTATAACCCATCGTACTACTGATACCCTTTTTCCAGTTAAATGACATACCAAGTAGTGGCGAAAAGCTCTTATCGTATGAGATGGTGTTTACTGTTCTCACAGAATCAATGCGGCGAAACTGCCATGTTTCAGATTTGTTGCCACTAAAGGAGTTTGTGACATTGATAGAATTTGCAAACCTTTTTACAAACTCTAATTGGCTCAACCCCGACCAAGATGCCGAATAATTTAATATGGGAAATGATTTTGGTGCCGAGTCGCCATCCTGAAAATAGTGCCATGCTGTCGAACTATTTGATCCTGACCTACCCGAATAAAAAGTTATATTCTCTGCTTTATTAACATTATAGCTAATCGTACTCAGACGGAGGTTTTGGGTTATGTCAAAACCGGACGAAATTGTGTGTCTGTCCTGCCTGCTATTGGAATCGCGAATTTCCCACCCTGCAACATGATCTAATCCTGGATCGGTGGTAATCCCAAGTCGATATTTCCAGCGCGCTTGCCCCGGTTCCATTGAGTTGTTGCGTGGATTGTTAGAGAGACTATATTGATATCGGATATCCTTCAACCTGCGTAACACAAACTTCAACGGTGCCAGCGGGTGAGGTCTCGGTTTCTTTACAACAAGCGAATCACCAGCAACTTCAATTGAGTCTTTTGACTCTTCACCAATTAAAACCTCTGGTGATAACGATCCAGGATCGGGAATGGGGTCATTGTAACGATCTAATTCGTCAAATGGGTTATCAGGTGGAGGAATGTTATCATATATACCTTCATCAGGCGGACTATTGCCAGGCTTACCCGAGCTCTCAAGTTTATCCTTCGCCTTATCATCCCACGCTCGCATCAAACTCTGGAGGCGAAAAGTCAGGCTTGTAGAAAAACTACTGCTCGTGCTGACGCTTCTGTCTCCCGGTCCAAAAGTTTCGCTCCATCCCCAAGTATATCTCGAACTATAATTAGCGTCGGTATTTAGCCAGCTCAAAATTTCCGGTCTAAAATTCGTGGAAAAATTCTGATTCATGCTGCGGTCAATAAAATATAGTCCGCCGAGCTTCCAATATATTTCATCCTTTACGCGGGAAAGCTCTTGCTCGACCGCATCGGCATAGGCGGTTGAATCAAATGTCGCAGAGCTGTCATCAGGATTTATAACGAAGTACTGTGTTGAGTCAATATCGACTTGATTGCGAGCAATTTCCGTCCTTCTTAGCTCGTCTCGGTGCTGTTCGCCAGCAAAGGTCTGCCCGAAGTTCATACCGAGGATGCTCAATGGTTGCCAACTTAGATTATAGCTGCGGCTGATTTTGAAAGTGTACAACGGCGGTTTGACTTTTTCATTTCGAGTTTTTTTAATTTGATCATATTCTTCCCCTCGGGCATTTACAGTCAATGAGCGCGGAAGTGGTTGCAGTAAAGATTCTGAGTATCGATTCATGAAGGGCAAATTTCTTGTCCAACCGAGCCAATTTAGCTTAATTGGATCATCAATCGGAAATTTGTACGTCATGGTAGCCTTGTTACGAATTTCTTTTTTATACAAATACCTTTCATCACTTGAATATGTCTCACTGTGCTCGATACCATCCAATGAAAATTGATCCATCGTGTAATGAACGAAAATGTTGTCAGATTTTTTAGACTTAGAAAGCGATGTGTTTATCGAATACCGTTTGCTGAGCGAAATAAGAGAATCGCTGGGGCTGGTATAAACAGGATTATTAGAAAATCGACTATTGCTGGTCAAAGTTTCTGAAAAAATCGAAAAGGCACTTACCTGCTCCCCACCAAGAGCAGAAAGCAGAATATCGCTATTGGGTTTAAATTTTGGAATTTTAATTTTTTGATTAAAATGACCCGAAAGTGGCAGCCTCAATCCCCATTGTGGATTGAAAAACTTATCGAGATGGATTTTTATATCCATGTTTCCGGTCAATGATTGGCTGCTGCCTACCGGCGAAAGTTTTTTATCGACACCGTGGAAATTGGCATCTTTTTGATCCATGCTCGCACTGATATCAATCAGATCGGCAAGGTTCAAGCTTACCGAGCCACGGGCAGCCCACCCGGGGTTTCTGTGGACATCTGATACTCTTAGTTCATCCACCCATATCTCAATATTATCAACTGCGGTAATAGGTCGTCCGTGGTTTTTTACACCGAAGACCAGAAATCGCAACTTACCCAGCGTTGGATTTCCCACAACTCGAATAACGTCGCCATTGGGTAAAATATCATAGTTTCTAAGCGAGTCCTGTTCACGCAGGAATTTGATTGAAGAGAGTCTCTCCATATCTATAATTATTTCATTGTGCGGCGACCAGCCCGGAAATAGTCGTTGAGAATATTCATAGTAATTTTTGTCATTGTCCCCAAAGCGAAAAAACATGTCGAGGTTAAGCTCTCTGCCCATTCTGTCTGTCAATTGTTCGGTATAGTTACCACCGTGAACGAACAGCTTTAAGAATTTGTAATCAAGCAGATCAATACCCTTTTGAATTCGTTTTGATATGCTGCCGGTTTCGCCAGTGTTTAGCTTATCAATCTTCAAAACAAGAGATTGCTCTTTCGCTCTTTGATTGGTAACCGGATCAAGCTCACCAGATACACCTGGAGGGGGAATGTATTCCGGCGGGGGATTGTCATGGGTGTTTATAACCGCAACCTTAATAGGTTCTGTCTCTTTACCTGACGGTCCTACCGCATCCTCAAGCCATTCATTGCCAACAATATCAATTTGAGCAATTCGGATAGAACCTTTCTGCTTGAATCCGGTAAACCACAATCTGGCATATTCAATCGCATCCAATGAAGCATCGCCAATAGACATAGTATCCACCAATGGGATACGGTACAGTCTCCAGCCTTTGGTATTGCTCAACCCACCGGCAATATACCTGTTGTTATCACCCTCCGTAAAATCGATTTTATAACGAAAAAAGCTGTTAGTTTGATCCAGATACTTATCGCCATCAAGGTCTTCAGTGTCGGGATAATTGTTAATATTACGATTGCCCTCGGTGCCGTTAATTTTGGAATCATTGCGTTCTTCATAGTCATCATAGCTCGGATACAAAATGCCATCGCCGTTAATATCAACGGAATCTTGAGCCTCTCCACCATCATTACCAGCAATTCCATCGAATCCGATGTCTTCACCGCTGTCGAGAATATTGTCGCCATAGAGGAATCCTACCTCAGGCATATCTTCGGTGTCAAGGACGAAATTTGGAATTACATCTTCGGTTATATGACCAAGGTCTATATACATCTCACCGCTGGTTATCGAGCCTCGATTTAGCCATATCTCTATATACTTGGATTGAGTTTGATCGGCAAAACCAGCTCCGAGATAACGCATGATACCACCCCAATGGTTCCTCTGTATTTGATCATCACCAGGATTGTCAGCACCCCATTCATCCCAGTAGGGTTGAAATTCGACTTTTAGCACATCAGTTTTAGAATCCGTGGCTTGAACCTCTTTTTCTGGCCAAATATCCTTTACAGGCTCACGACCAATCGGATTATACCAAATAATTCTACCGCGTTTTTTTGCCCATAAAAATTCACCGCGCATATCATATTCAGGAAAACTGGCGTGGTTCCATCGTTTACGGGTGATACCCAAGGGAAGAGAACGCTTAATCGACTCGAAATCATCTACATATGCTACACCATTATTGTCACCAGTAGAAGGCGAATTCAGGCTGTTCGGGTTGGGATAAATCTGAGCAACTTCGCCTTCAATAGTAAATTTGGATTCTTTATTAGTCTCAATCAGCGGAAGCCAGTCAATCGCCCTTGTGAGGAAATCTGGTCTGAATACCAGCGCAGCATTAATATCCCAAATCGAGTTTTTTACCGGCTCAGAGCCCACGCGTATTCGCCTGTCCTGAGTTTTCTGACTACGGTACATTATTGTAGTCCCAATATAAGAATCATCCCAAAGTCCATACTCAGCTCTTATCCCGAGAATGGTTTTGGAATCGAGGGAAACCAGCGATCCTGTCTCCCATTTTATTTCGAGATCCGCACCCGCAGCGGTCGCCTCTGGGTCCAGAATTACAAGCTCACTCGAGTTATAGTCCATTGTGTAATCTGCCCCACGAGTAAGTCGCCTTCCATTCAGGATAACCTCTTCGGAGCCCTCTAATACAAGGAAACCGAGATTATAGCTCGCACTTACATTTTCATATTCTACAATAATATCAAAATCGCTAACTATTTTACTTCGATATGAACTCGGCTCGTCATAGATTGCTGGGGAAAACAAGGTCGAATCTTCATCCCTTAGTTTTGTACCAATAAGTGTAAACGAATTGTCAAAGTACCACCCTTCAGGGTCAAACGGTCGCAAATCAGGAAAATGAAGCTCACCTAATGGCAGGTTCAGGAATGCTTGATCGATCATCCCGTCAGGATTTGCTGCTTCACCAGATGCACCGAGGTAGTCTAACCCGAACAATCGGTAATCTATGAAGTTTAGTGCTCCATCGACGAAAGCATATGTTTCTTGAGTCTTTCGTTCTCCATCTTTGCCAATGATTCCTTCGATTCTCCCAGAAAAGCCCTCCCAATCGATTCCCGTCGCACCGAGACTGTAAACATGTCGCCACATTAACTCCCATGTAGAATCATCAGGTTTAGGTGATTCAGGTCGGATCAGTTTTAGGCTTAGCTCCTCTCCACCTTCGCGCAACTCGCCATGCCATATTCCATATCCATCTAGGTAGCTTACTGCCAAAATATCTTTTGCATTTAACCACTGTTGGTTAAGTCGGATCCAACCAGTTTGCGTGTTTATTGTATAGTCAATACGTTCTGTTAAAAGGGTGAACAGACCAACTTGATGTTCTTGTGTAGTTTCGGAAGTATCTGGATCATCAGGGTTAGCATGTGCCCAACCGCGGGTGCTGGCTTGCGTTTCGCCCGCACTTATTGATTTATATACTCGCCAATCAACAATTTGATTTAGCGAATCTATGGCAAAGTGGCTGAGATTTTTGCTATTCAGGCGACGATAGTTTTCGCGGTAAATGTCATCGAGGAAAAAATATTTATTTTGTATAAAGTCCCTGGGATCGATTTTCTTTCGTTGGCTCTCAGCACCTCCTTCGATGTTCTTGCTCTTTTTTTCACCCTTATCAAGACTGGCAATCGTTGTAAGTTTCAGTGGTCCGACTTGGGATGTAATCTTTAGTCCGAACAGTCCCTGATGTCTTGCTGACCCCGAAATCAGGCGGGTTCGTGGTAGAGTAAGGCTGACGTTTCCTGCCTCAATGGACTGAATAATTTCGTCGGGGTTTCCCTTATAGCTGATGCGAAGATTGTTTTCAAACTCGAATAAACGTTCGGAGTCCTGATCAATTGAAACCTCAACCTTCTCGCCTACACTGCCGGTAATATGGAAACGCTGGGTCTGATCCATTTTGAAGGCAACGTTGGTGTTGCTCTGATTATCCCGCTGAAGTTGCTCACGGTTTTCGGTTTTCAGCCCACCATTGATTGATATATCACCAGTAACGGATAGTCCGATATTTGGACCGCCAAATATTCGCCTTGCCAGTTTTCCCTTTATGACGGGGATGAAAATCTCTATTGCACCGCGCTCTTTTTCTGACTTTTTAGGGAATTTGTTCAGGACAGATTTGCGCCACGACTCCCAATCTGAACGCTCGATAGATCTTTGGATGTAAGTATCAGGGTCAATTGCACCCGAAAATGGCAATTCTGAACCACCGATCCTGGGTCTGACCACCACAAAATTTGTCGATGTATCAATTACAGCTTTGTATTCAACTGGATAATCACTCCGTTTGACTATAGTAGGATGATATTCGGGGGGGTCTTCCTCATCTTCAGGCTCCTCTTCCTCCGGCGAGTACTGATCCCTTCTTTTTTTCTCTTTATCCGATATGTGGCTTTTATCAGGGTCAGATGACGAGGCTTCACTTCCTTTGTCAATTAATGGATCAATCAGTGCTCCCGTGGCAGTCGGGTCTATTCCGGGCAATTTATTAGGGTCTATATCCGGTAAATAGGTTGAATCTGGTTGAGTTACGCCTGAGTCGGAAAGCGCAGAATCGATCTCAGAAATATTAGACAGAGTTGCATCCTGTTCAAGGGTATCCACTGAAAGGCTATCCCAGAGAACGCTCATGAATCCCATTTCAGGTGGTTGCCTGATGGGGTCTATCATTAGCTCCCATGCGGGAATATGTTTGAAGCCAATTTCGGCTTCGGTACGCCAAGATAAAATTGCCAGCAAAAATATTGCCAGCCACACTCTGTTAAGTGTGCATTTTATATGCACTTATGCTTCCGAATTATTGTATTATAAAGTTACTGGAATTAGTATCAAATAATCTGGGGCTTACCTCTATGGGATTTTATGGAAGGAAAATTTATTATACTTATTTCGTTTAATTTCATTTTAAAAGTAATTTTATTATGCTCTTACAACTATAAATCGAATATTATTAATATTAAACCGATAAGATAGTCTCATTTTTTTTATTTTGCAAGTACCTATAATGGTTATACAGGATTAATGTCCGATTATTGGCTTACTAACTGTCAGCATGAAACTAATGAAATATATGTGAGATGAAGATTGTTTAATAACAAGGAAGCGAAAATCTTTTTATAAGGTCAAAAACAAATTTAATAAGGTGGAAAATATGTCTAATGCTATATATAATATTATTTAGTGATTGCATAAACCGCTAAATAATATTACAATTAGCATTGGGTTTATGGGCGAACTCAACTACATTAAAACCATTGCAGGGATGCCCCGAAGGATTGCGAAGGAGAAGAAATGCTCTCATTGGATAGTTTCTGGAGAAATTGAATGCGCTTTATGCCAATTTGGCTGATTATAATTTTTTTCACAACGGTTGCTCCCGCCTCGATTGAGGCTGCCGTTATCAGTGGCACAATCGGTGAAAACACCACTTGGGTAGCGGCGGAAAGTCCCTATCAAATTGATGGGGTTGTCGAAGTAAGATACGATGTTATCCTGACCATTGAGCCTGGTGTTACCATCATGTTTAATCAGGATGCTGGGTTATTGGTGGATGGACACATCGTTGCTTTGGGGACAGAGTCTGACAGCATACGCTTTACCTCAGCAGATAGTGATGTTGCTGGAAGTTGGGATGGAATATCTCTTAACGGTGCAACGGAAGAAGCTTCATGGACAGAGGACGGAAAGTTTACCGGGACTGGCTCGGTCATGCGATATTGCATTATTGAGTACGCCGGAAAGGGATTTGTGGCATTTGGATCAGCCCTCGCAATTAACTCGTCTTCCCCTCTAATACATCATACCAGAATTACCAACTGTACCGGAGAGACAGGCACAATCAGATGTGGCAACTTGGCACAAGCGTTAATTAGCAACTGTTATATCGCAAACAACAGTGCTACTCGAGGTGGTGCGGTAAGCTTGGGTGTCGGGTCACAAACCGTATTGCGAAACAATGTAATTGCACTGAACTCCGCAGAAGAAAACGGTGGTGCTATTTACTTAGCTTTAGCTGAAGCCGAACTGACTGGAAATAGCTTTATCAGTAATAGGGCGGGTGGTCATGGAGCAGTTATTTATGCCGCAGAGTCAACAAAATTGGTCATAACTGGTAACAGTCTGCTCGGTAACTATTCTGAATTTGATTCGCCCGGCTTTTATTTCACGGGAAACGTCAACACCGACATCACTGCAAATGTGGTAGAAATATCACATAATGCAATATATCTTCAGGGTGCAATACTTGATGTTAATGCACCTTCAAATTATTGGGGCAGACCTGATAAGCATGATTTTCGCACGGCATTTAGAGATAAAACTCTTGATTCCGCCGAGCCTTTTGTTCATCATACACCGGCATTATGGGCACCGCCGGTAATAATGCCCACTAACCCGATAAAAGTTAGCCAAATTTTACTTTGTCGCACCGATGATTATTTAGAAGAGATTCCACGAGGAGTGGCAGATGGTGTACCGATGCGCATTCGTCTTGTTGGCGAGGATGTTAATCCACTGATAGCTGACGTTATTCAGGTTAAAGTTGTTTCAACATTAGACCCTGACGGTATCCTTGTCCCACTATTCGAAACAGAAGCCTCAAGCGGTGTGTTCATTGGTAGGGGAAGCGTTGCTGTTCTATCAGGTCAGACTACATACACGATTGGCGATGAAATTGGCGGTGTGGTAACAATTTTTGCTCAATTTGCTGACAGCGTGAAAGCCGAATATGCCACAATGTCTGCAAAACCTCTCGTTCAAGATTACACTATTCTTGATGTAGAAGACATTCAGCACCTCGTGAATCATACGCCAAGGTTCGCTTGGGAATATTTTGAAGTGTTTGAGCGCCCGCAGACACACTACAGATTCCGCGTTTTTGGCACAGATGATTCCGGGGGAATTTTGCCAGAACCTATTTGGGATACCGGTGAATTTGCCGCGAGTAAATGGGAGCTTGAGTATGCTGGTCCAGATCTCGAAGATGGTCACTTTTATATTGGACGATTAGAGCTTTATAGCGGTTACATATGGAGCGATCCAGCCGATCTTTCATTCAGATTTAACAGTTTGCCTACTGCACCGGAACCAAATGAGCCTGACTTAGGCTGGCTCTCCGATACTAAGAATCCCAATTTATCCGTCTTCCTTTCAAAGGATGGTGAGTCCGATGACTTAACTTATTCCTTTGAAGTGTATTCACTGAATGATATGTCTTCTGCAGTCCAGAGTATTGATTCAATTCTTTCGGGCGAGACTATTGTCAGTTGGACTCCTACAAAAGAATTGACAGAAAATGAAGGATTTGAATTTAGAGCGAAAGCCAGTGATCCATTCGAGGATGGTTCTTGGGGTGAAAATCGGAAATTCTGGATAAACTCATTAGAAGAGCCTGCTGATGCATTTAATCTTGCTTCACCAATTCATGGTGATACAATATATTCTCTACATCCAGAATTAACTTGGAGCGAAGCTATTGATCCTGATCCACTGTCATCTGTGAATTATCAAGTTGAAATTTCAAAATCCAATGATTTTTCTGATCCTCTAACATATAGTGACATAACTCCAGCAGTGTTTGTCATTCCTGATTCTCTCGACAATCGCACGACATATTATTGGCGCACTACATCGATTGACAACACAGGGCTTACGACTACTGCGGATTCTGTAGAGTCATTCTATGTTGACACAACACCGAGCGTCCCGGTTATGTCAGCCCCAATAAGTGGCGAAGAACGTTTGCACACAGCTTCACTAAGCTGGGAGCCATCAACTGACCCAAATCCTGATGATGTGGTAGTTTATGATATTCAAGTTTATGAAACTGCCAAAATGCAGAAATTAATAGCTCAGGGCACAGGCTGGGATGGGACTGAAATTCGAGTCGAAGAACTCGATGGCTGGGACAAAATGGTTGACAATCGGGTTTATTACTGGCATCTCAGGTCGCGTGATAATCATAATGCTGATAGTAAATACGGAGCTGTGGGATCGTTTTTCTTCAATAGGTATAATGACAATCCAAATCTTGTCACCGGTATTCAAGCTCCCGCAGATACCGTGATGGGAACATCCGATATAAGTTTCGCTTGGGGGGCAGCCTCAGATATTGATCTATCTGATACACCAGAATCTCTTACCTACGAGATTGAAGCGGTTATCGGCGATTTTGATAGTGGCGATATCAGGCAGTTTGCCTCACAGATTGGAGCAAGCAAGCTTACAGTCCCGCTCGATGACAACAAACTGTGGCGATATAGGGTACGATCACGCGACGATGAGGGGGCAGTATCAACATGGAGCCCAGAGAAAACAGTACTTGTCAATGTAGCCGAAGATCATCCAGAACCATTCAGTCAAATATCGCCTCAAAATTCTATAGCGATTTTTGAGCTTGACTCGATACAGTTTAATTGGGAGATGACTACAGATAAGGATTGGGAATCTTCAGTTAGCTATATATTGGAGCTGACGCCCGACGGCGAAAAGACAATTGTGTTAAAAACCGAACAGACATCCTTAACCTTCTATGGTGGATTGACTAACGAAATAAGTTATTCCTGGCGTGTGGTGGCAATCGATAATCTTAACCTCAAGACTAATTCAGACGGTGCTTACAGCTTTACGACCAACACTACACCCACAACGCCGTCCGCAGCACCAATGGAGATGGAGCTGTTACCAACCGGATTAATTTCATTTGACGGTTCTACAGATCCAAATCCTTCAGATAAGCTGACATATATTTTGGAGATAGCCGCAAGCGAAAGTTTTGATCAACCACTAGTTCATGTTGAAAATATCCCGCATTCCAATCAAACGATGAGCAATGTTATTGGCAGTCTGACAGGGCAGGAAAAACTACAGGACGACACCGATTATTATTTCCGTGTATCTGCAGTTGATAATCATAATTATCAGGGTTCATTTTCACAGCCAGCAAAATTCAGGTTTAACCGCGAAAACGATGCTCCAGGCATGCCAGGAACACCACTGTCCCCAAGTAATAATGAAGTGATCAGATCACAGACTCCAGAATTTACATGGAGTGCCGCAACGGATATTGATATGTCTGACCCAAGCGAAAAGCTCTCATATGACATCAGGCTTGACTCTGACGGTGAACGAAAACAGAACTCCAGACATGAATTTACTACTTCGCCGGGTGTTACAAATTTCACTTTGCCAGTAAGCCTTGATGATAATCAGCCGTGGGTGTGGCAAATCAGGGCGCGAGATGATGAAAACGCCGTTTCTGCGTGGTCGGCGATTCAGTCGCTAGTAGTAAACGTGCGTGAAGATCCACCAACTTCTGCCAAGCTCTCGAAACCTACAGATGGCGAGAAGCTGAACATACTTGGTCCGATTAAATTTGATTGGGAAGCATCAACGGATCTTGATTATAAATCATCAGTTAGTTACAGCGTTGAGTATGGTACTACTATTGATTTTAGTGATGCGCAAAAAGCGAGCATTAAAAGTAATTCTCCAACGATGATAAATGGACCACTTCAGAACACAACTTACTATTGGCGTGTAATCGCTAAAGATAATACCGGTCTGGAAACAGTATCTTCACCTTTTAATTTCACTCTGGATACAAGGCCGTCGGTCCCTGAAACTACCCTGCCGAGCAGTGGTTCAGAGTTATTACCCGATGGCACAATATCTTGGAAAGCTGCGGTTGATCCAAATCCAAAAGATAAGATTACGTACACCGTTCAAATTGGGGTTGGTGACGCAGGTAGAGCTGGCAATAGCGATAAGAAAGTAGAAAAATCTGGCATATCGGCTACAACGATTTCTCTGAAGAATGCAGGTTGGATTGCCCAGCAAATTACAAGTGCATATGGCGATAACCTTGCCTGCCATTGGCGTATAAAAGCTATTGACAATCATGGCATCGAATCTCAATGGAGCACTGCATCCGAGTTTGTGTTCAATGCCCTAAACGGTCCTCCTGCCCGAGTGGAAAATGTGATCTCACCAGTGGATCAGCAGGAAGTGACAAATGTTGCCTTGAGTTGGGAGTCGGTTAATGACCCGGACGTGACCGATTCACCAGAAACGATCTCTTATAGGATAGAGCTTTCTAAGGATATGGGTTTTTCTGGCAGCGTAATTACTAATCAAACATCGCCGGGGGTTACATCATTCAGCCCGAAAAATCTGTCTGATAATAGTGAGTGGTATTGGCTTATAACTGCAATTGACGACGAGGGGCTCGCTGGTAGCATTTCAAATTTATTCAGCTTCGTTTATAACACCAAGAACGATGCACCAAACAGCTTTAGTCTCAGTACGCCTGTCACGGGCTCTAAGCATGATACAAAAACTATTTCGTTTAACTGGTCAACATCGCATGACCCCGATCCCGGTGATAAGGTTACATACACCTTAGAGATTGCTAAGGATGCTTCTTTTTCAATGGACAATAAAAAATATTCTGGATTAAAATCTACACAGTTCTCGCCGCCTGTCACTGATTTCAGCAGTGATGGAACTTATTATTGGAAAGTGTCGGCAAAAGACGGTGAGGGTGGCTTCACGTGGGCTAATAGTAGTGAAAAGACGCCGTGGACATTAACTATTACTCTTCCACCGCCGCCAGTTGATCCCCCTGCAAGCGGAGGTCCATAATTATTAAGCAATCCATTTTGGACTAAAACCGCCTATTACTTGAATTATTGAATTTATATAATTATATTAGAGTTCTTGTTTGCTTATTTAATAAGCATTAATTCTGTGATTTTTGCTAACGTTTATATTTTGAGGTATTTATGAAAAAATCTACACATCTTTTTTTTGTAGTTATTATTTTTGTTTTTCTGCTGACGCTTACAAGCAATGTTTTTGCCGTCGGGTCAGCTCTTTCGTTTAATGGTCGTAACCAATATGTTCTGTTAGATGCCCATGCACTTGATGGACTGAGTGACTGTACGGTAGAATACTGGATTCTTATTGTTCGCGAGGATAATGCCGCATCTCCATTTTCTGCTGCTGCCAGTAATGACAATAATAATGAGTATCTTCACTATTTTGAATTCAATGGTGGATTCAGACCTCATATTCATAGTGAGGCACCTGAAAATGGGGAGGCATTCTCCATAAGTCAATGGTTTCATTTTGCGATGACCAGAGATGGACAATCTGGAGATTGGATCACATATGTAAACGGTGAGCAAGTCGATAGCGGGAGACTTGGAAATGGGTCATTGGAGGTAGCTAACAACGGATTAGTTCTTGGGCAAGATCAAGGTCAAGTCGAGGGGGGTTTTCGAGGTGATCTGGCTCTAAGAGGCAATTTAGATGAAATGCGCATTTGGAGCCTTGTAAGAACACCTGAGCAAATACGACAATGTGCACATGCGCAGGTATCCATAAATAGTAGAGGATTGCATGCATATTACACCTTTGATGAGGGCGAAGGTCAAGTTCTCGGTGACGCTACAGCACATAATTTTGATGGCAGGCTTGGTGAAGAGGACGGTGAAGATGGTGACGATCCAAGATGGATTAACTCTTCTGCACCGATATATGGTGGTATTGTTGAAATCTCAGCTGAAGCAATTACCTTTGGCCCAATCGTGCAGGATCAACCTACTGAATTTATCATTCAAATTGAAAATTTATCAGATATCGATGATGATTTTCATGCGTTAGAGTTTTCTTTTGAAGATGAAGAATTAAACCCAGACTGGCTAACTATTGAGCCAGAGAGTGGCGAGCTACGAGCGGGCGAGAGCGTAGATGTAATTTTTACCGCTAATCCTGATGGTCTTGATCTTGGCGCATATGAAAGAGAAGTTGAATTTGAGGTTAACGCTTCAAATTCACAATTTATTACTATGCCGGCGAATATGATTATTGTTGAAGGTATTGGTAGTCTATCTGGAACAGTGACTGATGAAGAAAATGGCAATCCAATTGCTGGAGCGTTGGTATATCCAACTGGAAATTACCCTTACATGAGCATCACAAATGATGAAGGTGTATATGAATTTGAAACTCTTCCTGCATTTACATACACTTTTGTAGCTGATGCAGCTGGTTATGAACCCTCCACCTCCGACGAAACAGAAATCGCTGACGAAGATAATGTAGAGCTTGATTTTTTACTTTTCCACGCTGAGTTCGCCATTGAACCAGGTGGAATTGAAGACTTCATGGAGACCGATCAGACAGTCGAGGTTCCATTAACCCTATCAAACGATGGCAATTTTGATCTAACATGGAGCATGGACATTAATTTTCCCGATGTAGAAGAAGTCTCGCCATGGACTCATCTTGAAACTATTCCAATTGAGGAAACTTTCGAGAATGATCGTTTTGGTTCCACAATATTCATTAACGATCACTTTTATATAGCTGCTGGATTTCGCGGCGACGAGGATAACATGATTTATGTAATGAATCGTGAGGGCGAAGTTGTTCGAGAATTTGCCCAGCATGGCGTGTCTGATTTTGGCTACCGTGACATGACGTGGGATGGTGAGCTCATGTGGGGAATTGACAGAAACGAAGAGGGTGAATGTCTGTTCTTCGGATTTGGAACCGATGGAAATCTCGAGCAAACTATTGTATCACCAATTAATCCATTAAGGGCTATTACATGGGACAGCGATCATGGTAATTTTTGGGCATGTAATAGAACTACATCGGTTTATGGAATAGATACAGACGGAGAAATAATTGAAGAAGTTCATCGAGGTGATGAGAGACTCAATATATACGGACTCGCCTGGTTTAGTCGGGATGAAATTGGATATAATTTGTATGCATTTTGTCAAAACGGTGGTTTTAGAAGGCAAATATACAGAATAAATGTGGATGATGAATCAGACGAGTTTGAAGCAGTCCAATTAATGCATGAGCCGGTTGACATTGAGGGAAGAGCAGGCGCGGCTACTATTTCAGGATTTTGGGACGCAAATCAGTTCGTATTTATAAGTATGACAGACAGACCAGACAACATTGAAATATTTAGAATTGAATCAAGATCAGAGTGGCTTAATGCTGAACCACTGGAAGGCGTCATTGAGCCTGGAAACGAAAGCGAGATCGTGGTTACCTTGAACACCGATGGTTTACCAGCAGAAATTCAATATAATGGAATACTTCACTTTAATCACAACGCTGATGATGGTGAGTATAATTTCCCTGTAACAATATTTATTCAAGGTGAGGGTGGAGTTGCTGATCTTACGATTCCTCTTTCAATGGGTTGGAACCTAATTTCCGCTAACCTTGATCCCGCTGAAGACGAAGATGACTTTTCAGATATAGTAGCTCCACTGGTAGAAGCAGGGCTCATTACAATGGCGAAGGATGGAGCAGGAAATTTCTATCATGTAGGCGAAAACTTCGATCAATTAGGTGACTGGCAATGGGGTTCAGGCTATTGGCTCAAAATGAATGATTACGCTGAATTGACAATTACCGGCGAACTGTTGCCATGGAACTCGCCAATTGATCTAACAGAGGGTTGGAATACAATAGCTTATATGCCGCATAACGGTGTTAACCCCGCCGGTGCATTGAGAAACTTAGGCGATAATCTGATAATAGTAAAAAACGATGATGGACAATTCTTTATCCACGAATTTGGCTTCTCTAACATGGCTCAAATGGAAGAGGGGAGAGGTTATCAGGTAAAAATTAATGCTGATGCAGAGCTTGTTTACAGTTTGCAGGGAGACGCAGGAAATGCGATCCCATATGAGTATTCAATTAAAGATCGCATTTGGATTAATGAATTATCTCAGTCCGCAGTTTCACACAGCTTGTTAGCTATGGCGGGCAACTTAGTAGCACAGGGTACACGTATTGAAGCATATACTCATGACGGTGTTCTCGCAGGTAGAGGCGTAGCTGATGCGGACGGGAAAATCGGTATTGCATTATGGGGTGATGATCCACAGACCATGTTAACCGAAGGCTTTATCTCTGGAGAAGAAATCAGTCTGAGAGTTGTCCATGACAATTCTGAATTAACCTTAGTTAATCTTATGGGAAATTCAGCTACCTGGGAAGTTAACGGGTTGGGAGTTGCCAACATAGCAATTAAAGCGGCACCATATGAGTTTGGATTGGGGAAAGCATATCCGAATCCATTTAACTCGAAAACTATAATATCATTTACAGTTTCAAACACAGAAACAGTCACTTTGAAAGTTTTTGACATCAGAGGACGTAACATTGCGACACTGACAACAGGAGAATATGTTGCAGGTCAGCACAAAGTTACATGGGAAGCTTCGGATGTGCCAAGTGGTGTTTATTCGCTGTATCTCAAATCTAATTCAGGTATTCAAACTCAAAAAGTTGTCTTGCTAAAATAACACTCATCTGAGTAATTTTAGCAAGAATAGATAAAGTGCTGTCTGAATTTATTTCTGACAGCACTTTTTCATTGTGATGTAGGCATTAACGAGAGGCTTGCGAAAATTCAAGGAATTGAGCAGGTGAGTAATGAATGATATCAACTGCTTGCCTGAAGCAAGTATGGTTAGTATTAATGTGTATGACATCACTGGGAGAATGGTTAAGAACTTAGTTAATTCTAATGAATTAGCAGGTTACCATAATGTAACTTGGGATGCTGGAATAGCTTCATCTGGATTGTATATTGCGAGAATGAAGGCTAAGGGATTCAATAAAGTACAAAAGATAGCATTGATAAAGTAGGAGATAGAATCTCAAGATAATTATACTTGCAAAAATTGAAACAGTTTTATCCAAAGCAGGATGAGATGATTTTAGCTGGATACAGAGTATTGAGATAATTCGTGGCTCTAGATTTGACATGGAAGGATGCTTATATAACAAGCATGGACATTTGCCCTATTTTCCAATATGGGCATTAATAAAAATTTAAAAATATTAAGGAGGAGAGTATGAAGATTCTAAACTTAGTTTTATTTGCTGTATTATTGAATATATCTACAGCAATTGCACAACCAACACATATCATTATTACCAATGATGGTGGGGTTATTGTAGGCAAAATTATTGAAACTACAGATAAAGCCGTAATTTTTAAGGACTCTGAAGGTGAGGTTTCAATTATACAAACCACCGATATAAATGAGATTAAAAATATTAGCATAGACTCAGGCACTGACTTAAAAAAAGTGGAGAAGCAAACTTCGAGAATTAAAAATCCGCTTCCATCTCTTGATATGGGATTAGCCTACTCGACTGTTGGGCAAAGTGGTGAAGTAGTTAGCGAATCTATGGCTAGCAATGAATACAGCAAGGGGATGGTTGGTTATGGGTTTGGATATAATACAGGCATCAAATTGATCACACCCTTTGGAATATCTGCGTATATAGAAACTGGCAATATCAATGTTGAATCAGGCAATAGAGACATTGGAGTTAAATGGTTTGGTGGTGGCTTTAACTTATTGTTAGATTAATTTTTTTAATAAATGGCAAAGTAACCTGGGAAGCACCCTAATGTGAATTTAATTTTTGTATTTATATCATTATTATTCAGTGCAAATGCCTATAGTGCCGATGGTTGCTATGGTGGAATCCCTAAATCAAATGCAACTATTATCGAAAACACGGGATTTACTATTGGCTATTCTGAACTGCGTATGAACCCATTATGGGTAGCTTATAGGGTGTTCCATGCTGATAACCCTGTATCAAGCAAACGACCATCAAAGTTCAAGGTAGATAATAGAACAGAAGCCAAAGTGAGCCATGATGATTACACCCACTCAGGCTACGATAGAGGGCATATGGCTGTAAATACTGATCATCAAGAACCTGATATCCACCATTTGGGATAAGTCGGGAATTCTGAAATGAAAATCCGTCCTTCATTATCCATTTATTCAAAGAGCTAAATTTATCTTCAGCTAGATCATAGTTTTTTGATAATAGTTCTAGGTTGATCAAGACATTTTCAAATACTGAAATTACTTTTTTAACGTCACTCCATTTATTCCAATCAATTGATTGGTAATACTGGTTAATAAGTGTACGCCTTTCTCCTGTAGTGTTTCAAACATAGTCAAATTCCTCTCGTATTAATCTTAGTTTTGAGTAACCAACAAAATACTCGCAAAATTCATCTCTAGTCCTCTTGCTAATGATATAATTTGCCATAGAATTAGCCTAATTGTTACTGTCAATTGTAGTAAGAGTAATAAACACTGGATTCCCGCTTTCGCGGGAATGACGAAGGCGGGGAACCAACCTTTCCCCTCTAAGCATTCCTCAACCGCTCCAAAATCGCCTTCACCATCCCCTCCCTCTTAACCGCAAACTGCGCCGGGCGATCTTTGCGCCAGGTCTCGCGGTCGGCTACGTCTTTGGATAGCTCGCTGCCGAGGGCGAGGTCTTTGATCTGCACTTCACCTGCCACAAATTCATCAGACCCTGCGATCACTACCAGCGGAATACCGCACTTGTCGGCGTATTTCATCTGCCTGCCGATGTTGCCGCCGCGAGCGTAAACCTCCGTGTTGATGCCTGCGTTCCGTAACTCTTGTGCGAATTTGTGGTAGTCCGTCAAGTGACTGCGATCCATCACCGTCACCAACACATCAACCGTCGAAGTCCTTTCGTCCACCTGCCCCAGCATTTTCAACGCTGCGAGCAGCCGATCAACCCCAATCGAGGCACCCGTTGCCGGCACCTGCTGTCCGGTGAAGCGTTTAACCAAGTCGTCATAGCGACCTCCACCGCCAATGCTGCCGAAAGTCCGTGCCCGTCCCTTTTCGTCCTTCACGTCAAAGGTCAGCGTGGCTTCATAAACCGGTCCGGTGTAATAGCCAAGACCACGTACTACGGTTGGGTCGAAAATTATTTGGTCTTGACCATAGCCCATGCTGGTTAGGAAACTGTCAATTTCACCAAGCTCGGTGATCCCAGATAAATCTAATTCGCCTGTTCCAGAGCCACCACCGGTGAATTCGCTGATTAAGTTTTCAAGTTGCCCTATAACACCACTGCGCGATTCAGTTGACAGTGACAGGTATTTCAAAATTTGATCAACCTGTGCTGTCTTCAGATTAAGACCTGGCATCACATCGCCTGATTTATCCTTGCGCCCACTGGTCAAAAGGTCTTTCACGCCATCAAGCCCAACACGGTCGTATTTATCGATACAACGCAGAACATTCATCCCGAGTGATACATCTTCAGATTGATCAATCGAGCCAATACCACACTGCTCCAACAAAATATTCAGAACTTTCCGGTTGTTCACCTTGATAACATACTTTCCGCGCCCAATACCAATCGCCTCCAGCGCATCCGCCATCACCATGCAGGACTCGGCATCGGTCTCCATCCCCGGCGCACCGACCGTGTCGAAGTCGAATTGATAGAACTCGCGGAAGTGATCTGGACCGGGTTTTTCAAAGCGGTAAACCGGACCGACTTGATAGCGGCGGAATGGGCGTTGTAGCTCCTTGTATTGTGCTACCACCCGCGACAGCGAGGCAGTCAAGTCATAGCGCAGAGCGATCCAATCCTCGTCCTCATTTTGAAAGGCGAATATTTCCCCATCCGGTTGATCGGACTCGGGCAGGAATTTTCCCAGCACATCAACATATTCGATGGCAGGTGTTTCCAAGGGCACAAAGCCGTAGCTCTCATATACTTTGCGAATGGCTTCGAGCATTTGGCGACGACGGTTCAGGTCTGCCGCAAACAAGTCGCGAAAGCCGCGATACAGTCGTGGTTTTGGTCGTTTCATTTGAAATTATTTTGTGTTGTATGTTGAATTTTAATGATTGATAAATATAGCCTGTCAATTGGAGCGGAACAATACAGTGCATTCCCACACCGGAGCATGGGTACGATAAATCAGGTAATCACTCATCAAACAAGCTCTTCAAGTTATCTGTCCGCACATAAGGTGTAAACACAACAATAATCGACTCAGATTTCCATGTACCATTTAAATTAAAAACGCTTTCTTCCCACTCCAGGAAGTGATGACCGCGGGAGCCGGGGACTGTCAACAGCAGATAGAAATTCACTGTAGCATGATCTGGCTGGACAATGGGTTCTATCACGCCAGAATATATCAACTTACCATTTGATATCCCCACTGTTTTTCTGCATATATGCCCCTGAGAGCCGGATATATATCTATATCTGCCCAGGCTATTTCTCCGTTCAGTGTATATCTGTCATAAGAACACTCACCGTCAATTGCAAAAATGCTAAGATTCCGCTTGTCATCCAAAGAAATCCCCTCGGCGTCATAATTATTGTAAGGACCTGTGTGAGTGGAAATTCCGAATTCCAACTTTGGTAGAGGGTTCACTGCTATTCTTCCAGTAAGGGAAGGATGATTATTGTTGTCTTCAAAATTGTGTTTTCCGTTTGCAATCCTCGTGCCTTCACTACCACTGCTAATAACCCCATTACTAAGTCCATTTACCCCATAAATTTCATATGTAATTCTTGTAGTAGAGTTCGGGTATATAGACCCGTAAAACCCCATACCAGTCTCAGAAGAGGGTGCTTGGAATGATCCCAGTACTTACGAGAGGTCTGTCAATCAGCGGATTTACTGGGCTGTCGTGGCTCAAATTGAATCTGCCAAGTGGACTTAGTATCACGCCACCGCGGATTGTAAATGCCTCATGTATCTCAAAATCTAAAATGGCAAGCTCCAAAGCAATCTCCTCACCACCCTCTTCAAATTCAATTTCGGATGCGACCCGCACACGGTCAGAAACTGGTGCAAAGGTAAATAAGTTGAATCGCTTGGCAAGAAACGTCATCTCATCAGTAATTCCATCTTCCCGCTCAAATCGAAATTGAAAATCAGCATAACCGCCGAGGCTCATTTGACCCGAACCAAACATATATGGCTTATCATAAACACCACCTGCTACAAAGGGTTCATTTCCCTTCCTAGACTTATCCTGAGCAAAAAGTGTGTTACCTGTAATAATTATTACTACAATAGTTATGGATATCTTACGAATTAATTTCATTAGTGTTTTCCTGTATTATTCAGCCTGATTACGATTGTATCTTCTGTAATTTCAACTGGGTATGTTTGTAGATTTTTTGATGCTGGACCACGTAAGACCTCTCCCGAGAGGTTGAACGTCGATCCGTGGCAAGGACATCTAAGAAAGTTTTTTGAAGGTCTTAGTGTGCAATTGAGATGAGTGCATAGACCAGACAAGGCATAATACTGATCATTTTCTCCTCTGAGCAATATTACTGGATCCTTGAATTCAGCCACTTTCAATATCAAGGCATTTGAATCTTCAGTGTTTTGTTCAAATTCCAAAACATCTAAAGTCACAATTCCTGCACTTGACCCAATTCGCAGACTACGCACGCCTGCACAGCCCAATGGTATTATGCTAGCAAAGATCAGACCACCAATTGCTTTGAGAGCTGTCCGCCTGTTCATTTCTGAGTTCATATTTATGTGTGTTTTACTATTAATTATCGTGATTTTACGAATTCAAGCAGCGCGGAGCGATCAGAAGCCGGTAGTTGATCAAAAGCGTCCTTTGATGCCTCTGCCTCCCCGCCATGCATTAAGATAGCTTCTTCTACGCTTGAGGCACGTCCATCGTGAAGGTACCCTGGATTATCGAGGAAATCGCCAGCTACTCTTAGTCCCCATAGCGGAGCAGTTTTCCACTCTTGTCCGGTTGCCATGCCGTCAGGGCGGTTGTCAGCCAATTCTGGTCCCATGTCATGAACTAGTAAGTCAGAATAAAGCCATGCCTCTTTCTCGCTCAATTGAGGGATTGAGTGCAGTCCAGTTGTCATGTATGGTGTGTGGCATGAAGCACAATTCACCTGATTAAATAATTCTTTTCCTCTCTGTACAGTAGCGGTCTCATCGCTTGGAGCGGGAGGAGTTAGTAGCCGGATATAAAATACAACGTCCTGCACATCACTACCTGACAGTTCGGGGTCAGCAACTGCATCACCAAGTGCGTTTCCGCTCCCACGAGGGTGATTATTTTCGACTGGTGCAAAGTCCGTAGTGAGACCGATATCCTGATGATAAGCGGCAACTGTCTGTTGGAGCAACGATGAAACGCTGGCTTTACGCCCGAACCGTCCAAGCTGCATACCGGCACCACCGCCAATTTCGTGATCAGAAACGTATTCCGCAGCAAGTACCCAATTGGCCCTGCCAGAGATACCATCCCCATCTGCATCGTCTTCATCAGCGTTTGCGACAATGGTTTCGACAGGTATTGCTTCAATTAAGCCGACACCAAAGACTGGGGGAGGAAGACGTGGGGAAAAATCTACACCCTCCGGTAATACTTCGGGGGACACGCCCGGTATGGCTTGGGTCTGCAGCTGAGGTTCTCCTTCCTCAGGGATGAGGTCATTACCCCTGCTAAACCTAAGAAATACATTGTCGTTGGACCCTCTACCATCACCTGAGTGACAGGATGCACAGCCAACATTGTTAAACACAGGACCCAGGCCTTCTTCTATTGCAAATGCTCTTTCAAATCCCTCATCACCACGACTGAACATAATGTTCAATTCCGTTGAGAGGTCGGGTAAAGGCGCATCAAACAAATCGTCATCCGAAGGTGTTTCAGTCATTAACAGGTCACATCCTACTGCTACAATCAACAACAGGATGACTAATAGTTTAAATTTAATATTTTTTATTTTTATTTTTTTCTTTCTTTTTTGTACAACAAAGCAAGATATAATTATATAATGACAAAAACAAGAACTTTTTTCTATTACAATATTTTAAAATTTTTATTACAATTTTAGACGTTTTTTCAATAGCTGATAATTTATATTCTCTCAAACCTCATTTGAATACACTTTAGATTATTTCCAAAAGTAATTGTATCTTTTTGGCTATGAAAACACTACTCTCAGGATCGAAATTTGGGCTAATGAAGGTGTTGCTTGTAGCAATTATGGTATTTTCTCTGAATATCGAAACGCTAGCATTAGATGGGTAAAAGATTGAAAATTATGATCCTTAAATACATTTTTGGGACGGGGCTATGGATATTGCTGTAGTCCTTGCCATAATGAGAGTATCATCTAACAATAGACAATTTTTAGTAACATGAATAATGCCTTTCCAAAGTATAACGACACAATAGATATGTTGGTATAGCTTGAAGCAAGGGAGAATAACATAGTATAAATTTTATGAAGCTTTATTTGAAATACTTACATTACTTGCATTTTCCTAAAATGTCGTTAATGTAACAAGCACAATGAAACATTTGATATTTTGTACCGTTATACTATCCAGACGATAAAAACAATAAAAGTGAAGTGAGTCATTTGACAAATAAGTGTTTTTTGTATTAAAATTGACCGAAACCTATTTTGAAAGTAGCCATAGTGAAGTATTCATATTGGAATTCAGTAGTGGTGATCCCATAATAAGAGGAAAATCTGAATTTGGTGAAATGCGCTGAAGGGTTAAAATTATAAGCAAACCCATAGCCTGTATGGGTTCGCCCGTTTATCCGTTCAAGTAATTAGCGGAATGGGGTCAGACAGCCTTCGAGTCCGACTCTTTTTTGGTGTCGAAGATGGAGACAATGGGATATCCACACCTCTTTCAATAGCGAGCATTCTCTCATCATGCTCCATCTTTTTTTGTTTAACTTTTCCATTTACTGCGAAATATACAATGGATCCTGTCATTGCAAATAACGCGAGTGGGATTAATACCTCTTCCATGATTATCCTCTTTAATTTAAGTTTCATTATTATCTTCACACATATAGACTGCAAGGCTCAAAAAAATGTTACGATAAGAAATGTCTTGAAAATAAATATAAGAAAATATTTGGTTTATTTGAAAGGATAAAAACAGAATAGGCAGTAAGAATTCAATCCTACTGCCTATTCTGTAAGGTCTTTGAGAAGTGAAGGAAGTTTATACTATTCCGGTTTAATAGGTATAAACATGCGCCGCCCCTGTCGCTCGATCCAGAACGGAATGGCTTTCGTTCGCTCTGCCAATTCTTTCGATGCACTCATAAAGTCATCCACCGAACGGATTTCATTGCCACCAATTTCCACAATAACATCACCCGGTTCAATCAATCCTTCGGCGGATGATTCCGATTGAACCTCAAGTACAAGTACACCTTTAGAATCGCCAAGCCCCATCCGCATTCCTCGCGGTCCATCGGTTGGTCCTACGCGAATTCCCAACCATAACTCAGGTTGGCTCGGGGCGCTGGATTGCTGATTTAGATACAATGAACGGTCACCGAGTTTGAATTTCAGAGTTTTATTCTTGCCCTTGCGCACGATCTCCATCTTTACCTGAGAGTCGGGAGGATAGTCAGCGATCTTAAAGCGGAAATCAGACATGGTGCTGACTTTATGGTCACCGATTGAGGTAACAATGTCGCCACCTTTCAGCCCGCCTTCTTCGGCAGGAGTGTCCGGTTGGACAGTTTCAATCAACACACCAGTTACATCAGAGTCAATTCCTAAGGCTTCGCGCGTTAGCTCATCAAGGTTCCGTGGATATACCCCAAGGTATCCACGCTTCACCTCACCGTTATTGACCAATTGGTTGGCAATTTTCATCGCGAGGTTAATCGGAATAGCAAACCCGATACCCTGTCCTTGTGCATTGATGGCAGTATTTACACCGATGACCTTTCCATGAATATTTACCAGCGGTCCACCGGAATTGCCAAAATTTATTGAAGCATCGGTTTGAATAAAGTTCTGATAACTCGGTCCGCCTCTCCCGCCAACATTCAAATTTGATCGACCTCGTGCGCTGATAACCCCGACCGTAACGGTCTGCTCAAGACCAAAGGGACTGCCGATAGCAATAGCCCATTCACCGATTTGAGTGGCATCAGAGTCGCCAATTCTTGCGATCATCTCGTCGGGAAGTGTTTTATTAATTTTGATAACAGCAACATCAGTGTCTGGGTCAGTGCCGATTATTTCAGCTATGCTCTCCGTGCCATCCGAAAGCTTTACTGTAATGATATTAGCATCTGCGATAACGTGGTTATTGGTCATAATCAGCCCGTCTTTGCCGATAATAATACCGGTTCCACCGCTGGTTACACTCGGAACTCTACTGCCCGGTTTTCGATTAGGAGGTTCGCCGAAAAATGGACCCCAATCAAACATATCAAAAGGTACTTTAGGGTTTGAACCAAGAGTTTTTTCAGCCTGAATATTGACCACAGTAGGTTTAACCATAGCCGCGACCGCAATAAATGGACTCTCGCCGACTTCGTTCAATTTTGCATACTTCATTGCAGCCAAGGATGCTGCTCCTGTCGGGTTATGTTGAGCTGTAACTCGTTGTGGCATATCCCAGCCCGTTGCAAGCATAAACCCTGCTCCCACGCAAACCGTTGCGAGCATGATCGTATATAAATACCTTATCGAAGTTTTTTTTATTTCACTCATTATTCTTTTATAGTAATATTAAAGTTCTAAATTATCACCGTGCAATATACCAATTTATAATAATTAAATTTCATATGTTGACAACTTTTTCAATTCCTACCCATGTTCCTAACGTGATACGTTTGAAATTTCCGTAATTCTTGAAATTTATCTAATAGCTAAATTGGTACAAATCACCTGACGATTGTCTGAAAATTACACGTGACAATTGGGTTACAAGTTCCCGGATTAGCTAAACATTTAATTATTAGAGGTGTCAGACCATGTTGCGCTGTCATTTTTGTGTAGGCATCATTTAGTGGGGGGGTAACGTAACACTATAGATATGGCAACTCCCCTAATTTACACTTTGCTGGAATGATAATATTAGGTTTTTTGTCCTCTAAGCCAGTTAACCGATTCTAAAATTAACTATTCGAATCCGAATCTAATCACTTGCCCTTTACCTTGCTCTCGGGATTGTCATTTGTAGATTCTTGCTCTGGTTTAGCTTTTGTCTCTTTACGTGTATATTTTCTGCGCTTTTGTGGCTTTTCTTCAACCTTTGAGGTTTCATCCGCAGATTCTGCTGCCTTATTTTTAGGTCTTCCTCTTTTTGGCTTTGGAGGTGATGGATCTTCAATAACCTCAGCTACCTCAACTGATTGACGGTGAAAAGCAGATGATTCATCACCTTTTTTAGTCCTGAAGTTATCAGCAACAACATCAATCTCGCTACGTTTTACCTCTACTTGAGCCTTTATATCGTCAATTTCTCTAATAAACTCTTTTACCTCATAGTCATCAAACACTGATGGTTTATCGGTAAGGTCAGACATATTATAAATATGAGAACCAAGCTGTTTTGTAACTTGATCAGATTTTCTCTTGAGTGTTAATATTTCAAATTTTAATTTGCCGATAACGGCTTGTTCTTCTGTAAAATCAGCGGCGGCGATGGAAACTTCCTTAATACGGTTCTTCAGTTTATTCCAAAATTCGCTTTGAGCCATGACTTTCTCCTTTATATTAGTAAGCATCATTATTATTTTCTTGAAATATACAATCATAAACCGTTCAGTGCAACTAATTGTTTGTTATGATTGCTTTGCATTAACGCTCATGCTTACTATATTCTTGAATAATTTTTCACTTTATTAGAAAGAGCATTGATGGCGAAACGTAAAAAATCTGCTGATAAGCCGGGCAAGGCTGTGAATTCGAACAAAACCGGTAATACAGATACGGGCAAAAAATCCTTTTGGGTCCGGCACAAGGGTACAATGATTGCCATCGCAGGCCTATATTTGTTGATAGCGATCTTCTTCTCGCCAGTTGTAGTTCAAAACATGATGTTAAGCCCTGCTCCGGATATGATGGCTGTGGCTGGGATGAACAAAATTGGCGAAGAGGCGATAAAAGACTTTCGATTTCCTCTATGGAATCCCACTCTGTATTGTGGATTGCCGTTGTTTGCCAGTTTACAATATGCACTGTTCACCTATCCTCCAGAGTATTTTATAAGGGCTCTTTCATACATATTTGGACCATCCCACTATCGTGTATGGCTGTTTCATTATCTGTTGGCAGGAATTTTTACATATTTACTTGCCAGGCATTTCAAGTGTAGCCGAACAGCGAGTTGGATCGCCGGTGCGGCTTATGCGTTTTCGCCACAGCTACTCGTATTGGTGGATGTCGGACATGGCTCAAAGTTAATGGGAATGACCTACCTTCCCTTAATATGGCTGCTTATTGATCGACTTAGGCAAAAACCGGTTCCAGCAAGAGCAGCACTCCTTGGTGCTGTGTTCGCGGTGGAGATACTCGCTCTTCATCCGCAAGTGGCGGCATATGGTGGGATGATGATGGGTTTATATCTTATTTATTATGGAATTAGAGCTTTCATAATTCATGACGTCAGCAGTTGGTTGAAAACTGCGGGTCTGTGGTTGGGGTCAATGTTGTTGTCGTTGGCAATTTCCGCGATTCTGTGGGTATCAGTGCTCGACTATGCTCGCTACTCCATTAGAGGTGTGGGAGATTCAGGGGTGGGTGGTGCTGGGGTAACGTGGGATTACGCTACAGGTTGGTCATTCCATCCCATTGAGACAATAACATATTTTTTCCCTTCATTTTTCGGATTTTCTGGGGGTACTTATTGGGGTACAGTTGGAACGCCTGCCGGTCAACCCTTCACACAAAATCCTATGTACTTCGGGATTGTGATCGTGTTCCTCGCTATCATCAGTATATCCTTGCTAAAGCGAAACGCTTGGGGTTTCCCCATCACGTTAGGTTTGGCGGCTTGGATTCTTTCATTTGGGAAATATCTGCCAATTCTGTACGGTCCAATGTTTCATCTGCTACCGCTGTTCAACAAGTTCCGTGCTCCGGTAATGGGTCAGGTGCTGTTATTGTTGCCCATGGTAATATTGGCAGCCTATGGCTGGGACGCAATCGCTGAAAAGGTTAAACGCAAGGAGCGATCACCAAAATTTGCTCGAGCAATGACCATAACGATAGCTGTACTGCTTGCTGTAACAATTATTTCCACACTGAGTGAGTCTGTATTTCACGGAATATACCAAGCAATCGCCACAATGGTCAGGGCCGACCAAAATCAGAATGTGTTAAATGCTGCTGAAAAAATTGCCCGACTTGATGTGATGCGAGTAATGGCATTTTTACTAATTCTCTGCGTCTTGATCTGGGCTGCGCTTATGCGTAAGGTACACCTTGGCGTATTAATGGTCGTCACGATTGGTATATTGGTAGTTGACCTGTGGACGACTAACCGCAAGTTGATAAGCTTTCACGCCTCAAATCAACAAACTGCGCTTTTTCAAGCTGAAGGTGTGGTCAGACACCTAAAGCGAGCCACCGGCAAGTTTCGAGTCCATGCACTCGACAATAGCTATCCCGCAGTGTATTGGCAGCGCGAGCTTGGAATACGTGCAAACACAAATCCAGCAAATTGGCTGTCTTACTGGAATATCGAGTCAACCACTGGATATTTTGGGGCAAAGCCCAGCAACTACCAAACATTGATGACACGTTTTGGATTTGAGTCACGTATGCCCTATAGCTGGATGGTGCTATTCCAACGACCACAGCTGCTCGACGTATTTAACGTGAGGTATATACTTACAACTTATCCATTATCGCTTGCCTTTGAAGAACTCGAAAAGCAAGGCATGGGAAAACCGGTCAGGGAAGCGAGTGAATATATTCTTGACTTTTTACCGCGAGATATGCGCCCCGGTTCGGGTGCGTTTCTCTACAAAAACCCATTTGAGTTGGATCGAGCGAGGATTGTTGACCGGTTTCAGGTGATTGAGGATTTCAACACTACGTTAGACACGATGTTGATGGGTGAGTGGGACCCGGTAACTACCGTTTTGCTTAACCAAAAGCCAAAAACACTGCCAGAGACAGGTGGTGTTTCTAATGTGAATTTATTGGAATACAAGCCAGAGAGCATAAAAATAAAAGTAGATGTTTCAGTTCCAAAACTATTGGTGTTGGCAGATGCGTATTACCCATCAGGATGGATAGCAGAGGTTGATGGCAAACCCACCGAAATCATGCGGGCAAACGGGGTATTTCGTGCGATTTCGATTCCTGCTGGCAGCCATGATGTGACCTTTACATTTAACCCTAAGCTGTTCTATCTGGGACTATATATTTCACTGACGACGGTAATTGGGCTTTTCATTTGGGGGGTGCTGTGGTTTGTTGGGAAGCGGAAAAGAGGAATGGTAGTAAAGGCTGCATGACCGAAATGCAAGAACCGTTTCCTCATTCCCGTGAAAACGGGAATCCAGTATGTTAGGCACTTTGTGCCTGCGTGAGATTAGGGCTGGATTGACTGCACAGGCTTGTCCTGATCCAGAGTGGATCAAGTCCAGAATGACATTGTGGGGTGCAGGATTGACGCGAGGGTGTGAACATATTATGGAAGTCTCCCTCATCCGTCATTCCAGCGAATGCTGGAAACCAGATTGTTAGGCACTTCGTGCTTAGCGGAAGATAATAACTGGATTCCAGATCAAGTCTGGAATGACGAGCTTAGGAATCCAGAATGACAAGGTAGAGTAACCAGAATAACAAGGTAGATTGACCAGAATGACAAATTTTGTGAGTTTGGAATTATAGAGTAATATGAACAAAGAAATATAATAAATGGAATATGACCCAATAAAACTAAAGCTCGCCAAGATTTTGAAGCGTAACCCGTTCTTGCGGGGGTTGTTTCACAAATCTTTGGACTTGATGTTTCTGCGTTCGTGGTATGTCGGGCGCGAGCTTCGGCGGATGCGTGCGAGCTTCAAGCCCGGTGCAAATGTCCTCGATGCAGGTACGGGCTTTGGGCAATATTCGGACAGAATAAAGCGGATGTATCCCAATGTTTCTATCGCGGCTCTTGAATTAGAGCGCGATCACCTGTACGGTGTTGAGGACTATTTTAAAAAGGTTCACCCCGATATTTCGATACTGCTCGGTGATGTTCAATCCTTACCCCTTGCAGAGCAAACGTTTGATGTAATAGTCTCAGTTGACGTAATGGAGCATGTTCTAAATGATGAAGAAACGTTCGCTGAATTTAATCGAATATTGAGACCAGGGGGAATGTTTCTGATGCACACTCCGCGCGACCTTTCGCCGGTTGGTACCATCGATCACGATCATAGTGACGATTCAGAGAGATGGACCGTGGGCGAGCACGTCAGAGATGGATACCGCGATGCAGATGCAGTTAGAAAGCTGGATGCTGCTGGTCTGAAAGTTGTTCGCAAAGTAAATGGTTATGGGATAATGGGCAAAATCGGCTGGACTCTTATGCAGCGAATTCCGCTCGGGTGGTTATCAAAGGGGATGCTGTGGATCTTGCCTACCCTAATATATATGGTTGCTGCCATACCGATTGGGATGCTCGCTATGTGGATTGATTATACTATCGGTAATCATGCCTATGGAGGCTCGTTGCTGATAATAGCTCAGAAGCCCACCGATGACTAAAGTGATGTCCTGACAGTATGAGATTTCCCTATCGCTTCATAGGCAGTTTTAAGGGCGCACTTTTTGTCACAGCTGTTGGTATGCTGATGAGCGTTTTTATCTATACTGATAGGATTGTGATGGAGCTTCGACAAAGTTCAAGGGACCATCTTACTCTTCAGGTAGAGCGTTTTCGTCATCTGTTCGTTCACGGAGATGATGAAGAACTTGACGTCTATCTTCATGACATGGCAACCAAAGACTTTCCACTAATCGTAGCGGATGAAAATCATCGCCCGACTTCATGGTCTGGACTGCCAGAACTTGATGATATTCCAATTGATGATGCACATCAAAAAGCTATCGCTATCATGGCAGATTGGGTAAATAGCGGGAATCTACCACTACCGATAGAAATTCCTGAATATGGCTTTACCATGTATTTTTATTATGGTGATTCAGCTCAAATCAATCGATTGCAAAACCTACCCTGGATTGAAGGACTCATGGTAGGCGGTCTTATATTGATTGGATATCTTGGTTTTGTCGCAATAAAACGAAGTGAAGAAAGATCGGTTTGGGTTGGGATGGCGCGTGAAACTGCCCACCAAATGGGCACACCGCTAACCTCGTTAATGGGCTGGGTTGAGCTTCTTGTCGATAAGCCTGACGACCCGCAGATTCCCATTGAGATGCAGCATGATATTGAACGGTTGAAAGACGTTGCTGAGCGATTTAACCGCATCGGATCAACTTCATCAACTAAAAGTATATCGCTTAACACATCAATTGAGAGTGCTGTGGAATACATCCGGCACAGACTCCCGCAGCTTTCACAGGGTGAGGTTAAAATACTTCTTAATCTACCACCAGATTTCACCGCCAAGGCAAACCGTCATCTCTTGGGGTGGGTGTTCGAGAATCTGCTCAGAAATGGCGTTGAAGCTTTGCAAGGTGAGGGAGGAATTATCTCGGTAACAGGAAAAGTACGCGGCAAACGTGTAATTATTGATGTAAAGGATCAGGGTGTAGGAATATCACGCCGACATTGGCGCGACATTTTTCGCCCAGGATATTCAACCAAAAAAAGAGGCTGGGGATTGGGGCTATCCCTCGCTAAGCGTATCATTGAAGATGTCCACAAAGGAAAAATATCGGTTCACGAGAGCAGAATTGACAAGGGGACAACGATCCGAGTGCAGTTAATTGGACGATAGTGTTATTGGGTATGACCATTGGGTTATAGACTTAAATAATTTACCAAATCCCAAGGTTTCAACCCAAAGCCCAATGCCACAACCATATCCCATTAAAACTACATGACAACACGTTCACGTAATCTGATCTCGAAAGCAATATCGGGGCATGGCTTAATATTTACATTGGCGATAACAATCCGCCTCCTATATCTTTTATCATACGAAGGTTCACCACCCTTTATAATACCAGTCGTTGATGCACAGGAATACCACAATATGGCATCTGATTATTCGCACAGTAATTTGCCCGAACAGTTCGCCTTTCGTCCGCCTGCGTATCCCTTACTACTCGGGTTGGTATATATGTTGTTCGGACAGGGCTTAATCGTACCGAGGTTGATTCAAATTATTACAGGTGCGTTTTGCTGTGTGCTTGTTCAAAAAATAGGCATCAAGCTTTTCGGTAAGTTTCTGGGGTTCTGGGCAGGTGTGCTAGCGTCTTTCAGCGGATTAATGATTTATTTTGATCTGGAACTATTGCCAACATCAACAGTAATATTATTTAATTTACTGTTTATCTATGCTATGCTAAGCACCAAGGAAAAATCCAACTCAGCCATTTGGGCGGGGTTGTGGCTTGCGGCATCAGCCTTAGCGCGTCCGGTAGCATTGACATTTTTCCCCTTTGCGATATTATGGTTGTGGTTTTACACACGCAGTAGTGGCAAAGTTATCAAATTTGCCGTCGTTGGAGTCGCACCACTGATAATTTCCCTTGTACTTCACATATCTGCGGGTGCAGGTCCGGTACTCGTATCAGCTCAGGGAGGGATCAATTTCTATATAGGTAGTCATCCAGAGTCCGACGGCATGACCGCACATCTTCCTGGCTACAGTACCGGATGGAATTGGGATCAAATCCGCTCTAAAGCAGAAGTCAGTATGGGACAAAGTCTCACGGCAGCCCAAATAGATCGATTTTATTGGCGGAAGGGGATAAAGTCAGTAAAGCAAGATCCCATCCATGCAATCAAAGCAACATGGCGTAAGGCACGACTATATTGGAACAGGATTGAAATATCGAGTAACCGCGACCTATACTATCATGGTGATACATTTTCTATAGTCGGGTGGCTAATGTGGCTGGGATTTCCCTTGATTTTGCCATTGGCAATGGCAGGAATTGCCACAGGATTCAGGGATAGAAAATTGCAATTACTCATATTATTTATTGCGGTTCAATTTCTAACGGCGATACCATTTTTTGTAAATGCGCGGTTTCGCCACCCGCTGTTGCCAATAATGATAGTGCTTGCAATCAGCGGTATCAAGCCACTTGCCTCGCTGTTTAAGCGAAATGCGAGCAGAAAAGGAAAATATGCAGGATTAATCGGGCTATTCACTGGAGTGATGTTGCTGTTCGCTGCCGACAGCGGTATTGACACCAACCGTAATGACTATGGGCTGTTTACTGATGGTACTCTGTATGAAAGATTGGGAAAACCAGATATTGCCAGAAACTATTATCTTGAGGCACTCGAAATAAATCCTCGGGCAACATTCGTGAATTTTAACCTCGCAGAAATGGAGCGCGCGAATGGTAATTTAGAGCATGCGATCACTTACTATCGAAATGAAATCGAAAATCAACCAAGTTATGCTAAAGCATGGAATAACCTTGGTGTGACACTGATGGAACTTGGAGAAAGTGAGAGGGCTTTGGAGTGCTATGAACATGCTATCAAGCTTAGACCTGATATGCGAGAAACCGCCAACAATATTGCTAAGATATGGGGTCTGCGAGCTTTGCATGCTGTTGAAGATGATAAATGGAGCTTATCCTTAAGGATGATCGCAAATGCTCGTCGCTATAATCCCAACAATCCTATATATCATACATTGGAATTGGAAGCGAGGGTCCAATTACATGATTCAGTAGGGGTTAAAGAGGAATTAAGATCAATATTGGCGCAATACCCATCTTTTCAGCCGGCTTTGGAATTATTAAAAGAAATTGCAACTGGCAATTAGCTTATCCCGCTTCATGAGCCTTATTAAATTCGAGTATATTTGCTGAAATACCATTTGAGTAAGGTGTGAGTGCATTTTATTCATTTGTCCGGTATAATTTGCATATTATTTGAAATTAATTAATATCCGTACGGAATTAAATAGTTACTGATTTTTTAACTTATAATGTTAAATTAATAGCACTTGTCTGGTTTAAACAATAAAAATAATCAATGGTATACATTTTGCGGAAATTGAGCTGGATACGGTTGTCTGTAATTACGCCGTATTACGGACAGATAGATTTATATTATACAAGGCGAGCAATTTTTACTGAGAAAAGTCTTGCAATTGAGCATGAAACAATTATATTGTAGGCTTGTCACGTGAAAATAGGTAGCGAGACAGCAACCAGCAATACTCACAATAATAGGAGGAAACATATATTGTTTTCCAAAATGAAACGCCATGATAGTGGCTTTACGCTTATCGAAGTTTTGGTCGTCGTAGTGATTGTGGCAATTTTAGCAGCGATCTCAGTTCCAATTTACATTCAGTATGTTCAGGGTGCACGTGCCTCAGATGCACAAGCTACCATTGGAGCTATCTACAATTCAGTAAAAATGTACCGCCAAGATTTTGGAATGGACCCCGGCACAGTTGAGGAACTTGAAGAGATGGAATATCTCGAAATCGACATGGGTACTTTCCGTCAATGGACATTCTCGCTTATCGGCTCTGATCCGATTACTCAAATTGAAGGCATATCAACTGCCGAAATGAAGGGTGGCGCAGGTCATGTGGTTCTCTTTGATGTTAACACTGGTAGATTTACCGGATACGGCTTGCCTACAGATGACGACATCTAAGTAACCTGAACCTTAAGCTAGATAACGAAAACGTAAACTATAGTTAATTAGCCGGAAAAACTGAATTGAAGACTTTTGACGAACTGCTTGGATTTGCTGTAAAACAGAATGCATCTGATTTACATATTTCTTCGGGCTCTGTCCCTATGATGAGAGTGCACGGGCGCATGAAGCCATTGAATCTACCTGCACCTACTGCCGAAGAAGTTATCGAAGAATTAAATCGGATTCTAACTGAAGAACAGCTGGAACGATTGGAAGAGATGAAAGAAATCGATCTTTCACGCCGGCTCGAAATGGCGCGCTTTCGTGTCAATGTATTTTCACAGATTAATGGATACGGAGTTGCCTTCAGGACAATCCCTTCGGAAATTCTCGGATTTGAAGAATTGGGACTACCTGAAATTCTTAAAGACCTGGCGCTCCGAAACCGTGGTCTGATACTTTTTACCGGTCCAACAGGATGTGGTAAATCAACTTCGCTCGCAGCATGTATTGACTTTATTAACGAATACAAGGAGCTGCACATCATAACCATCGAAGACCCCATCGAGTATTATCACTCGAGCAAGTCATGCCTAATGAATCAGCGTGAACTTGGTGCCAATACGCATTCATTCTCGAATGCTTTGCGTTCGGCATTGCGTGAAGATCCCGATGTGATCTTAGTTGGCGAGATGCGCGACCTTGAAACAATTTCCTTAGCATTAACAGCAGCAGAAACGGGGCATCTTGTCTTTGCGACATTGCATACCTCGTCAGCTGCAAAAACTATTGACCGTATTATTGACATCTTTCCCGCGTCACAAAAAACGCAGGTCAGATCGATGCTTGCTGAGTCATTAGAAGCTGTTATTGCACAGAAATTATTGCATCGTAAAGGTGGTGTCGGGCGAATATTGGCGGCAGAAATTATGGTCGCCTCGGTTGCAGTTCGCAACCTGATCCGTGAGGATAAAGTATATCAGATTCCTTCAGTTATTCAGGCTGGTGGAAAGTCCGGTATGCAATCGTTGGATCAAGACTTGCAACGATTAATGCATAAAGGATTGATAGACAGGGAAACTGCACAGCAAGTTGCGGAAAACCCGAAATTGTTTGAAGTTGACTTAAATCAATAAATTTGAAATAAGTCGAATATTTGATACGCAGATTTGATAACTTGAATATTGAAATTATTTAACATGAAAATGGAGTTTAACATGAAAAGGTTAAAGCACAAATTGATGCAAGATGATGGTGGTATAGATTTCGTTCAGCTCATAGTGGGCATAATGATAATCTCTATTGCTACTCTTGGCACGTTTCAATCGCTGTTCTATGGATATGATCAGCTCGATTACCAAATGAGATATCGTAAAGCACTCTCTATTGCACGCGGTCAAGTGGAATACTGGCAAGGAAGAATCCATACCGATTTTCCAAATGCTGCCAATATGAACGGAAACTTGGGGTCTCCCCGAGTATTCTCGCTGGAAAACCGCGACCCTACAACCAGTAGGGACGATATTGAATGCGAAGTCGCTTACTCTAAAATCGAAGCGATTCCCAATCCTGAAAACCCAGCAGATATAGATCATTGGGATATCAGGGTTATCGTAACTTGGTATGAGCCCGGCAAAAGCGAAGACGAAGGTGATGCTCCAAATACCATTGAATTGTACGCACCCATGGTGCCCGCAACTCTTTAAGTTTATTGGTATTTGTGAACATGATAAAATTGATAGTACAGCATGAAGAAATGTGAGGTGAATTTACGATGAGAATTAAAAAAATAGGATTAGAACGCGACGATGGGTGGACGTTAGTAGAAGCCATATTGTCGATGATCATTATGTCGGTTATGATACTGGGGCTAACAATAGTATTGTTAGCATTCAGGGAACATCTTGATCGAAGTTTGGCAGTTCGCACAATGGATCAGTATGGAAATAATGTAATTGAACGATTGACACACAAGTTGCGAAACGCCGTTGATGTAGTTGTTCGTAATGGACCTGGAGCTACTAATAAGATTGATATTGAATTTCTTGATCCGCTAACTCTGGATTTCACAACGTGGGAATATTGGAGAGCAGATGGTAATTCAATAAAGGTCAATAACAGACGCATTGATGATTATTTTCCACCTCTTCGTTTAAAAAGGGGCGAGGCATATAGGATTATGAAATTTACAATGACACCGTATGGAGTTGATACTCCTAATGACTTTGAGGGAGCAGACCGATTTCAAAGATCGGATTCATTTATCGATGCGACTTGGGACATTAGATTTACAATTAGATACGAGAGAACCAATTTAAGCTCTGATACTCAGTCTTGGTTCTATGAGAAGGAATATTATAATCGAGTTTATATGCGAAATATGAATTTGATTGTAAGACAAGGTATAACTGAATAATGGTCCATATTTTGGACATGATTAGTGAATATGTTAATATGATTTGGAGATAACGGAAACATGAAATTGAAAAATAAAATACGATCTGAAGAAGGAAATATCCTTATTATGTCGGTGGTCATTATGGGTCTCCTTGTTGCAACAGGGATGGGCTACATGCAATGGGCAGCCGATGAAGGAAGAGATTCAGCCTTTGAAGAGGCTACTGTTCAGGCTTACTTCTTGGGACAACTGGGGGTGATTGAAAAAGGTCTTAGGTTCCTTAGAAATAGCGAACCATCAGACCTACCACAGGGAACCGTTTTATTGCCGCCACGTAATAACGTTAAGCGAAAAATTCGACCCAATAAAAAGGGTCAAATTGAATATTACGGTAATTATGTTGATACTAAATTAGAGAGAGTTACTAATTTAGGTGATGGAAGTGTATTTCAACGTTCGGATACATACGATGTATCCTCAACTGGTGAAGTTACTTTCAATAGTCACATGAACTCTGATAAAGAAATTGTGGTCAGAAGAACGGCAATGATGAGAGCGAGACTTAGATCTTTTGCGAACTATATGTATCTAACAGATAACGAGACCACGATATTTAATGAGATAATCTGGTTCTGGTCACCTGATACGCTATATGGCAGAACGCATTCCAATGATTTTATTGGGATAAAGCTGTCACCGCAATTCTACGGACCAGTTTCCAGTTCTCAAGGCGAATTTCGCGAGCTAAATGCCAACCCATGGTTTGCATATGACCCGCTTTTTAACGTACCGAAAGTATATTTCCCCACCGAAGCAACAGCTATCAGAAGTAATGCAAATCCTTTTGTCAGTACTGAAAATGGTCTATGGATGATCAGAATTGAGTTGGCGGACGGAGTTGCAAATATCATGAGATATCCACATGGTGGTGATCCAGATGATCTGGAGCACGTTACATCTGTCGGCCCACTGACGTGGAATGCTATATTTGTCGATGGTGATGTTGAAGTGTATGGAGAATTAGCTGGTAACTTGACCATTGGCTGTGCTGGAGATATGTGGCTGATTGACAATATTAAGTATCCTAACGCAAATTTTCGTGGAATATGGCTGGATGATCAAGATCCCGGTGGTATGCTTGGGCTTGTATCTGAAAAGAACATTATAGTTCGCGATAACTGGGCAAATGGTAAACGAAATAGCCAAGCGGGCAACAGCATTATTATCAACGCAGGTATGGTCGCACTGGGTGAATCATTTACATTCCAGCACCAGAATGATGATTGGGAGCTTTATCAAGGTCCCGAGCCAGACGAGCGCGGCTACATCCGCCTGAAGGGCGCAGTAACCCAAATGCGTCGTGGTTATGTTCATCGTTCAAACCACACCGGCACGGGCTATGGTAAATCGTATAACTACGATTTCAGGTTTGACGAAAGACCACCACCTTTTTACCTCGAAGCAATGGATGAAAACGGTCACGGACTGTTTGATATCATTTCATGGGGTGAGAAGGACGCAGTTAAAGGCTCAAGCGGTATTAACCGCTAAAAAATTGCCTACTTTGATTTAAATACAGAGATTAGTAAAATAGAAGTTTTCTTAAGCAAGCTTAAGATACAAAAACATTACCTGAGCCTTTGCTTTCCTGAATTTAATAGCTTTAGGAAAGCAAAGGGTGGCTTGAAAGCTTTGATCAGGTTTTGCCGACAGAAAATTGACGCTTTGAAATTGATTCTTTATAATCCATCGGCAGGACAAGGAATTAGCTCTCAATTTTTTGTCTAAATGGAAGTTTAATAAAATTAACACAAAACCGGTAACCAAATGTTAGGTTTTAAAAGTAAACTTCGTGTCGGTCTTGATATCGGCACACATTCAATAAAAATTGCTGCGGTAGAAAAGATCGGTCCACGATACCGCTTGGCAAAGTACAAATGCCTTGACCTTTATGGTGAGGGTATGAAATACGATCCTGAAGGACCAAAAAAATCAATTGCGGTTCCCGCATTGATGAAAATTATGCAAGAAATTGAAATGCAGCCAAAAAGCGTAGGGCGAATTGCTTCCAGTATTGGAGGCGAAAACGTAGCTGTAAAAGAAATAACCAGCATGATGCAAACCGAATCGGAAATGAATTCGAGCGTCTTATTAGAAGCTCGTAAACACATTCCATTGGACGGTAGTGATACAGTTGTTGATTACCAAATCATGGGCGATGATCCAAAGGAATCCGATAAGGTCAGAGTTTTAGTAATTGCCACTACCAAAAAACAATTTGAATCACATCAAGACTTCTTGCGTGAAATTGATATCCGACCTGGTATTATGGATGTTGAGCCTTTAGCAGTCTTAAATTCATACATTATAAATTCACAACTTCCAGATACTGGCGTGGTGGTATTTTTAGACATTGGAGCTAAAAAGACTTCCCTTTCTGTATTTGGTCGCACTGATATGTTTTTCACACGCGATTTAAAAGTTGGTGGCTTTGATTTTACCAAAGAATTGATGGATAATTACGGCTTAGAATATCACGAAGCAGAAAAGGTTAAGAAAGAACAAGGAATGGAGCCATCATTACCAAAGAAAAAAGGTGATGAAGGCGATTCGCTTGCTTTAGTTGAGAAAACATCGTTAGAAAAATTTGGCGATGAAATTAACCGTTCGCTTCGATATTATGTTAAAGAAACAGGTCAATCGGTTTTTGCACATTTTGTCTTAATCGGCGGAGGTTCTATGCTTCCGGGACTAGATACATATCTAAGCAATAAATTTAATTTACCAATAGAGCTTTACAACCCCTTTAATCAGCTTGACAGTAGGATTTCTATTGATACTCCTAATCCCAGTCAATTTGCTGTTGCGATTGGCTTGGCTATAAGAGGAGACATGTAATTGATTACACAATTTACAATAAATCTGAACAAGGGCGAGGATGTTGCCGAAAGAGAAGCACGCTGGACCAAAAGGCGTGAAATAATTACAATGACAGTGCTCATTATAATTGTAAGCGTTCTCACAATGGTAAACTATCAACAATACGCAACTATTGAGGGCGTTGTAAAAACTAAAGAGCAAACTATCATTTACATTGATAAGCAGCTTGATTCCTTAAAGAAAACCGGAAAAAACATCTCTAAACAAGACGTGTTGGCACTGGCAAAACTTGAAAAGGAAAGAGTACTTTGGACGAAAAAACTCTTAGCAATTGGTGAGCTATTACCAGAAGATATGGCGTTAACATATATTGATTTCAAAAATCAATTACTTCTGCTTCGCTTCATTTCAAAAATTGAACAAGGTGAAAAAGAATTTGATAGAGTGAAATTAATGATCGACAAATTAAGGAACTCACCAATGTTCTTTAGAGATTTCAAAGATATGCGCCTAAAAGAGCAACATCAATCGGACATTGATGAACAAACAATACTGTCATTTTCAGTATTGTGCCAAATTGAAAAAGGCAAGCGATCTAAGAAGGGTCGTAGATCACGTAGGAGCACCCGTGGATAATAGAAGACTAATAATCACTAACGAGAGATATTAATGAAGCGTAATTATATATTATTAGCCCTTCTCGTGTTGTTTGGTGGAGGAGCATGGGCTTATCAAAATTGGGTATATTCAACATATCCAACCACTATAAGAAATCTTGATCGCACGATTCAACTGAAGGACGAAAAGTTGATTAGTGCTCAGATAATCAACGAAGAATTGGATCTTGTGGCTAATTTGATAGACAAAAACTTAGCTCTGTCCAAGAGTGATTCTTTGGCTGATGATGCCTCCCTGCCTTTCATGGAGGACATAACGACCATGATTGAAGATATTGGTATTACACTGCTTAAATTGGAGCCAGGAAAAAAATCTGCAAGGCTCGATTATGTAAGAACACCTTATACGCTGACAATTCAGTCATCATATGATCAACTTGGTAAGTTTGTCAATGAAATGGAGAAGTCTGATCGATTGATTACAGTCGAACAGTTTGAAATTGATAATGCTGTACGAAAATCAAGTGCCCAGGTTGAAAGGTTTAATGACTTGAGCCAGAAGGTAATGTCTATACGCGTGTCAACCTTAACATTGATTAAACAACGATAACTTAAGAGGAGATTGATCGAATGAAAGGACGCGATAAACTATTTTTCACACTGTTATCATTCCTATTGATAATTGTGATTATCGTTGTTGGGATTAAAACTCGTGATTCAGATAGACAATTAAAAAGATGGGAAGCTGAAATACAGGCGCGTCAAGAACGCGGTGTAGAAGATCCCCAATTACGTGAAACTGTAGATAAGCTTGAAGTCGCGCTTCAAGCTCGAATCTTGGAAATATTTTCCTTAGAAGAAGATCCGCTTTACCTAATCCGCGTCATAACCGCGAAAAAGTTTTTAGGTGGGTTTTCCGGATTAGATGGTAGGTCGGAAACAAAGATGCGACTATCAGCTACTCTTGTGGGCGAAGGAAAATCTTATGCTTTGATGAACTTTATGGGGCGTACCCATATGCTTTCAATAGGAGATAAAATTGGAAGACCACCATCAAAATACCGAGTAGCGGCAATTAGTAATAATGAGATCGTATTAAAACGTGGCAATGAAGTTTTAGTATTGCCAACAGAAAAAGCACCGGATACGCTTGCTGAAGAAGAACGACTTTACGGAGAAAATGGTAAAAATTTACCCATTATCGAAGTAAGAGAAGTTCCAGCAAGCAACTAATTTTTAATCGCATTGCTTAAATAGTGCAATATGCATAAATTTAATCAAATAATAATAACCGTCATCTTAGGGCGAGGAGAACGAATGGGCGGAAGGATTTTTAGTTTGAAAATAACAAATATTATGTTAATACTGGCGTTATTAATGATTCCAGTAATCACGTTTGGACAGGATGGATCAGCAGATGCTGCATCCTCTAATGCTACGGTTGTTAATAATTCTAACGAAATTGGCGGAATGTCCAGCCGTGGACCAGGTTTAAGGACGATTGTCAGCATAGATGCTGAAGATGCTTATTTGCCAAGCGTCCTGTCAATCTTAGCTGCAAAAAGCGGTTATAATATTGTCACAGGACCCGGCGTTTCTAAAGAAGAAAGAATATCTATACATCTTCAGGATACACCAATAGAGCAAGCTATGAACTTAGTTGTTCGAGCTGCTGGTTTATCCTATGAAATTGTTGGAAATTCGTTTCTCGTAGCAACTTCAAGTAGATTAAAAGAACAAGTGGGAGTTAATTCTTACGTTGTTCCGTTGCAATACGCAAATGCAGAAGATGTGCAAACATTACTGAGTGACTTTGGATCACTGATTCAAGTTGATTTAAGCGGTAATAAACTTTTAATTATTACTACACCTAAAATAATCAGCGATATGCGAGCTGTGATTGCAGAAATAGATCAACCCTCTCTACAGATTACTCTTTCTGCCAGAATAATTGAGGTATCTGTGGAAGATGAGGAACGATTAGGAATTAATTGGTCCAAGTTATCTACTGCATTTTCAACGAGCATATATGAAGGCTCAAATAAGCCTGGAAGTGAATCAGCAAGCGCAATTGACGCTCTATCGAGAAGATCAGGTCAGTACAACCCATTCAGTGAGTTAGATGATTTGAACACAGTTGGTAGAATTTGGCGAAGCCAACCAGTATATGATATTGCTGTTGATTGGTTGTTAAAAAATGCACGCGCGGAAGTTCTTGCCAGCACAAGTGTTGTTACAATGAACGCAAAAAAAGCTGAAATAAAATTAGTTGACGTGATTCCTTATGTAACAAGCTCCGGCGGTGTTGGTGGTCAAGTTTCAGTACAAAGAGAAGAAATTGGTATCAAGTTGGAGATTACTCCACAAGTAAATACAGATGGATATGTAACGGTTGTGATCAAGCCTGAAGTAAGTTCTATATTTGAATTTATTGGTCCGGATCAAACCATTCCACGTGTAATCCGTCGTTCTTCCGATATAACTGTACGAGTAAAAAATCATCAATCAATCATAGTTGGTGGTTTAATGGGGCTTGTTGCCAACAAGACCGCTCATAAGGTACCTTTCTTTGGTGACCTGCCGTTCTTTGGCGCAATATTCCGCTATAACGTCCTTGTATCAAAAAAAACAGATTTGATAATTGAAATTACTCCTCACATACTCGAGGATGAATACACCTATATTAATAAATCTGCTGAAATACTTGGTTCAGAAGTACTTTATGATATAGATCTTAACCCAGGAACTGAGTAACATATTAAATTATTTAATTAAATTATTTAATTGAGACTACTTCACTAAATACATTGAAATTTAGTTCTGGATTTTTCATTACCCTCATCGCAGGGGTATTACTGGCTTCTGCCGGTTGGTCTTTGACATCAGGTCAGGTTGCAAAATTAAATTTTATGCAGCCTATCGAAGGAACTGCAATGTTGCCGGGTGCGACAAAAATACAATCTGAATCCCTGCCTATGGAGGGACCGGTTGACCCCACTAAATACTTACTTGGACCAGGAGATGTTCTGGAATTTAAAGTGTGGGGGAAAATAGAGTTGACTCATGAAATAACCATTGGTCCGGATGGATTGGTTTCCATCCCCAGCGTAGGTAATATTGCCTTGAGTGGTTTATCATTGACTTTAGCAGATAGCACGATCAGTGCTTTCTCAAAAGTTAATTATCAGCACTCTGAGGTATCTGTTCGGCTAATCAGAGTCCGTTTTTTAAAGGCATCCATTAGCGGTTTTGTCGAAACACCTGGAATATTTGAATTATCTGCAATTGATCGTTTGTCTCTGCTCATAGAAAGAGCCGGAGGGTTTTCGGAACCCGATCCCGATGCTGATATGCTTGATAAAGGAAGAGGTGTAAATAATCGTTTTTCGCCAAATGATGAAAATTTAGAGGCAGAAGCAGAAAAGCCAGAATTAAAGCCATCAAAAAGACGAATATCAATTGTAGATAAAAATGGTAATACTCGAAACGTAGATTTTCAACATTACGAAAAAACTGGCGATGTGAAGTATAATCCGATTATCGCTGATGGTGACCAAGTGCAAGTACCCCTACTAAACGAAGAAGTAGGTGTATTGCACATTTATGGTGCGGTAAAAGAAGAAGGTGAATATGAATTTCTTGATGGCGATCATCTTCTTGATCTAATAGAGCTTTCAGGTGGGCTAAATGCGAATGCGCTGACCACTGACATTAAAATAAAAAGATTTAAACGATCCGAAAGTAAAAATTTAGAGATACTGTTTGATTTAAAAAATGCGCTTCCAACAAGTAGAGGTCCCGTCCTCTATGCAGATGATCGTATTTTCATCAGAGAGATAGCAGATTTTCATACAAAACTTAACGTTAAAGTTACTGGGGAGGTTGTGTATCCCGGGGTTTACCCCATAATTGAGGGCAGCACTTCTTTAACGGATATAATAAAATCATGTGGCGGCTTTACCAATAGAGCTGATTTTAACCGATCAAAAGTCGAAAGGCTTTCAGCTGCTGATATAGAGGATCCTGAGTTTAAAAGACTAAAAATGATGACCGTGGCTGAAATGTCACAAATGGAGTATGAATATTTCAAAACACGATCCCGCGAGGAAGCGCCAAAGGTTGTTATAAACTTTAAGAAATTGTTTACCGAGAAAGATTTAACTTTTGATATAGATCTTCAGGATAGAGATGAAATCTATATTGCCACTTTGTCGCCAACCGTAAACGTTACAGGACAGATAAATTGGCCTGGTTTAATTAATTGGGTAGAGGGTAACGACGTTGGTTACTATATTGATAAAGCGGGCGGCTATTCCTGGAATGCCCGCACAAGCAAATTAAGGCTTATTAAAGCCAGTACTGGTTCTTGGGAAAAACCAAGGAAAAAGACTGTTGTAGAGATCGGAGACACTATATTTGTTCCTGAAAAGCAAGAAATTGATTATTGGGAATTATGGAAAGATATATTATTAGTGTTTTCGCAGATAGCCACTATAATTTTGGTGGTTGGATCTGTTTAATAAAGATGCACCTATGTAAGTTGCTCATTAGGCAACAAGGTGATGATAACATGTTTCGTATATTTAGGTATCGTGTAGTTTAGGAGAAAAAGACACATGAAAAGGACGTACGCATTAACTTTAATCGCAGTTATTTTAACTGTAGGTTTATTCATAGGCTGTGACGATAGTTCAAGCCCTGGCATTACTGGTGGAGGAACTTCCGGTGGTGTTGCAGACGTAGAACTTCGTTTTAGTCAAACATTAATTAATGGCGTTGATGGAGAAAATATATCAATGACCATCACCGCTGTTGCGCGTGATTTATACTCAAATGGCGTTGCTGGAGCCAGCATGCAGTTTGGTATTATTGCGCCAGAAGCATTTAAAGGCACAATAGCCACATCGTCAGGAACTGACACAACAGACCAAAACGGACAAATATCAGCCACCTATACTGTAGTTCTACAGGAAAGTGCTGATGTAATCATTTTTGCTGAGTCTGGTCAAGTCAGGACAGAAAAAACATTACAACTTCTGGTTCGTAATGAAGTAGGAGTGCTTTCGGTTCAAATCGAAAGAAGCATTCTGACTGTCGCACCGGACGAAACCAAGCCAACAATGGTTACAGCAACCCTTGTTGACGAAATAGGAACAGCTATTCCAGGTGTTGAAGTAGCTTTTTCAACAAGACCCGCTACAAGAGGTTTTGTTGATGCCGCTTCTGCGACCACTGACAACTCAGGTCGCGCAATTGTTAATTTCCGAACAATTGCCAATGAATATGGCGACTGTGAAGTGATTGCAAATGTAGGCGATAGTGAAGCAATGGAGATAGTTCAAATTAGGCAAGTTTCAGGACCAGCAGATATTGGTGCTCATGCAGAGCCAGCAAGAATGAGACCTGCAGAGGGTCAAAATGCCACATCAGTGATTACTGCGGTAGTTACAGATGATGCAGGAGTTGGTGTACCTGACACCTATGTTTTGTTTGAGCTTGTCGGTATGAATGATGGCGCGGGACCAATATTTGGCTCATTGACAAATATTGACACTTCCCGAACAAACCCAGATGGTGTAATTACCACCACATTCAACACACGAGGCGGCGTTGGTCAACAATTTGCCAAAGTAACAGTCTTGCCAACTCGCGAGGATCCACCACCAGAAGATGGATCTGCGGGACCGACAAATGGAAATATCACTATTAAGATCGGTGATAAATCATTTGGGATGGATGAAGAGCTTTCAGCTATTGTTTTATTAACCGTTGATGCTTTGGAAGATGAACCAGCATCAATGGACATGACACCTTCAATTGACTTTATGAATCTACCTCCTGATTCATCCGGTCAATCAATTATTTATGTAATAGTTCGCGATTCTGATCGCAATGGCATCCAGGGATTAACAATTGATTTCTCTACTGATAAAGGAACATTGTCCCAGCCAACTGCAACAGATACTAACGGAGTAGCATCTGCTACATTTACCATATTGCCAAGAGTTGACCTTCCAGATATTGATGAAGCGACAGATGTTACTATAACTGCTGAAATTCCAGGAACTGGTTGGTCAGCAAGTACAACGATAACAATTCTGCCAACTTCAAGCGACGTAGGATCTTTGTCAATCGAAACTGACAGAAGATTTATCTGGGCTGATGGTCCAGGACTTTCAATGGCTGAAATTACGGTCATCCTAAAGGATGCTGATGGGCAAAGCTTATCAGGTAGAGAAATTATCTTTACTTCAAACTTTGCAAATAGTGTAATTCAGTCACCAGTGCTCACGGATTCATCTGGTCGTGCTACATCATTCTTTGATGACAACAGAGTCCCCTCTTTTAACGAAGACACAGGCTTGCCAGATTCAGTCGTGATTACAGCGAAATTTACTCCAGATGGGTTAAACTCATTCTTGAAAGTAATGATTCGTGAACAGAATCCAGTAGATCGCATTGATTTATTTGCAAGTGCAAGGCAGCTTACTGCAAATAGTGGCGATTCATCAGCTGTAAGGGCTACTTGTTTCTTAGTTGACGGTTCACCCGCACCAGCAGGTACAAGAGTCATTTTCGATACAAATAACGGTTCCTTTACTGATCCAGTGGCTTTCGTTGCTGGAAATGCTGGTCAAGCGTTCTCTTATTACCTTGCAGGCGTTATCGTTGGTACAGCACAACTAAAAGCAATGTATCAAGAGCTACAAGATACCGTTATCAGCAATATGATCGAAATAGATTTAATCTCTGGACCACCAAGCTTTGTCACGGTAAGCCCAAGCCCTCAAGAATTGATTACCAGCGATCCTGCTTCGGTGTCAATAGTGACTGCTACGGTGACGGATACTTCAGGTAATCCAGTCAGACAAGGTACTTATGTAACCTTCGCTTCATCACTTGGGACAATCACCCCATCATCAATTACAGATGAATTTGGCGATGCAACATCGTTATTACGACCGGGTGTTGAATCAGGAATTGCCGAGGTCACTGTAACCTGTCAGGGAATCGTTGGAATTGCTACCGTGACATTCATCGCGGGTACGCCAAATTCTATCGCACTTGATGCAGACCCACTTAATATTCAAGTCAGAGGCGGTGGAGGTATAACTACTTCCACATTGCGTGCTACAGTAAGAGATCCGAACGGCAATCTAATTGAAACGCCGACTACCGTTGTATTTGAACTAATCAATGAGCCAGAACCTCCACAAGGTTGTACCATTGGTGCCGATGGGCAAATATTTATGTCCAGAACATCAAATGGTATTGCAGTCGCTACGCTCAATGCAGGCACGCAAATTGGCGGTAAATTGATTAAAGCATACACCTGGCGAGATTCATTAAACAACCCTGATGATATCGTTGAAGTTATTTCATCCAGAGTCTCCGTGACTTCGGGTCCTCCATTTGAGTTAGACATTGACGTCAATAACGAAGGTGAGGATGGTGGCGGTGGTGCATGGATAATTGAAGTATCCGCCAGAGTATGGGATGAATTCCGTAACCCAGTTGCGAATTTAATTCCTGTAGTTTTTTCGATAAGTTTGCAAAATGCAAACATCGAAGCTGGCTTTACTGGTAACGTCGGACGAAATGGTGACTCTGTTGACGGACTTGCCTTTTCAGATCTCGTTTACAACAGTGTAAATACCTTTGAAGAGTTAGAGATTACTGCGGTAGTTCAAACTGAATTTGGAGAAATAACGGGTTCAAGGCCTCATATCTTACCTCTTCAAGAGGGAGTTATGGAGCTTAACGTTGATCCTGCGAACTGGATGTTTGAAGATGGTCGCGCAGATGCAGTAATTCGTTGCTGGGTCGTGCTAAATGACGGGCATGGGATTGAAATTAATAATGGTCCTATCCTGTTTACAGCAAATCGTGCCGTCTTTGGATGGCTTGATCTTGACGCACAAATGCATTTGTACTATCCTGAAGCAGTAAGGAAATTGACAGGTATTCGAGATGAATTGAATGATGAACAACCTGGACAGGCAACTGTTTTCTTAGTTGCTGAAGAACCGGACATATTCCTCGATCCATTTACTCTTGAAGTAACTGTACAGGTTAATGCAACCGTTGAAGGCTACGATGATGTTTCGGCTGACCCCGACTTCATATTCTTTACAAGGCATGCAAATTAATTAATTAGATTGCAGTCCTATTAAGTTTGAGGGCGGGCATTATTGTTCGCCTTCAAACTGATCTAAATAAATATTATTAAATACCCATATTTCTATCATTAATATTATTATCAGTCAACCATTGGTAAATTATTTATCAATAGATAATAGTATAGAGAATTATAACAAATAAACAGGTACTGATGACAGAAACGAGAAGCATTTCGCCATTCGCAAAGCTTGGTGAAATATTAGTCGCTGATGGCTCCGTTACGGAAGATCAGCTCAAAAAAACTATTAATGAACAACAATACACCCATGAACAATTAGGTTTTCTCCTCATTAAATTTGGGTATGCAGTTGAAGAACAGGTCTTTTCAGCCCTTGCTCATCAATCTGGTCTTGATTTTATCACAAATGAAAAGCTTCTGGAATCAGAAGAAGACGTAATAAGGATTATTCCCGAAGTATTTGCTCGCGAAAATACACTTATTGCTGCTGGATTGTCAAATGACAGTATAGTAGTAGCAATGGAAGATCCTGAAGATATCATCGCGATTGACAATCTACAAAAACTTACGGATAAAAAAGTAATCAGCGCGCTGGCAACTCCTTCAGGAATAAAAGCTGCCATTGAAGAGCTTTATATAAGAATACGTAAAGCTGGCGAAGTCAAAGATGTAATCGGCGATCTGCAGATTTTCACTGAATCTGATGATGATGATGATGGCATGGTCGATATGACCAAATCGGATACTGAAATTGATGATGCTCCAATTGTCAAATTAGTTAATCTGATAATTGCCGACGCACTTAGAGAGCGAGCCACTGATATTCATATAGAAGTTCAAAAAGAATTTGTCTCAGTGCGATTCCGTATTGACGGTGTCCTTTTAGAGATGATGACACCACCATTGACTTCACACATGGGAATCATATCCAGAATAAAGATTATTTCAAAGCTAAATATAGCTGAAAAGCGTTTACCGCAAGATGGTCGTTTTTCAATTAGAACAGCAGAGAAAGAGGTTGACGTAAGAGTTTCACTTCTTCCCACAGTGAATGGCGAGAAAGTTGTGATGCGTTTACTAGATAAATCAACCTTTAGCAAATCCCTTACCCAACTTGGATTTGATCCAGATATGTACAGGATATTCAAGCGCACTATTGTACAACCTTACGGTATGATTATCGTTTCCGGACCTACCGGATCTGGTAAATCAACCTCATTATATGCTGCACTATCCGAAATAAAATCAAAAGAGGACAACTTTACTACAGTTGAAGATCCGGTTGAGTATCATTCTGATGGTATTAATCAAGTTCAAGTTAAGCCAAAAATTGGTTTAACCTTTTCAGCTGCATTGCGTTCCATATTACGTCAAGACCCAGATAAATTACTAATTGGGGAAATTCGTGACGGTGAAACAGCTGACATTGCTATTAAGTTTAGTCTTACCGGTCATATTGTTTTTACTACTCTGCATGCAAACGACGCATCTTCTACAATTACTCGATTGATAGACATCGGAGTTCCCCCATTTTTGGTAGGTAGCTCAGTATTGCTTGTCATGGCACAACGCCTTGTTCGCATAATATGTCCGAAATGTAAGGAAACATATGTTCCTGACGACGTTGAACTTGAAGCTCTCAATATGACAGAAAATGAAAAAAAGCGTTACAAAGAAATCACATATCATCGAGGTCGTGGTTGTGTTCATTGTCGTAGTACTGGTTATTATGGTCGTACCGGGATTTTTGAATTGCTTGAGTTAAAGGGTCCGATCAGGAGGTTAATCTTTGATAATGCAAATCAGGAAGAAATTAGAGATCTCGCATTAGAAAGAGGTATGATAACACTGAGGGAATCCGCACTTAGAAAGATATCTTCAGGTGTGACAACTCTGCGTGAAGTTTTAAGAGTTACTGTTCAAGAATATGATAATTAATGATTAAGTTCATATCATATCCAAACATTTATAGAATATTAATCGATTAGCAAGGACAGCTTATGCCCCAATTTCAATATGTAGTTACTGACGCTAAAGGGAGTAGAAAAGAGGACAAGGTTAGAGCATCAAGCTTAGATGCAGCTATGCAAACTCTTTCAAAAAAGGGATATAAAGTAGTCTCGCTAAGGGAAGTGCGCAGCTCTATAGGAGATGCCGCACTACCACCGATCCATGAGCAAATATCTACAAGCTTGGAAAAAATAAAGAATCACATTCCTTTAAATACGCTTGTGTTCTTTACGCGTCAGTTGTCAACAATGTTTTCAGCTGGATTGACCATTGAAAAAGCAATCAGCAATTTGATGGTGGAAGAAAAAAATCCCCGATTCCGTAAAATATTGGCAAAAGTAGCTAATAATTTGAAAAAGGGTATGAGCCTTTCGGATGCATTGGCTCAAAGTCCTGGTACATTTGACGGCCTTTTTGTTGCTTTAGTGCATGCTGGAGAAATATCTGGATCTCTTCATGTGATTCTTGAAGAACTTTCTGATTATCTTGAAGTTATGGCGGATACACGCCGTAAGGTTATATCTGCTCTATCCTATCCAGTACTTGTTACGGTGTTCTTAATTGCCATCGTTTCTGGGTTATTACTATTTGTGGTGCCACAATTTGCAGAAATCTATGCAAAGTTCGGTGCACGACTGCCTGGTCCGACAAGAGCATTAGTGGCAATGTCACAAATACTTGGAACATATTTCATACCAGTTGTTATTGGATCTGTCTCCTTGATAGCTCTTGCTTGGGTTTCAACTATGACAGAAAAGGGCGGTTACATTTTCGATAAAATGGGAATGCACTTCCCGGTTTTTGGACAATTGATTCAAAATTCTATGTTTAATAGATTTGCAAAAACGTTTGGAATTCTTCTTGGTGCAGGGGTTCCAGTGCTGGAATGTCTAACTCATGTTCAACGAGTTGTAGGAAATCGAGTAATCGTTCATGCATTAGAATCATCTAAAATGCTAATTAAAGACGGCTTTGCAATATCAATTGCACTTAAAAAAACAGATGTATTCCCTTCAACATTAATCCAATTAATCGCAACCGGCGAAGAAACTGGTGAAATGGATAAACTGCTTGATAAAGCAGCTTATTTTTATGCGAAGCAAGTGGATGCAATAGTGGAAAGATTGACCGCTTTAATTGAACCTATGATGATTATTATCATTGGTGCTGTTGTGGTGTCAATCATTGTAACGATTTACCTGCCAATCTTTAAGCTTGGTATGGCGATTCAAAAGGGATTATAAACAATACCCCGGATACATGCAAAATATAATAATACGGGCACGACCATAGGTTGTGCCCGTATTATTTTTGGGACAACAATCAGTTTATGATTCGATTATACCCTAACAGCAAGTGCAGAGTGTTGCGGAAGATATAAAATATTATTATTATTTAGGTCTAACATGATCGTAATTTCAGGTTGTTATAATTATACCAAAACTTAGTTGGAGAGCTGTTCTTGAAAACATTTACTAATTTTTATATTATAGTTTGTATTATATTTGCAGGCAGTTTACAGGCTGCACCAAATTCAGATTTGACCACCATGCCCTTGGCAAAAGGAGCACGTCATACTTTGATGCCATTTGTTGGCTACCAGATTCTTGAAGGAGAGCAGATGGGATTTAAATTTTCAGTTGAAGTGTTCGATCCTGTAAGTTTCGTGTTGGTTACTGTAAATGAAGATCGTCAATTTGAGCATGATTCAAAATCACCTGAAATGGGACTAATATATCGTTATCAGACACCAATTAGAATGTTAAAGGTAGAAGCTGGAATAAGTTTGATACAAGATGCTGAAAATTATAGTAGAAGTTACATTATTGATTTTGGTGAATATACACAATCGGGGAAAATAAATATTTCCCACAGAAATACGTTAGTTTCTTCATTATCATTAGTATTTGATATACCAATGGGAATGGACGGGCTCTCTTCAAGTATTTTCATTGGTAGTGGTTATGGTAAACGTAGTATTACTGGCAACCTCGACCGTGAGTTTGTTGAGAATAATCTTACAATTACTGATTCCGATGAACTGATTATGGCACGCGTCGGGCTTGAGACAGCTCTTTGGAATAAAGAAAATTTCTTACTGAAGGGCTCTATTTACTATACTCAAATGACCCCCATGGATGGTCGTAACGACCAATTTGGCGGGATTGGGTGGAGCTTTGGATTCTTCCCCATATGGAGCGAGCGACGATAATTATTTCGAGGCAATGAAATTCGGTTGATGAAACTGAGAAGAAATATACTATAACCATGTTTATTGTCACAATTTGAAATCATCATCAGGATCTTTGCAAACAGTACATCAGGCATTCTAAATGTCCAAGATAATCGTAATTGCCAATCAGAAGGGTGGTGTCGGTAAGACCACCACCACCGTTAATCTTTCCGCGGCTCTCGCCGTAGCAGAGAAAAAAACTCTATTAATCGACTTTGACCCTCAAGCTAATTCAAGCTCATCCCTCGGTATTAGAGTAGGGGATGACCAAGACTGCGTATATGAATTCATGTTTGGCGTTAGTGATTCCCAAGATGTGATTTATGATACTGAGCTGCCCAACCTCTCGGTGATACCGTCTCACATCAGACTGGTAGGTGCTGAAATTGAGTTGGTTAATATGACACAAAGGGAAATGGTTTTTCAGCCGAAATTAAGTGCCATAGCGGACGGCTATGATTTTATCCTAATCGATTGTCCGCCATCGCTTGGATTGCTTACCATCAACGCCCTGACCGCTTCTGACTCGGTGCTAATCCCTCTTCAGGCAGAATATTTCGCACTGGAAGGGCTGACTCAATTGTTGCAGACTATCCGAACTGTGCAGAAGCGATTGAATCGATCATTGGTGATGGAGGGGATACTGCTGACGATGTATGACCCACGCCTAAACCTCGCCAAGCAGGTTTACGCGGAATTGCAGGAATTCTTCCCCAAGCACTTATTCAAGACCATCATCAACCGCAACGTGCGCGTAGCCGAGGCTCCGAGCTTTGCTAAGCCCGTGACGCACTTTGCTATTAATTCGCAGGGTGCGAAGGATTATCTCTCGCTTGCGGAGGAATTGATTAAGAATAATTCTTAGTGCTGGTTGAGTAATTCTCAATCATTTGATCAGACTTGCCTATTGGGTTAGCACTTGAACGGAGGATTGCAGCTGAACGATATATAATCCGGACACTAACGTATTTCGTCTAACATTTCCACTGCTTTTGTACTCCCCAATTCCCTTGCTCGCTGAAAGCTCTTCCTAGCGTTGATTCGGTCATTCAGCCCATACCAATACACCATTCCGCGGATGTAATACATGTTATCTAGTTTGACACCATAGCTCGGAGCCTTCAGCAGAATTTGAATTGCACTATTGTAATCCGATATCGCATTATCAAAGTTAGAATTAATATGATATGCATTTGCACGGATACTGTATCCAATTTCAAGGCCTGGATCAATCTCAATTGCTAAACTAAAATCTTCAATTGCTTTGTCATTTTCACCTCTATCTAAATATAAAAACCCACGGCTAGAGTAAGCGCGTGATAGATAAACATCAATGCTGGGAGAAATTAGAAGAATCTGAATGAGTGTGTTGAAATCAGAAAGTCCGCCGTCATAGTTAAGAGTTTTCATATACAAATGTCCCCGTCTATAGTATGCTAGGGCAAGATTTTGATCAATCAGAATTGCTTTAGAGTAATCCATTAGCGCAAGATCGAATTCATTTTTATGTTCATACATACGTCCACGACTCAAATATATGCTTTCTATATTAATATTGGTATAATTACTTAGAGCATTTATAAGAATTTGTATAACCCTCGTGTAATCTGATATCGCATTATCATAATCATGGATACCCTCTGCAAAAACAATCCCACGGGCAAAATAATTGAGATGCTGGTTCGGATCAAGTTGGATTGCTTTGGTGAAGTCTTTTAGAGCATGGTTATATTCTTGTTTTTTAGCATAATTAGATCCTCTTAAACTATAAAATTTTTCATTGGTAGGGTCAAGTTTGATGGCAATGTTGTATTCCTTTAATGCACTGTCGAACCTATCAAGGGAAGAATATAATGAACCGCGACCAGCATAAGCTGAACCAGTATTTGAATCCATCTTAATGACTTTATTATAATCACTTAACGCTAAGTCAATTTTCCCCAATACACTATACGTATCACCACGCTTTACATATGCCGTTTTCTGGCTTGGATCAATCATAATAGCATCGTTGAAATCTTTTAAGGCGGAGTCACTTTCGCCTTTGGCAAGATATGTCATACCCCTCAAAATGTAAAGTAAAACAAATTCAGGATCGATTTGAATGGTTCTATTATAGTCCTTTAAGGCTAAGTCATATGCATGTAATTCATAATATGCCCCACCCCTGTACACGTAACCTAAACTCCATGCTGTGTCCTGCTCGATTGATGATGAATAGTACTCAACTTTTTGGTATAAATCATCGGTATTCAGTCCTTTGTCAACCCATTCTGATGCAGAAAACACAGAACTTAACTTAAGTCGTTTTTGCTTAATCTCCTTTATCCGTGATTCTTTTGCAGACTCCAACAGATTCCGAAGATCAACTATTTCAAGTTGCAATCGAGCATTTTCCTCTTGGTGCGCTTTTACGTCAGCAAGCTTTTCTCGGTCTCTAACAAGTGCCTGTATTTTACGGTTTACATCTTCCGTATCAACACTTATCCTGCATGTCAAGTAAAGAACAAATACTCCATCCTCATCTTTCCACTCCTCTTTATCAATAGTGGTATTCGTAACACCCGCAGTTATGGCAATTATTTCTTTGCTAAATTCAGATTCGTCAAGGGGCTTGGTGTTATTTTCTGTGATAGTCTGCTTAAGTTAGCTCGTACTCTCAATGTATATGCCGACCTGTTCCAGAATCCTGCGCTTAGCTTCAAGGGTTGCAAGTTCGCGAAGTTCTTGGCGGGACTCGTTTTCGCCCATTATATATTTTACCGTTTGGGTGAACTCTTTTTGCTTGGCAAAACAAGTAGTTAAAGCTACGAGTAGTATTGTGATTATAAGACGAATCATACCCATTTCCCCTCTGTTTTTAATTGAATAACGGCATTTTATATATAGCTAACAAATATTATAACCTCCTTCGGAATTCAATATAGCCAATATTAGTGGTTATTACTACATAAAATCAGTTTGTACCCTTGTGGTCTTGGTGGCCAGCCATACAGTTTGTAAACACATTCCAAAATAACTATATTACAGCATGAAAAATTTACCGAACTTAGGCACTGTGCATAGACGAGTTGAACCGCTGGTATGAACAGTTTACAATCATTCCTTCCTCTCGCTCCGGGGATATTGGCAGCCCTTACCGTGCACGAATTTTCACACGGGTGGATGGCGTATAAACTCGGTGATAACACTGCCAAAGATATGGGACGGCTGACGCTGAACCCGCTGGCACACCTTGACCCCATCGGGACGATCATGCTGTTTCTCGTTCACTTCGGCTGGGCAAAACCAGTGCCCGTCAACCCATATAACTTTAGAGGCGATATTCGTAAAGGCATGGTCAAAGTCGCTCTCGCTGGTCCGGTTTCAAACGTTATTTTTGCAGCTGTGCAGGGCGTAATCTTTCAGTTTATGTTCCGGTCGGGAATGATCGAATTTGGCACCTTCGGCTACCGGATGTTTACGCTAGCGATTTTCATCAACCTGATGCTGGCGTTTTTTAACATGATCCCAATCCCGCCGTTGGACGGCTCTAAAGTCGTAGCCGGACTGTTGCCACCTGATTATCTGCCGATGTGGGATGCCTTTGAGCGCAAAGGATCGATGATATTGATGGGGTTGATATTGGTCAGCTACCTGCTCCATATACCGATTTTTGGAAGCACCATTTTCCCAATTGCTAACTTTTTCTACCAGATGTTCGCGGGCGGTGCACCGCTGATGTTTTGAACATGATGAGTAGTGAGAAGAAGAATTACCACCAAGGGCACCAAGAATACCAAGAAGACAGTATTATAAATTATTTTGTCTCTGGCACTATAGGCGGTAAACAATAACGTGTCATTTCTGCCCAAACATCAACCAAGGCAATTTAACTATAAGCCGCGTGTATTCAGGCAAGGTGAAGAAGAGCAAAAGGTTCGATTTCAGCGCAAAACGATCTTCGACCCACATCAGCATTCAGGCAAGCCTACGCTGTTATTGGGAGTTGTCGTTGCGGTGGTGGTAATTATATATTTTCTTGGGGGGATAAAAAAACAGATGAGCGTTCCCATGTTGACAGAAGAAAATGTCGTGACCGTGACTATGCTTGACGAAATTAAATAGGTTCTAATTGACGAGACAATGAGTAATTCAGTCATACACAAGCTATCATCAGCAGTTGCCAACAGCATTGCCGCAGGTGAAGTTGTTGAGCGTCCTTCGGCGGTAGTCAAAGAGCTGATCGAGAACGCCATCGACTCGGGTGCTAAGAATATAACAGTGATTATTGTCGATGCTGGGAGGACGCTGATGCAAGTCATCGATGACGGCTCGGGGATGAGCGAGGCTGATATGCAGGTTTCAGTGCTAAGGCACTCCACCAGCAAACTTTCTAAGTTTACCGATCTGGAGTCGCTGCAGACATTTGGCTTTAGAGGCGAAGCCCTGCCTTCGATTGCAGCAGTTTCGAAGCTTGAGATGACCAGCCGACTCAGCGTGGACGAACTCGCAACTCGCATGAAAATTTCCGCTGGTGAAACGGATTCCATCAGCCCTGTTTCAGCTGCACAAGGCACCTCGATCAGTGTCCGACATCTGTTTTATAATGTTCCTGCAAGGCGCAAATTTTTGAAAAGCGATTCGACTGAGTTCAAATGGATCGCCTCTGTATTTCGTCAGTTTGCCATCGCTTTCCCAAAGATTGGATTCAAGCTCATTCACGGTAAGAAAACACTGTATGATTTTACATCTTCCTCAGCGAGAGAAAGGCTGGCTAACCTGTTCGGGGACGACATCGCTGAAGACATGATTGAGATCAATATGGAACGATCCTGGCTTACAGTCAAAGGCTTTATCACACCTCCATCGATGACGTTACGCCATAAAAACGATCAATATTTATTTCTCAACCGGCGACCGATAACCAACAATCGGCTTAATCATGCGATTTATACAGCCTGTGAACCGTACTTTATCTCAGGTGGTCACCCGATTTACGCAATATTTCTTGAAGCCTCCCCCGAACGGTTTGATATAAATGTACATCCCGCCAAAAAAGAGGTCAAGTTTTCGGATGACAGCGTGGCTTACAGTGGGCTATGGTCTGCTATCCGGTCATCAATTACAGGAGCGAGGCTTTCAACCGAATCAGTAACCACTATTGCGCCGGGATCACAGCAGGTAAATCAGCAGGTTGAGGAGCGGGCGAATGTGAAGTCGCCACCACATCTGAAACCTTATATCCCAATTCCGCGGCATTATTCGAGCCCCACCAAAGATCCATTACCATTTCCACCAAGTAGGGGGCAGAGTACATTGTATCCTGTAGCTGGTGGGTCAGAGGAAACACTTTCGCGTACACCTGAAGATGCTACAAATAAAGGTGAAAATTACTCCCTCACCGATTCAAAAGATGATCCGCAAATTTGGCAAGTGATGAATACGTTTATAGTATCGCCGTTAAAAACTGGGCTTGTTTTTATCGATCAACATATTGCCCACGAGCGAATATTATATGAAAAAGCTCTTGCAGCGATGGAGAAGGAGCCTTTTTCCAGCCAACAATTGCTCTTCCCCTCGACATTTTCGGTTCCACCTGAGGATGTAAGGCTTGTCGAGGAAATTTTACCATTGCTCTCGGCAATGGGTTTTTTAGTGGAAGCATTTGGTCCAAAAGAGTTCCGTATATCCTCAGTCCCAACAGGGTTTAGAATAGGTGATGAAAAGGCACTTATGATCAGCATCCTCGACGAATATCAGCAAATTTCTGGTGTTCAGTCTGATCCCCGCCAAAATTTGGCAGCAGCGTTTTCGTGTAAGGCGGCGATTAAAGCTGGGCTGGCGTTGGACGTACTCGAAATGCGCCAATTGATTGACGACCTGTTTCAGACTGACGACCCGGAGTTTTGCCCTCATGGGCGACCAATTTACCACGTGCTCAGTCAAAAAGAGATCGAGAAGTGGTTCAAGCGAGGATGAATTACGACCTTGGGTAAATTACTGCCTGTCATAGTCGGACCAACCGCTGTTGGAAAAACTTTAATGGGGATAAACCTGGCAGAAAATCTAAACGGTGAAATTATATCTGCCGATTCGAGGCAAATCTATATTGGAATGGAGATTGGAAACGGTACGCCCACTCACGCTGAAATGAAGGGCATACCACATCATCTCCTCAGTATTGTAGAGCCTCATAATAGATTATCTTCCGGGCAATTTGCGATGCTTGCAAGAAAGCAAATAGAGGATGTCTTTTCTCAAGGTAAAACACCAATTGTGGTCGGTGGATCGGGGTTATACATCAGAGCTCTTGTCGAAGGATTGTCGCCGATCCCTCAACCTGATCTTGAGTTAAGAGCCGAACTTGCGAATGAAGTTGACCGCAGAGGAATGACAGAAATGATCGCTGAACTGACTGTTATCGATTATAAATATGCCAAAACAGTGGATCAAAATAACAAAAAAAGATTGATTCGTGCACTCGAAGTGTATCGTCAGACCGGGCGTACATTCAGCGATTGGCACAACGAAGAAGTCGAATCACCTCCGTTTGATCCGGTATTTATCGGATTGGATATGCCCCGTGACCAATTACATCTGGTAATACATCAGCGAGTAATAAATATGATCGACTCCGGCTGGAGGGATGAGGTTCAAAGACTTGCGGAACATTATGGCGGATATGAGCGTTTACCAGAGATCGTCAGTGAAGGGATAGGATACAAGGAAATTATAAGTCTGATTGCTGAGAAAATTGATTTGGATACGGCAATTGAGCTGATAGCTATCCGTACCCGACAGTTTGCAAAACGTCAAATGACCTGGTTTCGCCACGAAAGCCGAATTCACTGGATTACGATTTCGAAATCCAGTGAAATTGATCCTGCAATTGAGGAAGCAATGGGGTTATTGTCAAGGAATATCCCAGCTTAATTGAATAGTAAACGTAAATATCTACTAATTTTATAAAACTTAATATACTGAAATTCCAATTAGATAATGACTACCAATGAACTTGAATAATAAATCAAATATCTTGAAGAGCAGAGGAGCAAAAAGCTTATTTGTTGTAATTTTGCTCATTGCTATCGTGTTGATTGCCTACCGATTTTTTAGACCGGATAACTCCAATGTGCCATTCTCGATGGTTCAATCAGGTCTGTTTACAGTGGAATTGAATGAGACGGGTAGGCTTAGAGCAGAAAATTCAGTGACTATCTCTGCACCACCGATTAGAATGAACTTACAGATTGTCGAGCTTGTGGATGAAGGTACACTGGTTCAAGAGGGTGATTTTCTGGTACAATTCGACACAACCGAAATTAACCAGCAAATAGATGACCGACGGTCCGAGATAGAGCTTGAAAGAGCGAACATGACGCGAAATATGGTCTCAATGAAAAATCAGCTTGCGTCACTTTCTTCGTCAGTTGAAAACTCAAAAGCGAGCTTCCGGCTTTCCGAATTACGTGTTGACCAAATGATTTTTGAGTCTGATGTTCAAAAAGAAGAGGGAACCCTCAATCTATTTCAGGCTAAGCTTGCTTTGACTCAAGCAGAGGAAAAAGTGGAGGCTCAGCGTCAAATCGATTCCGTTGAAGTTCTGTCTCTGGAGCTAAAAATGCGTCAAGCTGAGATGGATCTGCAAAAGTCAATCCGTGATAAAAATAAGCTGACAATATTAGCACCTGCTCCGGGATTGGTTGTTTATAAGGAATCTTGGCGTGGTGGCTCGATCTCAAAAGTAAAAATTGGCGATACCCCATGGCGGGGGCAGATACTGCTGGAGCTTCCCGACCTGTCGGTGATGATGGTTGAAACGTTTGTGAGCGAAATTGATGTTGCAAAGGTGGCTCTTGATCAGGAGGTTCAGATAAAACTTGATGCCTATGTTGATCCGATATTTAGCGGGAAAGTTGTAGATATTGCTAATATTGCAAGACAACAGGACGGTCTTAGTGAGGCAAATGTATTCGATATCCTGATTAGAATAGACGGCGCAGACCCGCTGCACAAGCCGGGAATGTCAGCCACAGTGGATGTTATTGTCGATGAAATACCCGAGGCGACTTGGGTGCCTATTGAGGCGGTTTTTAATCGCGGCGGCTCATCAATTGTTTACCGCAAAAAGGGGACCAAATGGAAAGCGATAGAAGTGGAACTCGGTGTGCGTAACAACAATTCAGTTATTATCTTAAGCGATTTTAGTGCGATTGAAAAAGTAGCATTGATAGACATGTCATTGGATGATGATGTAATTTCATCCCAATCCAAGCAATCGGTAGATAAGAAAAAGGAAAACGGACATAAATCTGGAAGAAAGCGTCGTCGCCGAGGTTAAATAGAAAATACGATGTTATCAGTTACTTTCATTGACAGCGAAATGGTACGCAGTGCTTGGGACAGCTTAGCTTCTCACAAGCTACGCTCTGGACTAACCACTCTCGGAGTCGTTTTTGGTGTAGCAGCCGTTATCGGAATGGCTTCAATCGGTGAGGGAGCGAAAAGAGAAGCTCTAAAGCAAATTCAGATTATGGGTGCATCGAATATACTGATTGACTATACCGGTGTTCCGAAACAGCAGAATAAAGAACCTGAGAAGAGCAAAAATCCTAAGGGCTTGACAATTGCAGATGCAGATGGACTACGCAATATTCTCACTGAGGCAAGTTTTGTTGTGCCTCAGAGGATGCAGCAGCTGACTGCTCGGTCAAGCACTGAAGAATCAAGCCTAAATATAGTTGCCACAACTCCAGAATATTTTAACATACAAAATCTCACATTTCATGACGGCAGGAGTTTTACTTGGCTCGACGAGCGTGACTCACGTCTCGTCTGTGTTCTGGGAGGTGGTGCAAACCGTGAGCTTTTCCCGCTCGAATCAGGCATAGGGGAAAAAATAAAGATTGAGGGTGAGATATTCAACGTAGTCGGAATTATTGAAAACCAGATGGTAGGGAGCGAAATAGAGGGCTTTCAAGTTAGAGATCGCAATCGAGATGTTTACATTCCACTGGTTGCTGCCATGAAACGATTTCCGCCGACTTTCGGTGAGTCACATTTACACAGGATCACTGTTCAGATCCTCAATGTAGAAGATTTACCCGCCTATGCAAGTGTGATCGAAAGAAATTTAGAGAGACGACATGCCGGCGAGGATGACTTCGAGGTCATCGTTCCCGAAGAGCTTTTGAGGCAGCATCAACAGACTCAGAGCATTTTCAATATCGTAATGGGAACAATAGCATCAATTTCATTGCTGGTAGGCGGAATTGGAATAATGAACATCATGCTGGCATCAGTATTAGAGCGTACAACGGAGATAGGTGTACGCCGCGCGCTGGGTGCCAAACAGCGTGACATTGCCCAGCAATTCTTGATAGAAGCTACTTTGCTTTCACTTTTTGGGGGTCTGGTTGGCGTGATAATTGGAGTGCTGCTCGCCTCTGGGATATCGATGTTCGCAGAGTGGGAAACTGCAGTTTCCTGGTGGTCAATTTTTCTCGCTGTGGGCGTTTCGGCAGCGGTAGGGATAGGATTCGGATTTTTACCAGCACGTCGAGCGGCGATGCTTGATCCAATTGTAGCCCTCAGATCCGATTGAGAAAAAGGACAATAATTAGTGAAACTACACTTCCAAGAGAGGCTTAACTTGCATATACCAATAATTATTGCTTTTCTTGCGTTAAGCTTGTTGGGCGGGATCGTTCATGCCGCCGATACGCTGAAACTGGAGATAGATGATGCACTGAAGATGGCGGTTCAATCTTCACCGAACATGATTTTGGCGCGAATGGATTCACTGGTAAATGAAAATAGGTGGCATAACGCCCGCGGAATGCGACTGCCTCAAATCAGATATTCTCAGGAATCTCCATCATGGGATGAGTCCGTTAACGAACGATACATTTATGACATCGATGAAGGTAGGGATATATTTACCAGAGTACCTTCCGGTGATTTTAGATGGCAAAGTCGAGTGAATTTGCAACAGGAAACGCCTTGGGGTGCTTCGGTGGATATTTCAAGCAGAGTTTACCAACGTAAGTGGTATAGAACCGTGAATGAACGCGAAGAGTTTGAGGAATATTCATTACTCAATCGTGTTCTTGTAAATCAGCCTTTGCTTGCAGGTAATCCGGTAAGTCGGGATTACAAATTAAATAAAATTGATTTTGATCGCGGGCAGATAGCTTTTGAATTGCAGAGGCGAGATGTAATTTATAATGTCAAATCTGTATATTACGGACAAGTGTTAGCCGAAGAGGCACTTAAAATTTCGACACAAGATCTGCAAAGAGGGCGTGAAGCCCGCGATCTGGCGAAAAGAAAATTTAATGCTGGGTTTATTCCTGAAGTTGATCTGATGAGAATTCAGGTAGATTTAGCGAGAAGACAGGGTGAATTTAGTCAAACAGAGGCTCGTGCAGAGTCCGCAAAAGAGCAGCTTAGGTTGATATTAGGATTACCTGTTAATCAGCAGATAGCTGTGAATTTTCCTGAAAATCGTACTAATGCTGAATTTGGTACGGTTGAAAGTATTTCGGGAAAGAGACTTGAAACGGAAGCGGATGAGCTGAGCAATCAGGGACTTAATATGCGAACCGATGCTACAATAACAGATATGCGGATAAGGGCATCATTACAGTTATACTATGAGGTTGATACACGCTGGGATAAAACATCTGATATTGACAAATCTGAAAACAGGAACAGAGGTGTATCGCTGCATTTTGAGTTTCCAATTTATGGTTTTGGGACAACGGTTACCGAAATCGAAAATCTGAAAATTGCTAAGAAAAAAAGCGTTAACGAAATGAAGATCAGAAAGGCGAATCTTGAGGCTGATACGCGTAGGGCAGTTCGCGACTTAGATCTTTCGCGTAGAAGGATGGATATAGTTTCCGCTTCCTTAGAATTGTCCCGGAAAACCCTGTCCATTTCGGAAGATAGATTTGAAAATGGTCTGATAAATTCGCGGGAGTTGATAGACGCTCAGGCTGACTTGACTCGTGGAAATCAAGAGTGGTTAAATGCTCGAATTGATTATGAGCTTGCATTTGCATACTTAGAGCGAATTGCACCGTATCATCGTCAATGAGCAATTTAGAGAGATTACTTAAATGAGGCTCGTGTCAATAATAATCGATTATGTACAAATGAATAATGCTGATAAGAAAAAATTAAAGGTATGTTATGGGAAATGCTGCTAATATAAAAAGTAAGTTATCTGCATTGCGTAAGCTACAGTCCAAGCATCCATTGCTGTTTGCGCATATAGCTGACTGCCATTTGAAATTGGGAAAACTTGGTGCAGCTCAGCGAGTACTGAAGAAAGGAATTGCCAATTATCCTGATTATCCTGCTGGTTGGGTAGTTGAGGGACAATATTTCTTGCTACATAACCAACCAGAAAAAGCGAGAGAATCTTTTAAGAAAGTCATTGAGTTAGACCCATTTAATGGTTATGCTCACGAGCGTTGTAGTGAGATTGCTGCAGATTTTAACGATCATAACGATTATAGATTTCATATAAAAGCTATGTTAAAACTTGATCTGCTGGATGACAATATTCAGAAGATGCGCCAAGCCGAAGAATTACGTCAAATTGCAGCCAACAACGGAATATTCACATATGAAGAGGCTGAAGGGAAGCATACAGGTGCGCTGCGACAGGCATTGTTAGAGCAGAAAATATTACCAGCGGAGCTGAGCCGTACAATAGATCGTGAACTATCTACAGTACAATTCGATGAATCTGAAATTAGCGATGATTCTGACGATGATGAACAGGTAGTAGTCGAATTTGATACTGAAACAACGATAGAATCTCAGATGCCTACCGAGCCACAATCTGAAGAAGTTTCGAGCGAGGAATTTTCAACACCTGATTTTGCGTTAGCCGATGAACAAGTAGCTCCAATCGAGAAATTGGATGACATCGGTGAAATAATTGATGAGACAAGTGAAGAAGATGGTACTGCAAATTGGTTTGATGATTCGGCAGATGAATCTGTGGAACAATTGGCGGAGTCTGTTCCAGACAATCAGGAAGATAGCATTCCAGAAAATGATTTGACCAATTGGGCACCAGAGGAAATATCCGATGAGCCTGAAGAATCTGCTACCGGAGTCGATTGGTCTGAAACTGTCACCGAGGAAGAACCGAGTATTGATACAGAACCAGAAATTACTAAGGGTAAAACTCGGCAGCAGCCTCAAATTGAGTCAGCAATGTCGCAGATAATTGGAACTGATGAGCCTGATGAGGATGTTCCCGATGATGTGGTACTTTCAATGCAAGCAGCAGCAGCGGCTGAACCAATTATAGATATTGAGCCGGTATCAAAACTGAAGTCGGTGTTAGAGCTCGAACCAGAGCCTGTGCAAGATTCCATGCCCGAGCCGTTGCCAACTCAGGAACCGGACATGACTATGGATGGTCAGGATGAATCCGATTCCGGTTCTATGTTACCTCCGCTCTCGACGGATAAATCTTCAGCTGATGAAGAAATTAAAAAGCAACTTAAAGAAATCGCCGAAGAAGTTACGGGGGTTGAACCTGTAAGTCCTGAGCGGAATGACACCGTCGGTTCTACAGCATCAGCACCTGCCCCGGCTTCTGAACCAGACCTGCAAAAGCCAAAACGTATTGCAACGAAAACGCTTGCAGAGTTGTATGCTTCTCAAGGGGATTGGAATCGTTCAATTAGTGTTTATGAGGAACTATTAGGTCGTCATCCCGACAATGATGCATACAAACAGAGATTAATTGTCCTTCTCGCAAAGTTGAACTGATGTGCAGGGTCAGAATATTACAAAATTTGAAAAACAAGAATGGTATATAGATGCAACACAGAATAGATGCCCTGAGGAATAAATTCCACAAGTTGGGGATTTCAAACTTTATTGTAACAAAATTTGAAAATCATTCATACTCTAATATTCGCTATTTATGCGGATACACGGGATCTAACGGAATTATTCTCGTCACGCCAAAAAACGCTTATTTTTTAACTGACGGAAGATATATAAATCAAGCTAAACGCGAGATAAAGGGTGCTGAAGTTATTATTTACTCTAATCGTACACAGCCAGGTAATGTGTTTGTCAAAGAGCTGAAATATAATTCAAATGTGAAGTTCGAAGGAAAGACGGGCATTGAAGCAAAGGGTACAAATCCTGCATTTTACCACAGCATGAGAGAAGTATTCCCCAATGTTGAATTAGTGCTAACGGACTCTGTGGTCGAAAAAATTGCAGCTGTAAAAGAGGCGGATGAAATACACGCTTTGAAGGAAGCTGCAAAAATCACTGACGCCGTTTTTGCTGAAATTCTTCCATTAGTGAAGCCGGGCGTAAGAGAAATTGAGCTTTCTGCTGAAATTTCATACCGACATTTGATGAAGGGTGCCGATAAGGATTCCTTTGATGCCATTGTTGCCAGCGGACCACGATCAGCACTTCCGCATGGTGTAGCCTCCTCCCGTAAGATTAAGAGCGGTGAATTTGTCACCTTCGATTTTGGATGTATTTATGTTGGATACCCCTCTGACATGACACGAACAATTGTAGTCGGCAAGGCAACAACTGAGATGCGTAAAGTTTACAATACTGTGCTGGAAGCTCAGATTGCTGGGGTAGAAGCGATTGCACCAGGTGTGAAGTGTGCTGATTTGGATGGCATTGCCAGAAAAATTATTACTGATGCGGGTTATGGAGATAAATTTACACATTCGCTTGGACACGGGCTTAGTCAAATTGTTCACGCCTTGCCTGTTCTGGCGGCGAGTTCAAAAGACACACTGGAGCCAAATAATGTAGTGACAGTAGAACCTGGCATTTACATTGAAAACTTTGGTGGTGTTCGAATAGAGGATGATGTGCTCGTTACTGAAACAGGATACGAGATCTTTAACACTTCACCAAAAGATTTAATTGAACTTTAAGCAATTTGATGATTGTAAATAAGAGTTTAGCACAATCCACGATATTGAAATCAAACTTTCGTGTCGAGGTATTGCATTTTGAGCCCAGTTAGACATGGTAGTCCGTATAAGATCGGTCTGACGGGAATCATAGGAGCGGGTAAATCTACTGTTGCCGATGTTTGGAAGTCGCTTGGAGCGGCAATAGTGGAGGGCGATCAAATGGGAAGACTTGCACTCAAGAATCAATCTGTTATTGATGATCTTACCAGTAGATTTGGCAAGGATGTTATTGACTTTGACGACGGAACTATCAACCGAAGCGAATTGGGGAGAATTGCATTTTCTTCAACTACCGGTCGTAAAGATTTGCTGTCTATCACCTTTCCAGAGCTATACAGGATAGCCAAACAACATTTTAGTTCTGCTGTTATGCAAGGGAAAACAGTGGTTTTTGATGCAGCTCTGATATATGAGTGGGGGGTTGAGGCGGATTTTGATAGCATCGTGGTTGTGAATGCACTAATGGATACAGCAATACAAAGATCAGCGACAAAATTGAACACATCAAAAGAAGAAATTCGTAACCGGTTATCAGCACAAATTTCGGCAGAAGAAAAAATGCGCCGAGCAGATCACGTTATTGATAATGATGGTAATCTTGACGAGCTTGTCGATAAAGCTACTTTAATGTGGAGCAAATTAGAACCCCAAAAATAAAAAAGTTGCGGATATCCCACAACTTTAAAGTAATTCAGCCATATTCAATATTAAAAAATCTACCTGAACATCGCCTTAATGCTTCCCCAAGTACGGTTAATTCCTGACGAATTTACCGTAATTTTTTTGGTTTCGCTATAGTACCTCTTATTATCGTTCATCAATCCAGATATTCTGTAGTAATAGGTGCTTATATTACTCTTAAATAAATCATTATCAACATAACGATATTTGTGATTATCGCCAGATGGTTCAATGTGAGCTACTAAGTTAAAATGTGAACCATCAAAACTACGCTGAATATCATAAACTCGCAGAGAAGTCTCTATACCGCTGGTCCACTCCAAAATGGCGCGCCCATCGTCGGTATGTACAGTAAACTCACGAATCGCAAGATTTCCGGCAAACAATGCTGATGCCGAAATGATTATTAATAATATTGTAGTATATTTTTTCATAACTAAATGTATTTATTAGAATACACTGTAAAGGTAATAACTATATTAGCATTTGTCAATAGTAATAAACAAAAATTTGCTATCGGCAGATACATGAATTGAACTAAGATTGTATCAAGCGTAATTATTACGGGGTGGATATTGTTTATTCTTCAACCACAATACCAAAATATTTTTGGTCATCATCCCATTCAATTAATTTGTCAAGAATTTCCTCTGCATCGACTTCGATTAGGGATTTTTCCAATTCCTGCCAATTTATAAACCTGATAATATGATCATTCAGTCTTATGTCGAGCTTTGCTATTGAGCCAGACATAATTAACCCAGATGCTCTGGTTAGATGGGACAGTGCTGTTTCGGTATCGCCCTTCTCGGAATAGTATGTACCAGCTTCAGCGTGAAATGCTGCGGTTCTGATATTTCGATATCTTTCGTTTTTTAACTCTCTAATAAAATTACGCCGCTCATTCCAACCATAAGAAAATTGAATTTCAAATCTCGCATTCTCTGCGATAAGACGAGCTTTTTCATAAAACACTTCGCCGCCAAGAGGCTTAAGTCGGTCATATTCGAACCCGAAACAAATCCACGTGTAAAACTCGATCAGGCTAGTAAACGGGTCGTATGGTTCTGCTATGTGCAGGCGAGTATCTCTGGTATATCGAAAATCCCAACGGGTGTCGCGCAACTGTAAGCCAGACCGTATGGCAACCATTATCCCAGCACCATAACCATGATAGGATACTGAGCGAGAGTATTTTTTAAATATTATTTCAATTCGCTGCGGGAGTTCATAGCGATAGCTTCGTTCTATCCAAGAGTGATTATTGACTAATTGTGAGAGCTCCTGCCCCACATCAATCAGATAGTCCCTCTCCTCATGAGGAAGCTTTTCGGTATGAAAAACAACCTCTGAGCGGATTTGCTGTGCATATCCCTGTTGACTGTAGATCATCCAGAACAAGTACACCAAAATAATGTAATGATACTTCAATCTTGTAATTGTTGCTATTTTATTTATTATATTATTAAACAATGATAATTAATTATAGTGCATATTTTGTCACATGACAATCCACCGCATAAAGTTACGCCAATACGCATCAAGTGTCAAGTGGAAAGTGATCTGCTGATGAAGTTTAATTTCTCACCCACTATTTTTTACCTCATTTTCATTATTCCTGCTATATGTGATGCACATCACTATAAAATTGGAGACCAAAGTGACGATATATTATTTTTCAATGTTGGTCAAAAACATAAAAATAAAAACTTTGCAGTTTCATTATCTCATGAATATCGCTTTGGTCTGCCCGAGCTGGCTGTTACCGGCCTCAATTTAGAATATAGAATGAGAAATGTTCAAAGCAGCCTCGGATTATATTCGTCGGGAGATGATATTTACCGCGAAAATCGAATTTTACTCACGAGTTCAAGGGTGCTGTCAATGTCCACCACGGAATTAGTTATGACCAAATAGCTATAAAGGGATACAATTCTATCACCTCAAGCAGTGGCATAGTCGCTATCGGACTTATGCCACATTCTAAATGGTTACTCACAGTGAGCTCGAATTTCGACATTGATGATTCCAATTCATCCAGCAAAAAAATTGGCAAACTTTAGATTAATTCTGTGGTATTTGTGCGACCACAGACTATCCTCTGTGGGGCTGTAGAATCCAATCCCTATAGCGTTACCACAATTTCGCTCGGTTTGCAAGAAATAATTTCTGAGCGCTTGGCTGTTCGTTTATCGTTTAGGGATAACCCAATGTCCTTAGGCGGAGCATTGACAATTACTCACAAACGGTTAGAATTCAATATTTCGGTTCAAAATAATCTGCCTCTCGGTTGGGTAAATCGATTTGAGATCTCATTTAAATGACTTGGTCAACCATCATTTACCTTATGATACTAACATACTCTGGTTCCGAAACAGATTCTCTTTTTGAGAATATTTCAACGGAGTCGTTCAACTCAGAATGGGAAGAATATGACGACCGCTTTGAATATTGGTGGGATTATCTTGTGTCACCGCTGGAACTGAGAAATGCGTCGCTGTTTGATATTACAGCAATTACAAACTTGAGCTTAAAAGCTGCACTTTCGCTCAAAGGATCATCGCAAGAGACACATCAAATCAAGCCAGAATTTAGGGTTCACAACTTAATGACAAGAAGGTTTGGGGATGACGTTAAGTTAGATGAAAATCGATACGATGGTTCTCCAATTGGATTAACACAGCGATACTGGCTCAGCTTAGATAAAGTCAGAGTTGGAGCTGTAATAGATAAAGATCCTTTTGAACCAAAAATTACCGATTTGACAAAAGTCTGGTTGGAGTGGAAGGGAAAGCGATCCATGCTGATTATTGGCGATTATCACGTTAGTTTGGGGCAAGGATTGGGGATCTGGACAAAGCCAGCATATTTCAATTCCTATGATAGCCCAAGGCAATTTCGAAGAAACGGACGCGGGATAACAGTTTCTAATGATACTGCGGTGAACAGCTTTCTGCGCGGGATTGCTTCTAACTACCGAAGTGGCAATCTATCCTTTAACATTTATGGATCAAAGCGTGGTATGGATGCTGTGGTTGACGACAGTACGGGGAATATTCTGAGGTTGTCAGATGGAGGGAATCACAGGTCATCTGGGGAAAGTGAAAAATATAACACGGTAACCGAGACTCTTATAGGAAACTCGTTGGAATACTCTGTCAGTAATGAATATTTTCATGAGGCTAAATTATATGTAGGGAGTTATTTTTCACAATACGATCCGCCCTTCAGACCGGAGTATTCCGAGCGAACACGATTCTCTTTTGCTGGTAAAAAGTTTGGTGCCGCCTACACCGGACTTGCACTTGCTATAGATAGAATGGTTGTCCGAGGCAGTGCATCCTCAGATTTGAATAGAAACATAGCCTGGAAAGCTGGTATTGAATATTCACCCACTGAGAAGAGCAGACCTCGTATTTTATTGGATCTTTACAATTATCCCGTAGAATATAATTCACCTCGTGCAATATCACCGCTGAATAGACCAAATACAACTGGAAAATATGGAGGAGCTATACTCATTGCAGGCAAAGCAAAATCACCATTAATATCGGATTGGAATGCCCATATCGAAATGTCTCGCAAACCTTGGCGAGGCTATTTGATAGCGGTTCCGGTAACAGAAAGCAAAGCATCAGCGATGGTTTCGCTGAACCTTAGCCAAGACACAGAGCAAGTAATTCGGTTTAGGCGCAAAACATCCGTTAAGCAGGTAGCGGAGAGTGGTACTCTACACTATGTTGAGCATAAAATTCGCTTTTCAGAATATTTTCATTATGGTACAAACAGGAATAATCGTTTACAATTATGGGAGGAGCTTGGTCGCCGTGACCATATTGACGGTTCTGAATATTTGGGAGGTATGGTTGGAATAAAGGTAAATCATCGGTTGAATGTCAACTCTAAATATATTGACGACCTTGCTCTTTCCATGCTTATAGCGGCATTCAGCATCGAGGATAATCTTTCCTTGTACCTCGGTGAGCACGACATTCCATACAGAATAAGCTCGGTCAGGCTTTCTAACAACAGCTTGAGATACTGAGGAAGACTTAATATTATTATTGGGAAACACCGATGGATAGCAGTGAAAATAGCTCAAACTCGGCATCTTGATGATAGCTGGCGTAATTCAGATTTAGAGCTAATTTTGAGTGCATCATACATTTTGTAAATTTATCCTGAAAATGTTGCATTTATGTATTGTAAGATCGTAATTATAGCTTAACCTATATCTATGCAAAAATGGATTATTACAGGAATTGGGCTCACGATTGTTGGAAGTTGGCTATTAGTCGATGGAATTCGCAACCGTATTGAACTATTGGACAACTCTAATGTGGATTCAACTGAAGTTTTAATTACTGAAACTGTTGATTTGGCGAGCAAGCTAATTTCAACCGCAACCTCAGCTGTTTTGTCTGATAGTGTCGAGAAAATGGATGATATTGCAAACACAGATTATTTAGAAATAGAATCAAAACAAGCCAAGACATCACTCAAGTTACTCGACAATCCCCAACAACATGGTGTAAAAAATAATGTTACAATATCTGACTTTAAAGCTCAACTTACCGACAATAGTTATCATCAAATTCTAATTGAATCACTAATAAATGATGGTTGGACATCGGGTCAGCTGAAAATGCTGTCAAAGTATTTGTCAGATCCAAGAGCAGAATTTTTACCGGAAGTTCTGAAAAAAAATGCCACGCATGTCGAGAAATGGGAACACTATTCTCATCATCTTACAAAGGATGGGTTTGAAATGTGCGATAAATATTGGACAAAGAATCGTAAAGAGATAAGCGCATCTGCAAAAAATCAGAATTTTCCACCGGAGATTATTCTGGGGATTCTAAAAGTTGAGACTAATTTCGGTAAATATGTCGGTACACGCTCGGTGTTTAATGTTTTCTGGAGTTTATCCCTTGGCGACAATGCTGAAGTAAAGAAGGATAACATGCCTGAGCTTAGGAAGATGAATAATGCCGAAATTGAAAAACTTCATCGCCGAGCCCGCTGGGCGAGATTGCAATTAGCAGACTTATTGCACATGGCGAAGAGTGGCGGTGAAAACCCAGTGGGAATCATGGGGTCATGGGCGGGAGCGTTTGGGCTTTGTCAATTTATCCCTGCAAGTTATCGTGCTTATGGAAAAGATGGCAACCAAGACAACGTGATCGACCTCGACAATATAGCGGACGCTTCAGCTTCAATTGCTTACTACCTGAAGAAAAATGGTTGGCGTGGCGAAATGACCCGTGCGAAGCAGAAAAAATCTATCATGCGCTATAATCACTCAGAATATTATGCGGACTGCGTACTACAACTCGCTGATGGTATTGTGCGACAGTGGAATGGGTTGGAGCCTTTAGAATGAATGCTCAAATCTTGGCGGGGATACAAACAATGTCCACGCTCCGATTGACAAGAAATTATCAAAATTTGCTAAACTAACAAAGGAAACCCAATGTTTAATAATATTCCTAAATCCATCCAAGACCGTATGGACTGGCTTAGAAAAAAGGACTCAACAGATCGTCTGGATAGGAGTACAAAGGTGAAGCGATTACGTCAAATTCCAGCGGAAACGGGGAAATTTCTGGCAATGATGGCAATTGGTGCACCGAAGGGTACATTTCTTGAAGTTGGAACCAGCGGTGGATATTCTACTCTATGGCTGTCACTTGCATGTCGAGAAATTGGTACTAAGCTACACACGCATGAGATTGATGAGGACAAATTTAACCTCGCTGCACAGACTTTTAAAGCTGCAGAAGTAACTGATATGATCGTGCAGGTTCTGGGGGATGCTACAAAAAATTTGTCCGCATATAACGAGATTGCATTCTGTTTTCTTGATACGGATAAAGAGTTTTATCAAAGTTGCTATGACACAGTAATCCCAAGAATGTGCTCTGGTGGAATTTTAATTGCCGATAACGCAATCAGCCATCAAGAAGAATTGCAGCCATTTATTGATCGGGTGCATTTAGATGATCGCGTAGATGCTTTGGTTGTACCAATCGGCATGGGTGAACTTGTCTGTCGTAAAATATAAGGAATGAAAATTGATTAAAGCTGTAATCTTTGATCTGTTTGGAACCCTGGTTGATTCGCCATTAAAGTATGATTATTGGGCGTTTTTACACCAAGTGGCTGATGTGTTGCATGTTTCACCTGATAGAATGATTACTGCTTGGAATGACAGCTCAGAGCGTAGAAATGATGGACGTGATGGGAGCTTTGCAGCATATGTTAACTATCTTTGCGAGGCACTTGGTGTGCGTCACCCTACACACGTTGTAGGAAAGACGTCTAGCCTCAGGGCTGACCTGACTTCAAAATGGATGGTTCCACGAGATGATGCTGCAAAAACCTTAGGATCACTAAAAGAGCGAAATCTAAAGATTGGTTTAATCAGTGATGCGTCTTATGATGTCCCCGTACTTTGGGAGGATAATCCCTTAAAGTCATACTTTAACTCTACAATATTTTCATGTTCCGTCAAGCTAAAAAAACCTGATCCCAGGATATTCCAAATGTCATGCGATGAGCTTGAAGTACAACCAAATGAGTGCGTGTATGTCGGTGATGGTGGCAGCATGGAGCTTACAGGGTCGGGAAAGTTTGGGATGCGACCGATCAGAATAAGTGCTCCAGGCGAAATCGAGTCGGAATTACACCGTCTTGAAATTGATGATTGGGTGGGAAAAACTATAGGTACATTAAGTGAGCTTATTGATGTTATTGGCGAAAATTAGTATGAATAAAATTAAATGTTAGCCAAGGAAAAGCTGCATTCAGGTATCATTGGCATAACTTATCCTGGGAATGCAGCTTTTGAAAAGTTCTATCAACAGGCTAGCATCCTTTTTAGATGGATGAAGCCGAGAGCGGATGCCTCGGCAACCTTAAAGCAAATTAAAAAAAGTGGATTGATGCTTGGGCTAATCAGCGATGCTGCCTACGAAGTTCCTCGACTATGGGAAAAGCACTCGTTAAGCAGATTTTTTGATGTTACTATCTTTTCAAACAAGGTTCATCTAAAAAAACCAGATCCAAAAATATATCTTCTCGCCTGTGAAAGGCTTGACGTTAAACCAACAGAGTGCTTGTATGTCGGAGATGGTGGAAGTTGGGAGCTTACTGGTGCTGAAAAGGTTGGCATGACATCATTACAAATAAGCTCTCCAGAAGACGATGATTCTTAATTATTCAGATTGGATGTCGAAAATTGGCAGGGGGATACGATTAGTGCTCTGAGTGAAATACCTAAAATTGTAATCAATTTTCAAGAAAATGTGTAAATAATTTGAGCTTCATTAATGGGCGGGAAATTTTGTTTTCGTGAAACTAATCATACTTGTTTACACCCTCCATCTGATCGTATTTCAAGATGTAGCGAGTGCAGAAAAAATATCGCTAAAGTGGATGGACAATCCCCGTCAAACGGATTCGCTCGAAATTACTATTTCCAAACAGGGAAGGTACATCGACCTGATCCAACTCGCCACCTTGCTGGATATTGACTACAAAATTGCTAGCCATAAAACCCGAGTGCGGTTAGATTTGCCAGTTGGCAGGATGATTTTCACCGCTGGAGTTCCGTTTGTAATGCTCGATGAAGAGTTGTTGCAGATGCCCTTGGCGCTATTACCACCGGGCGATGGATTTATCGCACCTATTGAGCCACTGATTGAATTGTTGGCAGAATATTATGCTGGTGACTTGCTGTATGACCCCTCGCAGGAGCGGATATTGGCATCCAAGCCTGGCTTTGATATTCTCGGTGTGCGTTTCATTATTGAGTACGGGATCACTCGCGCTGTGATAACATCGACGCGAAGCCTAAAGGTTCAGACGAAGTATCTCGATCGCGGTGGGGTTGACTTGTTTTTCCCGAACAGCACGATAGACACAGCACTGTTTTCGGCAATTGAACCGCGTGGATATATTGAGTCGATTCGAGCAGTGCAGTCGCGTCAGGGTGCTCAGATAATTTTCACAACCGACAGCGAGGCATCTTTCCGACAGCTCGACACCACGCCTGACCCACCAGTTTACATCGCAACCTTCTCGGCGGAAAAGGTCGATGGTCCCGATCAAGGGGTGATTCAGCGTTTGGCGCAGGAGCAGGATGATTGGGCACTTGATGTTGTCGTCATCGACCCGGGGCATGGCGGCAAAGACCCTGGTGCTATCGGTTATGCAAAGACTCGGGAAAAGGATGTGGCACTTGATGTGGGCAAGAGGCTGCGCAAGGAGCTTGAAAAAAGGGGCATAAAGACGGTAATGACACGCGACAAGGATGTGTTTATCCCCTTGGAGGAGCGCACCAAAATCGCCAACCGCAACAACGGTAAGCTGTTCATCAGCTTGCACTGCAACGCAGCTCGCGACCGCCGTGCGTATGGGATGGAAACATATTTTCTGGCACCAACCAAGACCGAGCGGGCGATGCGGGTTTCGATGCGAGAGAATTCGGTGATTCGCTACGAGGATTCGCAGGATCAATACCGCGACTTGACGGAGGAGAATTACATTCTGTTGACGATGGCAAATGCCAACTTCGCCCGCGAGTCTCAGGAGATGGCGGGGCAGATGCAACAGATTGTCAGCGCAGGCACCAAGCTGAAAGACCGGGGGGTAGATCAGGCGGGCTTTTACGTGCTGATCGGAGCGTCGATGCCGGCGTTGCTGTTCGAGATGGGCTTCATCTCCAACAAAGCGGAGGAGAAGAAGTTCAAGACCAAGAAGTTCCGGCAGAAGATGGCGGAAAATATTGCGGTGGCGGTGGTTGGGTTTTTGGAGGAGTCGAGGGAGTAATGGGGAATAGTGCTTTTTTGTCATTATAGACTTGATCCAGAATCCATTTAATAATTTAACAATGTAGAAAAATGAAATTAAAATCAATTTATCTAAAAAATTTTAGAGCATTTGCGGGTGAAACTACAATTCAAGTTGATAACCTAACTGCTTTCATTGGACGAAATGACGCTGGGAAATCGACGATCCTTGAAGCCCTTGACATTTTTTTGATGGTGGTACAGTAAAAATGGATAGTGATGATGCTAACATCAAAGGTGCTAAAAATGATGTAAGAATCGGATGCACTTTCTGTGATCTACCACGTGAACTTATCATAGATGCTGATTCATCAACAACTTTCTTTGAGGAATTTCTCCTAAACGATGACGGCGACCTGCAAATTGTTAAGCATTTTGATTGTAAAGTAAAAACCACCCCAAAGCCAAAGACATTTATTATTGCAAACCATCCATCCATAGATATTGTAAATATTTGCTTCAACAAAAAATTACTGAACTTAGAAAAAGAGTAAAAACTCTGGAAATTGATACTTCAAGAATAAATAACAGTATTAGCTCCCAGTTAAGAAAAGCGATTAGAGAAAACGTTGGTGATCTCGTGCTTAAACAAACCGAAATTCCACTCGATAAAGATGATGCAAAAAATATTTGGGCGAAAATTGAGACGTACTTACCTCTCTACGCTCTATTTCAATCTGACCGAAAAATTGAAGATGGCGACTCAGAGGTTCAAGATCCGCTTAAAGCTGCTATAAAAGAGGCTGAATAACCCTCAGCCTTTTTTTCTATAAGAACATATCCGACTATGATAGTTTTACCGTCACCTGATCAAAGTAATTACCCCCGCCGTAGTCAAGCCATCCTTGCCCAGACGCATCATGTAACTACCCGAAGGAAGCAGGTCAAAATTTAGTGGGATAACTGTCTGCCCTGCAGTAGAGGCGAGGTATGCTCCACGTTCTATTTGGCGACCATCGTAGGCGAATAGCACCCAGTTCACCTTACCCGGTGAAGATATATAACACTGTAGTTGCACTCTGCCGTTAAAGGGTTGAGGAAAGACCGAAAGCAGTGTAAAATGCTCTGGTGAAATAGTTGGCTGTGATGATTCAAATACTTCATTTGACCAGATGTCACGTGCAGCACCGAGATTTGCAAACAAGTCTCGTCGATTATCTCCAGCGAGGATAGCGAACGCGACTGTCAAAGTGTCCATTGGTTCGAGGACAGTGGGAAATGTGCCAAGAAATTGTGAATAGTCAGCAGCTTCGTCTCCAATAGCATTATCAAATCCGGGTTGCATAAGCTCATATTTCCGCCGGTCACTCCATTTTATCCAGCGTCCATTGGGCCATTCTTCCTGATTTTTAATTGCAGTCTGAAACCCGAGTTCTCCTTCCAGTATGGATAGACCAAAAACTGAGAAGTTATTACCGCTGTATTCCATCCAGCCAATTTCTCTGTCCGCATCCCAACGCAGCTCATTGTTGCTCGCCTGCACAATATCCCAATCCATAAACATGGCAACTGTTATGCCCGATAATTCAATTTGACCATCGTTGATAATTTGATAGCGGATTATGAGAAAATCATCGTTAGGTGGATTCGGGTAGCTTATGGCACTTTGAATTACTACGATATTGAGTGGGTTGACAGCACGAATATCGGTATATCGCGCAAAGCTTTCTTGTATGCCATCCTCGTCAGTAATTATGCTGAAATCTCTTCGGGTAGAACGAAAATCAAACCGAGCTTCCGTTGAATCACCAAATGCGCAGTCTGAGACATATCCGGGGTCAGCACCAATCATCAGCGAGCCATGATAAAGACCGCTTAATCCATTTATAGGGTAGCGCATTCCTTCGCCAATCAGTCTGTTCGTTGGGTAATCAAAGTAGCCAATTGCTCCAAAATTGGTCATGGTTAACAATACACTACCATTATCGTGTTGATTGTATGGAGGATTTATCGGGATAGTTATCGGGATGGATTGGGTCAAATCATCTGGACCAGTCAAAATTAAGGTACACTCAATTAGGCTCCCGGACTGAGCCGAATTTCTGATCTCAACCACGAAGGGTTGACCTTGATTAATCCCGCGCTCACCTGGTTGAATAACTCCAAAATTATGCGTAATATCTTCTATGTTAATCTGGTTATCATCGCTGCTTAGCCACCCAGAAACATTGGATGATTTCCGCAAAAGGTTTTCTATTTCAACAGTGATCTCAATAGTTTCCCCAGGTTCAAAATTTCCGTCACCGTCATCATTTTCACTTTCAGCAATTCGATAATCAGCGAGATCAAAGCCCGCCCTGACCAAAGCGAGTGCCCGAAACATATTTAGTCTGCCATAGCCCATTTCACCAGCATAATCAGGGTTAAGGTTGTCAATCGGATCAGCGGAGAGTATTAATTGTAATCGCAGTTGCTCAGGTGTCCAATCTGGGTGAAGTGATTTGAGCAGACCTGCTGCACCCGCGACAAGTGGTGATGCCATCGATGTGCCAGATAATATTCCATAACCATCGTTAGGGGTCGATGATAAAATATTAACTCCTGGCGCACTAATGTCAATCCACTCCTTATGACGACTAACAGCATAGAGCTTATCAGCAGTATCGACCGCCGCTACTGACAGCACAGACTGATATGCACCGGGATAGTGATCGTTATTAGGTCCGGTCAGATTGCCTGCTGCAGCAACAACCAAAGCACCCTGTTGAACTGCATATTCAGTGGTAATCCTCTCGATATTCGAAGGTGTATCGCTGCCCCACGACAGATTTATAACATCTGCACCCGATGCTGCTGCGTAAATTAGTCCCTCATAACCAAAATAAATTCCGCTTCCAGAGCCGGTGCGCACAGCCATTATGCGACAATTCCAACCCGCTCCTGCCATGCCGTAGCGGTTGTCGGTTGATGCCGCAGCTATACCAGCGACATGAGTGCCGTGCGAATTACCCGCTCCAGCAGCTGGTGTTGGGTCGGGGTCATCATCATAAAAGTCCCAGCCATTTATGTCATCAATGAAACCGTTCTGATCGTCATCCACGCCGTCCTCGCCATCCCTTTCGGCGTAGTTTATCCAACGATTTGCGCTCAGGTCGCGATGGTCAAGATCGGTGCCATTGTCAACAATTGCGATGACGACAGATGTGTCCCCACGCGTAATATCCCAAGCTGGTGCTGCATAAACTTTCTGTAAATACCATTGAAGAGGATAATAGGGATCATTCGGGGGTGAATCTATGGCGTTATTGTCCCAGTTTGGGATTTCGGATGTATATCTGATCGGTGATTTTTCCGCCCAAATTACACCCGGCATATTACTAATTTTTTGCAGGGATCTTTCGATGTCATATTCTTGGGCAATTTTGTACTTAAACACTCGCGAAAGTATGGGATGATCTAATGCGACAGTAGGTAACTTTAAGCCTGTAACCACTGCATCCTTTGAGCTATCCCTGTTGGGGGTGAGTTGATCTAACCATGTTGCAAGTGGCAATCGATCTGCTGATATAAATTCAGCAGTCAGCTCGAAAACGAGAGTTTGTGTATTGGGGGTTGCCATAAGGGGTGAAAAAATGATTGTCAGATTAATGAGCACGTAGAGCAAAACAGATCCTCGCAACCGAGGATTATAAACATAAACTTTCACAATTTCCTTGTAACTAAATCAAAATAACGTTATCAATAAGATAGTATTTGACAGCAAGAGATAAAAGCTTTGCGAATGGAAGCATTATGGTGATTTCACCTTAACCGGAAGTGGCAATTCGAGAGAAACCTCGTTATTAGATTGGCGACCACTTTGAATTGTTTTTAACTTTGACAATTAAATTTTACTGTTCTCAAAGTGACATAATAATTATAGGAAATGGACGTGACAGCAAGCCACCACGCCCATTTCACTAAACCACGGCCCCGCTACAAGGGGGATTTCACTTATTTCAACGAGACCGTCTTTTTTGGTTTACAATTAAAAATAGCAACAAATATCAAGGTTACGGCTACAGTGACCGTTCTATTCAGTCCCCCTGATCAGCAACTTGAAATGCTCGATCAAGTTTCCTCCTTAAAAATTCGCCGCATCATATGCTCCGACACGAGTTTTGCAAGCTTTTGAACATCAGTATTCAGTTCAGAAACTGTCTCCTTTCCAGGATTACCCACTGAGGTAACGCCTTCCATGTGGCGCCTTACCCCTTTGAGAGTCAGACCCTGTTCCTCAACTAAGTTCTTTATTACCTCAATTTTTTCGATTGCGTCAGAAGTAAATCGTCTTTGATTTCCCTCTGTGCGAACGCTCGCTAAAAAATCGGTAAACTCTTGCTCCCAATGCCGAATAGTCGACTTTTTTACTCCAGTCAACGCGTTTACCTGACTGATAGTCAAAAGCCGATTGTTAGACAAATCAACTTGACTCATACCATGATCCGCGCTTCCCCATGGTTAAGATATTGTTCCTCATAGATTAAACCGCGAGAGTACCAATGTCAGTTTGCACTTCCTCTTACTGTATCGGCATTAATTAGTAAAACTTAATCAGTTGAGCTACAATTTTTGTAAAGTTTTGATCAATATAGGTAATAAAAGTTGGTTCATTATTTTAGGAGCAAAAATATTGAACTATCAATAAAATAATAGATGTTAGTATTTACACATTTTCACGGTAATTGTTATAAACAGAAGTTACAGACTATCTGATAAGCGATGTTTTTATAGTATTTTGGTAATCAGCAACTCTAAAATGTAAGAAATAAAATCCTGTTGGATAATTATTCGTGTTCCATGATATTTCGTTAATCCCAGCGAGAGCGATTCCGTGAAATAAATCTTCGACTAATCTGCCACGGCTGTTGTATGCAACAATACTTACCTGGTCAATTGACGAAATACTAAACCTTATCGTAGTAGTCGAGTTAAACGGATTGGGAAAATTCTGAAAGAGCTGCATCTTCGTAGGTAACGCTCCACGTTCTTCCTTTACCGAAAAAGGCTCACCTTGACCACGCACCAGACGGACATAATTGTATATCCTTATTACATCCCCTTGTGGTCCGTTTCCGTGTGGGTAATCTTCGGGGTCTCCAACCTTTGGATCGCTACGTTGCGCACCCGCACCGTGTACATCGAGCAGCGTCCACTCAAAATTGGGCGGCGGCTCCATCCAGCCAAGTCCTCTTCCAAAGCAAACATAAGCTGCATTTTGGTAGCGGCGATTTTCGGGTCCATCCAAGTGGGTGGTGTTGCTCCAATATTGCGGATAGTCCGCTTCGCCACCCTCATTTTCAATCTCCGTGCAGGTAAACAGCGGGTCAATTGCTGCGGAGTTTGTCACTGCGGGGGCACGGCTATAATCGATGATGCTCTGAAGCTCCTTTGCGTTGGGAAGTCGCCAATCGTGAAAGCTAAGATGCTCGTCATCATTCATTGATTCAACCCATGACAGAGCACTTTCCCAGTTTAAGCCTTCTTCGCTGTCAGCCTTTGACCACATCAAGCCTGTGGCTTCATCGGTTATGGTGTTGTCATCATTATCGACAAAATTGTTGCTGCCATAATCTGCATTACCTCGCACATAACGAATGAATAGTTCGTTTGGCGAAACGTTTTGCTCACGCCGGATATACTTGGGGTAGCCCTTAATACGCCCATCGGCAAAGTTGACCCCAAACACCGTCGAATCGTTGCCCATGGTAAAGTGAACATACTCGGTTGCGGTCCAATCCTGGCTATCTATAATTCTCTCGCCAGCGTCTTCATCTCCATAAACAAACTCAAAGTAGTCGTTGTCAATGAAGGGGATGGAACCGTCACCCTCTGGATCGATATAGCCTCTGAAATCGATGAGCGAAAACAGGTCTTTGATGGATGGCATTCGCCAATCTTCATAATCACCAACTCGTGAATCTGCTGCTCCAGTGTAGGCATCTGCCCAAGTCATTTTAACGCCGCGAGCCTGCACCCACATCAGCCCAGTGTTCAGATCGGTGATTGTTCCGTCTTCATTGTCCTGATAAGCTGCCTGAATTTGTTGGTCATTATATTGTGCATCTTGTCCATAAAATGGAGCACCTGCTTCTGGGAATTCAATGGGGCGAGTTGCGTTGTATGTTTCACTTTGTCCGGTATCTATTACCGGATAGCTGACCGCAAATAATTGTGCAACGTACAGCTGCGAAACGGCTGTTGCTACCAGTGTGCATTTAACTTGAAAATTTCGTGTAAATATCTTCAACTTAGATCCTATACTATTTTATTAATGTAACTTTTTGTGTCAAAGTGGTCTCACCATTTGTGAGTGAAATCAAATATAAACCCGGAGGCATTCCTTTGGCATTCCATTGAATTGTGTAAATTCCGGGCTGAGCAGCCCCATTGAATATCCTGTCAACCATAGCTCCTACGCTGTTATAGACCGTGATATTAATATTACCTGCGGTCGGAGTGCCGTACCTGACTGTTGTGGTAGGATTAAATGGGTTTGGAAAACTTGGGTATAATGCAAACTCTGTTGGCATATCACTCCCGGGTTGCTGAACACTCAGCACATCAATCACAAATTCCCATCGTTGTTCACTGCGAACAGAGCTGCTATCGTCAAACGCATCAACATCCCAATGGACAGTAGTTGGCATATCGTCTGAGGTAAGTCCAAGACTTGCGAGCAGTCCAAGTACATCTAAATCCTCCTCGATGGAATCCATAGCCTCCATTGATACCTCGCCACCTGCTTCGGAATAGAAATTCAACATGTAAGTTACTTCGTCAATCTCCCAGCGATTTTGTGCAGCAGTTTGCCAATCGAAAGCCTGGTTTCGCTCGTTGATGGTGAAATCGCTTTCAGGTGACTGCAGATTGAAAGCTGCAGGAGGGTCGTTCAGTGGGAGGATAGTTAAGGCTACTACTAACCCAATGAAATCATCAAATTCATCCCGTGCTGTTATTGTATATTCAATATTCTGTCCGTTAAAATCCCGATCAGGCGAGATAAACAGCAGTGTATTATCTCTTATTCCAATATTTAAGTGCTCATTGTCTGTGAACTCATACCCCAACTCATCGCCATCAGGATCTTCAAATATCTCAATCAATTCAGCAACGAATGTCCAATCAGAATCCTCAATAATTGCCACACTGTCAATCTCGCCAATAATTTCGGGGGGACTATTGGAGCCGCTTCCGGTAAGAGCAATGACAACCTCGTCACGATTAGGGTCATTGTGCGTTATGTGCAGGCGAGCTTCATATTCACCGCGTTCTTCCGGTTTGAATGTTATCACTACAATAATATCCGAACCTGGTTGTACGCCGTATGCCATGTTCTGTCGCTGTATAATGAATGGGGAGTTTTCTGGCACAATGCTAAGTGCGCCGATTAGTCTTGCGGTGCCGGTATTAGCGATGGTGATCGGGCGATTTACGGAATCTTGCTCGGCGGGGCGAGCTTCCCCAAATTCAATCCTAACCGGAGGGTTAACAGCAATAGCAGGGTAATCTTGATGAAAGAACAATCCGCCAATATCCCCTCTCGTGCCATCGGGGTCTTCATCGAGGTTGGGGTTTCCGGTGTCGATACAGGGAGATTTCGTCTCGTCATCCTCGGGGAAATTTGCCCAGCCGAGCCGAAAGTTTAGCTCCTCGGGATTCTCAAGCAGCGGATCGGTTTCGATGTTGCCTTCGCCTACATCTATTTCGCCGTTGTCGTTTTGTTCAATGCCATCAACTCCATCTTGAATATCAGAGTACCAGAGATCCAGTGAGTTTGCATCTGCCTCACCACTGAACACAATCTGTTCGGGCTCGTTACCCCAGACAATCGCATTATTCAGGTTCGGGTTTCCATTGTCGAAGCAATATATTCCACCGCCTGTTTCAGCGGTGTTGTTTGCAATCGTAACGTTGATCAGATCAGGACTACTGTTGCCTGCGACATCTCCGGTTATGTAGATCCCACCCCCAAGTTCGCTTGATTCATTCGCAATAATAGCAACCTGCTCGAATCTGGGACGACGTCCATTCATGTAAACACCGCCACCACTTTCAGCGGATGAGTTTGACATAACTATAACACCACCCAGCACGATATGACCATTGGCAAATACCCCGCCTCCTTTGCCTTCGCGGGCGACATTGTCTCTTATTACCATATCAACTATGCTAATTTGCTCAGCTTGTGAATAAACACCTCCACCGCTTCGGCGAGCAGTGTTTTCGCTGATTAAGCCTCCTCGCACCGTTACGTTACTGCCTGAATAGTTGGCGATTCCACCTCCATCACCAGTCTCGGCAGTATTGTTGGAAATGATAACATCGACAATAGTCGGACCAGATCGTGCCATCAGGCAGATGCCACCGCCATGGGCTTGAGCAGTGTTTTCAGTCAGTCGAACATTTGATATGCTCGCATTGCTGTCCCAACAAAGAATACCGCCTCCGCGCGTGCCGTAACAGTTATTTATAATGAGATTTCGTAATGTCGGTCGAGACCCGTTGTATGAATAAACTCCACCGCCTCCACGACCATCCGTAGAACCATTACGCAACGTGAAGCCATCGAGCACTGCTAAATTACTTTGTCCACCACCTATCTTTACCACGCAGTCATCCTCACCACCATCAATGGTAGTTTCTGAGGGATCGTCCGGGTTGCCGATGACTCTGACGTTGATGTCGTTGAAGTCGATATTTTCCTCATAAACGCCCTCAGACACCATGACCGAATCGCCATGGTCCGCATTATCAATGGCTTCCTGAATGGTATCAAAATCGTCGGGAACGTTAAGGACTTCTGCGGAGCAAATGGCTGCCATCAGAAGACAGGATAGAGTTGTCAGTGATAGAATTTTCATTTGTCTTCCTTCATATTTATATCTATGCATAATATTATCTAAACCTCATATTGGTAGGGCGGGTGTCACTGCCCGCCAACCCACGATATTCATTTGTATAAATGTATTAATGTAGTAATGGCAGGCAGGGACGCCTGCCCTACCAGCACACATCATACCTTCAGAATACTGACTGATACAACAATATACAAATTGATCTGATTCAATTCAACCATTCAAATAATTCAGTAGTTCAATCACAGCATGGTCTATTTGGTTTATTTCCCAGTACTGGAGGTCATCTGGGTTATTATCCCTACCACAATCAATATCAATCCAAGGACAGACGAGGCTAAGATCTTCTCGCCCAATATCGTGCTGATGAAGATCAGCGAGATGAAGGGGGTCAGGTAGGCAAATATTGCGACTGTTGATGTACGCTCGGCAAGAGAGATGGCTTTTAGCCAAAAGACAAAAGCGATCCCCATCTCTACGACCCCAACGTAAACTCCGGAGATAAGGCTTGCGTCTAACTTGGTTGGAAAGCTTGAGAACGCCAGCAACACGACCACTGAGTAAGCGGTACCGAAGAGGAAGCTCCAGCTTAGCTTGACGATTGCATCACGACTGTCCTTGAGGTTCAGTATCCAGTACGTCGCCCAAACGAGCGAGCTTCCCACAGCGAGCATATCGCCAAGTGGATTAGATAGCCTGAGTGTGAATGGATTGCCGTGGGTGGAAATAATCAATACACCGAAGAAGCTGAGGACAACGGCAAATATTCCCTGCCAGCCGAGCCGCTGTTTGAGAAAGATGGCTGACATGACGGACAGCACAATGGGCCATGTCCAGTTGAGCGGTTGGGCTTCCTGAGCAGGGAGGAGGTCATAGGCTTTGAAAAGCACGAGGTAGTAAATCAGCGGGTTGAGCAATCCCATTACAGCCGAGCTTCGCAGTTCGGCAAAAGATGGCTTCAGCGCATGTCTTGCGGACTTAGTGAGCAATGCTATCGCCCACAGGGCAACGGTTGAGCTGAGGGCAGCGACAAACAGAAACTGCACAAAGTCAAGCTCCCGCAGAGCAATCTTAAAGGCTGTCGCGACAGTTGACCAGAGCAAGATAGTTACCCCGGCGTAGATGTAGGCTTTGTTTTGGTTGGTCAATTACTTTTCGGTCTTGTCATTTCCGCGAAAGAGAAAATTCAATTGTAGTCATTATTACAACCTTATTATGCTTATCGACCTTCAGCTATATTCAATAATTCAGTGAAGACATAAACGGCTGGCTGACTGCCACTTGACTCAATCATTACGTTTATGATTCCGTTATCACGCAGAATGGGTAAAATCCTCTTCATTTATCTTTGTGTAAAATTCAACTTGCACGAAAAATTGCATCTATTCCAGCCCAAACAGCTCCTTCAACACCCCAATCGATTCAAACGATTTTTTGATGTGACGGTATTCCGCCTTGTTCTTCTTGGCTGCATTCTTAAACAGACCGTCGTCATCACCGTCTGACGCTACTATAATCATTGTGCCGCCTTGTGCTGCCAGTTTATTGAATCGGTCGGACAACGCTCCCCGACGTGCCTCGCCGCCAATGTGGAACACCAACACCGGAATCTTTGCCTTTCGAGCAGCCTTCAACATCGATTCAATCCGCTCCTCCTCGTCGCCCACATCAATCTTGGCAGCACCGAGCCCCTTGGATGACCCGCCTGCGACCAGAATTATGGTTTTGAATCCGGCAATGCTGTCGGCGTTAGCAGATTTCTGCAGCGTAACTGCCAATCCAGCCTTGCGACATAGCCCTTTCATAATCAGCACATCCGCCGCCTGTCCCGCTGAGGTTAGCAATACCGGCAGATCATAAGCGGCAGTCGTTACCGCAGAATCTGCATCCGCTGCCAAGGCGCCGTTCATGCAAATCAGGCAGATTATGCCAAAAATAGTGTGTGTAATAAATCGTTTGTTAATAATTGATTTTGTCATTTTATTGTTTATGTTTTAATTGTGATTTTGATTAATAAATTGTTGGTCAATGAGTAGCAGGTGCTGCCCAATTTCACCTCAAAAAGAACCCTACACCCTTGTCGATGATCTCGCCATAATCGGGTACGTTCGAATATGTAATTGTGTTTTCCGGCTCAAATTCGCTGAGCGTCAAGCAAATTATTTTTATCGATTTTATATGCCTTCCTACCCGTGTATCTATCGAGATACCTTCTTCAGGAAAATCTACAGCGAGTTTACCAAGTTGATTCGCCTTGTAGTATAGTGGGTCTTTGCCAATTGTGATAATATCTGCGTTAGTCTTGCCCCGCAAACGCCCTTGCAATGCCCCTGCCGTTTCCAGCAACATCACTTTGGCATCTGTAAAGTCACCGATCTCGCGGTGAATCAAGCCGTGAAAGTTTTCAGGCGATACTTCAAGCTGGATGTCGATGTCGCTCATCTGTAGCTCAACCGTCACCATCGCTGCGAGGTCAATTGCTCGCTGATGGGCTACTAAAGCATTGATTACCGGATACTCAGGAGCAGCTTCGTGCAAGTCGATCACCATGTCAATTTTCTCATCCTTGACCAGTTTCGTGATGGCAAAGGCGATCCTTTCGGTCAACGTTCCTTGCTCACTTCCCGGATAAGCCCGATTCAGATTCCTGGTTTCAGCCCCGGATAGCAATTGACCTGAGGGGTAATGCCGATAAACGATTGGATCAGGCCAACCATCGAGCATATTCGTATAGCGTGATCCCACCCTAAACACGCGATTCCTGCCGTTGCGTGTTTTCAGTGTAAACTGTTGGGGATAGCCCTCCTGTGGTTCGGTCGCTGTAAAGCCTGAGGCGTTCGCCCGCGGAATAACAAACATCCTGCCTTGGGTAATATTAATGTTCTCGGCGAGTAGTGTTGCTGTCACATTAGACGCAGGTTCGTTGGGATGCGTTCCACCGAGCACGAGGACACTTCCGCCTGTCTTATTACCTTCAAACAATAGCACTTCAGTGTTGCCACGTGTTCCCCGCAGGGAGGGCAGATAATCGCTTAGCTTCAACCTTTTAGACAGCGACGAAGAGGGTATTACTGCTTCAGGTTGCCAATGGTCAAGGAAATCTCCCCCCGCGCTGAGGCAGGCAATTATTACAAAGACAGAGTAGAGAATAGACCGATTTATCGCCTTTGAATTTGCGGTCTTCTCGGCTGACAATTCCTCAGTTTTTTGTGCTTTTGGTTGTTTAATACTTTTCAATATTTCAGTTTTTTTCGTAATACATCTATCGTAGCTTAAAGCAATTTATGCCTATTATGCAAGATTTATTCACCAACAAAACACCTTCGCATTTTACCTCCAACGGCATATGCGATATCATTGTCACAATAAATATAGACTAATGTCGCATTAAGGGGCAACCCATTGGCGGTAAAGACCTGATTGTGGGAAATATTTAAGCTATCGCATTTAATTTGGAAACGATTGGGTGGCACGGGCTACTCGTTGCCCGTGTTTCATTACTACATAGAGTTACTGGCATCAAAGTAGATGCCTATCACCCCTTGCCACCTCGTTGTACTATTGGGATATACAATAATTCAGAATAAACATAAATATATATTTTGGTGTTCCTGTTTCAAACACTTTAACAGATCAATAATATCTCCAAGTATGCGAAATTACTTTCGAGCATCGGTACAATACCCTATTTCAAATCCTCCCGAACCATTGCATGTAGCAGTGGGATCATTATTTCATGGTGTCCGATAAAATTGTAGTATTTACCTCCGGTCATTGTGGAGCGTTTCAGGATATTCTGCATCGGACGGTAATGAGACAACATGTCGAAGTTAGCTGTGGTGAAGCGATGAGCCTGATTCCCAAAATTGCGGGCAACAGATAACGCCATCAGAAAAACCTCTGGCATGAGCACTGCTGAGCCGAGGTTTAATACCACTGAATGCTCATTTAATTGTGCGACCTCATTCCAAAACTTCTATCGGCAAGCCCCTCCGCCACATCTTCCGAGGTTCTGCCAAATAAGGCAATCTCGGTATCGTGAATGATGCCCGCTCCATGTGTGGACATGCAAGTAATGATTCCGCTCTCTATCCAATTTATCAACAGTGGAGCAAGTCCCATCTTTATGACATGACCTCAAAACATAACAATCAGCGAGCCGTTTTTTCGTTTGGAGTCAGCGACTATTGTAGTAAATTTACGTAAGTCCTTTGCTGCAAGAATGTTTGGGAATGAATCGAATAGCTCTGGAATATTAGCATCAGCAGTTAAAGGTCGGGCAAACTCCTCACGCTCAACCTTTCGTGACAGCTCCCCCATTGAGAAAGTTTTTACTTTCGACAGGTCAATTTCTTTGAATTTTGATTATTCACTTAAATTATTCCTTCCCAAGCTTATATTTAGTCAATTTTGCCCAAACTCTGCCAAAATACAGACGGCTTCGCATCAGAACGGGTATCCGATTTTCATCAGCAGTTATCCATACCTGCATACTTCCTTTACGGCGAAAAAGCCCCGCTGATTTCAATCGAGGTTCAATTACAAAACAGTCGAATTTGCCAGCAGGAACCTTGATCGTTTCGCGCCTTAAAACATTTACCTCAAGAGTGTAATATTTGTCAACATCAAACAATTCTATTGAAATAGTTTTACCAACCTCTAACGGTCGCGTGCGGATTTCATAAAATGCGGAGAGCACGTCGAATACTTTCCCCTTTACAGCTAAAGTTTCCGCAATAGCATCTTTTTTTTTATACAGCACTGCTAGGGAGTCCTCAGGCAAATAATCGACACGTTTGTCACTTTTATAGCGACCTTCTCTTAGGCGCTTACTGTACCGCCGTGCAAATGAGCCTTCGATATCCTGCCAAGACTCTACACGGTCACGGACTTTGTAGAAACCATCTACCATGCGTGCTGACCTCGCCGTGGACACAAAATGAAAACAGGAATGCCCATCTATCATCACACTATCAACGGACATTCTGGATGTGCCCCCGCGAACGAACTCGAAATAGATATTAAAATCAAGTTCTTCACCAATCTTGTAGCCAAGATCAGGGTTTGATGAAGCAAAGCTGAGAGAATTGAGGTGACACAATAATATTATTAATAGTATTGACAGCGATAGTCTTAAACTTCTAAGGTTAATTTTAATAGGCATTTTCACCCTTCACAACAGCCTGCAATGTCAGCAGAATAATCTTTAAGTCAAATGTCAGTGACCAGTTTTCGACATAAAATCTGTCGAATATTGTCCGGTCTGTGATCGGAGTATCGCCGCGCAATCCGTTCACCTGAGCCCAACCGGTTAATCCTGCTCGGACTCGATGTCTTTCATGATAGCCATCTATCTCTTTTTCAAATTTCCTTACGAATTCGGGTCGTTCAGGACGTGGTCCCACGAGACTCATGTCACCCCGCATTACGTTCCAAAGTTGAGGTAGTTCGTCGAGGCTCCATCTGCGCATAAATTTTCCAATCGAAGTCACCCGTGAATCATTTTTCGTAGCCCACACTGGACCGGAATTAGCCTCGGCATCAACCTGCATCGAACGAAACTTCAAACAATCAAACTCCATTTCGCTTAATCCGATACGAGGCTGTCGGTATAACAATGGTCCTTTGCTGCTAAGTTTTATCAATACGATCAAGGTTATCATAACAGGAGATGCTATCAGCAGAAAGAAAGTTGCGAATGCCACGTCAAAAGTTCGCTTGAGCAGTCCTGTCATTCCGTCAAAGGGATTTTCCTTCAGCGTCCATAATGGTGTTCCCCCAACCTCTACAATTCGCCGTGGTCGTGTGCCGATGGCTTGGACATCTGGCATGTACAGAAAATCTACATTCAGACCGTAACAGACTTTTATCAAGTCGGGTAGGGTAGAGGGATCATTCTGCTCAGGCGCGGCTATCAAGGTATCGATATTGTTATCACGAATAGCTTGTGGGGCATCGTTTATATTACCAATAATTGGAATGCCAAGGTTATTCCGACCGTTGCTTCCAATACAACCGATAATTGCAATCCCAAATTGAGGTTTTGAGTTAATTTGCTCGATAATGCGAAGGGCTCCCTCACCGCTGCCAATAATTGCCGCCCGTCTTATGGCTATTCCACGCATGTATATCCATTTTCTTATTTTTCTGCCGAGCGATCTCGTGACAAAGAGAGATGTGCCGCTTGAAAGTAGTAAGAAAATTATGGTCACGCGTGAAAACGAAGCATTTCTATAGAAAAACAGTATTGCAAGGAGTAGTAAAAAGGCGGTCAGGAAATATTTTGTGGTATTCATCATTTCATCAAAATATCCATCCTGACGGGGAAATTGATACATACCACCGCCACTGAGCAAAAGTATTGTCAATGCGGAAAAAACTAATGAGAGCCATACATACCACATTGCAGGTGGCAGCGAAGTCACTACAGGAACAAAGCGCGTAAACATCTCACTAAAGCGAAACGTATATGACAGCCAGGTGCCGAACAAAATTGCTCCCGCATCAAAGGTTGCAAACAAGAGCTGAAGCCCAATTCTAATCTGATTATTCACAATTGGTCAATCTATTCATTAATTTTGAGCCAACTGGAGGTGATATAATTGCGAATCTCGCTTAAGAACCGATCTCTGCCAAATCTGAGTGAGTTGCGGCGGATGATGTTGGAATCAAATTGTGCCGGGTCAAACCTTCGTAAGGCATCTTCAAGAGATTCTACGGTTTGATGAGAGAATAAGAAACCGGTTGAATTTTTACCGTCCATAATCACAGTTTCACGCGCACCGCCTCGATTGTAAGCTATAACTGGTCTGCCTGAAGCTTGTGCTTCGACAGGAGCAATTCCGAAATCTTCCTCCGCCGGGTGGATTAAAGCGGTGGCGTTCTGGTACAACTCTAACAAATTTTTCGTATCCTGAAACCCGAGAAAATCTACTTTATCACCAGCAAAATCACGCAGATGCGGAAGCTCTTCACCGTCACCTACAACAATCAGCTTTAATCCGAGCTTGATGCAGGCTGCAACCGCAAGGTCAACTCGCTTGTAAGGTACCAGTGCCGAAACAACGAGGAAGTATCCACCATCGCTCTTGCCTGGCTTGAAGCTTTTTATATCCACCGGAGGATAGATAACATCCGCTGACCGGTGATAATACTTTTTAATTCTCGAGCGTACATGACGGGAGTTTGCCACAAATTTGTCCACACGAGCGGAAGAGTTTACATCCCAATTTCTGAGGTAATGAGCTACCCAGCCAGCAGCAAATCGACTGACCGCACCCATTTTCGCCGGTCCGAGATAGTCGCTGCGCATATCCCAGATGTAACGCATGGGGCTGTGCAGATAGGATACATGCAAAGCATCGGGCGGGGGGATAATTCCTTTGGCAACAGAGCTGCTCGAAGATAGTATCAGGTCATAGCCTTTGAGGTCAAATGATTCTATTGCCCACGGAAAAAGAGGCAAGAGCTTCCGATACATCTCACGACCGTGGGGGATTTTTGCCAGTGGTGATTCAAAAATATTATGCTTTGCGATAATCGGTGACATTGATCCGTGCTTGTGAACCAATGTAAAAATGTCGGCATCGGGAAACAATTCACAAAACGCCTCCAGCACCTTTTCACCACCACGCATTCCAGTTAACCAGTCGTGAATTAGTGCGACTTTGCCAACGGATTTTGGGTCTAAGCTCAAATTATGTAGATTAACATAATTTTCATCATCGAATCAAGGCAATTTTGGTGTGAAGGACACGATCATTCAGGGCTATAGAAGCTATGTATAAGCCAGAGCTCATTTCAGAGCCGTCAATTTCAATCAGGTGATGTCCAGCATTATATACTTTCGAAGATTGCATAACTATTGAACGTCCCGAAATATCAAATAAACTAAAAATAACCGTTCCCGTTTGATGTATTGTAAACCCAACAGTGGAGGTAGAATTGAACGGATTTGGGAAGACTCGATCTATTGAAAAATCTTTGATAACTCCTATATTTGTCTCGACTAACTTCAATGATGCAATCACAAGTTCATCCGGCTCGTAGATTAGAGTTTCTTTAGATATAGTTGATTCCAGTCGAAATTCTGTGTCACTGTGTTCGTCCCAATACACCAAAGTAAATTCTTCACCTGGACGTAAGTTGCTCTCAAATTTTGATTCAATCCCATCGCCCCAAATCGCCATACCAAACGGAGGTGTGTCATTTACAACGCTTGCACCGCATATTACACCACTGGGGGATATCGCTGCAATTTCGCCTTTTAAGAAATTTCTGGTTTGGCGGAAATTGTCAATACCTTGAACGAGTAACGACATATTTACCGGCGAGTTAATCATTGGTATATAATGAAGAGTAGAATATGATTTTGTAGCGTCATTTACCATTTCTTCCTGGTCAGGGAAAATCAATTCTACATCTTCACACACTTTCATCTGATAGCCTTCACCGGGACGCAGATTCTCCATGTTTGAAAATTCTGCTTCGGGAACGAGGAATCTGCCTTGCTCGTCCTTGACAATAAAAATTTGATCGATAATACTGTCGAACGCATACCAAGGCTCGAGTTCGTAATCGGGAGGATAGCCTATCACATTCCAGCACTGATCCAATAACAGGGGAGTTTGAGCATCAATTTGGATGCCATTGATTTCAAAAACAACATCTTCATTAACTTTTACAAAATACCCTTTTAGAACCTCATATGCATCCATATTAGAAAAATTAAAGTCGTATCTGAGGAAGTTGCCCTCTTGATCTTTTACAAGTTCTAACTGATCATGCACGGGCATAAACATTTCCCATGGGTCCAAGTTGTGCGGTATTACGTGAGTTGAAATTATACTCCAATTTGCTATCAAGTCAATTTGCTGTTGAGCAGGGGGTGGGGCAATAAGATTGAGCGTAGTCTCGCCATCAACACGGTAGAATTCATCTCCATCCAAATAGACAGCCGATGCGAAATATTCTTCATTGGCTGAACGATCCCAGACTTTCCAGCAGATATAAACTGATTCATTGGGATTATGTGGCCAGCCCTGACCGTAGGCAATTAACTCAACGGTTTCCTCATCGCCTACGAACGCAGACCCCTTTAGCTCATATGTTTGATCGAACACAGCAATTTCATCATTTGGATCGGCAGCTTCGCCGTTGATGAGCACGCTTTCTACGATCATAAGGTGCTCGTCCTCGCCCTCCATATTTGGAAAGTGATTATACTCAAGGTTGGCTGCGTATATGTCTTGATTATTTGCGCGAGTATCACACCACCCAGCGATCTTAAAACCATTCGAAGCGGATACGCCAATATAATCACCAAAAAAAGCACCGTTAAAGCCAATGCGGGGATCAAAGCTGGTCGAGCTAATACGTTCGTTGGCGGGAACATCGTCAATACCGTTCCAGGTGACACCATACACATCGACCATGATATTATTATCGTCCAATCGGCGGTCGTACCAGATAGCTGACATTTCGCCATTGCTCGGGTCAACCGACAGCCAGGGAAAAAATTGGTCCAAGCCGTTTTCCGCTTCGTCATCGTTTAACCGCAGTGGATCAGACCAGTTTTCACCAAAGTCGGCACTAAATGCCAACAGAATATCCGCATCATCACTGCGGATATCCGCCCATGTCACATAGACTCTCCCACGATTGTCCCCATCCGACTGATCGACTCCCGAGGAGGGCAGGCTGTGTGTGCGAAAGTTTGTCGGCTCAAGGTTGCCGGGCAGTTGTTCAGTTTCGGCTACTACAAATAAATCACCGAAAGACTCGCCACCATCATCGGACATCATTCCCACAACCTCATCACGGGAGAAATTTTTCCAGATGACGTAAATCTTGCCTCCAGGTCCGACAACGGGAACCGAGCCCTGTCCACGACTACCTGTTAGACGCATAGGCTCCGACCAACTCTCGGCTCCATCAATAGAGCGTGAAAAATAAATCTGCCCTGTCCCAAAGCGGGTCCATGAAACATAAATATTGCCATCATGCTCACCACCAGTGTTGTCAATTCCGAGGAAAGGCTTATCTTCAAAGGGGGGATCATTATCATCTTCATGGATAATAACCCAGCTTGGATCCTCATAGCTTAAACCACCGTCATCAGAGCGACTTACAAATATCCCACCTCGTCGTGGCTGATTGCGATTGAAGTGAATGCCACCCATGTACACGATGCCATCACGGTCAATTACGACGGTAGGGTCACCAGATAATCCAAATATGTTTAAGCCGTCAACCAATCCACTTTCCCAAGTTTCGCCACCATCAAAGCTGACAAACCAACCACAGTTTGCATCGCCTGCACGATAGTCGTTACTTCCGCCGACAATATGCTGTGAGTCAGATGGGTTGATAAAGATAGCACTCTCATTCTGAGCATTATGGTTTCTGTCGTCACTGGCGAGCCGATTTGGACCGACATCATCCCTTCTTGGAGCGTTATTGTTATTATGCCTTTGAATATGTCTTTGATTTTGAAAGGCTACGACACCAGAAAGCGGTGGGACAATATTTTCGGCTACCAAGTTAGGTAGGTATATTATGGTGACAAAAAATGCGATTGGTAATATTGTGAGTGCCCTAATTGATTTAGGGATCGACAAACCAGATTTACTATTGACAAACAAGAATTTTTATCCTCCCGAATTCATAATCTTAATACTCATAGCACAATAACCAAAATTCCAAGAATTAAACAATAAATTGCAAAATAGTATAGCTTGCCAGAGGCGACTATTTTCAGTATTAAAGCTATTGCGAAAAAACCGGACACAGCGGCAGTTATCCCACCCGCAAGATGAGCAGCTCCCAACACTACCGAGCCGTTTGTCCAATCCAATGCTGTCAGCAGTGTAGCTCCACCCACTGCGGGCAGCGAGAGGATAAAAACATATTCTACAGCGGTCGATTTTTTTACACCAGTCAATATGCTTACGGCAATAGTAGCACCAGAGCGTGAAATACCTGGAATGATTGCTACTGCCTGTGCAATACCTATCAGTAGAGATCTATTAACCCCCATTTTTCCAGCCGATACGATTTCCCTGCCATATTTCTCACCGATATATAATATCACCGCGGTAACACACAGAGCAATCCCAACCAATATTGTGTTATTTATAAAAATTTCAATTCTGTCTTTGAGCAACAGACCCACGACTCCAGCCGGAATTGATCCGATAAAAATGTACCAAATCAACCTGCGCCCATCACTTATTCCGCTGATTGCTTCTTGAAAAATTGAGATAATTTTTTTTCTAAAGTATATTAACACCGACAACAAAGTTCCCGCATGTACGGCAACCTCAAAACCAATGTCAGTGGCTGCACCTGCACCAAGAAGTTGTCGCGAAAGAGCAAGATGACCGCTCGAAGAAACCGGAAGGAACTCTGTAAGACCCTGTACGATCCCCATGATTATTCCATGAATTACGCTCATATCTTGATCAATATGAATTAGTTCTCAATGACGTTGAATTCGCCATCACTATAGCGTACCAGACGGACTCTGCGATCTACTCTCTCTTCCTTCAGGAGCGACACTTTCCCCGACAATGTTTCCAAATCTCGAATTTGCGATAGCCGACGACGAATGTCTTCCGAGCTTGCCGATCCCTTCGTGGCAAATATTATCATCCTCGCTGCCCTCTCGCCAGCCATTACAAATCTATCAATAATCATATCGCCGTTTTTCGCAATCGTCTCGGCAAATTCATAATACTCTTTACCACCATCAGACACCAGCGGATCTGCGAATACTATGCCATTTACGTATCTCTTTACCTGTGATATTGCCGTGCGGTCGCCCCACATTTCCCCGCCGAGTAGCTGTGTATTTATATTTGCCCGGGCAAACTGTGGTGCTGCCATTTGAACCTGATCCGATTCTATCACAAACAATAGCCCGTCAAATACGTTCAGAGGAATCTCGAGCGAATCAATCTCCTCTTCATTTTCAATTATCCATTCGCGCAATGTTTCATGATCCGCTGCCCAAAGAGAATCGAGGAATTCATCCGCAATAGTCCAAGTTGTGTCCTCATCAAATGAAAGCTCGAACTCGATTGATTGAGCCGATGCCTGGAGATATTCTGGTAACAGAAAATATTCGAGAGAATCGCGCAATATATAGCCGTTGGCATAAAAATAATTCCGTAGAGAGTCATCATATGATCGTCTCAGACCGATTGCCCTGATGCGTGCAAAGTAATCTTTGAAATCTAATGTTCCAGGGTAGTATGCCTCTTCAGCAAGGATTTCACCACCAGCTTCTTCTACTTCTGCTTTGAATCCTGCGGCAATTTGCCTGCCTTCCTGAGAAATGGGAGCCAAAATAGCAAACCTTGCCAGCCCAAGGTCGGAAACAGAATGTCTCGCAAGACGGGCACCGACACCACGAAAATCCGGTCGGCCTTGAAAGGCATAGCGGCTGATTGAAGCAACTCCATCTACTCCACAAGCAGTGGTCAAGAATGGAATGTGATCTGCTTCTGCAGCAGCAGCGAGAACAGCCGCTTCAGACGGTTCTAAGCCGCCAATAATAACTTGTGCAGAATTTGACGCTACCAAATCTCTAACAATGCGAGCAGCTTGAACCGGATCGCCTTGAGTATCATAGGTAATAACAGAATCTTCGCTAAAATTGCTCCAACTTGCCTGAAAACCCGCATGAAATGAGCTTGCAGACTCGGAATCCTGCCCAGTAAATGGTAATAAAAGAGCCAGTTTTAATATGCTTGTGGTGGAATATTCGTTGCGTTTGTTAGTCTCTTTCATCAGCTTGAGGAACGATTGAAGCTCTGCTAATCGCTCTTGAGAGTTTTGGACGAGGATGGAATCGGATGAGAACCCAAGTATCCAACGCAGGTCCTGAGTAGCCTCTTCCCATCGTTCTGCCATGAGCGCACATTGTGCAGTTATCCAGCGAGTATCGTCAATATAATCAGAGTTTGGAAATTTCAATCGTAATTTTGCTACTTCTGACAGTGCACCGTTAATATCACGCAGTCTCAGCGAAGACTGAGCAATTAAAAGATTAACGGATGATTCCCGTTTTGATTTATTATAAAGCAACCGAAACTCATTGCCAGACTTAATAGTGGCTTCCCACTTGCCAGCTTCGTAATCAAGGCGAATATTTTCATAGAGACGCTCTTCGGGATTGAGCTTGTAAATCGAGCGAACTGTTCTGCGCTGTGCGATAGCTTCTCCACTTATAAAAATTCCACCCATTAAAAAGGCAGTAGCAAAGGTAAGGTACAGAGAAATCTTAAATGAATTCAAGCCATTTATTCCCATTCAATGGTACCTGGTGGCTTGGAAGTGAGATCATATACAACTCGGTTAATTCCCCTGACTTCAGCGATAATGCGAGATGCTACTTTTCCCAATAGCTCAAGTGAAAGCTGTGAAAAGTCCGCGGTCATAAAGTCGCGCGAATCGACAGAGCGGAGTGCCAAGACATTTTCATAGGTGCGACTGTCGCCCATCACGCCAACTGTTTTAACCGGCAATAAAATGGCAAAAGCCTGTGATACATCGTTATAACATCCGGCATTGTGAATTTCCTCCATAAAAATCGCATCAGCCTCTTGCAGGAGAGCAACTTTTTTCGCTGTAACCTCACCCATTATTCTGACGGCAAGACCAGGACCGGGGAAGGGATGACGCGAGACTACATCAAACGGTAAACCAAGCTCGCTACCGACTCTGCGCACCTCGTCCTTAAATAAGTAGCGTAGTGGCTCTATCAGCTCAAATCCGAGGTCTTTGGGTAATCCACCGACATTGTGATGTGTCTTTATCGTTTGTGACGGTCCCCGCGAGTGTGCCGATTCAATGACATCCGGATAGAGAGTACCTTGTAATAGATACCGTGTCCCGGGGATTTTTTTAGCCTCACGCTCAAACACCCGTATGAAACGATGTCCGATGAATCGGCGTTTTTTTTCTGGATCAGTAACACCTTTTAAGTCTGCAAGAAATTCGTGTCCTGCCTTCGCAACGATCAAGTTATCACCGAAAAGCGAATCAAATATAGAGCGAATTTGATCTGCCTCATCTTTCCGTAAAACACCGTTATCGACCAAAATACAGCGTAAGTTTTTTCCGATTGCTCGGTGAACCAATGTCGCCGCAACAGCCGAATCAATCCCACCAGAGAAGGCGCAGATAACATTGTCCTCGCCAATTTGTTCTTTTAAGTTATCAATTGTCCAGCGGGCAAATGACTGCATACTCCAACCACCCTTAGCACCGCATATCAGGTAAATGAAGTTTCGGATAATCTTTGAGCCAGCCTTGGTGTGACTGACCTCGGGGTGAAACTGTACTCCAAATAATGGCTTGTCGCCATGCTCCATCGCAGCGATGATGCCAGAATCGGATGTGGCAGTCTGATACCACCCTTCAGGTAGCTCAGAAACTTGATCACCGTGGCTCATCCATACTGGCTCCGACTTTTCTAAATCCCTGAACAGACGTGAAGTCAGGTCGGGATCAATGGAAGCACTACCATATTCATGATGTTTGGATGGGGTCACTTCGCCACCGTATCCAAGTACTAATAGTTGCATTCCGTAGCAAATTCCCAATATTGGGATATTTAGTGCGATTAAATCTTTCCATCGCCGTGGTGCTGCAGTGTCATATACACTGTTGGGTCCACCCGACAAAATGATCCCTACGGGATTAAGCTCCCTTATCTTAGATAATGGCATATCCCATGGTGCGATCTCGCTATAAACTCCCTCTTCGCGACAACGACGAGTGATCAGTTGGGTGTACTGTGACCCAAAATCGAGAACAAGAATCTGTTCAAACGGTTCAGCCAATTAAGTTTCCTAATTTTTTCAATTAATGGGTAAATGCCTGATAAAGGCGGTTCAGTCTTATAAAATAAATGCCCAGCCCTATTTTTCCAAGCAAATCAACGAATTAGGAAACCAACTTTTCATTAACGTTATATGAATCCTTAATAAAGGCTAATGTATAGTCAACATTGCTCGTGCGGATAAATTAACGATAGTCTTCCGTTTCATTCTGGCAATTTATCTGCTATTAGTGAATAGCACAGCGGAATCACACCGTCACGCTCGAAGTGAGCGCATGCTTCTGTTATGTCGTGTGGGTACTCAATGAATTTCTTGATTATCAATTGATTGCGGATAATAGAATTGAATATTTCTGAAAGTGTGTGGTTGAAACCATAATTTGTTATCGCTTTGTATGTCGAGTGTCCGACGTAATCAATACCATCACTCTCTATCCACGGGTTCTTTCTGAAGTAAGATGATATAACCTTGTATGGCTGACTCGGATCAAATATGGTTTCATCCTAATTGGCGTAAATGTCTGTGATTGGGTGGCTTTCATAAATCAACAATTTTCCGTTTGGCTTCAAAATATTAGTTATCACCTTGAAACACGCATCTAAATCAGGCATCCAATACAATGATCCGATAGATATAAAAACGCAGTCGAATCTCCCAAAATATTTTTCGGTTATATCATAGACGATGGTACGTACAAATTTGGCATTCAAGTCAGCTATTTCACGCAATTCATTTGCTTCTTTTATCGCCTCATCTGAAATATCAAATCCGACACCGCTGCTCGCCCCGAGATTAATTATTGACAGCAGTTCTCGTCCGTTATTGCAATTAAGCTGAGCAATATTTTTTCCAGCTAAGGGCATGGATAGCAAAAGCTTCGTAATAACCTCATCAAGGCAAGAATAGCCTGATTTGGAAAAGGCGTCTTTCAAATCTAATTCCCGCGCCTTTTGATGAATCGGCGTGACTTCATTCCAAGCGAGGCGGTTTGCTTCGGCGATTTCGTTATAATTTAAAGTTTTACTTAATTTCATATTCGATCTTAAAGGAAAATTTTCAAATTATAATTTCCATTCCTTCAAATCTAGAATAAAATTGCTCGCGGTCAGCTTCGCATGAACGGGGGTCACGGATATAAAATTTTCTCTAATAGCTTCAAAATCTGTTCCTTCACCGTCTCCTGTAAGAATTTTTTTATAGTACATCTTATAGAAATCGCTCCCGGTTTCATCATTCAAGCGTTCAACATCGGCAACATATTTTGATGGTGCTTGGCTGGTAATTCGTACACCTTTAAGCAGAGATTTTGAACAGGTAGGCACATTTACATTCAGGAAAACTCCCTGTGGTAACCCTTGCTCCAATACCATTTTTGTTATTATTGGAACGAAATTGACAGCATTTGAAAAATCAGCACCATCATCTGTGGGAATGGAAAAGGCAATGGAGGGAACTCCAAATATCATTCCCTCCATTGCAGCGGCAACAGTACCGCTGTAGAGTAAATCAACACCAGTATTTTCGCCCCTGTTTATACCAGACAGAATTAGGTCAGGTTGTCGGGGCAATATAGACCTTACCGCAAGCTTCACAGCATCAACGGGGGTGCCATGAACGCCCCAGCCATGTTGATTTTTCACCCAATCAGAGCGATCTGCCCGCAAAGGGGTTCGGAAGGTAAAGGCGTGGCTCACGCCGCTTTTTTCTGTAGCCGGCGCTACCACCCATACATCACCAAGATCGGCAACTGAATCGTATAAATGTTTAATCCCCGGTGCATTTATACCGTCATCATTTACAATGAGGATGGTTTTTATGTCAGTGCTATTATTAATTTTCAAATTTGACTTTTTCATCTGTGGTTTATTTTATAGTCTCCGTTTCAGTATCAATATATAGGTAAATTTGGTTTGAGGCGTAGCCAAAACAATGGAATTTTTTTTCATTGAACATTAAAGATCATTGTGAAAATTTAGACTACGGTTGACAGAATAGTAAAAGTGATTTTGAGAATTCTTACTGAACTATTATTATTCACTGAAATAGCAGACCCGCTAT